>ERZ1370068.4837-contig-3890_pt1 | contig 65431 bp, 83 predicted proteins | sample MGYA00561227_ERZ1370068 | MGnify/ENA primary metagenome ERZ1370068 (study PRJEB38410, sample SAMEA6850437) | metagenome | study: Metagenomic assessment of the ecological functions of the soil: analysis of the soil microbiota associated with the... | reverse complement strand
CGTCGAGATCCACCGCGGGTCGGTGGGGGACACGAAGCGGACGAGCGGCATCAGCAGCGCCGCGGCGTCGAGCGTGGTGGCGCCGACGTGCTGGATGAACGCGCGCCGCGTCGGGTCCCAGAAGCGGGTGAAGACGTCCTGGTAGATCGTGTCCCGCGTCTCGTACCAGCGCGCCAGGGGCGCAGGGAACGAGCGCTTGGTGGCGAGCCGGATGGCGCGGTCGACGGCCACCCAGCACATCACCCGCGAGTAGAGGAACTCCTGCCGCCCGCCGCGCACCTCCCAGATGCCCTCGTCCGGCCGGCGCCAGTTCGGCGCAGACCCAGTCGATCAGCCGCACGATGTTGGTCCAGGCGTCGTACCCGATGGGAGAGCCGTACTTGTCGTACAGGTAGACCGAGTCCATCAGCTCGCCGTAGATGTCGAGCTGCAGGTTGTCGAAGGCGGCGTTGCCGACGCGCACCGGACGCGACCCCATGTAGCCCTCGAGGTGGGGCAGGGTCTCCTCGGGCAGCGAGTGACGGCCGTCGAGCCCGTACATGATCTGGAGCGAGCCGTCGGGCTCGAGCTCGCGGCAGCGCGCCATCATCCAGCGCATGAAGGCGGCCGCCTCGTCCGTGTAGCCGAGGCGCATCAGCCCGTAGAGCGTGAACGACGAGTCGCGGATCCAGGTGTAGCGATAGTCCCAGTTGCGCCCGCCCCCGATCGTCTCGGGAGACCGAAGGTCGGCGCGGCGACGATCGAGCCGTGCTGCCGCGAGGTGAGCAGCTTCAGCGTCAGCGCCGAGCGGTTCACCATCTCGCGCCAGCGGCCCCCGTAGGTGCTGCGCGCGACCCAGCGGCGCCAGAAGTTCACCGTCTGCTTGAAGGCGTCACTCTGGTAGTCGGGCTGCTCCGAGGGCGACGGCTCCTGCGCGAGCACCACCTCGAGGACGAACCAGGCCGAGGCGTCGGCGCCCAGCGTGAACTCGGCCACGGCCGCGCCGTTCTCGAGACGCATCGGGACCGACGACCGCAGGCGCAGCACCAGCTCGCCGTCGCCGGACCGCCCGAGGAAGAGCACCTCGGTGTCGCTCCGACGCTCGGCCGTGTGGGTGGCGCGCGCATAGTCGAAGCGCGGATCGCAGCGCATCTGGAAGCGCACCTCGCCCCGCACCGTCTTCGCCCGCCGCACCAGGTTGTGCGCCTGCCCCGCGTCTTCCACGGGCATGAAGTCGGACAGCTCGGCGACGCCGTCGGCATCGAGGAACCGCGTCAGCAGCACGTTGGTGTCGGGGAGATAGAGCTGCTTGCGCGCGGCGCCCTCGAGGAGCGGCGCGATCTGGAAGCGCCCGCCGCCGCTCCGCGTCGACGAGGGCGGCGAAGACCGACGGCGAGTCGAAGTGGGGCAGGCAGAGGAAGTCGATCGATCCGTCCATGCCCACCAGGGCGACGGTGTAGAGGTCGCCGATGACGCCGTAGTCCCCGATCGGCGCGTAGCGATTCGCCATAGTCCCCGAGCCTAGCATGGCGGCGGGGCGCGGACGGCCCGGCGTCACGGCGAGGGCACGGGTAAAGCGCTCTCGCGGAACCCGCCCGCGCCCAGCGGAATTAGGGCCCCGCGGGCACCGGCCCCGGCGAGTATACGCGTAGTCGACCCAGGCTCGAGGGCAAGATGGCGAAGGGGTCAATCCGAGGTGCGGGCCCGGTGCATGATCCACCGCACTATACTTTTCGCCTCCGAGAGGAGCACAACGGATGATGCTCCGTCGAGCGCTTCGGATCGGGTTCGTGCTTGCCGCGTGCCTGTCGATCACATCCCCGGCGTACGCCTATCTGGATCCGGGCACCGGGAGCATGCTCCTTTCGGCCGTGATCGGAGTGGCGGCGGCGGTCGGCCTGGCCGTCAAGATGTTCCTGGTACCGGCTCGTCGGCTTGTTTCGCGGCAAGAGGCCGGGAACGGTGGAAGGCGCCCTCCCCGCGGACAAGTAGCGGCCTCGACGCGGCATGACGATCTGGCGGGAGTGGGTCAGCTATCGCCGCTTCCAGAAGCTCCCGCCGCGCGACCGCAGCTATCGTCTTCTACTCCGAGACCCATCAGGACTGGCATCATCTCCAGCCGCTCAGCGATTTCCTGACCGAGCGGCTCTCCCGGACGGTCTGCCACGTCACCTCCGAGCCCGCCGTCGCGCTGCCGTCGGCGCCGAGCGGCCGGCTGCACGCGTTTCGGGTCGGCGCCGGCGCGGTGTGCACCTGGCTCTTCCAGACGCTCAAGGCCGACGTCATGGTCCTGACCATGCTCGATCTGGGGAATTTCCAGCTCAAGCGATCGCTCCACCCCGTGCACTACGTCTACGTGTTCCATAGCATGGGCAGCACGCACATGGTGGACCACGAGAACTCGTACGACCACTACGACAGCCTCCTGTGCGCGGGCCCTCACCACGTGGAGGAGATCCGCCGGCGCGAGCAACTCAAGGGCCTCCCACCCAAGCACCTGTTCCCCGCGGCTATCCGCGGCTCGAGCGGCTCGTCGAGATCGCGACCGCGCCGCCGCGCAAGCCGTCGGATCCCGCCACCGTGCTGCTCGCGCCCACCTGGGGCGAGCAGTCGACCCTGCACGTCTGCGGCGAGCCCTTGATCGCGGCCCTGCTCGGCGCCGGGATCCGCGTGATCCTGCGCCCGCACTACCAGACGGCGCGGCTCGCCCCGCGGCTCGTGGAGAGGCTGGTCGCCCGGTTCGGGCGGATCTGCGCTTCCGGCACGTGGACCGGATGGAGGAGAGCGACTCGCTGCTGGAGTCCGACCTCTCGATCAGCGATTGGTCCGCGATGGCGATCGAGTACGCCCTCGGCCTGGGCAAGCCGGTGCTCTTCGTCGATGTCCCGCCCCGGGTGCGGAACCCGAAGTAGCGCGGAGCTGGGCCTCGAGCCGATGGAGATGCGCATCCGCCGGGAGCTCGGAGGATCCTGCCGCTCGACCGCCTGGCGGACGCCCCGGCAGTACGTCGCGGAGCTGATCCGCGGGGCGGCGGAATTCCGCGAGCGCAGCGTCGAGCTCCGGGAGCAATGGGCGTTCAACTTCGGCCGGAGCGTCGAGGTGGGAGCGCAGGAGATCGCCCGCATCGCCGACGAGCGGGCGGGAAACGGCGCGCTCGGGATTGCCCGCCAGCGTGGGGCGCTCAGGAGACGGATCGCGGTGAGCTCGAGGAGGCGGCTGCTCCGGTGGGCGAGCTGGTTCGCGGTCGCCAACGCGGCGCTCCTGGCGATCATCGGGCTCCGGTATCTGTGGCTCTCACGTTCGTCTCTCGCCGGTCGGTGGCCTGGGGCTACGCGCTGCTCGCCTATGTGGGGCACGTGAGCGCGCTCGCCTATCTCCCGTGCCTTCTGGTGCTGATGCCGGTGATCCTGCTGAGCCCGCGGCCGCGCCTGGTGGTGCCACTCGGCGTCGCGCTGGGCAGCATCGGCGGGAGTCTGCTGCTGCTGGACAGCCTGGTCTTCGCGGAGAACCGGTACCATCTCAACGCCCTGACGTTCATGCGCTGCTGGCGCCGCAGACCTGGGGCTTTCTCGGCCTCTACGTCGTCGCTGGGCGTGGCGATCGAGGCGATGCTGGCGGGCTGGGTCTGGCAGCGCACCGCGGCGGCCCCGGCGCGCCGCATCGGGCGGTACCTCGGCGCTGGGCCTGGGGGCCTGCTTCGTGGCCGGCCACCTCATCCACGCGTGGGCCGAGGCGCGCTACGACGTGCCGGTGACCTCGTTCACCCGGTACCTGCCGCTCTACTACCCGCTGCAGGCCACCAAGCTGCAGGTGAAGCTGGGCCTCGTGGATCAGGCGCGGGCGCGGGAGCGAGGCGTCATCGCCGCCCTCGGCGGAACGCCGGCAGGCGAGCTGCGCTACCCGCTGGCGCCCTGCGGTGCGAGCCCGGCGCGCCGCGGCTCAACGTGCTGCTCGTGGTGATCGACGCGATGCGGGCGGATGCGCTCACGGCCGCCGTCGCGCCACGGCTGACCGAGTTCGCGCGCGGCGCGATCCAGTTCGACCAGCACTACAGTGGCGGCAAACTCGTCGCGGGCCGGCATGTTCTCGCTGTTCTACGGCATCCCCGCGACCTACTGGGACGCCTTCGCCAACCTCGCCCGGCCCCCGGTGGTGATGGACCTGTTCCGGCAGTACAACTACCAGCTCGGGTTGTTCGTCAGCGCGCCGCTGGACGACGCGGTGGGGCTCGATCGGACGGCCCTGGCCCGCGTACCAGATCTTCGCCTGAGGACGAGCTCGCGATATCGTGGGTGGAGCGGGAAAGACCGGGGCTTGACCGACGAGTGGTACGGCTGGCTCGATCGGCGGGACTCCGGCGCGGCCGTTCTTCGGGTTCCTGTACTACAACGCCGCGGTGGCAGTCGATCCGCCCGACAACTACCCCCGGTGGCCCCGGTCGCCCCCGTCGCATCGACCCAGCTACGCCGGTACGCCCGCTACCTGAGCGCGGTGCACTACGTGGACTCCCTGGTGGGGCGGGTGCTCGACGATCTGGAACGGCGGAAGCTGCTGGAGTCCACGGTGGTCCTCGTGACGTCCGATCACGGCATGGAGTTCGACGAGAGCGGGCAGGGCTTCAAGGGGCACGGGACGTCGTACAGCCGCTACCAGATGCATACGCCGCTGGTGGTGGGCTGGCCCGGGCGGCCGCCGGGGCGCGTGGCGCGGCGGACCTCGCACAACGACGTGGCGCCGACCCTGGTCGCCGGGCTTTCGGCTGCGCGAATCCGGGCTCGGATTACGCGAGCGGCCGGGATCTCTTCTCGGACGGGCAGTGGGACTGGCTCATCGCGGCCAGCTACAGCGAGTTCGCCTTGATCGAGCCGGAGCGGGTGACCATCGTATATCCGGCCGGCTACGAGATCCGCGATCGGGACTACCGGCTGGTTGCCCACCCGACGCTCCCACACGACGGCCTGCGGGACGCCCAGAAGGAGATGAGCCGGTTCTTCCGTTGACGGCTGGACGGAACCGCCCGACACGCCCGCTCGTCGGCCTGCTCCTGCTCGCCGGCGCGATCGCCAGTCCCGTCGCGGCCGACGGAGACGGGCACCACCCGGGTCCGCCTGACGACCGACCGGCTCGATCTGGTGTTCGCCTCGACGGCGCCAGCCCGGTGGCCTGGCGGGCCTGCCATCCCTCCTGCGCGCTGGTCGAGGGGGCATCGGGCAGCTCGGTCCGGTTCACCGGCGCCGATGATCCGCCGCAGGCGCGGCTGAGCCTCCGCGGCCCCGGTCCGGCCCCGGATCTCCAGCGCCTGCGCTTCACAGCCGCCGTCACCGAGGACGCGCGCGCCCGGCGCGTCACGTTTCAATCCGACCTGCCGGGCGGCCGCATCCGCTTGGTGAAGGCGTTCGAGGTCTCCGAAGGATGAATACGAGGTCGTGATGACGGTGCGACTGATGGGCGCGGACGCGGCCGCGTTCATGACCGACCGACGACTCGAGGTGAGCCTCGAAGCGGGCCGTGATCTCCTCCCGCCCCCGGCCGCCGGCTTCGCCGCGCTGCTCGAGCGCGTGCAGCGGGTCGTCGTCGCCGACGGCAGCGTCCGCGTCCTCGGCGACGACGGCCGAGACCCCGTGTCGCTTCGGGCCGGCGGCTGGGCTGGGATTCGCAGCCGGTTCTGGGCGATACTTCTGCGTCCGGACCGGGCCGCCGCCCTCGCGCCGCGCTCCGAGGCGGGCATCGCCTTTGATCTCGGAGGCGTCGGACGCGCTCTCGTGGCGCTACACCTTCTATTCCGGGCCACTGGAGCGCCGCGCTTTGGCTCACGCCGATCCGCCGCTCGAGCCGATGCTGTTCTCCGGGCTCTGGTCCTGGCTGCGCGCGCTGAGCTTCGCGCTCCTGTTCCTTCTCCGCGGGTTGACCGCAGTCGTCGGCCATCCCGGCGTGGCGATCATCGCCTTGGCGGTATCGGTCAAGATCCTCCTCCTGCCTCTGACGGCCGTGGCCGAGCGGCTGCAGGCACAGGTCAACGCCACGCAGGCGCGGCTACAGCCCGGCATCGACGCCATCAATGCGGCCCATCGGGGTGAGGAGCGCGCCCGCCGCACCGTCGCCTTCTACCGTGAAGCGGGCGTCCATCCGCTGTATACGCTGAAGAGCCTGCTCGGCTTCCTGATCCAGATCCCCGTGTTCATCGCCGTGTTCGACATGCTGGCCGAGGACTTCAATCTTTACCGGGTCTCGTTTCTCTGGATCCAGGATCTGTCGCGGCCGGACGCGCTCCTCCGGCTCCCGGTATGTCTGCCCTTTTTCGGCTGTCACCTGAATCTGCTGCCGTTCCTGATGAGCAGCGCATCGCTGGCCGCCCTGCTGCGGTTCCGCTCGGCCGTCCTCACGCCGTCTCTCGTTCGCCGCCAGCGCCGCAACCTGATGGGCATGACGCTGCTGTTCTTTCTGCTCTTCTACACGTTCCCCGCCGGCATGGTCCTGTACTGGACGTCGACGAACGCCTTCCAGCTCATCATCCAGGAAGTAGGTCGGCTGCGCCGGTCCGGGCGGCCGGGCCCGCATAGGTAGGAGACCGTCTCTCCAACGACGAGGGGCTACGGGTCACCCCGTAGCCCCTACGACGTTCACGTGACCGACGGCCGCGTTATGGTTCGGCCTGTCTCGGGGCTCCCGGATGAGCGAGGGGGCCAGCGGCTCGGCGACCCTCTGGGCCACGCGGACGATGTAGTCCACGAAGCGCGCCGTCGGGTCGAAGCCCACCACCGCCGGCGCGTTGGCGACGAAGTTCGAGGTCGCGTTGACGTCGTAGTAGTAGATCTTCCCATCGGCCTTGCTCACCAAGTACTCCACGCCGCCCACGTCGATGGACGCCGCTCGCGTGAGGCGGATGACGGTGTCGATGGCCTCCGGCGGCGCGTCGAAGCCGCGCACGTCGAGTCCCGGCCTGGCCTCAACCGAGCAGGCGCCAAGGTCCGACAGCCGGTGGCGCCGATGGCACCTGGCAAATGTCGGCGGGACAGAGGTTGAAGCCCGCTTCCGCCTGCCGGACGATCCGGATCGCGTAGAGGTACTGGCCGTCCAGCACCTCCACCCGGACGATGGCGCCCTCCTCGGACTCGATGTACTCCTGCACCAGCGCCGTCCCGTCCGGGCCAAAGTCGAGCGTGTCGAGACGCTGCTCGAGATCCTCGCGCGCGGCAAAGCGGACAATGCCGGCGCCGGAGCCCCCGATGTTGGGCTTGACCACGAGCGGGAAGCGCACGCGGTCCAGTGCCTTGAGCACTTGGTCACGGTGGTTCACGACCATTGCATGCGGATAGCACACGCGCAGCCGCTCGAAGAGCCCGAGCTGGAGAGCCTTGGACTTCTCGAAGCGGTAGGCCGCCACCGGGTTGATCACCGGGATCCCAAGGGACTCGGCGTGGGCGAGCAGCGACTCGGCGTAGAAGAGCACCCCCGCGTGCCCGCGGGTGTGCGACGAGGGGCTCGTGCGGTTGACGATCACCGAGTACGGCGATCGGCGGTCCCGTGGATCGAAGGCGTGGTTGGAGTGATCGATCTTCTCCCACGGGAGCCCCCGTCGGGTGAGCTCGGCGATCAGCCGGGCCGACCATTCAGGATGTTCGTCCAGGATTCCGATAGGGCCGCTAAGTCCCTGTCTCATTGGGTCCTCTCAGATAAACACATTGTCGACCGGAATAGAGAAATAGATACACCAGTCCAGCGGCCCGGTCAAGCTCCAAGCCCCCGCTCAACCCGCGAGGAAAGCGACCTACGGCTGAAGGGCCGCTTCGGTTACGTCACTTGGCGCCGTCGCACTGGTACACGTCGGCGGTCATGTACTTCTGAGCCCGAAGTACCCGCCTTTCGTCTCCCGTTCCGGGGTCAGGAGTGCGGTGTTTCCGCCCAGCCGGGCCGCCTTCTTCTGGAGATCCTCCATCTCGTTGTCGGCCACGGTGCCGATCACCTTGCAGGTGCGGACGAGATTCGCGTCAGTGACGACGCGTACCCTGACGGGCTCCGGCGCCGACGCGCATCCCGCCAGGACGAGTATCCCGAGCCATGCCGAACGAATCGCCCTCGGACTCATCATCCGCTTCCTCCTTCGCAGTCGTGATATGGGAGGCCGCCCCTCCGGCCCGACGTGGCCATCATCGGCTACCTGGCGGCTTCGGACATCTGAATGTTGAGAGGGGTCCCCCGTGCCGACCGCGCCGCTTCACTCGACCCGACCCACGCCCACGTTGACACGCGCCTCCTCGAGGTCAACCTCCCGCGTCGTCCAGCCCATGGGCGGGAGCCGTAGCGCAGCTCCACCGCGAGCGTCTCTCCGCAGATATAGAGCGAGTGCTCCTCGATCGCCGCGGCGATCTCACCGTGCGCATCCACCGAGATGCGGATACGGTCGTCGACGTTGAGCCGGGCTTCCTTGCGCATCAGCTGGATCTGGTGGACGAGATGGCGCGCCAGCGCCTTCCGCCGGAGGGCGGGCGTCATCGTGGTATCGAGCGCAACGATCACGTCTCGGTCGGCGGCGGCGGCGAAGCCCTCCCGGCCCTCCACGCGGAAGCTGAGATCTGCCCACCCGAGCCTGACCTCGGCGTTGCCCACCGGGAGGGTGAGATGGCCGGTGGCGAGCAACGCGTCGCGGACCATCCGGACCGGTCGCGCGGCCAGGGCGGCGCGGAGGGCGGGCACGGCATTCGGCGGCAGCGCGGAGGTGTCGTCCATGTCGAGATCGACCGAGAGGGCCAGCTGGCCGTCGAGGCTCGGCACGGTCTCGAGGCGTTCGACGTTCAGCTCATCCAGGATGTCGAGCTCGAAGGCCCGCACGGCGCGCTCCACATCGGGCGGCGCCACCAGGAGAGCCCGGCCGAGGGGCTTCCGCACCTTGAGGCCGGCGGCGTTGCGGGCGGCGAGCCCCACCCGGAGTACCCGTCGCGCCGCCTCCACGTCGGCTTCGATGCCAGGACGAGCGCGCGCAGGGTCGGGTTCCGGGAAGCGTGTGAGATGAAGGCTGACGGGCGCGTCCGGCGCAACCACGCGCACGAGGTTCTGGTAGACGTGCTCGGTGATGAACGGCATGACGGGCGCGAGGAGCTGACAGACCCGCACCAGCACGTGGTAGAGGACCTGGAAGGCGGCCTGTTTTTCCGGGTCGAGGGGACCCTTCCAGAACTCGCGCCGCCGGCGGCGCACGTACCAGTTCGACAGATCGTCGTGGATGAACGCATCGACGGCGGTGACTGCCCGGCGGATCTGATAGGTGTCGAAGGCCAGCCCCACCGCGGCGATCGTGGCCTGCAGTCGGCTGAGCAGCCACTGTTCGAGGGGCGCCATGTGCAGCGGAAGGCTCTCGGGCTCCTGGAGGGGTGGGCGGTCCAGGTTCGCGTACGTGACGAACAGACTGTAGACGTTCCAGAACGTCAGGAAGCGCCGCTTGACGTCCCGGGCCGCCTCGAAGCTGAAACGGATCGGCTCGGTGATGGTCTGGGACGCGAACAGGTGGCGGATCACGTCGGGGCCCATCTTCTCCAGCGCGTCGTCGAGCCAGACCGCGTTGCCCCAGCTCTTGTGCATTTCGCGACCGTCGCCGGCCAGGACCCGCTCGTGCGCCAGCACGGTCCGGTAGGGGCTCGTGCCCTCCAGGGCCGTGGACATGAACGAGCATCGCGTAGAACCACCCGCGTAGCTGTCCCACCGCCTCGACGATGAAGTCGGCCGGGAACCAGCGCTCCCAGTGCGGGCGATCCTCGAGGTAGCCCAAAGTCGAGAATGGCACGATGCCGGCGTCGAGCCAGCAGTCGCCGACCTCGGAGATGCGCCGGACGGGCTGGGCGCAGTCGGGGCAGCGGACGAGGATGTCGTCGAGCCATGGGCGGTGGAGCTCGGGCACCGCGTCCACCGCCTCGGGATCCGTGGCCAGCGCCCGAAGCTCGCGGCGCGATCCGGCGACGGTGAGCCGCCCGCATGCGCATGGGTAGAAGGGAGGGGAGGCCCCAGTAGCGCTTGCGCGAGATGCACCAGTCGCCCATGTTGGCGAGCCAGTCGTCCATACGCCGCTGCATGTGGGCCGGGAGCCACGTGATGCGCTCGTTGGCGACCCGGGCCAGCGGCCGGATCTCGGCGGCGCTCAGGAACCATTCGTCGGCGACCCGGAAGATCAGCTCCTGGCCACACCGCCAGCAGGTGGGATAGCGATGGCGGTGCGAGGCCCGCGCGAAGAGCAGGCCGTGCTCTTTCAGCAGCGTGGCGATCGGAGCGGCGGCGTCGAGGACCGGCGTCCCCGAGAGGGGCCCAGGCCATCGAGGTAGCGCCCTTCGGGGTCCACTGGCGCGATGACGGGAAGGCCGTGCCGGCGGCCGAGTTCGAAGTCCTCGAGGCCGCAGCCCGGCGCGATGTGGACGATCCCCGTGCCTTCCTCCGCGGACACCTCCTCCCACGGGACCACGCGGTGTTCGATGCCCTGCTGAACCGGCAGCGCGTCGAACGGTCCCACGTAGCGCAGCCCGACGAGCTCGGCGCCCTTGACAGTGCCCCGCGGCCGGCCGAGCGCCGGATAGCGTCCGGCGAGGCCGGCGGCGACATAGTAGACGGTGCCTGCCCGCTCGCACGCGACGTAGTCGAGCTCGGGGTGAACGGCCGCCGCCACGTTGGCCGGCAAGGTCCAAGGCGTGGTGGTCCACACGAGCAGCCGGTGGTCTGGCCGATCCCGGAGCGGGAGGGCGACGGTCACCGACTCGTGCGAGAGCTCGGCATAGGCATCCAGCATTTCGTGGTGCGAGATCGAGGTGCCGCAGCGCGTGCACCACGGCATCGGACGATGCCCCGGGTAGAGCCAGCCGCGCTCGTGGCACCGCTTCAGGAAGGTCCAGTTGTACTCGATATTGGCGTCGGACATCGTGAAGTAGGAGCTGGGCCAATCCATCCACTGGCCCAGCTTCTTCGACTGCTCGGTCTGGACTTGCGCGAAGTGCTCCACCCGTTCGCGGCAAGCGCGAGAGAAGCGCTCCAGGCCGAATGACTCGATCTCCCGCTTCGAGTTGAACCCCAGGGTCTTCTCGACTTCGACTTCCACCCACAGCCCTTGGCAGTCGAAGCCATTCTGGAATCGCTGCTCGTGGCCACACAGGGCCCGGTAACGTTGAACGATGTCCTTGAACGTGCGCCCCCACGCATGATGGATGCCCATCGGGTTGTTGGCGGTGATTGGACCGTCGAGGAAGGAGAATCGCCGCCCCCGCGGTTCTGGCCAACGAGACGGGAGAAGATCTGCTCTCGTTCCCAGAATTGCAGCGTGGCGGTCGCGACGGCGAAGAAGTCAAGCGGCCCCGGCGTGGTAAACATGCTCGCCTCCCCTTGTCTGGTGTAGAGCGACCTGGGCTCTGGCGAGGGCTTTCGAGACTGCACGCCCCTACTGCGAAACGAAACGGCCGCCAGGAACCCTGACGGCCGTCGGATACGTGGAAGTGATGTGCCGACCGTCAGCTCAGACAGCTCTCCGTGCCTATGGCTGACGGACTAATTCGATGCATATTCCGATGATAGCACAACGTCTCTGCTCCCAGGAAGGATTGGCCGCGTAATCAGTTCTGGATGTTCAATACGGAACAGTTTCCACAAGGTCGAGGGTGTACTGGGAATGCATGGGTGCGAACGGGGTTGGACCTGGGCGAACGAACCACTGGGCACCGTCAGAGGCGGCGGTCAACGAATTGCGCGAGGCCCTGGAGGAGCGACAGCAGGCCGGGCAAGCCCTGCGCGAGAGCGAGGAGCACTTCCGCACCATGGCCAATACTGCCCCGCTGATGGTCTGGCGGGCGGGAGCGGACGCGCTCCGCGACTTCTTCAACAAGCCCTGGCTGGAATTCAGGGGACGCCCGCTGGACCGGGAACTGGGCAACGGCTGGATCTATGGTGTGCACGTCGATGACCTCGATGGTTGCCGGCGGACCTATGGCGAGGCCTTTGACGCGCGGCAAGCGTTCCAGATGGAATACCGGCTAAGGCGTTTCGATGGCAAGTATCGGTGGGTGCTCGATAGTGGCGCCCGCACTTCGGGCCCGACGGCAGTTTTGCCGGGTACATAGGCTCGTGCCTCGACATCACCGACCGCAAGCAAGCCGAGCTGGAAGTACTGCAGCAACGCCAGAAGCTGGCGCAACTGACGCGCGTGGCGATTCTCGGTGAGATGTCCGGCACCATGGCTCACGAGCTGAACCAGCCGCTGGCGGCCATCCTGACGAACGCGCGGGCGGGGCAGCACCTGCTCGCCGGCCCATCGGTTGACCTAGCCGAGGTGCGCGAGATCCTCCAGGACATCGTCGAGGACGCCCAGCGTGGCAGCGAAGTCATCCGGATGGTGCGCGCCATGTTGAAGAAGGGCGAAACCGAGCTCCAGGCTCTTGACCTCGGCGAGATCGTCAGAAAGACGCTGGAGCTGGCGCATCATGAAATGGTCACGCGCGATGTGAAGGTGCATCGTCGGTTGGCGCCCGGCCTGCCGGCGGTCCGCGGCGATCGCGTTCAGCTGCAGCAGGTGATCCTGAATCTCATCGTCAATGCCTGCGAGGCGATGACGGACACGGCCCCAACCGAGCGCACGTTGACGGTTGCGGTCGCCACCGCCGACGGTGATCGCACGGTGCAGGTCTCGCTGCAGGACCGCGGCGGCGGGTTGCCCGCGGCCGTGCTGGACCGGCTGTTCGAGCCCTTCGTGACGACGAAGGAGCAGGGTCTGGGGCTCGGGCTGTCGATTTGCCGCTCCATCATCACGTCACACGACGGTCGGCTGTGGGCCGCCAACAACGCCGCCGGCGGCGCGACGTTCTGCTTCGCCCTTCCCGTCGCTCCGCCCCGCTGACCGCCAAGGGCGTCTCCTCTAGAGCCCTCCGCGCCGTCCTCCTGGTCACTCGCCCAGGCGGCCCGCGCCGGAGCGGAGGCTGCGGCTCGCGAGGACGCGGCGGTGCTCGAGGAGCAGGCGCACCGTCTCTTGAAGCACCGTCGCCACCGGCACGGCGATGATCATGCCGAGCACGCCCAGCGTGTGATTCCCGACGACCACGGAGCCGAGCAGGAGCGCCGGGTGGAGGTGGACGCTCCGTCCGATCGTGAGCGGCTGGATCACCGTATCGTCGAGCACCTTGATGGCCAGGAACAGCACGGCCACCCGCACGACGCCCCCGAGGCCTTGCCCGGGGTTCATGAGCACCACGAGCCCGGCGGCGGCGGCCGAGAGCAGCGGGCCGACAAACGGCACCACGTTGGCGATGCCGGCGAAGGCGCCCAGAGCAGGAGGATACGGCACGCGCACCGCCCAGAGCCCCACCGCGGCCAGAATCCCCACCACGATTCCGTCCAGCACCACGCCGCGGATGTAGCGCCCGATGACGCCGTTGAGCTCGCGCCAGACCGCGACGGAGGTCTCCACGTGCTGGGGGGCAGCCGGTTCATGGCCGCGGTGACGATCCGCGGCATGTCCCGGAGCAGAAAGAAGGCGAAGAACGGGACGAGGATCGTGAGCAAGAAGAGGTGCCCGGCGTGCTCGAGGAAGTCGCTCGGGTCCCCGGGGACGGTCGGGGACGAGCTGGTGGATCCAGCCGCCGCCCTCGGGGAGCACGCGGCGGAACACGGGCACCGCCTCGACCAGCTCGCGCAGCGCGCGGTCGAGCCTCGAGTCGATCTGGATCGCCAGTGCCGGCAGACGATCCAGCAAGGTCGAGGTTTCGATGAGCATGCGTGGTCCCACGAGCAGGCCCGCGACGAGCAGCACGGCGATGAGAATGGCGAAGAGCGCGCCGACCGCCACGCTCCGGCGGATGGCAAGGGCGTCCGCCCGCGCCACCAGGGGCTGAGCAGATAGGCAAACATCAGGGCGAGGAAGACCGGCAGGAGGAGGCCGCGCGCCAGCCAGGCCAGCGCGCCGACGCCGGCGATCGGTCACGAGCCAGCTCGGCTTCACGGGCGCTCGTCGCCCTCCGGCCGGGGCCGAGGCTCGGTCATCGCCACCGGGTTGCGCCGCGCATAGGCCGCGATGACCCGTGAGAGGTTGCGCATGACGACGACCGCGATCCGGGCCTCGCCGTCCATCAGCGCGTCGAAGTCGGTCTTGTAGAGGATGAGCAGACGCGCCGGCTCGGCGACGCGCGCGCTGCCGGAGCGCCGCGACTCGTCGATGAGCGCCAGCTCGCCGAAGCGCGTCCCCGGGGCCCAGCCGTGCGCACGAACTGCTCGCCCCGCGGCGTGGCCTGGATGATCTCCACCGCGCCGTCGACGACGACGAAGAGCGCGCGGCCGGGGTCGCCCTCGTGGAAGACGACCTCTCCCGCGCTGTAGGCCTTCTCGAGGAACCGCGTGCCCAGGCGGCCGAGCGCGCGGCGCGGCAGCCCGGCGAAGAGCGGGGAGTGTGCCAGGAAGGGGGCGCGCCGCGCCTGCTCGGGGTCGATCGTCCACGCGAGCCACCGGGGCAAGCGCCGCTCCAGCATGGGAGTGCACTAGCGCGGCGTGAAGCACGGCGCGGACGGACCGTGGCATCACGCGCCGATCCTGTCAGAGCGCCCGCGACAAGTCAAACCGGCGCCGCGCGGTGGAGACGTCCTCAGGAGCTCATGGTCAGCAGGACGAGCAGTACAGGCAGCACAGCAGGCTCACGACGGAGAGCACCACCGCCGCGGAGACCGAGCGCCGGGCGCGATGAGAACCCGGGTCGTACCCGGTTCTCAATGCCGCGGCCGCACCCCTGCGCTCCCGCTCAGCGGTCGAGCCACGCGTCCCATGAGCCGCCCGCCGTAGTCGTTGCCGATGTTCGGCATGAAGTTCCTCACGTAGGGCTCCCAGGCCGATACCACCTTGGCGGCGGGGCTCACGAAGAGGTGGTACGCGTGCTGGGAGAAGTGGCGCTGGATATCGAAGATGATCTCCCTTCGCTTGCTCTCGTCGAAGGTCCGCCGCTGGAGCAGGATCATGTCGTTGAGCTTGGGGTCGTTCACCCCCGCAGGTGTTGAGGGTCTCCCGGGCAGGAGGTTCACGAGATAGGGGTCGGGCGTCGTTGGTCCGCCCCGGAGCGTGAGGATCATCTTGTCGAAGCTGCGGGCCATCGTGCTCGCGATGAAGGCGTTCCCTTCCTTGAGCTTGAGCTCGGTTTCGATACCGGCCTTCTTCCATTGGCTCAGGATGGCTTGGACGACGTCGGAGAAAGCGGGGCCCCAACTGCCAGTAGACTCGACAGGGAACTTGAGCCCGCTCTGCCCGGCCTGGGCGAGCAGGCGCTTGGCCTCCGCCGGGCTCGCCTCGTAGAGCTGCCGGCCCTCCGGCGGGAGCTGGTCGATCAGGATGGCCCACTCCCGCAGCGCGGCGGGGACGATCGGGTTGGGTGCGCCTTGCCCGTGCCCGAACAGGTTGACCGCGATGACCTCGGTGCCGTTGACGGCCATGTGCAGCGCCCGGCGCACGCGCACGTCGCCGAAGGGCGCCATCTCGAGCTTGGGCGCGGCGAAGGTGGAAATCAGCCAGGTGAACTCGGTCATCTGGAGATTGGGCTTGTGGCGCTTGACGACGTCGAGGTCGGTGCGCTGCACGGTCATGTGAATCTCGGGGGCGAAGTCGTACTGGCCGCTAAGCCAGGCGGCGAGCTTGGAGGCCGGGTCGGTGTCGATGCGCACCTCGAGGGCGTCCACGCAGGGAGTCCCGGCTGGAAGTAGTGGGGGTTCCGGACGAAGGTCAGCCGCACGTTGGGCTCGTAGCGCTCGAGCATCCAGGGTCCGGTGCCGATCACCGACTCGGGTTTCTTGAACAGCCCCTCCTTGTCGGCGGCCTCCTTGGGGAGGATAGCGGCGGAGTGCGGGACTTTGGAGGAACCACGCGAAGGGGCTGATTCATGGTGGAAGCGCACGGTGTATCGGTCGAGGGCTTCGACGCGGTCGATTTCCTCGGAATACGGCCCGCGTGGGGTTGCCCTTGATGCGTGAGGGCCCGCTGGAACGTGAAGACCACGTCATCCGCGGTCAGCTCGCGCCCATTGACCGGGGGCTTCGCGTGCCACCGGACGCCCTTGCGAGCTTGAAGATATAGGTCGTGTCGTTCGGCTGCTCCAGGACTCGGCCAGATGGGGTTCGATGGGAGGGTACCCGGCACGACGCCGGGTCCTGCCCGGTGCCTCACGAGCCCGCCATGCGTCAGGGACAGGAAGATGAAGGTCCACCAGTGCGGAGTCTGGTGCGGGTCGAAGTGCGGGGGGTCGAAGCCGGGGAAGCGGAAGACGCCGCCCGCTTGGAAGTCTGGGCCTCGGCGGGGCCGGGACGGAGGACATCGACGGATCCGCCCGCGGCGCCCGCCGCCATGGCAGCGCCGGCGAGCTTCAACAGGTCGCGACGGCTGACGGAGGTCGAATGCTGAGTCATGACGAGCTCCTACCGGTTGTCGGTCGAGCCAGGCCAATTGTCGGATCGCGACAGGGACGCCGCGCGGTGGAGATTCCGAGGACCTGTGCGAGGACCCTCCTCTGCCCCCGTGGGCCGGACAGTACAGGGTGGGAAGAGCACCGCGACTCTACCCGCGACGGCCGATGGCCGTCAACGCGGTCCGATTCGGGCACGGTCCCTCGGGCTTGGAGCCGTGCCGGGCGGGTGGCCACGCTCGAGGAGGCCCGCGACCGTCAACGAAGCGTCAAAGGCAGGAGGGAGATCTCGGGCGCGCCCAGACGGGCCCTGCTGCCCCGGGCGTCCTACTTTGCGAGCTGAGCTAACCGGCCAGGATCGTCGCGCCTCCGGCGGCAGGCCCATCAGCGCGAGCGCCAGCGCCCATCCCGACGGGCGCGCGGGAAGCAGGTAGGCTGCGGTGGTTCGCCGGAGGCCGCAGCGTCGAGAGGATGGCGGTGAGGCGTCGCGCTTGCCGCTCGTTCGAGCAGTATGCGCCGCGCGCCGGATATCATCCATACGGTCACGGCTCGCCGTTTCCATCATCAAGTACTCGTTCGCGTCCAGCCATCCCATCTTCGTGCCTCCCTGTGGATTCCAGATTTCCGGCGCGGGCGAGCGAGGAAGGTCCCCGCCCGCCCGCGCCGCCGGCGTGAGCCTGCTCAGCCGGCCTGGACCTCCTGGCCGCGCGGCGCGTTGACCTCGTCGGGTGGCGCGGCGGTGGCGGCGGTGGTGGTCATCAGCAGGGTCACGAGCGCAAGGGCGAGACCGATTGTGCGTGTCATCCGTTCCTCCTCAGGGATATCATGTTGACTGCTGGCCGGGAGAAGGAGCAGGCGGCGTGCCAAGCGTCAGCCAGGCGAAATCATTGGCGAAGCGCCGAGCGCGCCCTCGACGCCGGTTCCAGGCCGAAACCACGCGGTTCACGTTGAAACCGTTCCATCCTGGAACGACGTTTCGAAGTGGAACGCCTGTGCGAAAACAGTTGCGATTTCACGCGGGGCTCCGCGTGGCATGCGGTTTGCCCTCGAGAGTAGACTGGTTCGAAGGAGGGATTTCATGCCGGTGCCGCTCGTGCTGACCTTTGTCTCGATGGTCGCGTTCGCCATCCAGCTTCTGATCTTCGCGTATCTCTACTCGTCGCACCGCGTGCACTTCTTCCAGTACCTGCTCCTGGCGTGGGGGGCCTATACGCTTTCCAAGGGGCTCAAGCTCGTCGACGTTCTCGTGCTGGAGGCCGCCCATCCGGGCTTCGTCACCGAGTGGCCCCCATCGTCGCCGTCGGGCTTCACGCTGGCCGCGGCCTGCGCGCACCGGTGGGACTATCGTCTGCGCGCGCGCGGACGCTGCTGGCGGGGATGGGAGTTGCGGTGACGCTGGCAGCTTCGCGAGCGGCGTGGGTCCCGGCGACGAAGGGCCAGCAGGTGGTCGGCGTGGGCCTGGGCCTGGTGCAGATGGCGGCGGGTGTGCTCTTCTGGCCACCGCGCGGCCGAGGCATCGGGTTTCGGGGGAGCGGCTCCTGGCCGGTCTCCTGACGCTCTGGGGTCTCCACCGCGTCGCCGGCGCAGTTCGTCAACACGGAAGCCGGCTCGACCGGGATACATGGCGGTGCACGGCGTGTTCATCACGCTCTATTTCCTCTCGACCTTCGCCGTGATCATCATGGTGCTCGAGCGCGCGCGCAGCGAGAGCGAGCGCCTGCATGCGCGCCTGCGCGAGGCCGAGCGCCTGGCCACCGCGGGGAGATGGCCGCCGGCATGGCGCACGAGATCCGCAACCCGCTCGCGGCCATCGTCAACGCCACCGCGCTCCTCACCGACGAGATGGGGCTGACCCCCGCCGAGCGCTCGGCCACGCTGGGGGCCATCCGCACCGAGGCCCGCCGGCTCAACCGGATCCTCTCCGACTTCTTGCGCTTCGCGCGGCCCCAGGAAGCCCGGCGCGTCCCCGGCGACATCGGCGAGGTGGTCGCGCGCACGTGAGCGCGCTCGTCCGCGACGACCGCGCCCGCGCGCCCCGCGTGGACGTGCGGGTGGCGATCGATCCCGCCGTGCCCCGCTTTCCCTTCGATCGCGACCAGCTCACCCAGGTGCTCTGGAACGTGGCGCTGAACGGCGTCGAGGCCATGGACGGGCGGGGACGTCTGTCGCTCGAGGTCGCTCGCCAGGAATGGGGACGTCGCCCTCGCGGTCAGCGACACCGGTCCCGGGATTCCCCCGAACGTCTCGCGCGGAGTGTTCGAGCCCTTCTACACGGGCAAGCCCAGCGGCAGCGGGCTCGGCCTGACCATCGCCGAGCGCATCGTCGCCGCCCACGGCGGCCGGATCGAGATCGACTCCGAGCCCGGTCGCGGGACGCGGGTCACGCTCCTGTTCCCCCTGGCGGCGGTGTGAGCATGGCGCACCTGCTGGTCGTCGACGACGAGACCTCGGCGCGAAGCACCCTGGGACTGCTGCTCCGCAAGCGCGGCCACCGCGTGCTGGAAGCCGACGGCGTCACCGCGGCGACCAAGTGTCTGGCGGAGGAGGTCTTCGACCTCGTCGTCACCGACCTGCGCATGCCGGACGGCGACGGTCTCGACGTGCTCCGCGCCGCCAAGGCGCATGCGCCCGCCACCGAGGTGATCCTGCTCACCGCCTACGCGGAGTGGAAATCCGCCAAGGAGGCGATCCGGCTCGGGGCGCTCGACTACTTCGAGAAGGGTCAGGAGCCGGACGAGCTCTATCGCCGCATCGACAAGGCCCTGGCCGGCCGGGCCCTCCGCCGCGAGAACGAGAACCTCCGGGCGCAGCTGCGCGAGCGCTTTGGCCTCGCCGGCCTGATCGCCCAGTCGCCGGCCATGCAGGACGTGCTGGAGCTCGTCGGAGCGCGTGGCCCCGACCGACGCCACCCTCCTGATCCACGGCGAGTCCGGCACCGGCAAGGAGGTCATCGCCAAGGCCGTGCATCACGCCAGCCGAGGGCGGCGCGCCCCTTCGTGGCCGTCAACTGCGGCGCGGTGCCCGAGACGCTCCTCGAGTCCGAGCTGCTTCGGCTACATGCGGGGCGCCTTCACCGGCGCCACCGTGAACAAGCTCGGGCTATTCGAGGAGGCCCACGGCGGCACGCTCTTCCTGGACGAGATCGCCGAGATGCCGGCGGCGCTCCAGGTCAAGCTCCTCCGCGCGCTCCAGAGCGGCGAGATCCGCCGGCTCGGCGCCACCCAGCCGTCCACCATCGACGTTCGGGTGATCGCGGCCACCCACGGGGATCTCGCCACGCTGATCAGCCAGGGAGCTTCCGGGAGGACCTCTTCTACCGTCTCAACGTCATCCAGATGATCTGGCGCCGCTCAGGGACCGCCGCGAGGACATCCCGGCTCTGGCCGAGCATTTCCTCGCGCGGGCGGCGGGCGAAGCTGGGCCGCCCGCTGCGCCTGTCGCCCGAGGCCGTCGAGCGCCTGCTCCGCTACCCGTGGCCGGGCAATGTGCGCGAGCTGGAGAACGCCATCGAGGCGCGCGGCCATCCTCGCTCGCCGAGAGATCATCGCGCCCGAGGACCTCCCGCCCCACGTGTCGGCGGGCCTCCAGCTCGGGCCCTCGCCGGCGCTGCCGCGGCAGACCACGCTGGCGGAGGCCGAGCGCGTCCACATCCTGCAGACGCTCGAGCGCTTCGGCCGCAACCACTCCGGAGCCGCCGAGGCCCTCGGCATCGGCCGCACCACCCTCTGGCGCAAGCTCAAGGAGTACGGGATCGACCGGTAGCCGCGTTCCCTATTGAAACGCCGGCGCCTCCCCCGATCGATAAGCCCGCGAAAACACGGCCCGGGCCGGTGGCACCGAAGTTGAAAGTGCTTCAGGGCATCGCTCACTCTCACCAAGCGGGACACCGCACGGCGCATCGATCGCGTCATCGACTACTTCGGCGACTCGGCGCACTCTTCACCGGTCGCCCGGCCCCGGAGTCCGGTGCCGCCGCCTCGCCGTACCGTCTTTCTCGGTGAAGGCGTCCGGCTGGCCCTGCTCGATCCGGGGCAGCGACGGCCGCATCCGTCTTCGACTACCAGTTCCCGTCCTAGCCGCGCGGGCGGCCCTCAGCGTCCGCGGCACTCCCGCCGTACTCGCCGTCGAGAGCCGCTTGACCGGTATGCACCTCGTCAGGGCAGTATCCCCCGACATCGAGGTGCCACGTGGGGCAGGGGTGGCAGGGCCGGGGCAGCGGGGCTGCGGTCAGCGCGCTCACTGCGGCAGGGCGAGCGGCACATGGGAGGACGTACGCATGACTGACCTTGGGCAAGCGCCGCGAACACGCGAGCGGCGGTCTCGATTCGTGATTGCCCTCGGGGTGGGGCTCCTCACCACGATGGTCGCCGCCGGAGCTCTGGCCCAGGTGGGCAGGAGACTTCCGATCGGCAAGCTGGAGGGCCCGGAAGTGGTGACCGACGCCGCGAAGGCCCCCAAGACCTTCAACGAGGCCCCGGCGCTGGCGGCGCTGGTCAAGGCGGGCAAGCTCCGCCGGTGGCCGAGCGCATCGGGCAGGATCCGCTCGTCATCAAGCCTGTGCGCGAGATCGGCAAGTACGGAGACCTGGCGCGCCGGGTTCACCGGTCCGGCAGACTTCTGGAACGGGTACCGCTGCTGCTCGGGGGCCGGATCGCCTCATGTTCTGGGACTACACGGGCGACAAGGTCATGCCGAACCTCGCCCGGGGCCTCGAGATGCAGGACGGCGGCAGGGCGTGGCTCCTGCACCTGCGCCGCGGTATGAAGTGGAGCGACGGCAAGCCGTTCACCGCGGACGACTTCGTCTTCTGGTTCGAGGACATCTACCGGAACAAGGACCTGGTGCCCACGCCCTCGGCGGCGATGGCCATCAACGGCAAGCAGGGCGTGATCGAGAAGGTCGACACCTACACGGTGCGGTTCAAGTTCCCCGAGCCGTACTTCATGCTCCCCGACGTGCTGGCGGGCTCCACCGACCTCGCGGGCCAGAGCGTGGGCGTATCGCGGCATGGGCGGCTTCGCGCCCGCCCACTACCTGAAGCAGTTCCACCCGAAGTACGTGGGCGAGGCCGAGCTGGACAAGAAGGTCGAAGGACGCGAAGTTCGACAGCTGGGTCCGCCTGTTCCTGGCCAAGAACGACTGGGCGCTCAACCCGGAGCTGCCGGTGCTCTCGCCGTGGAAGACGGTGACCGCCGATCAACACGCCGACGTGGACGCTCGAGCGCAACCCGTACAGCGTCTTCGTGGACACGGCGGGCAACCAGCTGCCCTACATCGACCGGGTGGTGCTGACGCTCGCCGAGAACCTGGAGGTCATCAACCTGCGCGCGATCGCGGGCGAGTACGACTTCCAGCGCGCGGCACCTCGACCTCGGCAAGCTGCCCGTCTTCATCGAGAACCAGCAGAAGGGCGACTACAAGGCTCTACCTCGATCCCGGCGACTACGGCGGCGACATGATCATCAAGTTCAACCTGAGCTACGACGCCGACCCGGAGATCGGCGAAGTGGTTCAACACCGCCGACTTCCGGCGCGCGCTGGCGCTCGGGGATCGACCGCGACCAGATCAACGAGACGTTCTGGCTGGGGACGGGCACGCCCGAGCTCCGTGGTGCCCGTCGGACAGCAACAAGTACAACCCGGGACCCGCAGTACCGGAAGCTCTGGGCCACGCTCGACGTCAAGAAGGCCAACGAGATGCTCGGACAAGATCGGCCTGGCCAAGAAGGACGCCGAGGGCTACCGCGCTGCGCGCGGACGGCAAGGGCCGGCTGCGCATCGAGATCATGACGCTCGGCGGCCAGTTCCTCCAGTTCACGCAGATCGCCGAGATGATCCGGGAGCAGTGGAAGAAGATCGGCATCGACCTGACCGTGCAGGAGGTCGAGCGGAGCCTGGCCCTGAAGCGGACGGCCGCCAACGAGCAACAGCTCGGGGCCTGGAACAACGACGGCAGCGAGCACCTGTTCACCTTCCCGCTCCACGTGTTCCCCTTCGAGCATCGCCGCGGTCGCGTCGTCGGGACCGCTCTACGTCAAGCTGGTTCCACTCCGCCGGCACCCAGGGCAAGGAGCCGCCGCCGCGGCATGCGCGAGCTGATGGAGAAGTGGAAGAAGGCCTTCGGCGTGCCCGAGAAGGAGCGGATCCAGCTCGGCAAGGAGGTCTGGAAGATCGCCGCGGAGGAGGTCTACATCATCGGCGTGATCGGCATGGGACCGGCGTCCATGGGCGTGCGCGTGGTCAAGACGAACATGGGGAACATCCCGTCGCGGCAATACAATAGCCCGGACGGCAAGACCCCGACGATTTCCCGTCCGGTCACGTTCTTCTGGAAGAAGTAACGCTCGCGGCGCGGCTCCCGTCGCCGTGGGACGGTGAGCGGGCCGGACGAGGTCCTGGCATGCTCGCGTACATCGGACGGCGCGCCCTGCTCGCGGTGTTCACGGTCTGGGCGATCTCCGTCCTCGTCCTTCGTCATCATCCAGTTGCCGCCGGGGACTACGTCACCTCGTACATCGCCCAGATGGCGTCGTCCGGCAGCGTCGTCACCGAGCAGGAGGCGCAGAATCTGAGGATCCAGTACGGCCTGGGTCAGCCCATCTACGTGCAGTACTACAAGTGGGTCAGGCTGATCGCCGAGGGCAACTTCGGCATGTCCATGGAGTGGAAGCGGCCCGTGACCGAGGTGATCGGACGACCGCCTGTGGCTGACGGTGGTGGTCTCTGCTCGCCGCGCTGTTCCTCACCTGGGTGCTGGCCCTGCCCATCGGCATCTATTCCGCCGTCCGGCAGTATTCGCGTGGGCGACTACACCGCCACGTTCGTGGGCTTCATCGGCCTCGCCGTGCCCAACTTTCTTCTCGCGCTCGTGCTGCTCTACCTGGGCTTCACCCTCTTCAACGCCAATATCGGCGGGCTCTTCTCCGTGGAGCTTCAGGACGCGCCCTGGAGCGCGGCCAAGGTGTGGGACCTCTGCAAGCATCTCCCGATCCCGGCCTTGATCCTGGGGCTGGCGGGAACGGCGCAGCAGATCCGGATCATGCGCGCCAATCTGCTGGACGAGCTGCGCAAGCCCTACGTGGTGACGGCGCGCTCCAAGAGCCTCTCGGAGCTCAGGGTGATCCTGAAGTACCCCGTCCGGCTCGCCCTCAACCCGTTCGCCAGCACCATCGGCTACACGCTGCCGTACATCGTGTCGGGGAGCATCATCGTGTCCCTGGTCCTCGGATTGCCGACCGTCGGACCGCTCCTGCTGCGGGCCCTCATCGCGCAGGACATGTTCCTGGCGGGGACGATCGTGCTCCTGCTCGGCGTCATGACGGTGATCGGCACGCTGATCTCGGACATCCTCCTCGTGTGGGTCGACCCGCGCATCCGGCTCGAGGACTCCTGATGGCCGAGCCCGACGTGGCGCTCGATCCGGCGAGCGCTCCCGCTCACGGGCCGGGCGCCGTCGCGCCCGCGGAGGACCGGCGCATCTACGTGGCCTCGCAGTGGCGGCTCACGTGGTGGCGATTCCGGCGGCATCGCGTCGCCGTGGCCAGCGGCATCGTCGTCATCGGCTTCTACCTGGTGGTGCTGGGCGCGGACTTCCTCGCCTATGCCGACCCGAATGCGTCCGAGGCGCAGCGCTCCCTGATGCCTCCGCAGCCCGTCCACTGGTTCGAGGGCTGGCGGTTTCGCCCTCACGTCTACGCCGTCAAGGGCGTCCGCGACCTCCAGACCTTCCGGCGGGTCTACCGAGCGGATCCCGCCCAGAAGATCCCGATCCGGTTCTTCGCCGAAGGCTTCGAGTATCGATTCCTCGGGGTGATTCCCGCGACGCGTCACCTGATCGGGGTCGACGGCGGCCGCGATGCCGCCCAGACGATCTTTCTGCTGGGCACAGATCTACAGGGGCGGGATCTGTGGTCGCGGCTGATGTTCGGCACGCGCATCTCGCTGACCATCGGCCTGGTCGGGGTGACGATGAGCCTCGTCCTCGGCGTCGTCCTCGGCGGGCTCTCGGGCTTCTACGGCGGCATCGCCGACACCGTGATCCAGCGGATCATCGAGATCCTCCGCTCGATCCCGACGATCCCGCTGTGGATGGGACTGGCCGCGGCGCTGCCCCGGACCTGGTCGATCATGCAGGTGTACTTCGCCATCACGATCATCATCTCGCTCCTGGCGTGGACCGAGCTGGCGCGCGTCGTCCGGGGGCGCTTTCTCACGCTGCGCGAGGAGGACTTCGTCGTCTCCGCACGGCTGGTCGGGTGTACCCAGATGCGGACCATCTTCGTCCACATGGTGCCGTCGTTCATGAGCCACATCATCGCGGCCACCACGCTCGCGCCTGCCCGCCATGATCATCAGCGAGACCGCCCTCAGCTTTCTCGGGTCTCGGCCTGCGCCCGCCCGCGATCAGCTGGGGGGTCTTGCTGCAGCAGGCCCAGAACGTCCAGACGGTGGCCATCTCCCCGTGGCTGATGCTCCCGGCGGTGCCCGTGATCATCGTGGTCATGGCCTTCAACTTCCTCGGGGATGGATTGCGGGATGCCGCCGACCCGTACGGACGCTAGATCTCGGAGGGGGCTCCTGCCCTGCCGACGCCTCCCCCGAAAAGCAGGATTGCGCCGGCATAGCCGGCGCTCGAAGTGGAACGCTCGATGGTTGGCGGACCGCGCTGCTTTCCTCCGCGTCGGGTCCTTTCGCGGCTGGCTGCCGGGATGGTGAGCGGCGATGGATCGGGGGCGCGTGAGTTGGAAGCGCAGGCGCGCGAGGCCGTGACGGCGATTCGGCGGGAGGCGCTGCTGGCCGTGCGGAATCTGAAGACGTACTTTCCCCAGGACGAGGGGACGGTGAAGGCGGTGGATGGGGTCAGCTTCGACCTCTATCCGCGGCGTGACCCTGGGCATCGTGGGCGAGAGCGGGTGCGGCAAGAGCGTGACGGCGAGGTCCATCATGGGCATCGTCGATCGGCCGGGCAGGATCGTCGACGGAGAGATCCAGTTCCGCCGGCGGGCCACCGAGGGCGGGGCGGGCGCCGATCGGGTGGTCGACCTTGCGAAGCTGGCGCCGAATGGCCAGGAGATGCGGGCGATCCGCGGGGCCGAGATCGCGCTCATCTTCCAGGAGCCGATGTCGTCGTTCAGCCCGGTCCACACGATCGGGAACCAGATCAGCGAGGCGATCATGCTGCACCAGCGGGTCGGCCGCGGGCAGGCCCGCGAGAAGACGATCGAGATGCTGCGGCGGGTCGGCGTGTCGTCGCCGGGCGAGCGCGTGGACCAGCTCTCCAATCAGCTCGAGCGGCGGCCTGCGCCAGCGGGCCATGATCGCGATGGCGCTGTCCTGCAATCCGACCCTGCTGATCGCGGACGAGCCCACGACCGCGCTCGACGTGACGACCCAGACGCAGATTCTCGAGCTGATGCGCCAGCTCCAGCAGGAAGACGGGATGGCGATCATGCTCATCACCCACGACCTCGGCGTGATCGCCGAGATGGCGACCGACGTGGCGGTGATGTACCTGGGCCGCGTGGTCGAGCAAGCGCCGGTCGACGAGATCTTCCACGCCCCCGGCATCCGTACACGCGGGCGCTCCTGCGCTCCATCCCTCGCCTGCGATCGCGCACGCGAGAGCGCCTCACGCCGATCGTGGGCGCCGTGCCGCACCCGTACGACCGGCCCGCGGGGTGCCCCTTCCATCCGCGCTGCCCGGACTTCATGCCCGGCACCTGTGACCGCCAGGCGCCGAGCTTGCGGCCGGTCGGGGACCAGCACGCCGTGAGCTGTTTCCTCTACGAGTGAGCGGTGCGCCGGCGATCGCGCGGATGACCAGCCAATCCGGGATCTCGGAGCCGACCTCGCTGCCCCAGCAGGCCTTGCTGCGGGTCGCCGGGCTGCAGAAGCTGTTTCCGATCCGGAAGGGCTTCTGGAAGCGGACGGTGGGCCACGTCCGGGCGGTGGACGGCGTCGACTTTCACATCGACGAGGGGGAGACGCTGGGCCTGGTCGGCGAGAGCGGCTGCGGGAAGACCACGACGGCGCGGTGCATCCTGCGGGCCATCGAGCCGACGGAGGGCGAGATCTTCATGCGGGTCACCGGAGGCTCGGTGATCGAGATGGGCCGGCTGCGCCCGTCGGAGCTGCGCGCGCTGCGTCGAGAGATGCAGATGATCTTCAGGATCGTTCACCTCGCTCAATCCTCGCATGACGCTGCTCGATCTCGTCGGCGAGCCGCTGCTGGTGCACGGCATGAAGAATCGCCGCGAGCGCGAAGAGCGCGTGGCGGATCTCCTGCGCGCGCGTCGGGCTCCGGCCCGAGTACATGCGCCGCTTCCCGCACGCCTTCAGCGGGGGCGAGCGACAGCGCATCGGCATCGCCCGGGCGCTGGCCCTGCACCCTCGCCTGGTGGTTGCCGATGAGCCCGTCTCGGCCCTGGACGTGTCGGTGCAGGCCCAGATCCTGAATCTCCTGCTCGATCTGCAGGCCGAGTTTCGGCTGACGTATCTCTTCGTGGCGCACGACCTGAGCGTCGTGAGACACATCAGCGATCGCGTGGCCGTCATGTACGTCGGGCGCATCGTGGAGCTGGCGGCGACCGACGAGGCTCTTCCAGGCTCCCAAGCACCCGTACACGGCGGCGCTCCTCTCCGCCGTTCCCGAGCCGGACCCGCGCACACGCGCGCGGCGCATCGTGCTGCAAGGGGAGGTGGCGAACCCCGCGGCTCCGCCCAGCGGCTGCTATTTCCACCCCCGCTGTCCCCACGCGATCGAGGTGTGCCGCACGCAGGCGCCGGCATGGCAGAGACCTCGCCCGCCCACTTCGCCGCGTGTCACCGCGCCCATGAGCTCGATCTCCCCGGGGTGGAATAGCCATCGAAGGGAGCCTCGACGCCCTCTGAGCCTCCCGAAGCCGGATTGCGCCGGCGAAGCCGGCCTCGAACAGCGGCTACTCCGACACGCTCCCGAATCCCTCGGCCGCGGTCCGCCTGCGGAACTGGGGTATAGTCGGGGGCGCGCGAGTCGGGCGCGGTTCGGACGACGACGTCAGGAGGTGGACCATGGCGAAGACGGAACCTGGTGCACCATCCTCTGGGTCCCTCGGTAGGAGGACGAGCGCATGCGCTTCGGCTTCTTCGATCAGCTCCCGTGCGCCGCCGGATACTCCGAGCGCCAGCGGTACCGGGACATCATGGCCCAGATCGAGGCTCGGCGATGCCCTGGGCCTCGACACCGCGTGGCTCGGCGAGCTGCACTTCAGCCGCCCCTTCTCCACCCTCGCCGACCCGCTCATGGTCCTGGCCGCCGCCGCCCAGCGCGCGCGCCGCATCCGCCTGGGCACCGCGGTGACGCTGCTCCCGTTGCACAACCCGGTGAAGACCGCCGAGCAAGCCGCCACCGCCGACCTGCTCAGCGACGGGCGCCTGGAGCTCGGAGTCGGGCGGGGCACCGCGCCGATTCACTACGCCGGCTACGACATCCCACAGGAGGAGAGCCGGGCGCGCTTCGAGGAGGCGCTCGACTTCATCCTGGAGGCGTGGACCCACGAGACCTTCTCCTACGAGGGGAAGTACTACCACGCGCGGGATCTCACCATCGTGCCCCGGCCCGTGCAGGTTCCGCATCCACCCGTTCGCATCGCCGCCAATAGCCCCGACACGTTCCCGCTCGCCGCGCGCGCGTCACTCCCGATCTTCGCCACGCCCCTCATCAATCCCCGGAGAAGCTCCGGGAAGGCCTGGCCGGATACCGCGCCGCCATGCCCTCCGGCGCCCGCGCCGACGCCGCCCTGGCCTTCCCGGTGCACGTGACCACGAGCCGGGCGAAGGCCCGCGAGGAATGCGAGCCGAGCCTGCTGCGCTTCTTCCGCGAGGCGGGAGAACGCCTGCGGCCGTTCGGGGAGGCGGACATCAAGACCTTCGAGGCCTTTCAGCAAGTCCTCGCCAGGATGCAGCGCATGAAGTTCGACGACATCGATCGCGAGATGGGTGTCTTCGGCGATCCGGAGTACTGCGTGGAGCGGGTGCGCGCCTTGCGTCGCGAGTACCAGATGGACGAGTTCATCTGCTACTTCAATCAAGGGGGCATCATGGACCACGCCACGGTGAGAGCGTCGATGACGCTCTTCGCCCGCGAGGTGATGCCGCACTGCCGCTAGCATCCGGGCGGACGCCCGGCCCGAGCTGGCGGACAACCAAGCCGTCACGCGAAGGAGGATGCCATGAAGGATGGACTCCGGTTCGTCGATTCCGACATGCACATCATGGAGCCGCCCGACCTCTTCGAGCGGTACCTGGACCCTGCGTTCAAGCATCGCGTCACCGTGCAGGTCGGCGCCGACGGCCGCCCCAAGCGCGGGCCGGCCGGCACGACCGTGATCGACGGGCTGCCCACCTCGGACATGGATCTCCAGCAGTATCGAAAGCGGGTCCGTCGCGGCGACACCCAGAGCACGCAGCTGCTCTCCGGATCCCGGATCTTCGACACGGGCCGGCTGGACTTCGCCATCGAGCGCGACTACAACCCCGAGGCCCAGGTGATGGGCATGAAGATGGAGGGGGTCGACATCGCGGTGCTCTACCCGACCAGCGGCCTCGCCCTCATCGCCCGGGACAACCTCGATCCGCTGCTGTCGCTGGCCCTCTGCCAGGCGTACAACAACTGGATTCACGAGTTCTGCCGGCACAGCCCCGACCAGCTCAAGTTCGTGGCGATGTTGCCCGTGCACGACGTGCACATGGCCTGCCGCGAGCTGGTGCGCTGCGTGAGAGAGCTGGGCGCCGTCGGGTCCTTCATCCGGCCGAACCTCGTGAACGACCGCTACTGGCATTCGAACTACTGGGACCCGCTCTACGCGGTGCACGAGGACCTCGGCGTGACGTGGGGGTTTCACGAGGGCGTGAGCGCGGTGTACTCCGCATGATCCCGCTGTACGGCGAGAACCGGTTCTACCGGCACGTCGCCAGCCACTGGATCGAGATGCAGCAGGCGATGATCGCGATGATCATCGGCGGCGTCTTCGAGTTCCACCCGAAGCTTCAGCGTGGGGTTCCTCGAAGCGCAGAACTCGTGGGTGCCCGGGCTCCTGACCCGCATCGAGTGGGACTATCCGCAGTACCGCGACTCCCACGCCCCCTACCTCTCGCTCACGCCGAAGGAGTACTTCCGGCGCAATTGCTGGGCCGCGGTCGAGGGCAGCGAGCCGGAGATCGAGGCGACGGCCGGGCTGATCGGCGCCGATCGCATGTGCGTGTCGACGGACTACCCGCACTTCGACTCGAACTTCCCCCACGTGTCGGAGAACCTGCTCGAAGAACGTGCCGCGCGAGATCGCCGCCCAGATCCTCGCCGGCGGCGCGCACCTCTACGGCTTCACCGAGGCCGACTTCCGGAAGGCGGACGCCGCGGCGGCCGCGAAGTAGGCGCGCCCGTCGGGCGCGTTGACGCGGAAGGCCGCGGGGAGGCGGGCCCCGCAGCCGGGCTCACTGCAAGAGGTCGAGCGCGGCCAGCGCCCTGATGTGCCGGCAGTCAGCGGTAGGCGTCGCGGCGATGGGCGACTACCGAGACCATGACGACCCGGTCCTGGTCGCTCACTGTGTAGACGATTCGGTAGTCCCCTGGCGAATGCGATAGGCTTCTCGACCTGACAGCTTCGTCGAATCGGCTGGACGGGATCCTCGGACAGGTTCGGATGCGCTCGATGATCCGCGCGCGGTCTTTGCGGGGTAGCGCCTCGATCTCCTTCGCCGCGGACCGCTTGAGGTGGACGCTATAGCTTCCCACGCCGCTTGAGATCCTTCACGAATTCCTCGAACGGCATGCTTGGCTCTTTGGCCCGCGCCTCGATGGCAGCCAGGTCCTCCGCGTCCTCGGCGAGACTCTGGCGAAGCGCCTCGTTGACGAGCGCCGAGTACGGCCGCTCGGTCTCGGCGGCCTTGAGCCGGAGGGCCTTGTGTAGATCTGGATCCACGTAGACGGTCACGCGCCTGGGCTTGGCCTTCACGTCCTCAGGCTAACAGCATGACGTCAAGACGTCAAGACGTCATTGGTAGATCGTGGCGCTGCAGAATTTCAGAGTGGGAGGTTCACGGCGGCGCGCGCAAGGTCGAGCAGCTCTTCGTGGAGATCGGGATTGGCGCTGCCAACGAGCGCGTCTGAGCGGATGGTCCAGGGTCGGCCGTCGAGATCGGACAGGGTGCCCCCGCTTCGGTGACGAGTAAGGCTGCCGGCCCCGGCGTGGATGGCCGAGACCCAGAAGACGATGTACGCCGAGATGCGGCCGGCGGCCAGGTAAGGCGAGGCCAGCGTGGTCCCCAGCGAACGGAAGTCCCATCGATCTGCCCGGATGGCCGCGGCCAGTGAACCGCGCGGCCTGCTCGCGGCGACTGCCCTTCGACTTGCCGTCTTCGACGACGATCGTCCGACTCACGTCGCTGGTCGTCATCCGATGTCGGGCGCCGTCCTTCAATCCCCAGGCGCCTCGGCCTCGCTCCGCGACAGCGATCTCGCCTCTGTCGATGGATCGCCGACGACGGCGACGGTGACGTCGTCACCGCTCCACGAGCGCCAGGTTCACGCAGTACAGCGGGATGCCCGAAGCAAAGTTCCGAGTCCCGCAGATGGGATCGACGAGCCAGTACGGCGAGCCATCGGCCGACGCCTCGCCACCGCGCTCCTCGCCGATCACCGAGAAGCCCAGCGCATCGGCCACAATGCCTCGAACCGCGTCCTCAACGGCGACATCCGTCACCGTCACCAGATCGCGCCCGCCTTTGGCGGTGATGTCTTCCGCGCCGATGCCACGCCGAGCGATCGCGAGCGCTCGCTTCACCGCGTCGATGGCCACAAGAGTCTCGGGACGGAACTCGTCAGTGGACTGCGTCATCCGCGCGCTCGGCCCGAAGGGGACTGGACGACGACCTCGCAGCCCGTCGGAGAAAACGCCAGCTTAGAGCGGCCGGGCGAGTCCTGGATCGCACGCCAGACACGCTCCGGATCGTCGCCGGCAGCTCGATGTGCTCCACGCCCAGCTCGGCGAGCGCATCGACGAGCGCATTCACCACGGCGCCGAGCGCCGGCGTCGTCCCGCCCTCTCCGCCGCCCCGCAACCCGAGCGGATGGGACGTCGAGGGCACCTCGCTGATCTCCGTCGTGAACGCCGGCAGCATGTCGGCGCGGGGCAGCGCGTAGTCCATGAGCGTCGACGACAGGAGCTGGCCGCTCTCGGCGTCGTACGCGCACGATTCCCACAGCGCCTGCCCCACGCCCTGCGCGATGCCGCCGTGCGTCTGGCCGTGGAGGATCATCGGATTGACGGCGCGGCCGCAGTCGTCCACGGTCGTGTAGCGCACGACGTCGACCACGCCGGTCTCGGGATCGACCTCGACCTCGCAGACCGCGGAGCCGTAGGGGAAGGACGGCGCGGTCAGGGTCTCGTCGCTGATTCCGTCGAGCGGTCCCCGGCAATCGGAAGGCGCATCGGGCCGCAGGGCGGCCGCGGCCGCAGCGAACAGGTCGACCGAGCGGTCGGTGCCCTTCACGCTGAACCGGCCCGCCGAGAATTCGATGTCGGCATCCGCCGCCTCCAGCAGCCAGGCGGCGATCCGCACGCCCTTCTCCACGATCTGGTCCGACGCCTTCGCCATCACGACCGCGGCGAGCCGCAGCGCGCGAGCGGAATGCGCGCCGCCCCCGACGACGGTGACGTCGGTATCGCCGGTGACCAGGCGCACCTCGGAGAGCTCCACCCCGAGCCACTCGACGATGAGCTGCGCGAAGCTCGTCGCGTGGCCCTGGCCGGACGACAGCGTGCCGAGCACCACGTCGATCGATCCCTCGGGGCGCACCGTGATGTGCGCGCGCTCGCGCGGGAACCCCGTGTTCAGCTCGATGTAGTTCGCCACGCCGATCCCGCGATAGCGGCCCGCGCCGGCGCGCCTCCGCCCGGCGGGCCTCGAACCCCGCCCAGTCCGCGAGGGCCAGCGCTCGGTCCTGCGCGGCCAGGTAGTCGCCGCTGTCGTAGAGCGTGCCGACGGCGTTCCGGTACGGCATGGCGCTCGCGGGCACGAGGTTCCTCCGCCGCAGCTCGAGCCGATCGAACCCGTGCCGGCGCGCGGCGAGGTCGATCAGCCGCTCCATGACGAACATGATCTCGGGGCGCCCCGCGCTGCGGTACGGCGTGGTCGGTGACGTGTTCGTGACGACGGCGCGCCCATGGATCGCCACGGCAGGCACGCGGTAGACCGTCGCCGTGATCGCCATGCCCTTGTTGAGCGGGTGGAATGAGACGGCGTGGGCGCCGACGTTGCTGGTGTTGGTGCCCCGAAACGCGAGGAAGGTGCCGTCGGCGTCGAGCGCCAGCTCGGCGTGCACCGCGAGGTCGCGGCCCTGGTAGTCCGCCGAGGAATCCTTCGCGCCGCTCGCCTGTCCACTTCACCGGCCGGCCGAGGCGCCGCGCCGCCCAGGCGACCAGCGCGAACTCCGGATAGCAGCTATTGCGGGTGCCGAAGTTCCCCCACGTCGCGCGCCACCACGCGCACGGCGCTCTCCGGGGACGCCGAGTGCGCCGGCCACGCCGGTCTGTGTCCGTCCCAGGCCGCCCGCGCCGGCATGAACCGTGTAGCGGCCGCTCGCGGGGTCCCAGACGCCGACCGCCGCGCGCGGCTCCATCGTCACGCCGGTGACACGCTGCACCCACGTGTCGAGCCGCACCACGTGGGCCGCGCGCGAGAACGCCGTGTCCACGGCCGCGGCGTCGCCGACCTCGCAATCGACGCACACGTTCGAGGTGGTGTCCTCATAGAGGATCGGCGCGTCGGGAGCGGCGGCGGCGGTGCTCGCCGTCACGGCGGGCAGCGGCGCCCAGTCGACGTTCACACGCTCGGCGCCATCGCGCGCCGCGGCGGGCGTCTCGGCGATGACCATGGCCACCACCTCGCCCGCAAAGCGCACGCGATCGGCGGGGATCGGCGGATGCGGGGCGACGAAGGACACATGGCGGCTCTTCACCAGCTCCTCGTGGGGATTCCCCGGCATCGGGCTATGCGTGAGCGGCCTCACGCCATCGGCGGCGGCGTCCTCGCCTGTGAGCACCGCGATCACGCCGGGCGTGGCCAGCGCCCCGCCGTGTCGACGCGTCGGATGCGCGCGTGGGCGTGGGGCGAGCGCACGAAGCACGCGTAGGCCTGGCCGGGCAGGTTGACGTCGTCGCTGTAGCAGCCAGCGCCCACGAGCAGGCGCGCGTCATCCTTGCGCAGGACCGGCTTGCCGAATCCTTCGCGCGCCGATCGGGTCCGGGACTCGAGGAAAGACACTCGCGATCAGACGGTCGCCGGCTGGAACTCCAGGGTGTTGCCGTCGGGGTCGTTGCACAGCATCTGCACGCGCCCGCCGGGCTGCGTGTTCTCGATGTACTCGATGCCCTCGCGTTCCAGCGTGGCCTTCATCGCGTCGTAGTCGGCCACCTCGAAGCACGTGTGCCGGGCGAGAGGGCTGATCGATGCCCCCGACCCCGGCGGCGTGAGCTCGGACTGGATGATGTGAATCTGCGGAAAAATGCCCGCGGTGCCGAGCCAGTAGCCGCCGGCCTTGAACGCCGGGCGCGGCAGGACCTGGAATCCCAGGACGCGGCAGTAGAAGTCCTTCGACCGCTCGGCATCGGCGGTCACGATGCCCTCGTGCTGCACGCGGACGACGTGGGTGCCGGTCACGGGTCGAACGGGCGTGGGCGGTGTCTGCAGAGCCATGGTATGCCTCCCCTGCGCGCCTCGACGCGCGCCCGCGATTATACGCGAGGGCGACCGCCTCCGCCGACACGGCGGTATCATAGCCGTCGGATGAAGCCCCTGGTGACCGCCGCGCTACTTGCCGTGATGCTCATGTCCTACAGGCTCCTATAGATAGCCCGTCGTCGCGAGATATTCCGCCACCAGCACCGTGCCCTTCGCCGCGCCCATCTTCGTATTGTGCGACACGAGGACATACTTGATGCCGTTCTCGAGCGCGGGATCATCCGGATGCGGCCGACGCTCGTCGTCATGCCGCCATCGGCGTCGCGGTCCAGCCGCGGCTGGGGGCGGAACGGGTCGTCGTGCACGGTGATCATGCGCTCCGGCGCTGACGGCAAGCCGAGCCGCGCGAGCTCGCTGCCGAGCTCGCCGAAGGCCGCGGCCACGTCGGCGCGGCTGGCGCGCCGTCCGAGCGACACGGCCACCGCCTCGGTGTGCCCTTCGCTGACGGCGGCTCGGGTGCAGGTCGCGCTGACGGGGAACGCGGCCGGCGCGATGCCGTCCTCGCCCTGGACCCCGAGGATCTTGCCCGTCTCGCGTGCGACCTTCTCCTCCTCGCCGGGGATGTACGGGATGATGTTGTCGAGGATGTCGAGCGCCGCGACGCCGGGCGAGCGGCCCGCCCCGAGATGCCCTGCATGGAAGTCATCACCACGCGCTCGACCCCGAAGCGATCAAGGAGCGGCTGAGCGTCACCACCAGCCCCATCGTCGTGCAATTCGGCAGCGGCACGATGAAGCCACTCCAGCCACGGCGGCGGCGCTGAACGTCGATCTGAGGCCGCGTGCCCCAGGTTGACGCCCGGCACCAGGATGGGGACGTCGTCCTCGTAGCGAAACGCCGACGCCGTGCTGAGCACCGCGGCGGTCTTGGCGTACTGCGGCTCCAGCACGCGCGCCGCGTCCGACTCGACCGCCGAGAACACGATGTCGATCCCGGCGACGTCGAGGCCATCACCGTTCTCGACGCGCAGATCGAGCACGTCGGCGGGCGGCTCCTCCTGACACCACCAGCGCCGAGCGCCAGTCTTGGGATCGGCCAGCGCGGCGCCGTACGTCTTGCCGGCCGAGCGCTCAGACGCGGCGAGCATCACCACCTCGAACCAGGGATGCCGTGCCAGCGCCACCAGGAACTGCTGGCCCGCGATCCCCGTGGCACCGACAACCGCCACACGCTTGTGCATCTCGTCCATCGCTTTCCCAGGAGGCGGCTCCTGTTCCGTCCCGAAACGCAAAGGCCCGCAACCACCGGGTGGTGATCGCGGGCCTCGTGGGTCTGGAACGTCGTCGAGGGGTTACGTGAATTGCCGGGCGCGCGCCACCGTTGTTGCTGGGCGTCCCGTGGTTCGGGACCCCAGCCGCGTCTTGTCGGTGGTGCGCTTCACCGTCGGATCATGCGGTCAGACTACCGGTACCATCTAGTTGCGTCAAGCTATGTGCGAATTCGCCGACCCCGGTTGGCGATTACATAATTCGCGATGACTGCTATGCAGCAAGCCGTGGGGTTCCAGCGCTGGCGCGAGCTCTTGTTCCTCCACTGGGCGATGCCGCCGGGCGCGCTCCGCCCGCTCGTGCCCGCGGCGCTCGAGCTCGATCTCTTCGAGGGCGCGGCCTGGGTGACGCTGATTCCGTTCGAGATCGTCGAGTCGCGCCCACCTGGCTTTCCCGGCGCACTCGCCGATCGCTTCCTCGAGGTGAACCTGCGGACGTACGTGCGCGGCCCCGGCGGTGAGCCCGGCATCTACTTCTGGTCGCTCGAGGCCTCGTCGCTCCTTGCGGTGGTCGGAGCGCGGCTCCTGTACGGGCTGCCGTATTTCCCGGCCCGGATGTCGATGCGGCGCGCCGGCACGCATGTCGAGTACACCTCGCGCCGGCGGATCGGCGGATGGGCCGAGCTCAGGCTCGGCTGGACGGTCGCCGAGGCCATCGGCACCGCCCGCCCCGGCACGCTCGATCACTTCCTGATCGAGCGATATGCGCTCTACGCGGCCCGCATGCGCGGCCTCTACCGCGCCCGGGTGCGCCACCCGCCCTATCCCCTGCACCGGGCGTCGATCGATCATCTGTCGGAGACGCTCCTGGCAGCGGCGGGCATTGCCGCGCCAACCGAGCCGCGCATCGATTCACTTCTCGCCGGGCGTCGACGTCGACATCTTCCCGCTGAAGCGTGTCGGAACTGGCGCGTGAAGGGACTCGAGCGAGTCGAGACGGGAGAGGCGCGACGGACCTCACGAGATTCCGGGCCCGGCGGGCGGCGACCCGGCGCGCGGCTCTTCCTGCGTGGGGATATTGAGCGAGCCGGCGGAACCGCTTGCTTGGAATGTGGGCGAGGCCGTGACGAACGGCCCAGCGGAGGCGCCGAGGAAGCCGCCCCTCGAGACGGTTGATCAAGCGGCGCGCGCTGTCGCTCGCAAGGGCGAGGAGCGCCAGACCCGCCACGTAGAAGGGAATGCCCGTCAGCACGGGGATCAGCCAGCCGACGATGCCGAGGACGAAGAAGATGCCAGCCCCGCGAAGCAGAGCACGCGCACCCAGAACGGACGATGGTGCTTCTGCTCGCGCAGGAGGTCAGGCGGATCCCGGTCAGGGGTCACCGAGCGTTTTCCGGAGGGTCGGCATTGAGTTCACGACGGGCAATTCCATTATGCCTGGGCGCTCAACTCCACGAAGCGCGCCTTGAAGCGCGCGTGGTTGCCGACGCGACGGGAAGCTATGCGCTCGGGCTCTGGGTGACGGCCCTCAACGCCGTCGGCGCGCCAGCGCTTGCTGTGGGTGGCGGCGCTCTTGCGCGTCCCACACGCCAACCTGCCGAGGTAGTCTCCGCGGAGGTCTCTCACTCGGCCAGCCAGACAGTGTCGAGCTGCTGGTTCAGGAAGTGGCTGGGCGTGATGGTCCAGCCGCGGACGCTTGGCGCTATGGGCGACGATGCGGTGCCACTGGAGCGTGTAGAGGTAGTGGGCCTCCTCGTCCAGCAAGCGCTTCTCGAACGCGCGGAGGAAGCGCTTGCGCTCCTCGGGGTCCACGGCGCGCGCCTGCTTGATGAAGAGCTCGTCGAGCACAGGGTCCTTGTAGCGGCCGTAGTTGATGTCGGAAATCCCGACGGACTGAAACTTCGCCACGTCGATATCGGGCTCGACGACGAAGCTGCACTGGGCGTCCATGGCCACCTCGAAGTCGCCCCGGCGAAGGACGGACACCATGGCCGAGGCCTCGATGACCTCCTGCTTGACGCTGAGCCCGATCTGCCGCCACTGGTCGATCAGCCAGATCCCGACCGTCTCGTACGGCTGGGGAATCCCGCGATTCTTGAAGGTGAAGGCAAAGCCCTCGGGCACGCCGGCCTCGCGGAGAGCCGGCGCGCCTCCGCCCGGCTGGCCGCGATGTCGCGGCTGTAGCCCGCGAGCTGCTCGAGCTCCGATGGCGGCGTGGCCAAGGGCGTCCCCGGCACCTGGATACCCGCGACCTCCTTCACCACCGCGATGCGGAGAGGTTGCGAGAAGCCTCGTAGCGGTCGAGGGCGAGGGTCAATGCCCGCCGGACTCGCTTGTCGTCGAACGGCTTCCGATCGTGGTTCATGGCCACCAGCGCGACGCAGGCCCAAGGGCTCTCCTGAACCGTGACCTTCGACCCCAGCGCCTGCACGAGCCCGTCGCGATCCGCGGGGCTCACGGTGCGGAACTGGATGTGAGCCCGTTCCGCGCGGATGGCGGCCACCTGGGCCGATCGAGGCGGACATGAAGAGCGCCCGGTACCCGTCGAGATACGGCTTCCCCTTGTCCCAGTAGTCCGGGTTCTTCTTCCCCACCCAGTGCGAGCCCTTCACGTGCTCGACGAATTTGAATGGGCCCGTGCCCATCACGTTCGTCTCGTACCAGCGTATGTCCTTGGCCAGGATGTCCGCCTTGTAGATCCAGCTATAGGGGAGGCGAGGTTGACCAGGAAGGAGGCTTCGGGCCACTTGAGCCGGAACCGCACCGTGGCCGGGTCGGGAGCCTCGACCACCTCCACCGCCTGGTACGTCCCCTTGCGGGCGGAGATGATCCCCGCCGGCGGGAAGATGATCTTGTCGTAGCTCGCCTTGACGTCGCGCGACGTCATCGGACTGCCATCGTGGAACCGGACGCCCTGGCGCAGCTTGAGCGTATAGGTCATTCCGTCCGGCGAGATCGTCCAGGACTCCGCCAGGTCCGGTACCGGGCGCGTGCCCGTCCGATCGACGGGATCCATGCGCAGGAGCGTGTTGTAGTGCGGGGCGAGCGGATGAACGGTCCCGAACGTTCCCTCCCGGTGCCCGTCGTAGGAGGGTGGCTCCGAGGGGACCGGGAAGACCAGCTCCCCGCCGTAGCGCGGCCGTTGCTGGGCCTCGGTCGGATCGGCCACCAGCAGGGTCGAGGAGAGGGCGGCTGCGATCAGAAGCCACGCGGCACGGATCATGGCTCGCCTCCTGGGACGGATTGTTCGCCGGATCCTCGATGCGATCGGCGGGGAGTGCTGGAGTTTCGGCCGGTGTCACGTACCCTAGGGCTCGCCCGCCCCTCTGTCAACCGAGTCTGAGAAGGCGTTGAGTCCAGGCTACCAGAACGACCGCGAGGCGAGCCGCGCCCCTTCCGCGAGGCTGGCCAGCTTGGCCCAGGCTATGTCCGGATCCACGGCGGCCTGGCCGACCCACGTGCCGAAGCCGCAGTCGGTCCCGGCGATGACGTTCTCGCGGCCGACGAGCCGGGCGTAGCGGCCGATGCGCTCGGCGATCAGCTCCGGGTGCTCGATGAAGTTCGTCGTGGAGTCGATCACCCCGGGATGATGATCTTGTCCGCGGGCACCTTCATCTGCTCGAAGACTTTCCACTCGTGCGCGTGGCGGGGATTGGCCGCCTCGAAGGAGATGGCCTGGGGCCGCGCCGAGAAGGCGATGTCGAGGATGTCGGCCAGCGGCACGTCGTGGTGATGCGGCCCCTCGTAATTCCCCCAGCACAGGTGCATGCGCACTTGCTCGGGCGGGACGTTCTCGAGGGCGTGATCGAGCGCTGCGACGTGGAGTCGCGCCATCTTCCGAAAACTCCTCGAGGCTCTTGTCGGCGAACTGGATGTGCCGGCCCATGGCGAGGTCGGGGCAGTCGACCTGCAGGATGAACCCGGCCCCTGCGACCGTCTCGTACTCGTGGCGCATGGCGTCCGCGATGGCGAACAGGTAGGCCTCGTGACTGCCGTAGTGGTCGTCGCGGAAGAAGAGCGAGATGACGCCGGGTGAGGCGGCGCTCATGAACGCATCCCCGGTCGAGGCAGGGCCGATCGCCGCTCTGAGGTTCAGGGCGTCGGCCTGCGCCGCCACGGGGTCGCGCACGCTGATGGGCCCGGTGCAGGCCGGCGTCTTGCGGCGCGAGCGGCCGGGGTCGCCGAACACGCGCTTGGCCATCTCCGGGAAGTCCACCAGGTCTCGGTACGTGAGCGATTGACTCGTGCCGCCAAATCCGTCGAGGCGGTCCTTGACGTAGGTGGCATAGCTCGGCTTGCTCACCTCGCCATCGCTGGGGACGGCGATGCCGGCGTCGCTCTGCTTGCCGACCACCTCCGCCACCGCCCCCGGATGCGCGCGGCGAGCGCGGCCCGGTCGACCGGGATACCCTCCTCCTTGGCGAACATCATCCGGATCAGGTCGTCCGGCCGCGGCAGGCTCCCGGTATGCGTGGTCAGGAAGTGCTCGAGGCTGCGATTCATCGGCTTGGCCTCCCACAAAGGATGCGCGCCGCTCAGGTGTCCGCGCTGGGGTCGATCACCGTGACGCCGAAGTACCGGCGGTAGAAGCCACGGTCCCGCGTGAGGAGGCGTCCACCTGCGGCCCGGAGTAAGCGCCCACGAGAAAGTCCGCGACGACGCGCCCGCGGGTTCCGTCCGCCGTTCGGCGACTCTCGCCCCATAGCCGTCCGGCCATCGCCGCGGCTTCGGGCGAGATGATGGTAGGGTGTCACGCTCCCTACGTCAACGGACCTACATTTCGTGCCGCGCACCGGCGCGACGCGGAAGTGGCATTCGTCTGCCGGCAATGAAATAATCCACCTGCATCCGCTGCCCCGAACGACTCGTGGAGGCCTAAGCGGTGAACGATCAGCCCCGACGCATCCTGCTGGTGGAGGATGACCGGTTCCTGCGCAAGGCCGCGGAGACGACGCTGAAGCAGCAAGGCTACACGGTGATCACGGCCGCGGACGGCGAGGAGGCGCTCCGGGTGGCGCGCAGTGCGCCGCCGGATCTGATCCTGCTCGACGTGATCATGCCGAAGCTCAATGGGTTCCAGGTCCTCGACGCCCTGAAGAAGGACCCAACGACGGCGCACATCCCGGTCATCATTCTGAGCAATCTCGGCCAGGATCGGGACGTGCAGCAGGCCATGGAGGCGGGCGCGACGGCGTACTTCATCAAGGCCGACCTCTCCCTGCAGGCGCTCGTGCAGCGCGTCGGGGAACCCTCGCGGCCGGCAGCGCCTGAGCGCGAAGCATCGGCCTGCATCCGCTGGGTAGGCCCAGTCAGCGGCTCAGTCGAGCAGCAGCACGAACTCCCGAGCGCACTCGCGGCAGAGATACTCCCTCCGGAGTCTGACATGCCGTCTTACCAGCCACGCGGCCGCTGGCCGCGGGTGCGCTTGGTCGTGGGTTCGAGGATGAGCGGCGTCACGTGAAGCGAGACCGGCACCCAGGCACTCCCCTTCGAGGCGGCCCAGCGGCGTCCGAGATTCGGCCTTCCGGGGCACGTCACTCTTCGAGAAGGCCGTCACCATACCGGCGATCGAGATGCGCTGGCACTCCGCGCATCGCACCAATGCCGCCGTGGAGGCCACACCGGGCACCTGGACGCGCTCCGCGCCCAGGACGTCCACCTCCCCTTGCCCCCGGAGCACCCCCAGGGACAGACCTTGCGCCCTTCTCGCCATTGGCATCCCCTGCAGCAGATACGCCCGCCTGCGCTGTGGACGGCGGAGCCGTCTACGCCGGCGGGGCGTTCAGTTCGGCGCCGTCCGCACGCACCCAGAACGCCGTCCCGCATGCCGCGCATCGGTGCTCTTTCTGACGACGACTCCGCCGGAAACGATGACGTGCGCCGCGGGCGCGATCCGGTCGCTCTGGCAGGCGGGGCATCGAGCCTTGTCGGTCTCAGGCGACGGCCGCGGGCGCCCACTCCGTTAGGGCCGGGGCCGCTTGACCAGCGCGACGGCATCGATGAGACCACGCGCTCCGCACCGCCCAGGCTCGATGCGCCGCACCTCGAGCACATGCTCAATGTGCCGGAACGTCGCCTCGACGTCCTCCGCGCGTGGCGAGCGCCCGCGTGGCGATGCACGGCGTGCACAGGGACGCTCCCTGATGAGCGTGGCAATCAGACGGTTTCCGCAGCCGTCGCAGGTCTCCCCGCTTCCGGGCCGCCCCAGACACGCGGGATGTGGTTGTGCGGCAGATCGCCGGTGGTGAGCTTTTCCCGAATCAGGAGACGAAGGACGGCTTGGTCCACGAGGGCCCTCGCGTGGTGTCACACTCGACCACGCCAGATTCACCCGGGTCCTCGGCGCCAGCGGCGCATCAAGCCGAAAGGCCAGAGTGCAGGCGAGGGCAGTGTGCGCGTAGCCGCTCGGCCTCGTGTAGTAGACCTTGGTCCACCGCCCATGGGAGACAGACGCGAGCGGCAGGGTGCTGAGGGGACCTTCGTGTTTTCGCGGATGGCGCTCGCGTCAGGCAAGCGGTTTTCGGACGAACGAAACCTGATCCCGCAGTCCGCTACCGCTGCTTCCACCTTGACGTCCAACCCGCCCGAGGCAATGACGTGGCCCACGGGCGTAATCTGCCCGCTCCGGCAGACGGGACAGTAGCGCTCACCGGTTTCCGGCAGGGTGCCTCCGGTGTGGGCATGGCGCGGCATCCTAGCACGGCAGGCGGGGTCCAATTCGATCAACCATGGTGGACCAAAGTCCACTGTGCGGGCACGAGTGCGGACGGCAATATCCCTAGGCTGGCACCTCGGCCGTGTCGGGTGGGCACCGCGGCGCCCACACCCGGATGACGCTGGCGTGTCGATTCACACCATAACGGACGGGAGCCACCACGCATTGAAAGTGCTCGTGATCGATGATCAACCGCCCCTCCGGCATCTCTTCGCTGCATTCCTCGAGCTGTTGGGACATGAGGTGGACCTGGCGGCGGATGGGCGTGAGGGGCTGGCCCGCTTCGACCCGCACGTCCACCAGGCCGTGCTCACCGACTTCCTCATGCCCGAATTGACGGGCCTCGACGTGGCCGCGGCGATTCGGGCCGGGAGTGCCCGACCCCGATCATGCTGATCAGCGGGTACGCGGAGCTGGACGACCAACGGCGGGCCATCCAGGCAGGGCTGCGGTTCGTGTTCAAGCCGATCACCTTCGCGCAGTTCGAGGCGACGATGGCGGAGATCGTCGAGGCATGCCGCGGTGGGTAAGGCCGCGATCCCGTGCCCCGCGACGCTCCGCAACGCCGGGGGCCAATATGCCACCAGTCACGGGGGCCATCGATGACGATCGTGGACCTGAAAAGGATCTCTCCGAGGCGCTTCTGTCCCTGGATCGCGGGAAGCCGTCACCGCGAAACGCATCGAGCAATGGGCGGCGGCGCTGGAACGGACCGAGCATGATCACCCTGACCCGGCGTCCCGGCTCTTCAGCGCGATGCAACTCCGCACCCAGGCCGCCAAGGGGCCATATGGCGAGCCTGAAGACCGAAATCGTAATTGTGCTCACGAAGCTGAAGCATTGGGGCTCCGCTGGCTGGCCTGGGAGAGATCGCGGGACTGGCCGATTGACCTGGCGGCACCAACCGAAGTTCTGAAACGCGAAGTCTACGCGCTCTACTTCGCCGTCCGCGATCCCCGCGTGCCCTGGTATGCCAAGGCGCTGGCGGCCTGCGTCGTCGCCTACGCCCTCAGCCCGATCGATCTGATCCCCGATCCTATCCCGGTGCTGGGCTATCTCGACGACCTCGTGCTGATCCCGCTTGGCGTGGTCGCCGTCCGGCGCATGGTCCCCGACTACGTGATGACCGAATGCCGACTCAAGGCCCAGGCATTGACCGAGAGACCGACAAGTCGAATCGCGGCGGTCGTGATCGTGCTGATCTGGTTGGCGCTCGCCGCGGCGAGCGCCTACTGGCTCGTGAGGGCTCTCTCGGACTGAGACACTACCCGGCCCGCGGGTCCGTTGCTTCCAGCACTCCAGTTTTCGCCTACAATGGGCGCGGCCTCACCGGGACGTGACCACGCACAGGAGGTGGCGGGATGCGCTTGACGCCGACGGAGGTGGACCGCCTCACGATCTTCACCGCGGCCGAGCTGGCTCGGCGGCGCCGCGCGAAGGGCTGGAAGCTGACGCATCCCGAGGCGCTGGCGATCATCTGCGACGACATGCACGAGGCGGCGCGCGGCGGCGCCTCGTACGAGGCGGTCATGCAGGCGGCCAAGACCGCGGTCGCCGCTTCCGAGGTCCTCGACGGCGTGCCCGAGCTCATCGGCACCGTCAAGATCGAATGCCTCTTCGGCGACGGCATGCGCGTGCTTCACGTGGAGAGGCCGATCGGGTCCGCCGCGCCCGCGAGCGCCGGGAGCCTGATGGAGGCCGGATGGAGCCCGGAGAGATCCTCTTCGGCGAGGGGCCGATTTCCATCAACGCGGGACGGCGCCACCGCCGAGGTCGACGTCCTCAACCTCTCCGACCACACGATCTTCGTCAGCTCACATTTCCCGTTCTTCGAGGTGAACCGGCGGCTGGTGTTCGACCGCGCGCCACGCCTGGGGCATGCACCTCGACATCCCGGCCGGCGACTCCGTCCGCTGGCGGCCGGGTGAGACGCCAGCGCGTCCGGCTCGTCGCCTTCGGCGGGCGGGGCGTCCTCGTCGGCTTCAATCGCCTGACCGAAGGCGCGACGGGCGGCGAGCGCGTGGCCGAGGGCCTCGAGCGCGTGCGGCGCGCCGGCTACGGGCATCGAGGCGGATGCGCCCCATGGCCGGTGAGATCAGCCGGCAGGAGTACGCGCGCGCGCTACGGACCCACCGCGGGCGACCGCATCCGCCTCGGCGACACGAACCTGCTCGCGCTGATCGAGGCGCGACGACACGAGCTACGGCGACGAGGTCCTGCGCGGCTGGGGGAAGACGCTCCGCACCGGCCTCATGATGAACGACCGGCTGCCCGCGGCGAGCGAGCTCGACCTCCTGATCAGCAACGTCATCGTCATCGATCCCGTGCTCGGCATCCGCAAGGCGAGCATCGGGGTGAAGGACGGCCTGATCGTCGGCGTGGGGCGGGCAGGCAATCCGGACATCGTGGACAATCCGGATCTGCTGATCGGCTCGGCCACCGCGCCGGTGTACGGCCAGGGCTTCATCGCGACGCCGGGCGGGATCGACACGCACGTCCACCTCGTCCAGCCGCGGCTGATTCCCGTCGCGCTGGCCGCGGGCATGACGACCCTGATCACGGGCGGCCTCAACGACAACCCGGCCTTCAACCTGCGCCGGATGTTCCAGGCCTTCGAGCACCAGCCGATCAACCTGGGCATCCTCGGCCGGGCGGCGAGCACGGTGCCCGACCCGCTGATCCGGCAGATCGAGTCGGGCGCGTGCGGGCTCAAGGTGCACGAGGACTACGCGGGCTATCCGAGCGTGATCGACCAGGCGCTCACCGTCGCCGACGCCCACGACATCCAGATCGCGATGCACACCGACGGCATCAACGAGTCGTGCGAGCTCCACGAGACGGTGGCGGCCATCAATGGGCGCGCCATCCACGCCTACCACGTCGAGGGCATCGGCGGGGCCACGCGCCGGACATCCTCGCGATCGTGGGCGTGGGCAACGTCATCGGCTCCTCGACCACGCCGACGATCCCCTATGGCCGGAACGTCGTGGCCGAGCATCACGCGATGATGTGGTCGGTGCACGGGATGAACCCGCGCGTGCCGAGCGACCGGGTGATGATCGCCGACCGCATCCGCGACGAGACCATGCGGGCGGAGAGCGTGCTCCACGAGCTGGGCGCGATCAGCATCATCAACTCCGACTCCCAGGGCATGGGGCGGATCGGCGAGTCGACGCGGCGCACCTGGCAGCTCGCCCATCAGATGAAAACGCTCTACGGCGGCGCGGCCCCACGACAATCCGCGGATCTTGAAGTACCTCGCCAAGTACACGATCAACCCCGCGCGGGCCCACGGCATCCACCGGTGGGTCGGGTCGCTGGAGCCGGGAAAGATCGCCGACATCGTGCTGTGGCGGCCGGAATTCTTCGGGGTGAAGCCCGAGGTCGTGATCAAGGGCGGCTACGTCGCGTGGGGCGCGCTCGGCGAGGGCAACGCCTCCGATTCCCCAGAGCGAGCCCGTGCTGTACGGGCCCCACTGGGGCGGGAGCGGCGCCGCGGCGGCGAGCCTCAGCGCCAACTTCGTCTCCGCGGCCGCGGAGGCCGGCGACTTCCGGCGTCACGTCGGCGGTGGCCGGCGCGCCCTCGCCGTGACGGGCACGCGCCAGGTCGGCAAGCGGCACATGCTCTACAACCAGGCGAACCCGCGGATCGAGATCGACCCGCGCACGGTCGAGATTCGCATCGATGGGCAGCCGCTCCCGCCGCTGCCCGACGACGATCTTCCGCTGAACCGCCGCTACTTCCTGCTCTGAGCGAGGATAGAGATGACCTGGCAGACGCTGGGCGGCGCCGTCTCGAGACACCGGGAGCTGGCCCTGGCCACGGCGTTCGTCGGCATGGCGGCATGGGAGCTGACCGAGTTCCTGGTCCTCGAGGGCCCGCATGTCACCCATGTTCGGCTCACGCTGGCATTGCACTCGGTCCAGGTCCTCCTCGTGGTCGCCGTGACCTGGGTCGTGATCCGGGCGTGGCAGGATCGCACCCGCCACGAGGACGCGCTCACGCGGATGGTGGAGAAGGTCGTCGTGGCCCAGGAGGAGGAGCGGCGACGGATCGCCCACGAGGTCCACGACGGCATCGCCCAGCTGATCGTCAGCGCCAAGCAGCACGTGGACACCGCGCGAGACGTCGCGACCAACGATCCCGATCGCGCCGCCCGCGAGACCGGCCGAGCCGCCCAACGACTCGAGCGGGCGATCATCGAGACGCGCCGGGTGCTCCAGGCCCTGCGGCCCTCGGCCGTGGACTCCGTCGGCCTCGTCGAGGCCATGCGCCTCGCCCTCGACGAGGCCGGACAGGAAGCCGGATGGTCCACGCGCTTCGTCGACGAGGCTCGGCGACGCGCGGGTGCCGCCAGCGGTCGAGACGGCGGCCTTCCGCATCCTGCAGGAGAGCCTCTTCAATGCCTCGCGGCACGCTCGGAGCACGAGCGTCGAGGTCGAGCTGAGTCGGCGCGACCGCTGGCTTCATCTCGAGGTGCGCGATGACGGCGTGGGCCTCGACGGCGATCGCGGTGCCCCGCGTCCGGGCGCGGCCTCGGACTGGCGGGGATGCAGGAGCGGGCGCGGGTCCTCGGCGGCACCTGCCGGATCGACAGCGGCCGCGGGCTGCGGCACCTCCATCCGCGTGGCTCTGCCCGCTCGGCGCCGGGAAGTGACGATGGCGCCGGCGACTGAGCCCGCGATCCGGCTCCTCGTGGTGGACGATCACCTGATGGTCCGTGAAGGACTCCGCAGCATGCTGAGCGGCGAGGAGATCGAGATCGTCGGCGAAGCCTCGACCGGAGGCGAAGCCGTTCGCATCGCGGCGGACCTGTCCCCGGAAGTGGTCCTGCTGGATCTCGAGCTGCCGGACATGGACGGCCTCGACCGTGCTGCGGCAGATCAAGGAGATCACGCCGGCTCTGCCGGTCCTCGTCGTCACCATGCACGACGATCCCGCGCTGGTCCGCCGGGCGGTGCGGGCGGGGGCGGCGGGGTATGTCCTCAAGGGCATCGGGCGCGCCGAGCTTCTGGCCAGCGTGCGGGCCGTCCGGAACGGGGAATCAGTCCTCGATCCCGGCCTCTTGCGCGCGGTCGTCGATGGCGATGCAGCGCCGGCGAGGACGGCGCCGCCGCTCTCGCGCGTCGAGCTGGACCTGCTGCGCCTCGTTGCCGATGGGCTGACCAACCGGGAGATCGGGCAGCGTCTTGCGGTGGAGCCAGGCCACCGTCAAGAAGTACGTGCAGCGCATCCTCGAGAAGCTCGACGTGTCGGATCGCACGCAGGCGGCGGTGGAAGGGGTGCGCCGAGGCCTCTTCGGGTGAGCGGCCCGTAGCCACCTGGCTCTTCCGTTCGTAGCCGGGTGGGGCTTGGCGAGGCGGCGCTATTCGGCTAATACCCCACACGTGACCCGTCAGCGCGGGATGTCCCCTCGGCAGACGTCCGGCTGCTCGCGCGGAGACTCATCTCGGCCGGCTGCCTTGCGGCGGCGGCCTCGATGGCGCTCCTCTTGGTGACGTCCGTGGCTCTCGGCCAGCCGTCGTCGCGCCCGCCCGCCGAGCCTCCGCCGCCCCAGCTTCCGCCGATTCGGGTCATCGGCCCCGGCTCCGCTCCCCGAGGCCCAGCCCCGCTCCGACATTCCCGGCTCGCTCGAGATCCTGACCGACAAGGACGTCTGGGCGGTGCACCCGCGGGTCTTGCCCGATGCGCTCGAGCGGCTTCCCGGCGTCACGCTCCAGAACGAGCAGGGCAACCCGTATCAGCCCAACCTGAGCCTGAGGGGTTCTTTGCCTCGCCGGTGACCGGGCTCCCCAGGGGTGAGCGTGTTTCTCGACGGCGTCCGCATCAACGAGCCGACCGTGGAGGAGGTGAACTTCGACCTCATCCCGCTGGACGACGCCGACCTCGTGGAAGTGATCCGGGGGCATCGGTGCTGTTCGGCCGCAATACGCTCGGAGCGGCGGTCACGATCACGACGCGGCGAGGGCAGGAGCGATTCGAGCTGGTGCCGGAGATCTCGGGCGGCAGCTTCGGCCGGCAGAACTACCTCCTGCGCCTGGGCGGGACCGCGCGCCCGTTCGACTACTACCTCGGGATGCGCTACACCGACGAGACGGGCTGGCGCGATGACTCGGAGACCCGGATCGGCCGCGTGCTCGCAAAGCTGGGTCTGCGCACGGGGGACCTGGACGCCACGGTCTCCTACCAGTACAGCAATGACCGGATCAAGCAGCCGGGCTCGCTGCCGAGCTACGAGGTCAGCCGGAATCCGACCCAGAACTTCACCGCGGGCGACTTCTTCGCCCCGGTGCTGAACATGGGCATCATCAATGCCAGCTACGCCGTGACCGAGCGCCTGAAGGTCGACGGCAACGCCTTCGTGCGCGCGCTCAGCACGGAGCAATTCAACGTCAACCTGATCGCCGAGGATACGCGGCTCTTGAACAATACGCTCTCCGTCGGCGGCCGCCTGCGGGCGAGCCACCGGAGCGCGATCTTCGGCCGGGACAACGTGCTGATCGTCGGCGCCGAGTACACGCGAAGCCGCGTGACCAGCCGCACCTTCGAGGAGGAGGACGGCGGAGGCGAAGAGCTGGCGGCCGATCTCGCCGACACCCAGGATGCGGTGGGCGCCTACTCCCAGAACAGCCTGACGATCCTGCGGGATTTCATGGGCAAGGGATCGAGCCTCGTCCTCACCGTGGCGGGACGCTGGGACTACCTGCGCCACTCGATCGACGATCGCCTCGGCGGGCCCGAGCGGCGGAGTCTTCACCTTCTCGCGCTTCAATCCGAAGGTGGGCGTCAATCTCAACCTGAGCGAGCGGGTCGGTCTCTATGCGAGCTACGGGAGGGCTTCCGGGCGCCCGCCTTCCTCGAGCTGACCTGCGCGGGCCCGGGCGCCGTGTGCCCCGGGCTCCAGGTCGGCGTGGCGCCGGATCCGCCGCTCGACCCGGTCGTGGCGCGCACCTACGAGCTCGGCGCCTATGCCCGACCCTGGCCCTGGCTCGACGTCGATGCGGCGATCTACCGGACCAATGTCGACAACGACATCTTCAGCGTGGCGCCCACCGGCACCGTCGGCCTGTTCTTCCAGAACATCGGGTCCACCCGCCGCCAGGGCGTCGAGTTCTCGGTGCGGGCGCGCTGGGACCGCTTCCTCGACGCCTACCTCAACTACACCTATACGCGGGCGACCTTCCAGGACAACGCCGAGCTGGCCTCACCCCTGGCCGGGGGGCGCAGTTCGTGGCGGCCGGGAACACGATCCCGCTCATCCCCAGGCACCGGCTCAACTTCGGCCTCGCCTGGCATCCGTGGCCGTGGGCCACGGTGTCCGCGGGGGCCACGTACGTGAGCGCCCAGTTCTTTCGCGGGGACGACGCGAACACGCAGGCGCCGCTGCCCGCGTACTGGGTGGTGAACGGCAGCCTGTCGGCGCGCTGGCGGGGCTTCGAGGGCTTCGTCAACCTCTACAACCTGCTCGACAACAAGTACGAGACGTTCGGGACCTTCGCCCCCGATGGTCGGCTGCCGGGAGCCCCGGTGGTGCGCTTCCTGACACCCGCGCCGCCCATCAACGTGCTGGCGGGCCTGCGCTACGCGTTCTGAATGGCGCCGCCAGGCGAGGCTCCTTGCCGTCCGGTGTCGCCGGTATCGGGGCACCGGCGAGAGGCCAGCGCCGCTTGTGGTAACATCGTGACCCCCGGGCCCGGCGCCGGGTGCTGGCGCGCCCGAATCTGTTCCCGCTTTCGTTCAGACAGCGAGGTCGACATGGCGCAGGCCACCCCGGAGGACCTCGACACGCACCCTTCATCGAATCCAGGGCGTCGGCCGTGGTCGGGTCGGACCGAAGCGTGATCGTGGTCGCCGCGCGAACCGCTCAGCGACGGCGGGACATCCTCAACGCCTATCTCCTGCTCGCGCCGGCGCTGTTGCTCCTCCTCACCGTTCTCGCCTACCCGCTGTCCTGGGAGATCTGGACGAGCTTCACCAGCCTCTCGCCGCTTCAGGAGGGAGCCACGGCGTTCGTCGGCCTCGACGAACTACCACCGGCAGCTCAGCGGACGCGCAGTTCTGGCGTGCGGCTGCCGTCACGGTCGTCTACGCCGTCGTCACGAGCGTCGCGAAGCTGGCGCTCGGGCTCGGCTTCGCCCTGCTCCTCGCCCGGCCGTTCCGGGGCCGGACCCTTGTCTTCCTCGCGATCTTCCTCCCTGGGCATACCCCGCGGGCGTGAGCGTGATCGGCTGGTACTGGACCCTGAGCCCTCCGACCACCACCGCGTACGCGCCCTTCATGGGCCAGATGAAGCAGGGCGTTGACGGCGTCTTCGGCGGCGGGGCCTGGGCCTTTGTCAGCGTTACCCTGTTCAACATCTGGCGCGGTAGCTCCTTCGTCGGAGTCCTGCTCCTGGCCGGCATCAATGCGATCCCGCCCGAACTGTTCGAGTGCGCGGCCCTTGAATCGAAGAGTCCGTGGCGCCGCTTCTGGCTGGTGACGGTGCCGCTCCTCGCCGTTCCTGCGCTGGCGCGTGTTCCTCTCGCTCACCAGCGCCTTCGCCGACCTCGCCAATGTCTGGATGCTCACCGCTGGCCGTATCGTTTTCCCCGTCATCGGCACCCACGCGTACTGGCTCGCCATCAAGGCGGGGCAGTTTGGCCCCGCCTCGGCGTTGTCGCTGACGCTGGTGCCGTTCCTGCTCGGGGCCCTCCTCGTGCTGTTCCGGCTCTTCGATCCCGGAGAGGAAAAGGCCGCATGAACCCGGAGGCCGTGGTGGGCGAAGCTCGGCCATGGGAGCTTGATGCTCCTCGCGACGGTCTACTGTGTCTTCCCGATCTACTTCATGCTCGTGCAGTCGCTGAAGACCCCCAAGGAGGACGTCTTCGGGAATCCGTTCATCGTCGTGAATCCAACCCTCGACAACTTCGAGGAGCTGTTCGAGCGGGAAGAGCGAGGTTCCGTGGCTTCGTGGGGACCGCCCTCCGCCGCCCGTATCCCTTCTTGGACTGGCTCGCGAACACCCTCTTCGTCTTTGCCGGCTCGGTGGTGGCCACCCTCGGCGTGAGTGTCGCCGCGGCCTACGCCCTGGGCCGCCTGCGGCCACCCGGCTTCAGGTGGTGGCGGCGCGCGATCTTCGCCACCTACGTCATTCCTCAGACCATCCTCTTCATCCCGCTCTACCAGGTGGTGATCGCGCTCGGACTGGACGACAACCTCTTGGCCCTCCTCCTCATCTATCCGACGATGGCCCTGCCCTTCTGCGTGTGGATGCTCTCGTCCTACTTCCAGCACTTGCCGAAGGAGATCGAGGAGGCGGCCTCGATCGAGGGCGCGAACCGCGCCACCGCCTTCTTCCGGATCATCCTGCCGATGAGCCGGCCCGTCCCTGGTCGCCTCGGGTATCTTCTCCCTCGGGACCATCGCCAGCGACTTCATGATCGCCTCCGTCTTCCTCCTCACCGGGCAGAACCAGACCATCACCGCCGGCCTCGGCACCTTCGACGTGGCGCTCGACGAGCTGGCCGCCGTGGCGGGGGTCAATTTGATGGCGATCCCCGTGGTCGCGATCTCCGCCCTCTTCGCGCGGGGTTATGTACGCGGCCTCACCGCCTCGATGGTCGAGGGGCCTAGGCGGGCCGATAAGGGGCCATCTGCTTCGTTGGCGCCCTCGTCCGCCGTGCCACGTAACGCGCGAGACAATCGGGCCGACGAACTTTCGTCTGCGGGGCCCAGACATGGCCCCGCACTCCCCGTACGCGAGTACGCCTCGCGTGCAGCCTTCGGGCGCCGCCTCGCAGCTGGACCCCTTCTCGCCGCCCGGCCGAGTTTTCCGTCGCCGACTTCAAGCAACGCCGCCCGCTGCTGGCTGTTCCGCTTCGAGCGCCGGCCTTTGCCGGCCCTCGAGCGCAACCGCTCCACCATCCTCCCGGTGTGGCTCGTCCTGGAGGAACGGCGCCGGGCGGCGAGAAGGGGTCAGCTGCGAGGCGGCGCGCGAAGGCCGGGCGCGAGGCGTAGTCGCTCTACGTTGAGCGCCCGGACGAGCGCGCCAACGAAGCAGATGGCTTCTTCATCGGCGCCCGGCGGGCGCCAACGAAGCAGATGGGCCCTTATCGGCCCCCAGCTGAGATGCGGATGATGCGGTGTAGGGCGGTCTCGGCGACGTAGAGAGCGCCCGCGCCGTCGACGACGATGCCGCCAGGGATCGCCCAGTTCGCTCGCCACGATGCTCACCAAGCCGGACGGTGAGATCCGGAAGATCTGGCGGATCTGGAACCCGCCGCAGACGAACACGCTGCCATCGGGCCCCGTGGTCACGTTCGTCCGGTGATAGTGTCCACCGGGCAGCCGGGTGATGAGGCGAAGCTCACCGTCGGAGCCGAGCCGGAACACCTCCCCGACTAACGCTCAGCAGGACGAGGTCGTCCTGCACGGGCGCCACACCGATGAGGCGCCAGACGAAGCTCCTTGCCCACCGGACTGGCTCCGCCGCGGGGAAGGATCGGTGTGAGGAGGTCGGCGCGCCGGGGCAGCGGACGGTCCTCGTGCGGGTCGACGCGAAAGACCAGCGGGCCGCGATAGCCCTCGTCGGTGAGCCAGCTGAGCGATGGCGGCAGGGGCGTCTCCGATCGGAGATGCGTTTCCGGACTCGCGTAGTCGAGGAACACCAGCCGTCCCTGGCGGTCGAGAGTCGAGGGCGCTGCCGCCGAGGAGATGGTTCAGGCCCACGGCGACCGCCTGGAGTCGCTGGTCCGCGCCCAGCCGATAGATGCGGTTGCCGTTCTCCTCGCCGAGAAAAAGGTCCCCGCTCGAGACGTCGATGGCGAGGCTCCCCAGCACCGTTTTCCTCGGCCCGTCGGCGAACGGGATCACCACCCGGGGCGCCCGCGCCAGGTCTACGGGCAGCGGGGCGTCCAAATCGACCCGATAGATCTCCCCGGCGGCGTCCCCTCGCCAGCCGTGGCTCAGCACCGCGAGCCTGCCGCGCGCGTCGAAGGCAAGCTGAATCGGGCGCGGGATGCCGGTGGCCACGACCTCCACGCGAAGGCCGCCGGCGACCTCGGCGCCGACCGCCGGGCGATGATCGAGTGCCGCCGCCCCCCGAGCCCGGCGAAGGCGAGGCACGCGGCCCAAACCGAGGCATGCCACCATGTGAGCCTTGACATGCCGGAAGAGGCTCTGCTAGCCTCCGCGTAGCCCGGCGGGCGTCGCGGCGCGGCGCGCGCAAAACCGCGGGCCGGCGCACCGTGAAGGTCGGCTCGAATCTCGAAGCAGTTCACATCTACTCTTTGGGAGCGCACCGATGATCAAGAAAGCGTGCAACGCGGCCGCAGCCAGCCTGCTCGTCGTCGGCCTTCTCAGCGTTCCCGCGGCTGCCCAGGACCAGAAGCCTCCGGAGCCGAAAGGGGTCAAGGTCAGAGGCCTGGTCACGTCGCTGGGCGGGTTCGCGGCGACGGTGAACACGCCGCTCCTCGTCTCCGGAGCCACCGTCGACCTCGAGCCGGGCGGGCAGACGGGAAAGCAGCAGTTCCGCGTCCCGACCTTCATCTACGTCATTGAGGGCGTGCTCACCACCGACTACCAGGACGGCCCGGTGGGCATCAAGGGCGCCCAGTACCACGCGGCCGGGCAGTCCTTCATGGACAACGGCGGGTGGTGGCACAACCACACGAACGCCTCGAACAAGCCCGTCAAGTACCTGATGCTCCACCTAGGCTACCCCGGTCGTCCCGATCCCGTCCAGAAGCCCGAAAAAGACGACTGATCCCCGGCCGGCGAGGCCGTTCGCCCTTTGGACGGCCTCGCTACTTCCCGACGCCGCCGGTGATGCCCTGGATGAACCGGTCCAGGAAGAAGTTGTAGAGAATCGCCACCGGCAGCCCCACCATCAGCGCGGCCGCCATCAGCGAACCCCAGAAGTACACGTCACCCCGGATCAGCTCGGTGGGCACGCCCACGGTGACCGGCTTCTGATCACCTGGCGAGACGAAGGCCAGTCCGTAGAGGAAGTCCTGCATCGAGAGCGTGAAGGCGAAGATCACCGAGGTCAGGATTCCGGGAACGCTCACGGGCAGGACGACGCGCACGAGCGCCCCGAGGTAGCCGCATCCATCGACCCGCGCCGCCTCCTCCATCTCCAACGGCACGGTCTTGAAAAGCCCATGAGGAGCCACGTGCAGAACGGGATCGTGATGGTCGGGTAGACCAGGACCAGGGCCCACCAGCTGTCCTGCAAGCCGAGCATCGACACCACCCGGGCGAGCGGCAGGAAGAGGATGATCGCCGGGACCAGGTAGGTCATGAAGATGGCGATCCCGAGATTCTCGGCCCCGGGATCCGGAGCCGGGCCAGCGCGTAGCCGGCGGGCACCGCGGTCAAGAGCGTGATGACCGCGACCCACGTCGCGATGGCCATGGTGTTGAAGATCCAGGCGCCGTAGTTGGTGTTGGTGAAGAGATACGTGAAGTGCTTCAAGGTGGGCGCCATGTGGAACCACAGCGGGAACTGGTCCATCCGATAGAGGTCGGGATCCTGCTTGAAGGCGGTGATGACCATCCAGTAGATGGGGAAGACGGCGATGATGACGTAGGGCGAGATCGCCCCGTAGATCCAGAGATGGCGCCGGATCTCCTTCTGGCGATGCGTGCGTGGGGCAGCCATGCGCCTAGACCTCCCTCCGCCTGAGGTTTCTCAACATCAGGATCATGAGCGGCAGCAGGAGGGGAAGAGGAAGAGCGAGATCGCTGCGCCCCGACCGAGCGCCCCCGACTGGATGCCGATCTGGTACGCGAGCACGGGCAGGATCTTGGTCGCGTTGGCCGGCCCGCCCTGGGTGAGCAGATAGACAATGCTCAGATCGGACAGCGTGAAGACGGTGTCGAAGAGGAAGCCGATCAGGAGGATCGGGGCGATCATCGGCACCACCACGTGACGGAAGCGCTGCATGAAGGTGGTCCCGTCCACGCGGGCAGCGTCCAGGATTTCGGTGGGCACTGACGTGAACCCCGCGAGCAGCACGATGGCCGAGAACGGGAAGGTGCGCCACACGTTGACGATGATGCAGGCCGCAATCGCCAGGTGGGGCTCGCCCAGCCACACCGGCCAGTCCGGGAGCCGTAGGTGCCGATCAGGCCGATCCGACTCAGGAACCAGTTGATGACGCTGAACTGGGAGTCATACATCCACTTCCAGGACAGCACGCTGATGCTGATCGGCAGCGTGAACGGGATCACCACCAGCCCGCGCACGAGCTTCTTTCCCCGGAATGGCTGCAGCAGGAGAAACGCGAGGCTGGTACCCAGGAGACCCTTGAAGACGGCGGAGACGATCGTGAACACGATGCTGTTCCGGAGCGCAATGTAGAAGACATCGCTGTCGAGGACGGCACGGAAATTCGCCAGCCCCACGAAGCTCGCCACAGGGTCGCCGACGTTCGCATCGCTCAGCGCGAGGTAGAGCGAGAACAGGAACGGGACCCCGACGAGGAGCAGAACGTAGAGGACGGCCGGGGCCAGCAGAAGGTACCCGAAGCCGAGTCGCCGCGAGTTCTGGCTTCGGAGCCACCCGGACGGCCGAGCGCGTGAGGCGACAGAAATGGCAGCGGCCCGGGCGCCTGTCGCGTCCGGGCCGCCGCTCGACGAGCTTACCGTCATGCGCGCTTATGCTTGGCGTAGACCCGCCGGTACTCGCCCACCCCCACTTGATCGAGTCCTCGAGAGGCTCCTTGCCGCGAGCCACGCGAGTGACCATGTCGGGGAAGATGAAGGTATTGACGATCTCCTGGATCGGGGTCGTCGACGGCCCAGGATAGCCGTAGAACGCGACGATCTTCGTGAAGTCCTGGAGGATCTGCAGCTTAGGGTCGGTGCCGATGACGGGCATCGGTTTCTTGTAGCGGTCGGTGAGGTACGGCATGTTGTAGCCGCGGCTCTGGACCATGCCCTCCAGATCGTTGTCGATGAGGTACGCCAGGAATTCCTTGGCCGCCTGCTGGTTCTTCGAGAACTTCCACACCATCCAGACGTTGGGCGCGGCGGCGCTGACCCGTTTGCCGGGCTGCCCCTGGGGCTCGAGCGCAAGGAAAGTGTTCTTGAACACCTCCGGGTTGGTGTCCTCGGTGGTGCGGTACGCCGAGATGGCGTCGTGGACCCAGCAGGCCACGCCCGAGGCGAGGTACCGGTTGTCGGACGCGTCATCCCACGAGAACACCTCCGGGGTCATGCCCTCGTCGAAGATCGCCTTGGCGAAGCGGAGAAACTCCCGCAGCTCCTTCGAGTCGATGGTGGGGTTCTCGCCCGAGGGGTCCGCCTCCGTCCCGCCGAAGCTCCAGAACATCGAGCGCCAGAAGAGGTTCGCGTCGGCGCATTGGGACAGTGCGATCCCGGTGGGATGCCCTTTGGGCTTGAGCGTGCGCGCGGCCACCCGCGCCAGCTCCCAGGTGTCCGGATATTTCAGGTTGTCGGCGTCGAAGAGGTCTTTCCGGTAGAGCATCGGCGCCAGGATGTAGAAGATCGGCAGGCCATACCAGCGTCCCTCCACCTCGACGAGCGATTTCGCCGCGGGGATCCAGCCCCCGTACTTCTTCCCGGCGGTGTCGGCAACGTCCGAGAGGTCCACCAGGTTCTTGTAATAGAGCCTGGTGAGGATGGACGAGCCGTTGTAGATGATGTCGTGGCCGGCCCCTGCCGCGAACTCGGCGGCCATGCGCGCCGGTATATCGAGATGGGGGATGTGGTCCACGCGCACCTTCACCCCGTTCTTGTCGCCCCACTCCTTGGCGAACTTGTCGTACCAGACGTCATAGGCGGGGATGAAGTGGCTCCACTGGAGAATGCGCAACGTGGTGCCCTTGATCTGGGCGGGCGCCTGGCGCGCCTGCAGCATGTTGAGCAGCGAGGCTCCGGCTACGCTGGTCCCCGCGACCTTCAGAAGGTGGCGGCGGCTGACCGACGTTTGCCCTGGATGCAGATCCTGTGGATCCTTCATCGCGTGACCTCCCTTCGAGGCAATGGAAAGGCTGTCGAGAACGGACCACCTCGACCCTCGTGACGCAGTGCGTAGACCCCGATATCCTGCTGCACGAACCACCTGCGGGATTGACTGCTATTAGCGCTGTTGCCCTATCGTTGTCAAGGCGGATTTGCGGGCGGGCGCGGCCGGGGAAGTCCTGTCGATGGTCGGTCCAGCACTCATGCCGGCTGGCTACTTTCGTCTCGAAACCCGCATCGGGAGCAGGATGGAGTACAACGGGATGCCAAAGAATCGTGCCATCGAGGGCGTGAAGGCCGCCATGCCGCCGTCTCGCTTCGCAACCTCACCACGGGAACATGGCGCGAGAGCGATGACCGAGTATCGTGACCATCACGCGACGATCTTCGTCGCGCCGGCGATTGCCGGCCCGATCGAAGCCGTCCGCCGAGAGTGGGACCCGGCCATGGCGGCACAGATCGCCGCTCACGTCACGGTCGCCTACCCGCAGGAAGCGCCGATCAGCGATCTGCTCGTGGAGCGGGTGCGGGCCGCGAGCGCCGGCATCCCACCATTCCGGCTCCGGCTGGGCCGCGTTGCGACCTTCGGGAGCCCGGAAGACGGCGTGTACGTCACCGTGGAGGACATCGACGGCGGCTACCGCAAGATTCGTGAGGAAGTGCTGCGCCCACCGTTTCACGGCGTCGCGTTTCCGCCGCACGTCACGCTTGTCCATCCGCGGACGTCGGGGCGCGGCGGTGACTTTCGGGACAGCGGGTGGTCTCTATGCGGGGATGAGGAGTTCGTGGCTCAGGAAGTAGCGATCACGGCGCTCGATGGCGCCCGATGGGTTGTTCTCGAGACGTTCCGGTTGCGAGGAGAGGGCGAGCGTCGCTCGTAGGCCTCGTCGTGCACGTCACACTGGAAGATGCTTGGGTGTCCCAGGATGGCGGCGCCTTTCTGCGCAACGTCTGGCCCATGTACGTCCACGAGCTCTCCGGCTTCGGGGCCGACTTCTACCACCTCGACACCGTCGGCCGCTGGCAGCCTGACATCGTCGAGCAGTGGATCGCGCGCATCACGCCCGCGGCTAACCTCCGGGACGTGCGTTCGCATGATCACGCGGCGCAGCCGTTCCAGCGCGGCCACGTGATCAGGGTGGCCGCCGAGCGAGTCGGATTTGTCTGCGTGGGCGTTCGCCCGTTCCGTTACATGCCTGACGGCTTCGACTACACCATCGCGGAGTTGTTCGTGGTGCATCGCTACCGAGGGGCCGGCGCTGCGCAGCAGGCGGTTGGCGCGGTCTTGAGGCGATATCCGGGACGCGGGCACCTGCGCGCGATTCGCGGCAACGCGCGGGCGATCGCGTTCTGGCGACGCGCCCTTCCCGCGCTCGGGGTGCGGCAGCTCTCCGAGGCTCAAGAACCCGGCGAGCTGGTCTGGACCTTTCGGACAGACGGGCAGGCATGAGCCAGCCTATGGGTGTTGCCTATTGACAATCACCCCGCGTTCAGCGTAGCGTCCGGCCTACTTGCGGGTCCGACCGTACGGTTCTCGGGAGAGCGATGCCCTCGACGAGGTCCTCGGATAGCACTTCGACGGTCCCATTGGTCGCAGGTACCCCCGCTGTCCTTGGACTCCTATCGCGCTCTTCGCTGCGGCCGTCTTCACTGCCCGCATCCCGTACCGGTTCGAACCACGCCTCGATCGAGAAGGGGCACCCGGCGGCATCTAGGATCCGTGGGGCAAGGAGGCTCTGCGAGGATGGCGTTGCTCACGTTGGAGGATCTGCACCTGAGCTTCGGCGGCGTGGCCGCCCTGGCGGGCGTGAGCCTGGAGGTCGACGCCGGGGACTTCTTCGCCATCATCGGCCCCAACGGCGCGGGCAAGACCAGCATCTTCAACTGCATCAGCGGCATCTATCGGCCCAACCGCGGCCGCATCCTCTTCAACGGGCAGGACATCACGGCCTTGCGGCCCCATCGGCGCGCGGTGCTGCGAATCGCACGCACCTTCCAGAACATCGCCCTCTTCAAAGGGATGACGGTGCTGGACAACGTGAAGATCGGGCGTCACATCCTCTTGCGCTCGGGCGCTCTCGCCTGCGGGTTCTATTACGGCAAGGCGGCGCGTGAGGAGCTCGCCCATCGCGCCACGATCGAGCGCGAGATCATCGATCTGCTGGAGCTGCAGGACATCCGTCACAAGGTCGTGGGCACCCTGCCGTACGGCCTGCAGAAGCGGGTGGAGCTCGCCCGGGCGCTGGCCTCGAGCCGGTCGTGCTCCTGCTCGACGAGCCGACGGCGGGCATGAACGCGGAAGAGACCGAGGACATGGTGCGCTTCATCCTCTACGTCAAGCACAGCAAGCGCCTCACGGTGGTGATGATCGAGCACGACATGGGGGTCGTGATGGACATCTCCGACCGCGTCGCCGTGCTCGACTTCGGCAAGAAGATCGCCGAGGGCGCGCCCGCCGAGGTCCAGGAGGACCCCGTCGTGGTGAAGGCATATCTGGGCGAAGACTTCGAGGTGGCATAGAGGCGCCGATGACGGGAGACCCCGGAACATTCCCTCGGCGGCTCGTCGCCCAGGCTCGGCGGCGCGGGCGCAAAGTCGCGCTGCGGGAGAAGAAGTACGGCATCTGGCAAGAGGTGACCTGGGAGCAGTACGCGGCCCAGGTCCGCGCGGTATGCCTGGGCCTCGTCCAGCTCGGCGCTCGAGCGCGGTGACAGGGTGGCGGTCATCTCCGGGAACCGCCCGGCCTGGCTCTACGTCGAGCTGGCCGCCCAGTCGGCCGGCGCGATCCCGCTCGGGATCTTCGTCGACAGCCTGCCGGATCAGGTGCAGCGCATCCTCGAGCACAGCGAGGCGCGCTTCGTCCTCGTCGAGGACCAGGAACAGGCCGACAAGGTGCTGAGCGTCCGCGACGCCCTCCCGCGGCTCCAACGGATCGTCGTGGACGACATGCGCGGGCTGGAGGACTATGGCGACCCGATGGTCGTCGGCCTCGCGGTCGTCGCCGAGGAGGGCCGCGCGCTCGACAGTCGCGCGGAAGGTCTCTACGGGGAATTGCTCGAGCGCGGAAGCCCCACCGACGTGGCCCTGCTCGGGTACACCTCGGGGACCACGGGTGCCGCGAAGGCCGCGATGCTCAGCCATCGCAACCTGCTCGCGATGGCGGCGGGCGTCACCGAGGTCGATCCCCTTCACGAGAGCGACGAGATCTTCTCGTTCCTGCCGTTCGCCTGGGTGGGCGAGCAGCTCTTGAGCGTCGCCATCGCGCTGCACGTGGGAGCCACCGTGAGCTTCCCCGAGGAGCCGGAGACGCTGCGCGAGGACCTGCGAGAGATCGGGCCGCACGTGATGATCGCCCCGCCGCGCTTCTGGGAAGCCATGTGCTCGGAGTACCAGGTGAAGATCGACGACGCCGGGTTCCTCAAGCGGGCGGCGACGCGGGCGGCCCTCGCGATCGGCGCGCGGGTGGCGGCGGGAAGGAATGGCCGCGCTCCCGCAAGCCTCGCCCGGCGCGCGCTGTACGGCGTCGCCTACCTCCTCGCGTTCCGGGCCATGCTGGACAAGCTCGGCCTGTCGCGCGTCCGGTACGCGTATGCCGGCGGCGCCCCGCTCGGCACCGAGATCTTCCAGTTCTTTCGTGCCCTCGGCCTCAACCTGAAGCAGGTGTACGGCCAGACGGAAACCTCCGGCATCTGCGTGCTGCACCCCGACAGCGAGGTCCGGGCCGAGACGGTGGGCAAGCCCACGCCGGGGACGCGGATCCGCATCTCGGACGACGGCGAGGTGCTCGTCTCGAAGCGAGAGCGTGTTCGTCGGCTACTACAAGAATCCCGACGCCACTCGGAACGCGCTCGACGACGGGTGGCTCCGCACCGGCGACGCGGGCCTCGTGGACGACGAAGGCCACCTGGTCGTGATCGACCGGTTGCAGGACGTCCTGAGGCTGGCCGACGGGTCGCGCTTCTCCGCGGCGCTCATCGAGAACAAGCTGAAGTTCAGCCCCTACATCCGGGAGGCGGTGGTGATCGGCGAGGATCGGCCCCACGTGGTCGCGCTCGTCCAGATCGACATGGGCAACGTGGGGAACTGGGCCGAGGCCAATCGCCTGCCCTTCACGACGTTCAAGGATCTCTCGCACAAGCAGGAAGTCTCAGCATTGATCGCAGAGGCGGTGGCGCGCGTGAACGAGGGCCTGCCGGCCGTCGCCCGGATCCGCGGATTCGCCCTGTTCGACAAGGAGCTCGACGCCGACGATGACGAGCTGACCCGGACCCAAAGGTCCGCCGCACGACGATCCGCGCGAAGTACGGGGCGATGATCGAGGACCTCTACGCGCCGGGCCCCGGCGTGACGGCCGGAAGGAGACAAGTGATGACGCAGCGACCTGATCGCCGTTCGAGCGGCCGGCTGGAACGTGTCGGAAGTAACCGCCGTTCGAGCGCGCGGCTTCGCCGGCGCAATCCGGGTTCGGGGGAGGTATCGGAAGTGGGCGGAGCCCCTCCGAGGGTAGGTGTATGAACGAGCACGTCGTCTTCATGCTCCAGCTCATCATCAACGGCATCGCGGTGGGTGGCGTGTATTCCCTCATGGCGCTCGGGTTCGTCCTCATCTTCAAGGCCTCGAGCGTGGTCAACTTCGGGCCGGGCGAGCTGGTGCTCTTCGGGGCGTACGTCGCGTGGGCCACCATCCTGAACATGACGCTTCCGCTGCCCGTGGCGCTGGTCCTCACGCTCGTCATCGCGATCGTGCTCGGGCTCGTCATCGAGCGCGGGGTCCTGCGCCCCCTCATCGGAGAGCCGATCATCTCCGTGATCATGGTGACGTTCGGGGTCGCCAGCGTGATCCGCGGGTTCCTGAACATGACGTGGGGAGCGACACGCGCCCGTTCCCCGTGCTGTTCTCCCAGCAGCCGATTCACTTCGGGCCGGTCCCGGTGTCGCCGGTGCACCTGTGGAGCTTCGTGGTGGTGATGGCCCTGCTCGCGGCATTCTCGGTGTTTTTCAGATTCTCGACCACCGGGATGGCGATGCGGGCGACGGCCGACAACCAGCAGGTCGCGCTGTCGCTCGGGGTGAGCGTGAAGTGGATCTTCGCGCTGTCGTGGTGCATCGCCACGGTGGTGTCGGCGCTCGCCGGCATCATTCTCGGCAGCGTACGCGGCGGCGTCGATTTCTCCCTGGCCGATCTCGGGCTGAAAGTCTTCCCCGTCGTGATCCTCGGGGGCTGGACAGCATTCCGGGCGCCATCATCGGCGGCGTGCTGATCGGCGTGCTCGGAGAACCTGGCCGGCGGGTACCTGGACCCCATCCTGGGCGGCGGGGTGAAAGAGGTGGCCCCCTTCGTCGCCCTCGTCGTCATCCTCATGCTGCGCCCCCACGGATTCTTCGGGAAGCGCGAGATCGAGCGGGTCTGATCGTGAAGTGCGGCGGGTTTCGGATCAGCTACCGGGGCGATGAGCGGATCTTCGGCACGTCCCTGCCGATCGTCGGCCTCGTCGTCCTGCTCGTCGCGCTGGCGTTCGTCCCGCGCTTCGCCGGGACGTACTGGCTGGACGTGCTCAACCGGATCGGCATCGCCATCATCGGGGCGCTGGGCCTGAACATCCTCGTCGGCTACACGGGCCAGATCTCGATCGGCCACGCGGCGTTCCTGGCGATCGGGGCCTACGCGACGGCCATCCTCGAGGCGAAGGCGGGCGTGCCGTTCTATCTCGCCATCCCGGCGGCGGCCCTTCTGACCTCGGGGTTCGGCCTGATCTTCGGCATCCCCTCGCTGCGCCTGCGGGGCCTGTACCTCGCCATCGCCACCCTCGCCGCGCACTTCATCACGACCTACGGGATCATCCACTGGGAGAGCATGACCAACGGGGTGCTCGGGTTCAGCGTTCCCCCGCCATGCTGTTCGGGATGGCCCTCGACTCGGACGCGCGGATCTTCTACGTGATCTTCGCGCTGGTCGTCCCGGCGACGCTGTTCACCAAGAACCTCTTCCGCACCAAGGTGGGGCGCGCGTTCATCGCGATCCGGGACCGGGACGTGGCCGCCGGCGTGATGGGGGTGAGCCTCTTCCGGTACAAGCTCCTGGCCTTTCTGATCAGCTCGTTCTACGCGGGCGTGGCGGGCGGGCTGATGGCCCACCATTCCCGCATCCTGTTCCCCGACGCGTTCACCCTGCTCGTGGCCATCGACTACCTCGCGATGATCATCATCGGCGGCATGGGCAGCATTCTCGGGTCCATCTTCGGCGCGGTGTTCATGACGCTCCTGCCCGAGGTGCTGAAGCTCGGCGCGACGTCGGCCACCGGCGTGTATCCCAACGCCTTCGGGCTCATCGCCTCGACGCGGGACATCGTCTTCGGGCTGGCCGTCATCTTCTTCCTGATGTACGAGCCGCTGGGGCTCGCACGCATCTGGCTGCCGGATCAAGAGCTACTGGACCCTGTGGCCGTACTCCTATTGAGCGGCGCACAGGCGCGAGGGTCACCGTCCGAACCTGACAGAGGGAGGGTCCTATGAACCGCATGTACGGCTTGCTCGTCCCGCTCCTCGTGTTCGCCTTCTTCGCCGCGAGTATTGGCGCGCCCGACGCCGATGCCCAGACCATCAAGCTCGGCAACCTGGTCGACTTGACGGGCCCGACGTCCGACCAGGGGAAGGACATCGCCCAGGGCCGCACCGATGCCGTGCAGTACTTCAACGAGCAGGGCGGGATCAACGGCAAGAAGCTCGAGCTGGTGAGCGTCGAGTACGGCTTCCAGCCCCCGCGTGCGGTCGCCGCGTACAAGAAGTTCGTCGAGGACGACAAGGTCCTGCTCGTGCTCGGCTACGGGACGCCGGATACGGAAGCCCTGCGCCCCTTCATCACGAAGGACAAGATGCCCTACATCTCCGGATCGTACTCCGGCCACCTCACCGACCCGAGGCAGACGCCGTACAACTTCCCCGGCGGGATCGACTACACGAGCCAGATCCGCATCTTCCTCAACTACGTGAAGGAGACCTGGAAGGACACGAGCCGGAAGCCGCGCGTGGCGTTCATCTACGCCGACAACGCATACGGGCGGGCGCCGATCGAGGCCGGACGGCTGTACGCGAAGGAAGCCGGCATCGACCTCGTGGACGAGGAGGTCATCCCGACCATCCTCACCGACGCGACGTCGCAGCTCTTGACCATGAAGAAGAAGGACCCGGATTTCGCCTACATCAACACGAACACCCAGTGGGTGCCCGTCGTCCTGAAGGACTCCTACAAGCTCGGGTTGAAGACCAAGTACGTGGTGAACAACTACGGCATCGACGAGCGGACCCCTGGGCTCGCCGGCGACGCGGCCGAGGGCGTGATGGGCATCCAGGACGTCGCCTACTGGGGCGAGAACGTCCCCGGGATGAAGACCTTGACGGCGTTCCACGGCAAGCACCATCCGAACGACACCCATGCCTCGCCCTACATGCGCGGGTGGCTGCACACGATCCTCGCCGTGGAGGCGATCAAGCGGGCCGGGCCCGACCCCACCGGGAGTCGGTCAAGAAGGCGCTCGAGACCTTGAAGGACTTCGACACGTGGGGCATCACCCGCCGTTTTCGTTCACGAGCGAGGACCATCGGCCGACCAACCGGGCCCGGCTCGTCATGGTCAAGGGCGGCAAGATCGTCCAGATGCGCGAGGTCTCCGTCGACCGCGACATGAAGTGGATCGGCAAGTGACCAACCGCAAGCCCCCTCCTCCGATCTCGGCGACGGTGCCGGAATGAGCGCCGTTGCAGAGCGCGCGGCTTCGCTCGCCGCAGCTCAGATCTTCGGGAGGCATCGGAAGGGGGCGAGCCCCTCCGAGTTCACTAGTGCTCAAGCTGAACAATATCCAGGTCATCTACAGCAACGTCATCCTCGTCCTGAAGGGCCTGTCTCTCGAGGTGCAGGATGGGCAGATCGTCGCGCTCCTGGGCGCCAACGGAGCGGGCAAGACGACGACGCTCAAAGGCGATTTCCGGCCTTCTGAAGACCGAGGTCGGCAAGGTGACCGACGGCGGCATCGAGTTCATGGGCCAGCGGATCGACGGCCGCGACCCCGAGGACATCTGCCGCCTCGGCATCGTGCAGGTCATGGAGGGGCGCAAGGTCCTGGAGTCGCTGACCGTCGAGGACAATCTGAACATCGGCGCCTACACGCGGCGCGACCCCGATGGCGTGAAGGCCGACATGGAGATGATCTACGACTATTTCCCGCGCCTGGTGGAGCGCCGCCGTCAGCTCGCGGGGTATCTGAGTGGCGGCGAGCAGCAGATGCTCGTGATCGGGCGCGCCCTCATGGCCAAGCCCAAGCTCATGCTGCTCGACGAGCCCTCGCTCGGGCTCGCGCCGCTCCTCGTCCGCGAGATCTTCGAGATCATCCAGAAGATCAA
>ERZ1370068.10055-contig-8785_pt1 | contig 65453 bp, 61 predicted proteins | sample MGYA00561227_ERZ1370068 | MGnify/ENA primary metagenome ERZ1370068 (study PRJEB38410, sample SAMEA6850437) | metagenome | study: Metagenomic assessment of the ecological functions of the soil: analysis of the soil microbiota associated with the... | reverse complement strand
ATGTACTTCGTTCAGTTACGTATTGCTTCGCCGGGGCCGCTCGCTCGCGCGTCCGTCTCGCGCGACGAGCCGCGAGACGCCAAGCGCCTCGGGCTCTCGGACCGCTCGCTCGCCCGCGACGCATGGGCGCGACGAGACCGCGCGTCGGGCGCGCGCGGCGGGAGCTCGGCGTCATGCCCGTCTACAAGACGATCGACACCTGCGCGGCCGAGTTCGAGGCGGAGACGCCGTACTTCTACTCGACCTACGAGGACGAGAACGAGTCGATCCGCACGGCGCGGCGCAAGGTCGTCGATCCTCGGCGGCGGCCCGAACCGGATCGGGCAGGGGATCGAGTTCGACTACTGCTGCGTCCACGCCTGCTACGCGCTCTCCGAGGCGGGCTTCGAGACCGATCATGATCAACTGCAATCCCGGAGACGGTCTCGACCGACTACGACACCTCCGACCGCCTCTACTTCGAGCCGCTGACCTTCGAGGACGTCTCGGCGGTGCTCGACAACGAGCGGCCCGACGGCGTGCTCGTGCAGTTCGGCGGCCAGACGCCGCTGAAGCTCGCGCGCGCGCTCGAGGCGGCCGGCTACCCGATCTGGGGCACCTCGCCCGAGTCGATCGACCTCGCCGAGGACCGCGGCCGGTTCGGGCAGCTGCTCGCGCGAGCTCGGCCTCGCGGCGCCGCGCGCACGCCGAGGCGCGCACCGCGAGGAGGCGCTCGCGGCGGCGCGGCGGATCGGCTATCCGCTCGTGGTGCGGCCCGTCCTACGTGCTCGGCGGCCGCGCGATGGCGGTCGTGTTCGACGACGACGCGCCTCGCGCGCTACATGGCGCGAGGCCGTCGAGAGCTCCCGCGAGCATCCGGTCCTGATCGACCGCTTCCTCGACGACGCCGTCGAGCTACGACGTGGACGCGCTCTGCGACGGCGACGGACGACCTGGATCGGCGGCATCCAGCAGCACATCGAGGAGGCCGGGATCCACTCGGGCGACTCCTTCTCGGTGCTGCCCGCCGTGGAAGGTCCCGCCGCGCGCTGCTCGCCGAGATCCGCGACGCGACGCGGCGGCTCGCGCGGGCGCTCGCGGTGCGCGGCCTCGTCAACATCCAGTTCGCGATCCAGCACGGCAAGCTCTACGTCCTCGAGGTCAACCCGCGCGCCTCGCGCACGGTGCCCTTCGTCTCGAAGGCGATCGGCGTCGCCGATGGCGCGGGCGGCGGCGCTGCTCGCGGCCGGGCCAGCCGCTCGCCGTCGCTCGGGCTGCCGCCCGAGCGCGACCCGGTGGACTTCTTCATCAAGGCGCCGGTCTTCCCGTTCACGCAAGTTCCCGGGCGAGGACGCGCTGCTCGGGCCCGGAGATGAAGTCGACCGGCGAGGTCATGGGGATCTCGCCCGCGGTTCGGCGACGCGTTCGCCAAGGCCTGCGAGGCGGTCGGGACGCGGCTGCCGCGTCCGGGCCGGGCGTTTCTGACGGTCAATCCGTACGACAAGACGGCGGTGATCCCGATCGGCGCGCGAGCTCGCGGACCTGGGCTTCGCGCTCTGCGCGACGGAGGGCACGCGCGAGGCGCTCGCGGAGGCGGGCGTCGACGGCCGAGCGCGTCTTCAAGGTCAACGAGGGCAGCCCCAACGCCGTCGACCGCATGGAGGCGGGCGAGATCCAGCTCGTCATCAACACGCCGCTCGGCGGCGAGTCGCGCTTCGACGAGGCGGCGATCCGCGCGGCGGCCCTGCGCCTGGCGATCCCGTGCCTGACGACGCTGTCGGCTGCGACGGCGGCCGTCGAGGGCATCCGCGCGCGCCAGGAGGAGGCGACCGGCGTCGCCGCGCTGCAGGAGTACCACCGCGGATGAGGCACGGTCGACGGACCCCGCGCAGCGCCCGGCGGGGCGTCCGCGCTGCCTGCTGTCTGCTCGCCGACGGTCGGCGGGTTCGTCGGCGTCTTCTCGGTCGGCTTCCCGCCGGCGGCGCGGGATCGGCTGCCGCTGCTGCGTCGTCGCTCTGGCCCTGGCGCTCGCTGTCGGCCTGGAGCCCGCGACCGCGGGCTCGCGGTCTTCGCCTTTCTCTTCCCGCTGGCGGGGGCGGGCTGCCGCCTCTTCGGCGGGTCCGACCGATCACCTGGCCGGTACTGCTCTTCGCCGGATTCGCCGCGGGTTGGACGTTTCGGTTCCTGTACGACTTCGAGCGCGCGCGGATCCCTCCCCGGTCGACTCGATCCTGCGGACGCTGACCGCCGTGTGGGTGCTCGACGGCGCTCGCGGTCGTCCCGGCGCGGACGCTCTGGGCTTTCGTGCGCGGCCTCTCGCTGCGCGCGGTGAACCTCCAGGGGCTGCTCGACGCGGTCGCGATCCGCGAGACCGTCCTCTGCCTGGCGGCCCTCGCCTTCGGGCGTCGGCTTCTTCTTCATCCTGCGCCGCGCCGGGGCCGGAGGCGCGGGAACGCGCCTGTCGCGGCGCCGTGCCGTCGGGCGTGGCCGTCTCTCGCGCAGCGCTCGCGCTGGCCCAGCGCGTCCGCCTCGCCCGCGGGAGAGACGGCTACTGGAAGCTCGACGGGCCGGCTCTCGGGCGGCGCAGTGGATCCCAACGCCCTCGGGACTCTGCGCGATGGCAGCGGCCGTCGCGCTGGGCAGGCTGTTCCATGCGATCGGCGACCCCGCGGGAACCCGAGCGCGCCGCGGCAGCGGGGTCCCGCGAGCCAAGCCGAGCGCCCGGCAGCGGGTCCCGCGAGCGAAGTCGAGCGCCGCGGCAACAGAGTCGCGAGCGAAGTCGAGCGCCGCGGCAGCGGAGGAGAGCCCCTCCGCTGGGTCGCGACGCCGGCTGCGCGCGGCCGGGCTCGCGCTCTCCGGGCTCCAAGCGCGGATTGCTGCTGCACCTGTCGCCGGGCTCGGCCTCGCCGTCCTGATCTGTCTCCGCCGGCCGGCGCCGGCGCGCCTCGCCGGCTGATCGCCGCCGGGCTCGGCTTCGTCGGTGGCCGCCGCCGCGGCGGTCGGCGCTGCGCTCGGCGCGCCCGGCAGCACCGGAGCGCAGGTCTGACGGAGGCTCCTCGATCAACCGCGCCCGCCCTTGCAGTGCCGCGCCTCGGCGCGGCCCCGCTCCTCTTGTGCGCAGCGCGGTGCGCCTGTTCGGGCGCCATCCCGCTGGCCGAGGGCGCGGGTCTGGGCGCCTTCTCGTGGCGACTGCCGGACCTCCTGGCGGGCGAGGCCGCTCGCTTCGCCGCGTGCAGGACCGATCCGAGGAGCAACGTACCTCATCGCGCGCTCGCCGAGGAGACGGAGTCGCATCGGCGTTCGTCTGATCCTGGCCGTCGCCCTCGCGGCTCGGCCTCGCGTCAGTGCACCGTTCTCGGGGCCCGTGGCGGCGCCGCAGGCGCCGCATGGCACCTTCCCTGGTCGCACTCGCCATCGGGCTCCCACTGGTTCGCGCCGGACGTCGCCCTGCGCGTTCTTCACTGCTCGCTGTCCGTCGCCGCGCTCCGCGCAGGCCTCGGCGTTCTTGGCTGCGGACGCGAGGACGCCGCGCCCGCCCGCGCCGCCTCCGGGAGGCGGTGGCGCGCGGCTCTCGTCGCGGTGTACGCCGCCGCGGCTTTCCGCGCGAGCGCTCGCGACGCTCGCGCGCCGACGTCGCCTTCCGCCGTCGGCAGGGAATCAGGCTTCCACGCACGCGAGGAGCGGCCCGGGGCGGGCCCGTTCTACTGGACCGCAGCGGCGCTTCGCGATCTTCGCCCTCGCGCCCGGGGCGGACCATGCGGTCTGACGTCTCGCGCACTACACGCCGGAGGGCCGCCCCGTCGAGCTGACGGCCGAGAGCGGAGAACGGGCGCCTCGCGATCTGACGCGCGCTGCACCCCCAGTGCCGGGCCGAGGCCGTCTCCTGCGGCTCAGCGGCGTCTCCGGACGACGGCCCGTCGTCATCCGGCTTCGCGGTCTCCCGCGCCTTCGTGCCCAAGCGCCTCGGACTCTCCGCGGACCGCCGCGAGCTCGGCCTGGTCGCCGTCTTCCCCGCGACGTCCGGCTGAGACCACGCCCATGGAATTCCCAGCTCCATCCCGACTCCTCCCGCAAGGCGTCGGTGCGGTCCGCTCAGTGCTCGGGCCGGCGCGGCGAGCTCGCCGGGCGACCGCTGGCCGCCGGGGCTCGCCGCGGCGCTGGCCGTGTCCGATCTCTCTGGATCACGGTGCCGGCGGTCGCTCGGCCGCGACCGCTGCGGCGGTCGACGCCGTCGCTGGACACCGAGTCGGACCTCGTCTCCGCGCGCGCCGGTCGCGGCGCGTCCGATCTGGAGGCGCGGGCCGCCGCGAAGCTGCGCGCGCCCGCGCGCTCGAGGCGAAGGAGACCTGGTTGAGCCGCATCGCGTTTCTCTACGGCGTGCCCGCCCGCGCAGCTGGCCGCGCGAGCCTGAATCCCGAGACGGGCCTGCTGGCGGAAGCGATACGCCCCAGGGCTCGCTGCGCGGAAGTCTCGAGGCGGTACCTGGCCGGGCTCGAACGCGGGCTCGGTGCGCTGCGCCGGGCCGCGGAGGCCGCCGATCCGCGGGCTCGCCGGCCGCGGACGCCCGCGCGGCTTCCCGGTCCGTAGCGAGCTCGTCGAGCCCGTCGGCCGTCTTCGGGCCCCGCGTCTCCCCCTGGACCGGCGCGCCAGGAGTTCTTCCCGGGCCTCGACCTGGCCCGCGCCGATAGCCGGTCCGCGGGGTCATCGCGCCCGCAGGAGGGGAGCGCAGTCGTCTTCGTCGGGCACTCCCGGCGCAGGGCCCAGCGACTTCGCGGCTCTCCGCCGTGGCGGCAACCTCGTCGTGCTTTCGGCACGGCGCCGGGCGAGCGTGACGCTCTACGGCCACCTCGCGAAGCAGATCGACGTGACGCCGCGGCGAGCGCGTCGCGGCGCGGGCAGCGCCTCGGCACCGTCGGCGCGACCGGCTGGGCCGTAAGTCGCCCGTGCCTCCACTACGAATACTGGCGAGAGGCGGGGGCAGACCCGCGCCCGACCGATCCGCAGTTCGTCGATCCTCGACCGGCGCATGGGCCGCTCGAGCGTGAGGCCTCGCTGGAGAAGATGGCTGGCCACGTCGGCAGCCGGGCCCGCTCGAGTCTCCCCGGGCTCTAGATTTTGGATTTTGGATTTTGGATTTTGGATTGAGCCTGCGGCGCCGCCGCACCCGGATCTGACATTCGGGAACTCATGACCGTTCACGCGATGGTCCGGCGGCGGTATCCTTTGGATGCGGGCATGACCGGGCCTTCGATCATCGCGGCTCTCGCCTACGCCCGCTGGAAGCGAGCGGTGGACCTGCTCGTCCGCGAGGTCGTCCGCAGCGCCGCCGCACGCCGCCTGGAAGGGAGAGCGCCGAGCACGCCCGGCCCGGTCCGGCGCGTGCGCCAGCCTGCCCGGCGAGATCGTGCGCAGGGCGCTCTCGGAGTACGGCCGCCTGGCTCGGACTCAGAGCGGGCCGCTTCGCGGCCCAACCGAAGGGAGAGGAAGTCTCCGTCAGCCCTTACTCCCACAAGATAACCGCTTCTCGTTCAGCGGGAGCTGCAGAAGGCGCGACGGCCTCAGCCGCGGATCGAGCGAAGGGTTCCGCGCGGCCGCGCGCGATCCCTCTCGAAGTCCGGGTGTACCGGATTGAGCAGGTAGTTGCGCTCGCGCGGCACGACGGCGGACGGCACCGACAGCACGGGCGAGCGCGCCGGCAACCAGCCGCTCCCGAGCTCGGCAGGGCGGCGGGCAACGGCATCCGGTGCCAGTCGAACGGCAGCCGCGGTTCGTCGATGGGCTCGACGGCCATCGAGGCGGGGATATCCGGCGGGGATCGCCACCCCGAGATCCGCCGGCAGGAGCGAGGGCTCGCAGTGGACCAGGATCTCGAGCGCCGCGAGCGAGAGCTGCGAGGTGTAGATCATCCGCGTGCCGCGGCGGTTCAACGCCACTCCGGCCAGCCGCGCTCCCTCTCCGTCGAAGGCGGAGTGGGCGCGCTTACCAGAACGCCAGACGCGCAGGACGCGGGGATCAGCCGAAGACGCCATGGGACAGACGCAGGAGGATGGCCTCGACCTGTTCCGCGCGAGGTCCGTGTCGAGCCGCGACAGCGGATCGGCGTTGCCGAGCGCGCGATTCGGCGCGCAGCCGCATACGCCGCCTTCAGCGATCCCAACACCTCCTCGGCGAGCGTGGCGATGCGGCCAGGCGATAGAGACGGTCCGATTCCTCGGGCGAGTCGCCGCTCGCGCTGCGCCGGGCGAGCGTGCGCCGGAAATGCGCAGGACGGCGCTCGCGTCCTCGCCGGCCAGCCCCGGAAGCCCGACGCCACCGCGGCGGAGCGAGGGCGAAGAGCAGGCCCGCGCAGGCGTTCGCGCAGCTACTCCAGCGAGCGGGCATGGACCAGCTCGGGACCGCCAGGTTCGGATCACGTCAGAGATCCGGGCGGGGTTGGCCGGGCGACTTTGCCATATGGCAGCTCTCATTATGCCATATGGCAGGAGTCCCCCAGAGGCTCGTTCGTGGTTGGGGTACCGCATGCCCGAGGATGCCAGGCCGGCCGGACAGATGAGGTCCGCCAGGAAAACCCGCCCTGAGGGCCTTTCGGCGATCAGGCTCACGCGCGCTCGCGGTGCGCGGCGAGGCGCGCAGCTGACGTCCTCCATCCGGTCGCCGCCCGTCAGCTCGAGCAGCGCGTCGGCGAGCACGAACGCGAGCATCGCCTCGCAGATCGACGCCGCAGGCCGAACGGCGAGTCACGTCGCTGCGCTCGTAGGCGCGACGCGCGCGGGCTCCGCCGGTCTCGAGGTCCACCGAGTCGAGGCCTCGCGCCAGCGTCGAGATCGGCTTCATGTACGGCGACGGCGATGACGTCCTCGCCGTTGGTGACGCCGCGCCTCGAGGCCGCCCGCGCGATTGGTGCGGCGGCGCAGGCGTCCCGTCGGACCCGCTCTCGATCTCGTCGTGCGGCGCGCGAGCCGGGCCCGCGCGAGGCCTCGATGGCCGAGCCGAGCTCGACCGCCTTCACGGCCGGGACCGGAGCAGGAGCGCTGCCCGATGCGGCCGTCGAGCTTGCGGTCCCAGGAGGCGTAAGATCCGAGGCCCGGCCGGCACGCCGCGCGCGCCGACGAGGATCGAGCCGCCGAGCGTCTCGCCGGCCTTCTTGCGCGGCGTCGACGGCCGCGACCATCTTCGGCCTCGACGCGCGGGTCGATCGCGCGCAGGCGGCGAGTCCTCGCGCACGCTGCTCGAGCGACGGCGAAGCTGAGCGCGGCGAGCCGTCGTCCGACGGCCGCGCCGACGCGAGAGGACGCCGCTCGCGACCTCGATGCCGCACTCGCGCGAGCAGCAGCTTGCAGACCGCCCCGGCGGCCACGCGGGCGGCGGACTCGCGCGCCGAGGCGCGCTCGAGGACGTCGCGCAGGTCGCGCGCGCCGTACTTCATGCCGCCGGCGAGATCCGCGTGGCCCGGGACGCGGGCGCGTCAGGCGCTTCTCCGGCCGCGGCGTCCGGATCGACCGCGAAGCGGACCCATGACCGTCTCCCAGTTGGCGTGGTCGCGGTTGACGACGCCGATCGCGATCGGGGAGCCGAGCGTCACGGCCGCCGCGGACGCCCGCCCTCGAAGAACGCCTCGTCCTTCTCGATCTTCATCCGCCCGCCGCGGCCGTAGCCGTGCTGCCGGCGCGCGAGCTCGCCGCCGACGAACGCCGGGTCGATGCGCAGCCCGGCGGGATCCCTCCAGGATCGCGGTCAGGCGCGGGCCCGTGGGACTCGCCGGCCGTCGTGAGACTCGAGCGGCATGCGCGACAGTCTGCACGGGAGCCGTCGTCATCCCGGCGGGAGCGGTCCACTCCGAGCCGGCGAGCTGACGGACGGGCGTCGACGAGGGCAGGCTCGGTAGCAAGCCCTCGGATTGTCGCGAGGTCGCGAGCTCCGGGGCGGTGCGTCGAGTCGCCGCTCGTCGGCCGAGCTCGTGCCGGCCGGCGAAGAAGAAGAGCAGGACGGCCGCCGCGCGCGGCAGAGCGGCCGCCGCCGCCGGCGTCCGCCGCGCCTCGATCGGCCCGGATCGCGGCGAGGAACGCCTCCGTGAACGCGCGGCTCGGCTCGATCGGCGCTCGCCTGGGAGCGGCCGCATCCTCCGCAGGCCGCGGACAGCCGCGCGTCGGCGCGGCAGTCCGCGCAGAGGAACAGATGGCTCGGCGCTCCCCGTAGCCGGCGGCGCCGGCGCGGTCCCGCGAGTCATCATGGCCTTGCCTCCTCGAAATCGCGCGCGAAGCTTCCGTGCGGGCGCGGTGCATGCGGACGCGCACGCCGGTCACGTCATGTCTGAAGCCGGCGCGCGATCGCCGCGGTCGCCGATGCCCTCCAGCTCGCGGGCCAGCATGATCTCCCGGTCCACGGCGGCGAGGGCGCGCGAGCGCCGCCGCGAGCAGGTCCAGCGTCCTCGTGCCGCTTCTCCTCGCTGCGGGCGGCGCCGCGTTCTCGACGCGGGCACTCGGCGCGGCGCCGGCGCACGAGGTCGATCGCGCGCGTTGACCGCGATCGATGCGCACCCAGGCGGCGAACGAAGATCTGGTGGCGGTAGCGGCGAGCGCCCGGAATGCCCGCAGGAAGCGCTTCCTGGGCGGCGTCCTCCGCGAGCGCCGGGTCGCCGGTCACGCGGCGAGCCGCGGCGAGCGCCGACGGCGCGGCCAGGCGGACGAGCTCCGCGAAGGCGTCCTGGTCGCCGCCGGCGCGCCCGGTCGACGAGGAGCCGCCTCGTCGCCGGCGAGCCGAGCGGCGCCGGCAGGCGGCCCGGCGCTGTCGCGGCGACGGGCGCAGGCACTCTTAGGTTGCTCCTCGTCAGGAAGGCCTCGAGCGACTTGACGGCGGTCGCCCGCGGACTCGCGCATGCTGCCGCGAAGCACTGCGATCTTCTGCTCGCTGGTCGTCGCGTCAGGAGCGGCAAGATCTCCGCGCGGACCTGCGCGAAGAGCGACGCGCTCCGTCGCCCGTGGACGTCGGCCGAGCTCGCTGCGCCAGCTGCCCGGATCGCGGCCTCGTCGACGGGCTGCGCCAGGACGCGCGTCGTGGAGCGCGCGGCGTGCGCGTCCATGCCGAGCCTTGACGCTGCGCCTCGATCTCGTCGGCGTGAGCTCTTCAGGATCTCCTTGATCTGGGCCTGCTGGTCGGTCGGACAGGTCGAGCATCCCGGGCGATGCGCGCCGAACACCGCGGGCGGCCCGAAGCGCCAGCTGGCCACCCTCCGAGGCGGCGCCGGCGAAGAGTCGCCCGGCGAAGAAGGCCGCCGACGGCCAGGGCCGCAACGGCCCGCGCGAGCGATCAGGACGGAGCGGCGAATGCTTTGGATGCTCATGAGTGGCTCCCCTCGTGTTCCACCATTCAGAACGCCGGCGCGGAGCCGAAAGATTACGCCGCGGGCGGAACCCCTCGGGAGAGGGACTAAACTGCGGCCGTGGAGCGCAAGTACGTCCTCGAAGACGCCCGCCCGGCGCGAAGCCTACCGGGTGGACTACGACCGGGAGTTGAACGACGAGCAGCGGGAGGTCGTGTCTGGCCGGCGGCGGCCCGATCCTGGTCATCGCCGGGCGCGGGCTCGGGCAAGACCCGGACCCTCGTTTACCGCGTGGCCCGCGCTGATCGAATCCGGCACGGATCCGGCGCGGATCCTGCTCCTGACCTTCACCAACAAGGCCGCCCGGGAGATGCTGCGCCGGGTCGAGACGCTCCTGACGGTCGGACACGCGGCGCCTGATGGGCGGCACGTTCCACTCGGTCGGGAACCGGCTGCTGCGCCGGTTCGGGAGCCGGATCGGGCTCGGCCCGAACTTCACGATCCTCGACCCCGAGGACGCCCGCGAGATGCTTCGAGGCCGCGACCTCGGACCACGAAGATCCCGGTCGCTCGAGCGGCGGTTCCCGAAGGGCGACGTGCTGCTCGACCTCTATTCCTTCACGATCAACACCGGCCGGCCGTTCGCCGAGGTGCTCGCCGAGCGCGCGCCGCACTTCCTGGCGCTCGAGGCGGAGATCGTCTCGCGTCTTCCAGCGCTACCGCGAGAGCGCAAGCGGGCCGGCCAACGCCTGCGACTACGACGACCTGCTGCTCGCCTGGAAGCGCCTGCTCGAGGAAGCCCGGACGCGGCCGCGGCAGCTCGGCGGCGTCCTACGACCACGTCCTCGTCGACGAGTACCAGGACACCAACCGGCTCCAGGGCGAGATCGTGGACGGCATGGCGCAGCGTCCAGCAGCAACGTCACGGTCGTCGGCGACGACGCGCAGGCGATCTACTCGTTCCGCGGGCGCGTCCTTCGAGAACATCCTCGGGTTCCCGGAGCGCTATCCCGACGCGCAGACCTTCCGGCTGACGCGCAACTACCGCTCGACGCCGGAGATCCTCGCGCTCGCCAACGCCTCGATCGCGCACAACCGCGCGGCAGTTCCCCAAGGAGCTGACCGCGTCGCGCGCCGCCGGGCGCCCTTCCGGCGGTCGTGCCGCTGCCCGACATCCCCGAGCAGGCGCGCTTCGTCGGCGCAGCGGCTGCTCGAGTGGCACGACGAGGGGAGAAGCTCTCCGACCTCGCGGTGCTCTACCGCGCGCACTACCAGGCGCTGGAGCTCCAGATCGAGCTGACGCGCCGCGGCATCCCCTACGAGATCCGCTCGGGGATGCGCTTCTTCGAGCAGCGGCACGTCAAGGACGTGCTGGCGTTCCTGCGCATCGTCGTCAACCCGAAGGACGAGCTCTCCTGGAAGCGGGCGCTGAAGATCTTTCCGCGGATCGGCGAGCGCGCCGCCTCGGCCGTCTGGGAGGCGATCGGCGAACCGGCCCGATCCGCTCGCGTCGTTCCGCGAGCGCGAGGCGAGCGCGGCATGGAGCTTCCGCGCGGCGGCGGCCGCGGCGCTCGACGCCGTTCCGCGCGCCTGATGGATCGCCTCGAATCGCCCGTCGATCCGCACGTCGCCGGCCGAGGCGATCCGGGCGGTCGTCGAGGACGTCGTACCGCGACTTCGCGCGCGCGAAGTTTCCCAACGGCGACGCGCGCCTCGACGACCTGGAGCAGTTCGCGCAGTTCGCGCAGGCCTACGACTCGCTGCCGGTCGTTCCTCGAGGAGGTCACGCTCTTCAACGAGCTCTCCGGCGAGGACGTCGTCGCGGACGAGACGGACGAGGACGACCGCGTCGTGCTGTCGCTCGATCCACCAGGCCAAGGGCCTCGAGTGGAGCCGCGTCATCGTGATGGGGCTCTCGGAAGGGCGGTTTCCCGAGCTACCGCTCGGCCGTGACCGAGGAGGGCGCTCGAGGAGGAGCGGCGCCTCTTCTACGTCGCCGATCACGCGCGCGCAAAACGAGGTCGCGCCTCGTCTACCCGATGCTCGCGCGCGACCGCTACGGCGTGGACGTGATCCTCGAGCCGTCGCGGTTCGTCACGGAGCTGCCCGGACGACGTCTACGAGCGCTGGACGGTCGAGCTGGCGCGGAAGTCCTCCGAGGAAGTCAGGACCCGTGAACTGACGCGGTGCGGAGGCGCGGCCGGCTGACACGGCACCGAGCGTGACGGACTCGAGCGCTCGCGCTGCTGCGACAATGAGGCGCATGAGATCGCCTCTCGCGGTGAGAGACGACCTCTACTCGCGCGATCTGCCGCGAGGCGCTGGAGTCCCGGCAGCGGGACGTCATGACCTTCGTGGACAACGGCATGGCGGGGCTCTCCGGCCGGCTCGAGAAGACCCTCCTGCAGCTGCCGACGGCTATTACCTGCTCGGCCTCGGTCCGTACAACGCGGGGCTGGTGAAGCTCGACTTCGACGAGCTGCTGCTCGGGCCGCGAGGTGCCCGAGTTCATCGGCGTCGGGATGCCGGTCTCCGGTTTCCGCGTCTCCTCGCCCGACGCCTTCCTGAACACCGAGGTCTCCGCGCCTGCACGCCAAGCTCGTGCGGCAATGGACCGGCTCCGAGCCCCGAGTTACTGCCTGGTGGACATGCGCTCGACCTGCGGCACGTACGTGAACGGCGACGCGATTCCCGCGCCCGACGACCTCGGCGGCGCCTTCGACAGAAGACTGCGCGCGGTCGCTTCGGTCGGGCGATTTCTTCTCGCTGGGCCCGTCCGCCGTCAATCTCGTTCCTCTTCTTCCAGAAGTGAGCCCGGCCGCGGGCGCGCTGCGGAGCCGGCGCGCCCGCACGGCCTCTCGTCGGCATCGCTCGCGGCGTTCGTCGTCGGCCGTCGACCTCGTCCGCTGGATCGCGCCCGGCTCTCCTGCTCGACTCCGATCGGTCCTGGGCGTTTGCGCGCCTGCTCCTCGGGCTGATCGTCTGCGCGCGCGCGGCGCTCGCGGGGCGGGCTCGTCGGCGGGTTCTTTCTGGCCTGGAGCCGCCTCTCGCGACCTCGCGAGCGCGGGAGCCGCTGCCTCTGCGCCGCTGCCCGCGGTGGGCGCTTGGGCGCTCGCCGCGGCCGCCGCCGGCGCGCGCCGCTGCGCTTCGCCGCGCTGGAGCGGTGTCCGGAGCCGCTTTGGGTGGATGAACGTCTCGCTGATCCGTCCCGCGCTCGGCCTGCGCGGAGCGCCGCCGACTTCGCCAACGCGATCCGCCCGCACCCGTTCGGCGGTCCGAAGCCGTCACGGCAGCGTCGGGGTCCTGTACCTGGAGCGGCTACCGCGCGGTCTGCGGCTATTCGGAATCGACGGTCGTGCGTGTCCGCTTTCCTTCGGCGCTCGCGGGCGCGGCCTCGCTCGTGACGGCGGCGCTCCTGGGACGCGCGTCCTGCCGGCCCGGTGGCGGCATGCTGGCGGCCGCCTGATCCTGGCGGGTCTGCGATGGCACGCTGATCCTGTCGCGCTGGGCCTGGAACATGATCGTCCTCGCGCCGATCGTCGACCTGGCGACGCTCTGCTCGTCGTGGCGCGCCCGCCGACGGCACGCAGTCGGGCGCTCGCGCTCGCCGCCGGGCTCGTCGCGGGGATCGGCGCCGCGCCTGACCTCTCGGCCTGGCCCGCCGGCGGCGCGCTGGCTCTCTTCGCGCTTCTGGCCGCTCGGCCCGGGGAGCGCTGCGCGCGCGGCTCTCCAGGGCCCTCGCGTTCGCCAGGTTTCTGCTCTGCCGCCGCGCCGCTCGTTCCTGTTGCGCGAGAGGGCCGTCGCGTGCCTATCTTCGCGCGGATCCGCGCGCCACAGCGATCTTCCTGAATGCGCACGGTTCGCGTCGATACTCGCCGATCGCGCCGCGGTCGGCTGTCGCTTGCGCGCGCCCCGTGGTTCCATAGCCGACCCCACGCCGCGCCACGACCTGCCCGGACCGCTGCCGCGGCTGGCGGGCTGCTCGGCGTCGCCGCTCGCGATCGCGCTTGGCACGCGCGCTCGCTGCGTCCGCGGCGACGCGGTCTCGGCGCTGCTGCTCTGCACGCTCGGCGCCGGCCGGCGGCCGCCGTGGTCGCGGGCGGACAGGCCGACCACCCGAACGGCTCCGCTTCGCGTACCTCGCGTCGCTCGCGGCGCCTGGCGGCCGCCGCCGGCGTGCTCTGGTCGTGGCCTCCGGCGCGGCCTCGGGCGGCGCGCGCCGCAGCGGTCGGCGATCCGTCGCGGTCCTGGCGGCGCGCTCGGCGCTCGCGACGCTCTTGCTGTCTGGCCCGGAGCGCGTGCGAGACCTTCGACAATTTTCACGGGCGAGGACACCTGGCATCGGCCGCGCCGCGGCTCGCGCTGGGAGCGCCTACGGCTCGGTCACGATCGCAGCCCGGCGTCGGGCGGTCGGCCGCTCGCGATCGACAGCCGGTGTCGGGCGCTATCGGCTCGATCCCGAGATTCCGGCCGTCGGCCTGTGAGCGAGCAGGCCCGCACTCCTGGCAGCCGGCTCGTCGGCCTCGGCACGCCGCTCGCGCGGAGGCCGGCGAACGGCGTCGTCGAGCGCGATGCGACGATCCCGTGCGGCCGCCGGATGGGCGGTCGTGCTCGCGCCGCCCCGCGGCCCGGTCGTGAGGCCAGCGGACGGTCCGCGGCCGACGCCGCGCGAGGACTTCCTGCGCCGACGTCGAAGGTCGACGGGCGTGATCGCGATCATCCCGGTCTGCGTCCCAGATCCCCATCGTGCGCAGCGGCGGGCCGGTAGATGTGGAGCGAGACCGCGCGCGGCGTCTTCGGGACGTCAGGCGGTGGAGCGTCGGTCGGGCCGATGTCGCAGAGGTCGCCCTCCGGGCCGCGACGCGGTAGTCCGCAGAGCTCGGGACGAGATTCGGGCGTCGTGAACCGCTCCTCGAGGAGCGAGCCCGAGAGCATCGCCATGCCGCCCAGCACGCCGCGGTGGTCGTGAATCGGCGTGACCTGGCCGCGTCTCCCAGCGCGATGAGCATGACCTCCCAGTCGTCCCAGAGCAGGACGGGATGCCGCATGTACTGCGCCGGGTCGAGAACTGGACGCGGTCGAGGTACCGCTCGGCCTCGCGCGCGATCCGCTCGCAGAGACTGCCCGGGCGTCGGACGCTCCGGCGCCGTGGACGCGTCGCAGGATCATCTCCGGACGGCTTCGGCGAAGGTCACTGACGTCGGATTCTAACGGATCGCAACGAGCCGGACCCTGCGTCCGATTCCGTTGCCGAGCCCGTCCGTGCTATCGTTCCGCCGGCTCATGAAAATCGCGGTGGTTCCCGGCGACGGGATCGGCGTGGACGTCACCGCCGAGGCCGTCAAGGTCGCTCGGAGCGGTCGTGCCGGCGGCGCTCGACTCCCGCTCGAGCTGACGTCCTTCCCCTGGAGCGCGGACCATTACCTCGAGACGGGCGAGACCGTTCCCGCCGGGCGCCTTCGAGGACCTCTCGCGGCAACTACGACGCGATCTTCATGGGCGCCTTCGGCGACCCGCGCGTCCCCGACATGAAGCACGCGCGCCGACATCCTGCTCGGCGCCCGCGTTCCAGCCTCGATCTCTACGTCAACTACCGGCCCGGTCGCGCTGCCTCGACGACCGGCTCTGCCCGCTGAAGGGCTCCATGGCGCGCGGGACATCGACTTCGTCGTCTTCCGCGAGAACACCGAGGGCTCCTACGTCGGCAGCGGGCGGCAACTTCAAGAAGGGGACGCCCGACGAGGTCGCGCATCCAGGAAGACATCTCGACGCGCAAGGGCGTCGAGCGGATCATCCGCCACGCGTTCGAGTTCGCGCGCCGACCGCGGGCGAAGCGAGGTCGTCATGTCCGACAAGTCCAACGCGATGCGCTTCGTCGGAGATCTCTGGCAGCGCGACCTTCGCGGAGGTCGCGCGCGGAGTATCCCGGACATCGAGGCCTCGACCTCTACGTCGACGCGCTCTGCATGCAGATGGTGAAGGACCCGAGCCAGTTCGACGTCATCGTGACGAACAACATGTTCGGCGACATCGTGACGGACCTCGGGCCGCGCTCCAGGGCGGCCTCGGCATGGCGGCCTCCGGCAACATCCATCCCGGGACGCGTCTCGATGTTCGAGCCGGTCCACGGCTCCGCGCCCAAGTACGCCGGGACCGGCACGCGCTAACCCCTTCGGCGCGATCCTGCACGGCCGCCCTGATGCTCGATCACCTCGGGCATGCGGCAGGAGGCCGCGGCCGTCGAAGCCGCCGTCGCGGCCTGCGTGCCGCGAAGGCCGCTGCACGCCCGACATCGGAGGCTCCCTGACCACGTCCGCAGGCGGGCGACGCCGTCTGTGAAGCGGCTGACGCTCTGCAGGTCGGACTCTGCTAGAATTGACGGCCGAACAGGAGAGCTAAGAGCTATGGTTCGTCATATGACTCGTCTGTTCGCCATCGCGCTGACCGCTTTCCTCGTCCTCTCGGCGCGGCCCGCCGGACGCGGCGAACGAAGAACTTCCTCGACTCCGACGACGCCAAGGAGAAGGACGAGCCGCAGAAGTTCCTGCCGGACTACGACAAGCTGATCAAGGGCAAAGACGCCGACTGGGTCTATTTCCCGGACGGCTCGGCCTGCAAGAGTTCAAGACGGTGTCGGTCAAGGAATTCGACGACAACGGCCGCGGCGCCGAGAGCCCGCGACGCGGCGCCGCGACGGCAAGGACTACATGGAGCAGTGGCTGGACAAAGCAGGGCTTCAAGGTCGTCAAGTCCGGCGGCGACATCGATCGTCGAAGGCAACGTCTTCAACGCCTGGGAGCCCCACGGCGCGGCTCGCTACTGGGGCGGCTGGGCGGCCAACCCGGGCGTCGGGCTCGAGCTGCTCGTGAAGGACTCAAGGGCAACGTCGTCGGCGAGGTCCGGCACAAGGCCAAGGGCTCGACGATCCGGGACGCCGTCGAGAACGGCCTGGAGGACGTCGCCAAGGCCCTCGCCGAAGGAAGTAGAGGCGCCGGACGGTCCTACTGCCGGAAGGCGACAGGCCATCCTATTGACGGATTGAGAACGAGAAAGCGGGCTCCCGGACGGGAGGCCGCTTCTTGCTATCGGGGCGTGGTACCGTTTCGCTCCGGCGACCTGACCTTAGCGATGACCTGGCTTCCCGAAGGAGCGATCAGATTCCTGACCCCACACCCGCCGTCACCCTCCCCGATACGGGGCTGACCGCGCTTTTCGGAATCGCCGACGAGAACCTCCGGGCCATCGAAGAGGCCTTCGGCGTCGCGCCTCGCCGCCCGGGGCAGCGAGATCTCGGTCGTCGGCGAAGGGCCGAGGGAAGACCGTGTCCGCCGGCTGCTCGACCGACTTCTCCGAGCTGCTCGGCGTCGGGCTATCCGCTGCAAGGCGAGCGACGTCGCCGACGGCGCATCCGCGTCGCCAAGGAGGACCCGACGGCCTCGCTCGTCGAGTTCTTCATGGAGAGCCCGTTCGGGCCCGACGCTGAAGTCCGTCGGTCACGGCCCGCAACATCAAGCAGCGGCTCTACGTCGCAGACGATCGACCGGCACGACCTGGTCTTCGCCATCGGGCCGGCCGGCACCGGCAAGACCTACCTCGCCGTGGCCATGGCGGCCGCGGCGCTGCTCGAGAAGAAGGTCAAGCGGCATCGTCCTGGCGCGGCCGGCGGTCGAGGCGGGCGAGCGGCTGGGCTTCCTGCCGGGCGACCTGGTCGAGAAGGTCAACCCCTACCTGCGCCCGCTCTACGACGCGCTCTACGACATCCTCGGGCTACGAGAAGACGGCGAAGCTGCTCGAGCGCGGCATCATCGAGGTCGCGCCGATCGCCTTCATGCGCGGCCGCACGCTGAACGACGCGTTCATCATCCTCGACGAGGCGCAGAACACGACCTCCGAGCAGATGAAGATGTTCCTGACGCGCATCGGCTTCGGCTCGAAGGCGGTCGTCACCGGCGACATCACGCAGGTCGACCTGCCGCAGGGCAAGACCTCGGGCCTGCGCGAGGCGCAGCAGCTCGCTCTCGCGGCATCGAGGGGATCCGCTTCGTGCTCTTCGACGAGCGGGACGTCGTCCGCCACCCGCTGGTCCAGTCCATCATCACCGCCTACGACGCGCTCGACCGCGAGCGCGAGCAGGACCGCGAAGCCGGCCGTCGCCACGCCGCCCGACGCCGCTGAAGCGACGCCGATGACTGCCGACGAAGCGCCCCCGAGGCGCCCGACGACCTCTTTCTGGAAGCGGCAGCCGGCTCGCGCCGGCAAGGGCGCCGCCGCAGATCGGCCGACTCCGTCCCGTGCTTCTGGGCGGTCGCGTACGTGCTGGCGACGACGCTTCTCCTTCTCGCCGACGCTGTCGTTTCGCAGCAGCCCCGGACGCCGTCGGGCTCGATCGCCCAGCGCGGGACGTCGTCGCGCCGCGCGACCTGATCGTGCCCGATCCCGGTCGCCGACCGAGCGCCGCCGCGCCGAGGCGCGTCGCGGAGGTCCTGCCGGTCTACGACTGGGACGCGCGGCGCCGCGCGCGCGTCGAGCGGCAAGCTGCGGCAGTCCTTCCGAGCGCGCGCGCGAGGCCTGGGCCGTCAGACGCGCCGGCACCGCGGCACGCCGATCCGCCGAGTCGGTGCGCGACGCCTTCGAGCTGCCGATCCGGGACGAGGCGCTCGCCGGCGCTGGCCCGGCCTCGGCTTCTCCCGGACGATCGAGGACCGGCTCGCCGCGGTCGGCCACGGACGCTCTACCGCGGCGGCGTCGTGGACAACCGCGACCTGACGCTGGAAACGGCAGCCGCGGCGTCTGCAGCTGCGCGACCACGTCCACGGGCCGGGAGACGCAGCGCCGCGAGCTGGCCGGCGTCGTCGAGTACGGGTCGCAGGCGAAGAGCGCGCTGGCCGTCGCGGCTCGCGGGAGGCCCTCTCCGGGCGGGAGCGAGCGGAGGTCGCGGCGTTCCTCGCCGGCCGCGCTGCGCCCGAACCTGACCTACAACGGCAGCGAGACCGCGCGCGCGGCGCGAGCAGGCCGTCGCGTTCGGTCGAGACCGTGCTGACCGAAGATCCCGCGCGGCAAGGTGATCGTCCGCAAGGGCGACGAGATCTCGCCGCGCGCGGCGCAGTGGATCGCCGCGGCGCGCGCCTCCGTCTCCGATCCGTCCTCGTGGGTCAAGGTCTCCGGGGTCGCTGATCCTGCAGGTGCTCGCGGCGCGCGGTCTTCTGGCTGGACGCGCGCGCGGCAGCGCCGCCGGCGGCGGGAGCGGCTCCGGCGGCGGTCTACGCCTCGGTCCTGGCGACCGGCATCGTCTTCGCCGCTGCTGACGCGCGGCGCCTTCGCGCTCGCGCGAGAGCCTCTCGTCGAGCTTCGAGGGCTCCGCCTGGGCGCGCGCACACCTACTACGCCATCCCGTTCGCGGCCGGGCCGATCGTGACGAGCCTCGTCGCCGGGATGGGGCCGGCGCTGCTCTTCGCCGCCGTGCACGCGATCGGCGCCGGGCGTCCTCATGGGGCATGAGCTTTCCGTTCGTCGCTCTTCGCCCTCGATCGGCTCGCTCGCCGGGCATCTTCGGGCTCGGGCAAGCTGCGCGCCCGCAGCGTCGCTGCTGGCCATGGGCGGCATCGTCGCGGCCGCGGCGAACCTGGTCTCGATCTCCGCGCTCGCGTTCCTCGGCGGCGAGACCGCGGCGGATGGGACTTCGCTCGCGGACGCGCTCGGCGGGCTCGCCGGCGGCTGGTTCGTCGCGATGCTGATCGGCTGTCTCCTGCCGGTCTTCGAGCACGTCTTTCACGTCACGACGGACATCCGGCTGCTGGAGCTGTCCAACCAGAACCTGCCGCTCCTGCGCACGCTCGCGCTCGAGGCGCCCGGGACCTACCAGCACTCGCTGATGCTCGGGCACCTGGCGGAGGCGGCCGCCGAGGCGATCGGCGCGGACGCGCTGCTCGCCCGCGTCGGCGGGCTACTACCACGACATCGGCAAGACCGAAGATGCCCGACTACTTCATCGAGAACCAGCCGAAGGGCTACAACCGCCACGACCGGCTGGAGCCCTCGATGAGCGCGCTCGTCATCGCGGCCCACGTCAAGGAGGGCGTCGAGATGGCGCAAGAAGGCGCGGCTGCCGGCGCCGATCGTGGACGCGATCCGCGAGCACCACGGGACCAAGCTGATCCGCTACTTCTACCAGAAGGCGCTGACGAAGTCGCAGCCGGCGCAGGGCCCGGTCCAGGAGACCGAGTACCGCCACCCGGGCCCCAAGCCCTCGACCCGCGTCAACGGGATCCTGATGATCGCCGACGCCGTCGAGGCGGCCTCCCGCACGCTGATCGAGCCGACGCCCGCGAAGATCCGCGCGATGATCCAGACGATCGTGGACGACTGCCTGCGCGACGGGCAGTTCGACGAATGCGACCTGACGATGCGGGACCTCGCGGTCATCGTGGACGCCCTCGAGCGGACGGTCACGACGATGTACCACCACCGCATCGACTACCCGGGCTTCGAGTTCAACCGCGAGCGGCCGCGCCGCAGGACGGCGAGACCGTGCCGGCGCCCGAGCCGCCGCCGCGACGACCGGGCCCAGGCGGTCTGAGCTGCATGCGGGTCGACGTCGCCTCGAAGTGTCCGGAGCGCCTCCGGCGCCGCGCCGGGTGCGCGCGCGCTCGGCTGTCCCGCGCCGCGCGGCTGCGTCCGCGATCCGAATCAAAGTCCGAGTCCAAGCGTCGAGAGTCTCCGTCCTCTTCTGCGGCGACCGGCGGATGCGGACGCTGAACCGCCGCTACCGCCGCAAGGACGACGCCGACCGACGTCCTGGCGCTTTCCGGCGCGGCAGCGCGGCGGGCTGCTCGGCGACATCGTGATCTCCGTTCCCTACGCCGTCGCGCGCAGGCCCGCGCGGCGCGGCGAGCCGCGCGTCGCGGGAGATCGACCGGCTCCTGCGTCCACGGCCTCCTGCACCTGCACGGGCTACGACCACGAGACCGACGACGGCGAGATGGACGCCCTCGAGGCGAGGCTGCGGCGCCGGCTCGGCCTCGGCGGAGCGCGGCGTGATCTCCTGCTCGCCGGCTCGGCGTTCTGCTACGCCGTCGTTCCTGCTCTTCGAGACGTTCGCGCTCGGCGCTCGACCGGCTTTCGCCGATCAAGATCCGCGGGCCTCCTCGAGGAGCACCCGGAGCACGTCCGGCTCCTCTCGGGCCCGGGCGAGGTCGAGATCATCCGCACGACGACCAAGGTCCTCGTCCAGATCCTGCTGCTGCTCGGGCTGCTGACCGTCGGTCTCGGCGCTTCGCGAGCTTCAGAGGTCCACCGCGCGCCGTGGCCTGGGGAGCGGCTCTTCCTGGCGGGCTGGCTCGCTGACGGAGGTCGCTGCTCCTGCGCCACGGCGCCGACTCGGACCCGGAGAAGATCGTGGCGAGGCTGCTGCCGGTCATCACGTCGGCGTCGTGGCTGCTGCTGCCCGCTCGCGATCCCGGTCCGGAGGATCTTCGCAGAAGCGCGCCCGGCAGGACGGCCGCCGCCGGCGACCGGAGGAGGAGGTCCAGGCCTACATCGACGTCGGCCGGGAGGAGGGCATCCTCGAGAAGGAAGAGGAGAAGCTCCTCCTCTCGATCGTGGATTTCGGCGACACGCGCGTGCGCGAGGTCATGACGCCGCGGACCGACATCCTGTGGATCGACGTGCGCCTCGCCGCTGCCGGTCCTCGCCGACCTCTTCGTGTCGTCGAAGTACTCGCGCATTCCCGGTCGTGCGCGGCTCGATCGACACGGTCGTCGGGATCGTCCACGTCAAGGACCTCTTCGAGGCGATCCGCGCCGGCAAGCCACCGGTCGATCGCCGAGCTGACGCGCGAGGCGTACTTCGTGCCCGGAGTCGAAGAAGGTCTCGGAGCTCCTGCGCGAGTTCCAGCGCCGCCACCTCTGGATGGCGATCGTCGTGGACGAGTACGGCGGCGTCTCGGGCCTGGTCACCGGTCGAGGACCTGCCTGGAGGAGATCGTCGGCGAGATCTCCGACGAGCACGAGGACGAGCGCGAGGCCGGTCTCGAAGGCGGCGAGAACGCGTACTCGGTCTCCGGCAAGGCAGAACATCGAGACCGTCCGGGAGCTCTTCGGCCGCGGGCCCGGAGGAGGAGGAGTTCACGACGGTCGGAGGCTTCCTCGCGGCGCGGCCTGGGCCACATCCCGCGGCCCGGCGAGACGCACCGCGAGTCGGACCTGCTCTTCACCGTCGAGGAAGCGGACCGCCGCCGGGTCTACCGCGTGCGGATCGAGCCGATGCACGAGCTCTCAGCCGTCAGCCGTCAGCTCTCAGCCGGACGGACCGCACGCGCCGAAGCTGAAAGCTGAGAGCTGATGGCTGACGGCTCCGCCTTCCAGTCCGGCGAGGTCGCCGTCGTCGGCCGGCCCAACGTCGGGCAAGTCCACGCTGGTCAACCGGCTCGTCGGCGAGAAGGTCGCGATCGTCTCGGACAAGCCCCAGACGACCCGCGAAGCGCATCCTCGGCGTCGCGCGGACGCCCGGCGCCGGAGATCGCCCTCGTGGACACGCCGGGCATCCACCGGCCGCACTTCCGGATGAACGCCGCGATGGTGCGCGACGCGACCGACGCGCTCGCGACCGCGGACCTCGTCCTCTGGCTCGTGGACGCGCTCGGAGAAGGCGGGCAGGGCGAGGCGTTCATCCGTGGACCTGCTCGCGCGGGCGCGGCACGCCGGCGATCCTCGCCCTGAACAAGATCGACCTGCGTCGCGAAGGAGCGGCTCCTCCCGCTGATCGCCGAGCTTCGCGGAGCGGCACGCCTTCGCGGCGATCGTCCCGATCTCGGCGAAGACGGGCGACGGCGTCGAGCGGCTGGCCGCGTGCTCGCCGCGAACCTGCCGGAGGGGAGGCCGCCTACCCGGAGGACTTCCTGACGGCGACGCCCGGAGACCGGAGTGGATCGCGGAGGTCATCCGCGAGAAGCTCCTCGAGCGCACGCGCGACGAGCTCCCGTTCGCCTCACGCCGTCGTCATCGAGTCCGGTCGCGGAGAACGCCGAAGAAGGACACTGACCGTCGTCATCGGCCTCCATCGTCGTCGAGCGGGAAGGGCAGAAGGGGATCGTGGTCGGCAAGCGGCGGCACCATGATCCGCGACATCGGCGAGGCCGCCCGGCGAGGAGCTCGAGAGCGCGAGCCGGCGCGGCCGGTTACTTTCTCGAGACCTGACTGTGCGAGTCAGCGCCGGACTGGGCGCGACGGCGTAGCCGGTTCCGTGGCCGGAATCGAGTCGTCAGTGACGAACGCCGGCGCTGTGAAGATCTGACGGCTCATCCCCGGCGCGGCTGCAGACGCGCTCGGACAGGTCGTGGAGCAGACTCGGCGAGGGACTCGCGCAGGCGCTCCATCTCGGCAGAAAAGCAGCGCATCGGACTCGCGCGGCCCGCGACTCGTTCCTTCGAGGCAGGGGAGCGATCTGCGAGCGGATGTCCTCGGCCTCGCGCGCGCCCCTGCTGCGATCTTCTCGTCGAAGCTGCGATCTCGAGGTCGTGGTGCTGGCGCAGCACCGCCTCGACCTGCGCCTCCACCCGCTCGGGCCGCTTACCGCGCGAGCTCCCGCGGCTCGGAGGCGGCCTTCCAGCCGCGGGCCCTCGGTAGACGCCGGCGAGAGCTCGAGGGCGCTCGGTGCGCGCGACCTGCTCATGGATACGAGGTCATCTGCTGATCGGCGTCTGGGCTTCTCGGTCAGAGCCGCGAGCGCATCCGCGTCGTCAGGTCCTGCGCTGGCTCCGTGCTCTCGGCGCGCAGCGCTCGTCGACATGCGTCAGGCCGGCCTCGAGCCCCTTGCAGGCCCCGCCGACCTGGCGGCGCTCGGCTGCGGTCTCGACCGGGGCCACTCGCTGCAGAGGCGAGCCGAGGCCCTCTGAGTCCGACGCCCGTCTCGAGAGCGACGGGCGCTCGCCAGGAGACGGCTCTCGCCGGATGCGTCGATTCGCTCCTGCAGCCGCGGCGACGCGTCGGGCATCCCTGCGAGTCGGCCCCGGTCCGCGTGGTCCTGCCGCGCTCGGCGCCCTCCGGGCTCGAGCTGGGATCCGGCACCTGGCCGGCGCTCGGCCGGCGGCGCGATCGTCGCATTTCGACCTCGACCTCTTCGGCCTCCGTCGATGGACTTCGCCACGGCGTCCGGAGGCTCGTGCGGTCCTCGCGCCTCGCCGGCCTCCATCCGGATCGTCTGACCGCCTCCGCCGGGCCAGGCTGCCTCGGCCGCGGCTCGCCGTCGCTCGGGCCCGGCGCGCGGAGCCGCGGGCGCCTGGGCACGGCGTACGGCGACGCCGCCTCGTCGATCCACGCCGCGCGGCGAGCTCCGTCGTGTCCGAACAGGCGCCATGTCGGCGACGGAAGCCGGCGGCACGCAGCGCGCAACGGGCGCGACGGTCGCGCGCCGTGGACGATAGCGGGGATCGCCGTGGCCTGCGAGTCGCGGTTCGACAGGCGACTCCTTCCTGACTCTGCAGGTCGTCGTGCCAGCACCTGCTCCATCGCGGCGGCGCGCAGGCGCGGCATTGGCCTCCTCCGCGCGGCGCCCCTGCGAGCCGGCGCAGCAGATCCACGAACGTCAGCTTCGAGATCAGCTTGAAGGTCTCGGTCACGCCGCGGCCCGCGCTCGCGACGGCCTCGACGAACGGGATACGAGGAGAAGCCGAGCGCCTCCTGCATCGCGTCGACGGAGAGGATGTCGGTCAGGTCGCGCTTGTTGTACTGGATGACGACCGGGATCGTCCTCGAACGGTGACGCCGTTCGCGACTTCAGGTTGTCCTTCAGGTTCTGCCAGCTCTCGAGGTTCTTCGGCAGCATCGTCCACTGCGAGTCGGCGACGAACACGATGCCGTCAGCGCCCTGCAGCACGACGCTTGCCGCGTCTCGTTGAACGCGGTCTGGCCCGGCACCGTCGCGAGCTGGAAGCGGATCTTGTAACCCTTGATGTCGCCGAGCTCGACGGGCAGCAGGTCGAAGTAGATCGTCCGGTCCGTCTGCGGTCGAGAGGTTCGAGCAGCTTCCCGGCCGTGTGCCGGGCTCGAGACGGTCGTGGAGGACCTGGAGGTTCGTGGTCTTGCCGCCGAGGCCCGGGCCGTAGTAGACGATCTTCGCCGTCAGCTCCTTCGTCGCCGCGTTGTAGAGGACCATGGGTATTGCTCTGCTTGCGCGATTGTAGCGCCGTTTCCCGGCTGGCTAGTTCCGGGCGTTCCTTGACGAGAGTCGGAGTCGACCCCATAGACTCGCGCGACGAACTTGACCGAACGCGCCTGGTCAAGAAGGCCGCGGATCCTCGACGCGGACCGCATTCGGCCGGATGATCGACCGCATGGCGCACGAGATCGCCGAGCGCAGAAGGACCTCGCCGGGCCTGGCCTTCGATCGGCATCCGGACGCGCGGCGTCCCGCTGGCGACGCGGCTGGCCGCACGCCTGGCGCGACCTCGTCAAGCAGCCCGTTCCCGGTCGGGACGCTCGACATCACGCTCTACCGCGACGACCTCTCGACCGTCGCCCCGCAGCCGCTGCTGAAGAAGACCGAGATCGATTTCGACCTGAACGGCCGCGCCGTCATCCTCTGCGACGACGTCCTCTACACGGGCCGCACCATCCGGGCGGCGCTCGACGGCGTGATCGACCTCGGGCCGCCCGCGCGCGATCCGCCTGGCCGTCCTGATCGACCGCGGGCACCGCGAGTTCCCGATCGAGGCCAACTACGTCGGCAAGAGCGTGCCGACGGCCCAGCGCGAGGTCATCAAGGTCATGTTCCGAGGAGACCGACGGCGCCGACGAGGTCTGGATCCTGGAGAGGCCGCCGGACGGAGTCAGGTCGACGTCAAGGTCGGGGTCCGGATCGCGTCAAGTCGAGGCCTCGCTCCGGGCATCGACGCCTCGCTCAAGGATCTCCTCGGGATCGGAGCACTTCGCCGACGAGATCGCGCTCATCCTCGACACGGCGGAGTCGCATGCGCGTCGATCGGCGAGCGGCGATCAAGAAGGTCCCGGCGCTGCGCGGGCGCATGGTCGTCAACCTCTTCTTCGAGCCGTCGACGCGCACGCGCTTCTCCTTCGAGACCGCCGAGAAGTGGCTCTCGGCGGACTCGCTCAACTTCGCCGCCAAGGGCAGCTCCGTCGAGAAGGGCGAGTCGCTGCTCGACACGGCGCGGAACCTCGAGGCGATGTCGCCCGGACCTGATCGTCATCCGGCACTGCTGTCCGGGCGTGCCGCACTTCCTCGCCCGCAACCTGCAGGCGGGCGTCGTCAACGCGGGCGACGGCGCGCACGAGCACCCGACGCAGGCGCTGCTCGACGCGCTCGACGATCCGCCGGCGATTCGGGCGGCTCGGAGGGCCTGCAGGTCGCGATCGCCGGCGACATCGCGCACTCGCGCGTCGCGCGCTCGAACATCTGGCTGCTGACGAAGATGGGGCGCGAGGTCGCCGTCTGCGGCGCCGCCGACGCTGCTGCCCCGCGGATCGAGGAGATGGGCGTCGAGGCGACGACCGACTTCGACGCCGCGCTCGAGGGCGCCGACGTCGTCATGATGCTGCGCATGCAGCTCGAGCGGCAGGGCGCGCTCGCTCTTCCCGTCCACGCGCGAGTACTTCACGCGCTACGGCCTCGACGCGCGGCGCGCCTCGCGCGGCGCGAAGCCGGAGGCGCATCGTCATGCACCCCGGGCCGATGAACCGCGGCGTCGAGATCGCGTCCGACGTCGCCGACTCGGCCGCGTCGCGTCATCCTCGAGCAGGTCTCCAACGGCGTCGCCGTGCGGATGGCGGTCCTGTACCTGCTGCTGACCGGCCACGCCTGGGAGGGGAGCGCGTGAGCGCGTGACCGGCCTGCTCGATCCGCGGCGGCCGGCGTCGTCGGACCCGGCGGCGGGCCGGGACGGCGTCTTCGATCGTGCTCCTCGCAGCGACGGCGTCGGTCGCGCAGGTCGGCGACCGCGTCTCGACCGCCGGCGGCGCGAAGGTCCTCGACGCGTCGAGGCTCCTCGTCTTGCCCGGGCTTCATCGACCTGCACGCGCACCTGCGCGAGCCGGGCCGCGAGTACGCCGAGACGATCGCGACCGGGCCTGCAGGCCGCGGCGGCGGGCGGGTTCACCGCCGTCTGCGCGATGCCCAACACCGATCCGGTCAACGACAGCCGGCGCGATCACGCGAGTTCCTCGTCGTCGCAGGCGCGCGGCGTCGCCAGGCCGCGCGCGTCTATCCGATCGGCGCGATCACGCGAGGGCCAGAAGGGCGAGGAGCTGGCGGAGTTCGGCGAGATGCGCGATCGGCGGGCGCGGTCGCCGTCTCCGACGACGGGAAGTGGCTCGCCGACGGCGGCGCTCCTGCGCCGCGCCTTCGAGCACGCGGCGCTCTTCGGGCATGCCGGTCGTCCAGCACTGCCGAGGACCCGACGCCTCTCCGCCGGCGCGCCGATGCACGAGGGCGCCGTCTCGACGCGGCTGGGCCTGCCCGGCCAGCCGGCGATCGCCGGAGCGGCGGCCGTGGCGCGGGACCTGCTCGTCGCCGAGCTCGCGGGCGGCCGGCTCCACGTGGCGCACCTCTCGACGGCGCGGCGCTCGGACGCTCGTGCGCGGAGGCCAGAGCGCGGGGCCTCGCGTGACCGTGCGAGGTCACGCCGCACCACCTGACGCTGACCGACGAGGAGGTCGCGCGCTCCGGCGTTCTCGACGCAACTACAAGATGAACCCGCCGCTGCGCGAGCCGTCGGACGTCGCGGCCCTCGGCCGACGGGCTCGCAGGACGGCACGGTCGACGCGATCGCGACCGACCACGCGCCGCACCACGAGGACGAGAAGGCGGTCGACTTCGACACCGCGCCCTTCGGCGTCGTCGGCCTGGGAGACCGCCGCCGCGGTCGTCCACGACCGCCTCGTCCGGCCCGGGCGACGATCCCGCTTTCGACCGCTTCGCGCGGGTCCTCTTCTCGGCCGGGCCCCGCGCGGCGCGTTCGGCCTGCCCGGCGGCACGCTCGCGCCCGGCGCTCCGCCGACGTGACCCTCTTCGGCCGCGCGGCGCGCTGGACGGTCGATCCAGTCGCGGTTTCGAGTCGCGGGCGCGCAAGCACGCCCTTCGCCGGCTGGGAGCTCGCCGGCAGCGCCCAGCCGCGACCATCGTCGGCGGGACAGTCGTTTGGCAGCGCGTGGACTGTAAGAGCTCCGGCGCTCGCGCTGGCGGGGCAGCGGCTCTCTTCCTCGGCCTCGCGCCGAAAGCCGACTCCCACGCCCGAGCCGCGCCGCGTCGCCGGTGCGCACGGCCGAGGGTTTCGCTCGGTCCCGATTTCGAAGCGGGTCGCAGGCCGGGCCCGTCGCCGCGGGATCGAGGTCGAGGCCCTTTCGAGCCCGCGCCGGTGCCGAAGGGCTGGGAAGAGGTTCACGTGGCAACGTTGCCTCCCTCCGACGCACTGCGGGCGCTCACCGCGGCATTTCCGATCGTGCTCGAGCCTCAAGGGTTCCAGTTCGACGCGGACGGAGCTACCGCGCCGCCGGGATGCCATCGTGCTCGTGGACCCCTCGCGCCCCAGGGCAGCGTTTGCGATCGGCAACTCGCCGCGCGCGGAGTGGAACGCTGATGATCGAGCGCATCTTCTTTCGCGAGGAAGGGCGCCGGACTACAGATCGTCTCCGGCGAGCTGTCAGGAGGGTTTCTTTCTCGTCCTCGGCGGCCGGATCGAGATCGACCGCGCCCTGGATCAGGACCGCATCGCCGCCCGCGAGGAATTCTTCGCGGCGCTGCGGCGCAATCCCATGGCGGCGTGGACTGGGGTTTCGCGATTCCGAGCGCGCCGCGATCGCGAGATGGCAGAAAACGGCCACGGCCTTCTCCGCGAAACGGCCCTTCATCGTTCGCCTGTTTCGGATGCCGCGACGAGAGGCTCTGTACACGGGGTCGCGGCCGGCCGACGTCCTCGCAGACGGGGCCCGGATCCGTGTCGACATCGACGCGTCTCGACGCCAGGGAACCGGATCTGGTGTCCCCGTGCTTGCCGCCGCAGGACTGGCCGTCCTCGATCCCGCCGCCCTCGAGCACCCACGACCCTGCTTCTGGCGCAGGGCGCCCGGAAGTTCGGGAAGTGGTGGGCCGGGACGTCCGGGGGTTCGCGGCGTTCACGCGGGCGGCGAAGGTCGAGCCCTCGATCGAGGAGGTCGTCCTTTCTTCGGACGACGTGTCGCCGGTTCTGGCCGTCGGCTCGGCGGCCTCGTGGCTCGACGCGGGCGCTCGCCTCGAGGGCGAAAAGGCGGTGACGAAGGCGCTCGGCCACGTCGAAGCGGGCCTGGTCGCGCAGCTGTCGCGGTGGCGCGATGCGGCGACGCGGCAGCCGTCGTTCCCCGCGCGACGGCCCCTGCCCTCGGGTTCCTCCGCGGTGTGTCCTACGCCCATGACCAGCGCGTCGAGACGCGTACATCGCGCCGCGCTCTGGAGACGCTGCGGCGCCTGAAGAGCCTGTCCGTCAGCTCGATCTCGGTGATGCCGCTGGGGTTCTCTCCCGATGCAAAAGCGGAGCGCATCGCCCTGCTCCACGGCAGCCCCGTGGCCAGACCGACGAGGGGACGCTGCGGGTGATCACCGATGCGCGCAGGTTGGGCATGTCGACGATGGTCGAGCCGCAGCTCTGGATCGGCGGAGAGGCGAATGCGGGCAGCATCGCCCTGGAAGATGAGCGAGCCTGGCACGCCTGGTTCGATTCGTACCGCCGCTTCATCGTCCACCATGCGGTCGTGGCCCGGCGTCCGGCGCCGCGATGTTCTGCGTCGACGCCGAGCTCCAGTCGGCCGACGCGCATGCCACGGACTGGCACACCGTCATCGCGGCGGTGCGGCTGGCCACCGGCGCGCCGCTTTGCTCTACGCCGCGAGCAGCGCGGCCAGCGCCCCAGGCGTGCTGTTCTGGGATGCGCTCGACGCCGTCGGCGTCGACTTCTCGAAGCCGCTGGCAGGACCGAGAAGGCGACGGATGCCGCCCTGGAAGAGGGCGCGCGCCAGGCGCTGCGGCTCTGGCGGAACTGTCGCTCAAAGTGGAGCAAGCCCGTGATCCTGGTCGAGGCCGGATACCCGTCCGTGCGCGCCGCCTGGATGGCGCCGCGCGATACGTTCTCGCCGCGGCCGCCCGGCGGCGAGGATGCAGCGGCGATCAATGCGCTGCTTCGAGCGCTCGCAAGGGAGGGCCCTGGAAGGGCGTCTACTGGTGGAGGGCCTCGTCCGACGGAAAGTCCGCGGCCGCCGGCGAGCGCACGTTCAACTGGGAGCGCCGGCGGAGAGGCGATTCGGGAGAACTTCGGCTCAACCGCTGGGCGGCGTCGAGCTGCAGGCGAAGGGGCGCCCCTGAGCGCTGTCTGGAGGCCGGCGTCGCCGCCGCGCTCCGGTGGCGAGTCCTGCTCGCCAACTGGCTGCAACCTGCCGCACGGTTCGGTCGAAGGCGAGAACGACTTCGTGACGCACGCGGACCGCGAAGGCAGGAGAGCGATCATCGCCCGCCATCCGGGCTCGTTCCCGGACGACGCCTTCCTGGCGGAGGAAGGCGGCGCGGCGCCGGCGCGTCGGGCGCGCGGGTCTGGATCATCGACCCCCTCGACGGGACCTCGAACTTCGTCGCGGGCTTCCCGTTCTGGTGCGTGTCGATCGCCGCGCTGCGGGGGCAGAGGAGCTCGTCGCCGGCAGTCGTCTGGGACCCCCTGCGACGAGAGATCTACGGCCGAGCGCGGCGTCCGGCAGCGTGGCGCAGCGGCACCCGGCGCTCGCGGTCACAGGGCCGCGCCAGCCTCGAGGGCGCCTTCGTCGCCACGGGATTTTCCCTTCCGCAACCGCCACAAGATCGACACCTACCTCGCCGCTCTTCAGAGGCGGTGTTCGGGCACGCGCGCGCCATCCGCCGCGCGGGCTCGGCGGCGACTCGATCTCGCCTACGTCGCCGCCGGCGTCTTCGACAGGCTTCTTCGAGGACCGCCTCGCGCCCTGGGACGTCGCCGCGCGCGCGCTCCTGATCCAGGAGGCCGGCGGGCGCAGATCCGACTTCGACGGCGGGGAGCGGCTACCTCGAGCGGGGCAACGTCGTCGCGGGACCGCCCGGCGTCGCCGCCGGAATCGCGCGCCGCGGCCCGAGGGATCGTCGCCGGAGCAGGCGATCCTGAGTGGAGCCTCAGCAGATCAGGCGACAGCGCCGATGCTCCTGGGTACTCCCGGTCGAACGCGGCGAGCAGGCTCTCCTCGCGTCGAGTAGAGCCCGGGACCGTACGCGCGCGAGCGAGACGCCCTGCTGCGCGAGCTCGCACATGTGCCAGTCCTGCCGGTTGGTGCGGGTCCCAGAGCTCGACGCCGTCGGCCGGGTCGAAGTCCGGGCCGCCGCGAGCGTCTCGGGCGCGAAGGAGCGCATTCGCACGACGACGCGCGGTGCGGTCGGCCGCGAGCGGCAAGAGCGCGTGCGCCATGACGAAGTCGGGCTGGATGGTGAGGAAGGCGCTCGGGAAGATCGAGTAGTAGTAGACGCGCTGGCGATCGTCCGCCGCCAGATCGCCGCAGGAGCGGCGCCGCACATGCCGCCCGCTCATGGTCAGGCTGCCGCCCGGGTCGTCGATCGTCATGTAGCCGCCGAGGACCGGCCCGTCGCGCGAGGTCGTTCGCGCCGCTGCGGTAGTGCGACAGCTGCGCGAGCGCGCGGGTGGACGGGCGGGCGGTGGTAGCACTCCGAGAAGTTCTGGAAGAAGAGCTTCCAGTTGGCGCGCGACGTCGTACTCGATCTGGCGCGCGGTCGCGAAGCCGCGGCAGGCGCCAGGGCGCGAAACGGCCGAGCAGCGGCGCGAGCGGCTTCGTCGAGCGGCCGGCGGCTCCGCGCGCGCAGGTTGACGAAGCAGAAACCCTCCCACTCGCCGATGCGCCGCCGGGCGAAGCGGGTCGCGTCCGGTCGAACCACGGCACGTCGGCCATGTGGGGCGCGGCGCGAGGAGCCCGTCGAGCCAGTAAGGTCAGGCGTGGTACGGGCACTGGATCGCCGCCGGCGAAGTCGGCCGCGCTCGCTCCGTCACAGACGCGTGTCCGCGGTGCCGGCAGACGTTGTAGAAGGCGCGGCCACGCGCCGTCCTGCGCCGCGCACCAGCGATGCGAGGCTCTCGCGGCCGACGTCGCGACCGGCGGTAGTCGCCGGGCGTTGCGAATCGCGTCGCCGCGTCCGGCGCAGAGCCAGCGGCGCGGAAGATTCGCTCCTGCCTCCGCGCGCGAAGATCGTCTCCGGAGGTGTAGTACTCGCCCGGGAGCGTCGTCGACCTGTCGAGGGCGTGTCCGTGGTATTCCATCGCCGCCGAGCGTAGATCCCGGGCGCGCCGGGCAAGGCTAGCCGCTGAGACATCGTGCGTCTTTTCCAGAGGAGGCTCCATGCGTCGACGTTTCTCGCGTCGGGACTTCGTGCGTCGCACCGGCGCCGCGGCCGGCCTCGCGGCCGCCGTGCCGCGGACGCTCTTCGGCCGGCTGCGCCGGCGGTCCACGCGGGCTGGTCGCCGCCCGCGCGGTCGTCATCGCCTCGGCCAACGGCAACTGGTTCAAAAAGCGGCGGCAACGGTCACGTGCGTCGAGAAGGCCTTCACGCTGCGGATGACGCAGGGCGCCGGACGTCCTCGACGCTCTCGATCCGAGGGCGTCAACATCGTCGAGCTCGACCCCGAGGACTACAGCGTCGGCTACGGCGGCGCTGCCCAACGCCGACGGCGTCGTGCAGCTCGACTCGTCGCTGCATGCACGGGCCGCAGAAGCGCGCCGGCGGCGTCGCCGCGCTCGAAGGCGTGCGCACGCCGTCGCTGGTCGCGCAGGCGGTGATGGAGCACGACCGACCATCACCTGCTCGTCGGCAAGGGCGCGCAGGACTTCGCCCGCAGCATGGGCTTCAAGATCGAGGACGACCTCAACACCGCCGCACTCGCGCAAGCTGTGGCTGGAGTGGAAGCGCAGGACCGACCCGCGCGCACTACCTCGACCCGGCGAACGCGCGGAGGCGCTCGGCCGCGCGCGGCCGCGAGATGGTCGCGCGAGGGCCTCCTCGATCCGGAGCACGTCTACGGCACCATCAACTGCGACGGCATCAACGCGAAGGGCGAGATCTGCGGCGTCGACGACGACGAGCGGCCTGGCGTGGAAGATCCCGGGACGCGTCGGCGACTCGCCGATCCTCGGCGCCGGGCTCTACGTCGACGGCGACGTGGGCGCCGCCGGCTCGACCGGGCGCGGCGAGGCGAACCTCTACAACCTCTCGCTCGTTCCTCATCGTCGAGAACATGCGCCGCGGCATGCACCCGAAGGACGCCGGCATGGAGGCGCTGAAGCGGATCGAGGCGAACACGATCGAGAAGCTGCCTCCGCGCAAGAAGAACGGCGATCCCAACTTCAACATCAACTTCTACGTCGCTCAACGCGAAGGGCGAGTTCGCCGGGCGTGGCCATGTACGCCGAGGACGACAGACGAAAGGGCTGGGCCGGCGAAACCGGCCGGCGACGTGCGCTTCGCCGGTCTGCGACGAGAAGGGGCCTCGCTCGGCCTCAGGTCGAGGGCCTGCTGTCCGGGACGCCGGCGGATTGAGTCGGGGCGGCGGCCCCTATTTTCCAGCGGGTAAGTACTCCTTCGGGAGCCCTTCCCGTGCGCGAGGAGAAGCGCGATGTCCTCGGAGATCCCGGGCGCCGCAACGCGTCTGGAAGGGCACGCCGAGGCGCTGCGCAGCCGCTCCTCGCCGGGAGCGTGACCTTCGCGGTAGGCGTGCGACGAGGATCTCGGCGCCGCACCGAAGCGTGTCGTCGGTGACCGAGTCCATGTCGCCGACGATCACGTCCGGCTTCCAGCCCTCCTCCCGCAGCGCGTCGGCGCCGCCGTCGACGGCCGACGAGCACCGGCTTGAAGTCGCGGACGTACGGCGCGGACGATCCGGAGGTCGCGCTTGTGGCCCGGCCCGCGCGCGACGACGAGCGCGTGCCGGTCGCGGAAGCCGGTCTTCGAGCGCGGGAAAGTCGATCCCCTCGGCGAGCAGCCGCCCCTCCTCGCGCAGGTAGCGCATCGTGTTGTCGGCGAACTCCTGCAGCGCCTCGGTCACGCGGCCTCGCTGCGCTGCGAGCGCACCGGCGAGCTCGCGCTCCTCGAGCGTCCGGCCGGTCGCGACGCACGTGCCGTTGCGGAAGAGGCTCGCCGCCGCGGACGGTCAGCCGCTCGCCGTCCGAGATCTCGTCGAAGAGCTCGCCGCCCGTCGACGTCGATCAGGCGCACGCCGCCGCGGACGAGCAGGAGCGGGCCTGGGTTCGGGTAGCGGCCGGAGTGCGACGGCGCCACGTTGACGACGACGCGGACGCCGGACTCGACGAGCTCCTCGGCCGAGACGCGGTCGAGATCGGTGTGGTCGATGATCGCGATGTCGTCGGGTTCAGCCGGCGGACGAGCTCCTTCGTCCGCTTGCCGAGCCGGGCCGTGCCGGTGTGCTCGACGAAGGCTCATCAGTGCTCATCGCAGCGTGGAGATGAACTCCTTGCCGCCGAGCATCCGCTCGAGCTCGTCGCGGCGCTGCGCGTCGTCGAGCAGCTCGATCCGCGTGTGCGTCGGGTCGCCGGGAATCTTCTCGACCCGGAAGTGCCGCGTCGGCGACGCTCGCGATCTGCGGCAGGTGCGTGATCGTGATCACCTGGGCGCGCTCGGCCAGCCGCGTCGAGCGTCGCAGCCGACCGCGTGCGCGGTCTCGCCGCCGATCCCGGCGTCGATCTCGTCGAAGACGAGCGTCTCGCCGCCGCCGACCGCCGCGATCGCGAGCGCGACGCGCGACAGCTCGCCACCCGAGGCGGTCTCGGCGACGGGCGCCGAACGGCAGGCCCGCGTTCGGCCGGATCGAGGAAGACGACCTCGTCCGCGCCGGACGGGCCGGGCTCGCGCTCGCGCAGCTCGACGCGGAACTCGCCGTCGCCCATGCCGACGCCGCGCAGCTCGTCGGCGACGGCGCTCGGCGAACGGCTCCGCGGCGGCCTCGCGTGCCGCGCGGAGCGTCGCCAGCGAGCTCGCTCGACGCGCGCCTCGGCCGCCGCGAGCGCCTCCGCGGCGGCCGCGGCCGGGTCGAGCCCGCCCGTCGAGCGCCGTCGAGCTCCGTGCGCGCGCCTGCGGCCGCGCGCGCGAGCAGCTCGTCGTAGTCGGCCGCGCCGAAGCGCGCGCCGCGCGTCGGCGATCCGCTCGAGCTCGCCCTCGACCTGCTCGAGCCGGTCGGGCTCGGCCTCGAGCGAGGCGAGGAACGCCGCGCAGGTCGGAGCCGACCTCGCGGAGCCGCAGCTCGACGTCGCGCAGCTCGTCGCCCGCGCGCGCGAGCTCCGGGTGCGAGCCGCTCGAGCGGCGCGAGCGAGCGCTCGGCGGCGGCGGTGAGCGCCGGCGGCGCCCTCGCCGTCGTCCGGCGCGAGCGCCTCGGCCGCCGCGCGCGCCCGTCGGCGAGCTCGGTCACGTGGCGCAGCCGCTCTCGCTCGCGCCCGGAGTGCGTCCTCCCAGCCGGGCTCGAAGCCCTCCGTCGTCCTCGACGAGCGCGCGCAGCTCGCGCGAGCCGCGCCTCTTCGGCCGCGGCGCCGCGCGTCAGCTCGTCGTGCCGCTTGCGCGCGGCGGCCGAGCTCGCGCCACGCGAGCCGCGCCTCACGGCGGCGGCGAAGCTGCTCGTCGCCGCAGTACGAGTCGAGCACGTCGAGCTGGTACGAGGGCCGCGCGAGTCGCCGCTGCTCGAACTGGCCGGACATCGCGATCAGCCGCTCGGCGGCGGCCGCGACGTCCTCGCGCGCGACGGCCCGGCCCCACGCGTAGGCGCGCGTGCGGCCGTCGGCGAAGACCCGCCGCGCGAGCACGAGGCCGGGCTCGTCCTCGGGCCGCAGCTCTGCGAGCGCGCTCGAGCTCGTCGTCGTCGAGGAAGCCTCGGGCAGGTCGAGCTCCGCCTCGACGTACGCCTCGCCGCGCGGCAGCGCCGATCGTCCGGCGTCGCCCTTGGCGCCGAGCAGCAGCCCGATCGCCTGCGCCAGGATCGTCTTGCCCGGCGCCGGTCTCGCCGGTGATCGCGTTCAGCCCGCGGCCGAGCGCGAGCTCCGCCTCCCGGATCGAGGACGAGGTTCTCGATGCGGAGGCTACGAAGCAAAGGTCTCGGCGGTAGCGGCTGAAGAACGTCACCTCGGGCAGCGTCGCGAGCAGCGAGCGCTGCGTCGCCGAGCGCGCGACCGCCCGGCCGCCCGGGGCCGAGGTCGCGCGACGACGGTGCCCGTCGACGAGCACGGTCGCAGCTGACGTCCGGCGTGCGGTTCCACACGATCAGCTCGGCCCGCGCGGCACGACGAGCGGCGCGCGCGTGCAGCGAGTGCGGCGCGACGAACGTGACCGCCATCGCGTCGAGCCCCCAGACGAGCACAGGCCCGCCGTTCGAGAGGTTGTAGCGCGGTCGAGCCGGACGGGGTCGCGCAGATGACGCCGTCGCAGGCTGACGCGGCCGAGTCGCCTCGCCGCCGACCGCCCAGTCGAGCTCGACCATCCGGCCGAGCGTCGGCGCTCGCGACGACGACGTCGTTGACGGCGACGCTGCCGCTCGTCGCCGACCTCGACCTCGAGCGTCGGCAGCTCGATCGACGCGGTACTCGCCGGCGAAGACGCGCGCGCAGCCCGGCCTCGAGGTCGTCGCGGCGCGATCGACGAGAGAAACCCGACGCGGCCGAAGTTGACGCCGATCACCGGCACGCCGCGTGCCGAGGAAGCGGTGCAGCGCGCGCAGCATCGTCCCGTCGCCGCCGAGCACGACCGCGATGTCGCGTCGGCCGTCCGTCGCCGATCGTCGACGCCGTGCTTCTCGTCCTGCTCGGCGATGCGCAGCTCGACGCCGGCCTCGCGCGCCACGCTGTGAGCGCGCCAGCGCCGTGCCGATCGTCTGCGGCTTGCCGTGCGTGACGACGGCGGCCGCGCTGCACCGGCTCAGCCGACGGCGTCGTCGATCCAGTCGGTCGAGGTCATCCGAGGAGCATCGGCTCGTCGCGCGTGGACCGAGGTGGAGGAAGAACTCACGGTTTCCCTTCGGGCCGGGCAGCCCGGAGTCTACGACGCCGACGCCGTCTCCGCACCCCAGCCGAGCGCCGCGTCGACCACCTCGCGCAGACACGCGGCGCTGGACGTCTCGGGTCGCGGACGACGCCGCCTTCGCCGACCTCGCCGCGTCCGGCCTCGAACTGCGGCTTCACGAGCACGAGCGCCTGCCAGCCCGGCGCCGCGAGCGCGAGCGCCGGCGGCAGCGCGGTCCGCACGCGAGATGAACGAGACGTCGCAGACGACGAGCTCGCGGCGCGAACGGCAGCTCGCTCGAGCGTCGCGCGCGTTCGTGCGCTCGAGCACGGTCACGCGCGGGTCGTCGCGGAGCTGCGGGTGCAGCTGGCCGTAGCCGACGTCGAGCGCGATCACGCGCGCCGCGCCGCGCTGGAGCAGACAGTCGGTGAAGCCGCCGGTCGACGCGCCGACGTCGAGCGCAGTCGAGGCCCGTCGAGGTCGACCCCGAACGCGTCGAGCGCGTTCGCGAGCTTCTCGCCGCCGCGCGAGACGTAAGCGCGGCGGCCGCTCGACCGCGAGCTCGCGCGTCCTCGGCCACCTGCTCGCCCGGCTTCGTCGTAGCCCGGGCACGAGCCCGGCGAGCACGAGCGCCTGCGCCTGCGCGCGGCTCTCCGCGAGCCCGCGCTCGACGAGCAGGACGTCGAGGCGCTTCTTCACGGTCGAAGGGTAGTCGCCGGATGTGTTACAGGACCGTCATGGAGTTGCGTGGAGATCGCGTCGTCCTGCGGCCGCTCGCTGAGGGACGGACGTCGACCGGATCGTCGAGCTGGGCGCCGATCCGGAGGTCGCACGCTGGTGGCCAGGACTGACGCGTGAAGCGACGTCTGGCGCGAAGGCGCGCGGCGAGGGACGAAGGCGTCGCACGTCTTCGCGATCGTCGTCGACGGCGAAGTGGCCGGGCTGATCCAGCACTGCGAGGAGACCGACGAGTAGCCGGCACCGCGCGCGTCGACCTCTTCCTCGGCGCGCCGTACCACGACCGCGGACTGGGCACGGACGCGGTGCGCACGATGGCGCGCCACCTGATCGACGACCGCGGCCACCACCGCCTGACCATCGACCCGGCGGCGCACAACGAACGCGCGATCCGTGCTGCTACGAGAAGGTCGGCTTCAAGCGCGTCGGAGTCATGCGCGAGTACTGGCTCGACGCCGGACGGCGTCTGGCGCGACGGCCTGCTCGCTCGACCTCGCTCGCGGCCGAGCTCACGGTCGACTATGAGCGCGGTCGACTGGCTGCTCGAGTCGGATGGAGCCCGGGATCGTCTTCCAGGCGAAACGCGACCTGCTCGGCGAGACGGATCCGCCGGAGGCGCCGGAGTGCCTGCGACGGGCCGAGGGTGCGGCCACTCCTCGCCGGGCAGCAGCCAGACGGCGGCTTCGGCGTCAACGTCTACGGCAAGGTGGGGCGGCGCACCACTGGCGCCTCGTCTCCCTCGTCGAGCTCGGCGTTCCGGCGCGCGAGAAGCGCTGCGTCGCCGCCGCTGAGACGGTGCTCGCCTGGCTGACCGGCGCGGTCGCACCGAGCACGGATCCAGACGATCGACGGGCTGGTACCGCGCGCTGCGGCTCGCAGGAGGAACGCCCTCGCCGTCTGCTGCCGGCTCGGGCTTGCCGACGACCCGCGTGTCCAGCTGCTCGCCGAGTCACTCGTCGAGTGGCAGTGGCCGGACGGCGGCTGGAACTGCGACAAGAACGCGACGGGCCGCCGCTCCTCGTTCAACGAGTCGCTCGCCGCCGATGTGGGGTCTGCACGAGTGCTGGATCGCCACCGGAGACGACGCTGCGAAGGAGGCGGCAACCGCGGACCGGCGGAGCTCTTCCTCGAACACCGGCTCTTTCGGCGTCGCGCGGCACGGCGAGCCGATCCGTCCTCGTTCGTCGCTCTTCACTACCCGCCGTACTGGCACTACGACATCCTTCAGGCGCTACGTCGTGCTCTCCCGGATCGGGCCTGGCAGGCGACCCGCGCGCCCAGGACGCCGTCGAGCTCGTCGAGGAGCGCCGCCGCCCGGACGGCCGCTGGCGCGCCGGCGGCCGCTGGTGGAAGCCGCCGGGTGCGAAGGGCGGCAACGTCGAAGCTGCAGGCGATCTGGCGTTCGCGGCGCTCACGCGCCCGAACCTGGCGACACCGAGCGGACGCTGAATGTCTGCCGGCTGCGTGAACGCTTCGCGCGCGCTCGAACGCTGACGAGTCGCGCTGCTGCAGGCATCCGGCTGCCATGAGCCGCTCGAGCTCGCGCTCGGGCCGGTCGGCCGTGGCCGCCGACCCTGAGGATGCTCGAGCTGACCGGCGAGTCGCTCGAGCGAGACGGCCTGCCGGCGAGGTGCCCGAGGGTCATGGCGCGCGGACCCGCTCGTCATACCTTCCGGGCGAACAAGGCCGAGCTGGCGCGCTGGACGCGACGACGCAACACGGCCGGACGACCAAGCCGGCGACCTGAACGGATGCCGCTCGTCGCGAGGACGGCGCCGCTCAATCTCCTGCGAGCGGCGATCACCGGTCCGAGGCGTCCTGCGAGTACACCGTCGGCTTCAAGTCCAGCGGTCGAGGCGCGACCTGCGTACGGCGCTCGAACGCGCAGACACCGCTAGCCGCCGTGTCCCGCCGAGGGGCAGTCCGTTACGGGGCCAGCGTGACGGAGCCGTCGTCGGCGATCGTCCAGTGCGGGTTGTGGGCGACCTCCCACGGGTGGCCGTCGGGGTCGACGAAGACGCCCGAGTAGCCGCCCCAGAACGTCTCGGCGCCGTGCCGCGGGATCGTGGCGCCTGCGCGCTTCCGCCTCGGCGATCACTGCGTCGACCTCGGCCGGCGAGCGGGCGTTGTAGGCAAGCGTGATGCCGCCCCAGCCGCCGGAATCCTCGACGCCGCTGTCCTCCGCCAGCTGGTCGCGCCCCCAGAGCGCGACGATCATGCCGCCCGCCTGGAAGAAGACGACGTCGTCGGCAGGCGCGGCGCCGCGTCGTCCAGCCGAGCGCCTCGTAGAAGCCGCTTCGCTCTCGCCAGGTCGCGGACGCCGAGCGTGACCAGGCTCAGCCGCTGTTCCATGCCGGAAGACTACGCGGTCCGTGCGGCGAGTCCGGCCACGATCTCGGCGAGGACCGACGTGTGTCGGCCGGAATCGCCTCTAACCGCTGTACCGCGCGCTCCGCGGCCTCGTCGGCGAGCCGCCGCGCGCTGCTCGACGCCGTGCGTCAGCCGCATAGCCGTCGCCGTCGAGGAGGTCGTCCACGATCTGGAAGAGGAGGCCGAGCTCGTCGCCGAAGGCGCGCCACGCCGGCTGCTCCGCCTCCGGCACCTCGGCGACCCAGAGAGCGACACCGACCGAGGCCGCAGAACAGCGCTCCCGTCTTCAGCCGGTGCAGCGCCGCCAGATCGGCGGTCGTCGCCGTCGATGTCGCGGTACTGGCCGCCGATCATCCCGAGCGTCGCCTGCGCGAGCTCGCGCCCGACCATCGGAGTCGGGTACGAGAGCGCGAGCCGGAATGCCTCGGCGAGCAGCGCGTCGCCCGCCAGGAGCGCCGTCGCCTCGCCGAAAGCGATGTGCGCCGACGGGCGGCCCCGCCGCTCGTCGTCGTCGTCCATCGCGGGCAGGTCGTCGTGCACGAGCGAGAACGTGTGCACGAGCTCCACTGCGGCGGCGGCCGGGCAGGGAATGCTCGGCGACCCCTCCCGGCAGCCTCGCTCGACCGCAAGCGTAGATGACCGGTCGGACGCGCTTGCCGCCAGACTCGAGCGGATACCGGAGCGCCTCCTCGAGACCGCCGAGCTCCGGGGTGAACGCGAGCTCGGCGAGGTAGCCCTCGACGAGCCCGCGCAGCTCCTCAGGGCTGCGGGGCATCTGCTCGGGCCCGCGCCTTGGCGAGCTCTGCCTCGACCTCCTTCGCCAGGTCGGCGAGCTCCGTCAGCACCTCGACTGCCGACTCGGCATCCTCAGCCGCAGCGAGCTTCTCCAGCTCGTCCCGCGTCGCCTTCAGGCGCTCGAGCAGCTCCTCGGCGCGCGCCAAGCGCTTCGTCGGCCGTTCCGCTCATGCAACCTCCTCGCTGTGTCCCTTCTCTCTGGCCACGCGCGCCAGAATCCCGTTCACGAGCCGTCCCGCGTCCTCGGACGCGTACCGCTTCGCCAGCACAACGGCCTCGTTCATCGCCACCTCCGGCGGCACGCTCTCCTCCTCGAGCTCATGGATCCCGATCCGCAGGATGTTCCGCTCGAGCGTACCGAGACGGTCGGCGGTCCAGCCTTCGGCGCGCCTCGGTGATGCGGCGGTCGAGCTCGTCGGCGCGCGCCGAGACGGCCTCGGCGAGATCGAGCGCGAACGCGTCGGGCTCGCCCTCGTAGAGCGCCGTCAGCGGCTGCCCCGTGAGATCCCACTGGTACAGCAGGAAGAGCGCCGGTGCGGCGCGCCTGCCTGCGTCCGGTGGTCATCACGTCGAGCTCCTCGATCGAGACGTCGACAGCGTCCACGCTGAGCCCGGCCGAGTCGCAGCGAGCGCGCCGCGACGTTCGCCTGTACCTCCCGTCCGAGGCCGGGCAGCACGGTCCCGTAGCGCGCGGCGAGCTCGCAGCTCGACGCGCGCGTTGCCGTCTGTGACGACTGATCGTCCAGCCCGCGCCTCGGACGCGCGACGCGGGCACCCTCGACCGAGCTCCGCGGCGGCGATCACGAGCGCGCGCGAGCGCGCCGCTGTCGATCCGGATCGTGCCGTTCGGCCCGCGAATGGTGTGCCCGTCGCGGCTCACGATGCGTCCACACCCGCCAGTGCCGGGCAGGCGGCTCCCATCTCCTCCAGAAAGCTCGTCGAGTACTCGCCGCTGCCGAACTCGTCGCGAGCGGAGGATGTCGAGCGCGAGCTCGCGCGTCGTCGGGACGCCGCCGAGCTCGAGCTCGCCGAGCGCCCGCAGCGCCGCGCGCGATCGCCGCCGGCCGGTCCTCGTCCCACACGATCGAGCTTCGCGATCAGCGAGTCGTAGTACGGCGAGACCGTCGAGCCCGTCCTCGACGATGCGTGTCGATCGCGGACGCCCGGCCCGAGCGGCGGCCGGAAGCGCTCGATCGTGCCCGGGCGCAGGCGCGAAGCCGCTGGCCGGATCCTCGGCGTTGATGCGGATCTCGATCGCGTGCCCGCGCCGCGGCGCCCGGCCCGTCAGCGCGAGCGGCTCGCCGGCGGCGATGCGCAGCTGCTCGCGCACGATGTCGATCCCGGTCACGAGCTCGGTGACCGGGTGCTCGACCTGCAGGCGTGCGTTCAGCTCGATGAAGTAGAACGTGCCGTCGGCGCCGAGCAGGAACTCGAACGTGCCGGCGTTCGCGGTAGCCGATCGTGCGGCACGCGCGCTCGGCGGCCGCCTCCATCGCCTCGCGGCGTCTCGGCGTCGAGCGCGGGCGACGGCGACTCCTCGATCGAGCTTCTGGTGGCGCCGCTGGATCGAGCACTCGCGCTCGCCGAGCGTCAGCACGCCGCCGTGCGTCGTCGCAGAGCACCTGGATCTCGACGTGGCGCGCGGGCGACGAGCGCCTTCTCGACGTAGAGCGACCCGTCGCCGAACGCCGCCTCGCGCCTCGGCCGACGCGCCGTCGCGTACGCGGCCTCGAGCTCGTCCGGCTCGTGCACGAGCCGCATGCCCTTGCCGCCGCCGCCGGCGACCGCCTTCAGCAGGACCGGGAAGCCGAGCTCGGCGGCGGCCGCGCCGCGACCTCGCGCGAGCGTCGCGCCGCCCTCGGTGCCCGGCACGAGCGGCACGCCGGCCGCGCGTCATCTCGGCCTTCGCGCGCGCCTTGTCGCCCATCCGCTCCATCACGTCCGCGTCCGGGCCCGACGAAGACGAGGTCGTTCTCCTCGCACGCGCGCACGAAGGCCGGGTTCTCGGACAGGAAGCCGTAGCCGGGGTGCACGGCCTCGCAGCCGGTCGTCTCGGCGGCGGCGATCACGCGTCGGGATGCGCAGGTAGCTCTCGGTCGCCGACGGCGGGCCGATGCAGACGGCGCGGTCGGCGATGCGGACGTGCAGGGCGTCGTCGTCCGCGGTCGAGTAGACGGCGACCGCCTCGACGCCCGAGCTCGTGGAGCGCGCGGATCACGCGGACTGCGATCTCGCCGCGGTTCGCGACCAGGACACGAGAGAACACTCAGAGCGACCGGCGGCGCGACGACTCGGCTCGAGCTCGAACAGGAGCTGGCCGAACTCGACGGGCTGGCCGTTCTCGACATGGATCGTCAGCAACCCGGCCCGCCGCCTCGGCCTTCAGCTCGTTGAAGAGCTTCATCGCCTCCAGCATGACAGAGCGTCTGCCCGGCGCGACGACGTCGCCGACCTCGACGAACGGACGGCGTGCCCGGCTCGGCGACGCGGTAGAAGACGCCGACCATCGGCGACTCGACGCGGATCGATCCCGGCCGCGGCGCCGGCAGGACCGGCAGCTCGGACTCGTCGTCCTCGGCGAGCGGCGCAGCCGCCGCTGCGACCTGGCGCTCGTCGCGCCCGCCGCACCGAGCACGCGCATCCCCTCGTCCTCGATCTCGACCTCGCCGACGCCGCGACTCCTGCACGATCCGGACGAGCTCGCGGATCCGCTCGCCCGCGCGGCTCGCTCGAGCGTCGCCGCGCGCCGGCGTCGTCTCGCGCGTGGCGCGCGCGCGGATCGTGCGCAGCAGCGGCTCGGCCTCCTCGCCGAAGAGCGCGATCAGGACGAGCTCCTCCTCGCTCGCGGCGAGCCCTTCGGCCTCTGCGCGCACGTCCTCGGCGGTCGGCGGGTCCTCGTCGAGCGGCACGCCGTCCGACGAGAGCGCGACGGCCCGCTGCGACGGCCGGCGTCGATCGGCGCCGGGCGGCGTGCCGTACCGCCCTGACGAGCGTCCGGAACTCGTCGACGACCGTGCCGTAGCGGCGCGCCGAGAGAACGTGGATCAGCGCCTGCGAGGCGAGGATCTGGCCGATCGGGGCCGCGAGCGGCGGCCAGCCGGCCTCGCGCGCGGATCGCGGCGAGCTCCTCGAGCAGCGTCCTCGAGCAGCGGTCGCCGGCGGCGTTGCGCGCGCAGGTGCGTGTCGAGCGCCGCGACGAGGCCCGGTCGGCAGGTCGTACTCGGCGGCCCGCACGGCGACGCGGGGCGCGAGCGGCGCGACGAGCTCGTCGCCGATGTGCTCGTCGACGAGGTCGGATGCCTCCCAGAGCGCGGTCGACGTCGACGCCGGTGTCGAGGCCGATCCCGGCGAGCGCGTACGCGAGCGACTCGCCGGCGACGCGGTGGAGCGAGCAGCGCGAGCGGGTAGATCGCGCAGCGGCGATCAGGTCGGCGCCGGCGCGCGCCGCCTCGAGCGCGTCGGCGAGCGCCGCTGCCGCCCGCGCCCTGGCAGTAGAAGCCGACGGGCAGCCCGCTCGCCTCGCCGACGCGTCTCGACGAGCTCGCGCGCCTGGTGCGGCTGCGAGCGCCGCCGGTCGGATCGTGGACGAGGACGCGCGTCGCCTTGAGCTCGGGCAGCCTCGCGCGCTGCTCGACGAGCGGTCCATCGCGCCCGCGTCGCCGGGGCTGTAGACGAGGCCCGGCGTGGAACTCCTTGCCGGCGCCGACGATCGCCTCGCCGGCCTCGCGCAGGTTCGAGACGTCGTTGAGCGGGTCGTGCAGGCGGAAGACGTCGATGCCGTTCTCGGCGGCCGAGGCGACGAAGCCGGCGCACGAAGTCCGACCGCCGACCGGGCGCGAGCCGACGAGGAAGCGCCGCGCAGCGCCAGCCCGAGCGGCGTCTCGTCCGGGCCTTCGAGCGCGCGGATGCGCTCCCACGGGCTCTCGACGCCACGCCTGACGGCGGTAGTCGAAGACGCCGCCGCCCGAGACCTCGAGGCAGGCAAAGCCCGGCCTTGTCGAGCATCTCGGCGAGCGCCGAGCAGCTCGCCGGTCGGGAGCCTGCCCGCGAGCGGCTCCTGCGAGAGCAGGCGGATAGTGGTGTCGACGAGGCGCGGCACGAGCGGCAGCCTACCGAGTGCCGGAGACCTTCTGTGTTTCAAACACAAGCTCACTTCGGCCGCATAACCATGCGGCGCATGAGTCCCTTGTGCTTCAGAAACACAGTGGTCCGCCACGGCTCGCATGGCGTCCCGGCCCGGGGCGCCGCGCGGGAGATGTAGCGGGCTTCGCGGGGTCGACCTTGATCCGGTCGCCCACGTTGACGAAGAGCGGCACCTGGACGACGGCGCCCGTCTCGAGCGTCGCCGGCTTCGTCACGTTCGAGACCGTGTCGCCCTTGACGCCGGGCTCGGTCTCGGCGACCGCGAGCTCGACCGACGACGGGCAGCTGCACGCCGCGAGGCTTGCCGTCGACGATCGAGCATCTGCACCGGTCGTCGACGGCTGCATGTACGGCAGCTCGTCGTCGAGCGACGGCGTGCGGCAGCGAGAACTGCTCGTAGGTCTCGCTCGTCCATGAAGTACGACCTCGTCGCCCGTCGTCGTACAGGTACTGCACGTTCTTCGACCTCGGTGTGGACGCGCGCGAACTTCTCGCCCGCGCGGAAGGTGCTTGTCGACGACGGCGCCCGAGTCGAGGCTCTTCAGCTTCGTGCGGACGAACGCGCCGCCCTTGCCGGGCTTGACGTGCTGGAACTCGACGATGCGCCAGACCGCTGCCGTCGAGCTCGATGTGCATCCCGTTCTTGAACTGGTTCGTGTGAGATGACCTCCGCCACGGCGCGAGGCAGGCTAGCCGACCGTGATCAGCTCCTTCGCGTACCTCGGTCAGGCGTTCCCGGCCGTCCTCGGTCACCAGCACCATGTCCTCGATCCGATCCGCCGGACGCCCGGAAGGTAGATGCCCGGCCTGCAGTGACGACGTTGCCGGCCTCGAGCGTGTCCGGTCGACTCCGCCGCGTACCGTCGGCGCCTCGTGCACCTCGAGGCCGATGCCGTGGCCGAGCCCGTGCCCGAACTGTGTCGCCCCAGCCCGGCAGCGGCGATCACGTCGCGCGCGGCTGCGTCCACGTCACGACCGGTGGCCACCGGCGCGAACTGCGTCGAGCCCGGCCAGCTGCGCCTCGAGACACGACCTCGTACGCGCGCGCCAGCTCGTCGGGGAGATCGCCGGTCGCGAAGCGTGCGCGTGCAGTCCGAGGCATAGCCGTCCGACGCTGGCAGCCGGCGTCGATCGATGACCAGCGTGTTCGCCGGGAATCTCGACGATCGTCGTACATCCGCGTGCGGGCTCGCGCCGTTCTCGGCCGCCGCGACGATCGTCGTCGAACGCCGGCTCCGACGAGCCACTGCCTCGTGGAAGAGCTGCGCGACGACGCCACGCCACGTCGCGCTCGCGTCCGGCCGGCGAACGGCTCCTCGCGCGAGCCGCGCGAACATCCGGTCGGAGATCGCCGCAGCGCTTGCGAATCGTCTCGATCTCGGCCGCGCTCCTTGACCGCACGCAGCCGCTCGACGAGACCCTGCACGCGGCACCAGTCTCGACGCCGACCCTCCCTCAGCTGACCTCGTGGCTCGCGACAGGTGAGGACGTGCGCCTCGATCGCCGATCGTCGGCCGGACGAGCTGCGTCGCGAGATCGGCCGATCACGGCCCGCGCCGTTCTGTCTCGAAGCGAACGCCTCTCGAGCGCCCTCGCCGTCTGGGCGTAGCGGAAGTCCGTGAAGAGCGGCGCGTCGCCGTCCGAGTCGACGAGCAGCGCGGCGTTCGAGCTCGCGAAGCCCGGTCAGGTAGCGGACGTTGACGCCGGCTCGTGACGAGCAGCGGCTCGTCGAGCAGCGCGGCGCAGCCGTTCGATTCGCGCTCATTCACTCGTGCCGCGCCAGGAACGTTCGATCGCCGTCCTGGTAGCCCTCGGGCCCTTTGCCGGATGACGCGCTTGGCGGCGAGGTCGGCGATCACCGACGTGCGCCGCCACTCCTCGCGCTCGTCGATGTTGGAGAGATGCACCTCGACGATCGGGACGTTGAAGAGCTCGACGCGCGTCGCGGATCGCGTAGCTGTAGTGCGTCCACGCGCCGGGATTGAGCGATCACGCCGTCGGCCCAGTCGAGCGCGTCGTGGCACCAGTCGACGAACTCGCCCTCGTTGTTCGTCTGCCGGCACCGGGCGCTGCAGTCGAGCTCCTTCGCCCACTGCGTAGATGCTGCGTCTCGAGCTCGGCGAGCGTGAGCCCGCCGTACAGCTCGGCGTCGCGGCGGCCGAGCACGTCGAGGTTGACGCCGTTGAGGACGGCGATGCGCACGGCGCGGACTCTACCCGGCGATCAGCGCGTCGAGCGCCGCGCGACCTCGGCGGCCGGGAGCTCGACGCCAGTCTCGGCCGGCCCGGCGTCGCCGAGCAGGACGAGCCGCGGCACGCCGCGACCCTTTCTTGTCGCGCAGCAGCGCCTGCCCACGCCCGCTCGCGGTCGACCCGCACCGGGCTCGGGCGCGAGCACCTCGCTCGACGGCGTCGGTGTCGCGGCCGGAGAGCCGCAGCGCGGCGAGCAGCCCGAGCGCGACCGCGCGGCCGTGCGGCAGCTCGTAACGCCGGCCGCGGCCTCGAGCGCGTGTGCGAACGTGTGGCCCAGATTGAGCCGTGCCGCGGTCGCCCCGGTCGTGCGGATCGCGCAGGCAGAGCGCCGGCCTTGAACGCGGCGCAGCGTCGGACCAGCTCGGCGTCGGGCAGCTCCCAGAGCGGCTCGCCGGCGAGCAGGCCGGTCTTCACGACCTCGGCCATGCCGTTCGCGACGCTCGGCCGCCGGCAGCGTCTCGAGCAGCGCGGGGTCGATCACCGTCCGCACCGGCCAGTGGAACGCGCCGACGAGGTTCTTGCCGTCGGGCAGGTCGATCGCGGTCTTGCCGCCGATCGCCGCGTCGACCTGGCCGACGAGCGTCGTCGGCACGGCGACCCAGTCGATGCCGCGCAGGTAGCGTCGCAGCCGCGAAGCCGGCGACGTCGGTCGTGCAGCCGCCGCCGAGGGCGACGAGCGTGCCGCCGCGGTCCGAGGCGAAGCGCGCGCCAGAGCGCTCGAGCGACTCGACGTTCTTCGCCTGCCTCGCCGGGCGCAGCTCGTGCGTCGCGCGCGCGCGGCCGAGCGCGAGCTGCGCGTCCATGCCGTGGATCCCGGCGACGCGCGCATCGCTGACGAGCGCGACCGGCCCTCGCCGGGAACGAGCTCGCCGAGCCGCTCGAGCGCGCCGAGCTCGACGTGGACTCCCGCCGGCTGCGAGGACGAGCGCCGTCGACGTCGTCGGGCGACGCGCGTCTGCGACCGTCGCGTAGAGCGGCTGCCGCTGCTCGTAGCAGCGTGCGGAACGCAGCTCTCGTCCTGCGCCAGCGGGCGGTCGCTGCCGCGCGACGCGGCTGCCACGCCGTCCTCGGCGTCGATCTCGACGAGGACGGTCAGCGGCGCGATCTCGCAGCGCTCGAACGGATCTCGGTCGTCCCGACCGCACCGCCGCCCAGCGCGACCACGGCCGGCGTCGACGAGCGCAGAGCGTCGACCGCGGTCGCTTCGACTCGCGGAGCCGGAAGGCCGCTTCGCCGCCGGTCGTCGAAGATCCGCGCGATCGGCTCCACGCTGCTCGATCTCGCCGTCGACGTCGACGAACCGCCGGCCGAGCCGCTCGCGCGACCGTCGCGCCGAGCGTCGACTTGCCCGCGCCCATGAAGCCGACGAGGGCGAGGTGGCGGTCCAGGGCGTGCGTTGCCACTGGATGCGCTCGAGGTAGGCGCGCGTGCGCCGCGACGAAGTCGCCGAGCGCGTCGCCGCCGAACTTCTCGCGCGCCGCGCGGGCGAGCTCCCACGCGACCGCGGCCTCGGCGACGACCGCGAGCGCCTCGACCGCAGCGACGTCGCTGCGCTCGACGAGCGCCTGCGCCGGCTCGCCGGTCGCGAGGTCGACCGACGCGAGCGGCTTCATCAGCGTCGGCAGCGGCTTCATCGCCGCGCGGACGACGATCTCCTCGCCGTTCGAGACGCCGGCCTCGATCCCGCCGGCGCGGTTCGTCGCCGCGTACGAGCCCGGGCGACGATCTCGTCGTGCGCCTGCTGAGCCGCGCAGCGCGCGCGAGCGCGAAGCCGTCGCCGATCTCGACGCCCTTCACGGCCTGGATGCCCATCAGCGCGGCGGCGAGCCGCGCGTCGAGGCGGTCCTCGCGCGACGCGTACGAGCCGAGGCCGGGCGGCACGCCGGTCGCGCGCACCTCGACGATGCCGCCGAGCGTGTCGCGGTCGGCGCGCGCCTCGTCGATCGCCGCGCTCGCAGCGCCGCTCGCCGTCGACTCGAGCGACCGACCCTCGACCGCGATCCCGATCGCGCGCAGCAGCGCCTTCGCGACCGCGCCGGCGGCGACGATGCACGGCAGTGTGCCGCGCGCTCGCGCGCTCGAGCGCGTCGCGGACGTCGTCGAGGCCGTACTTCGAGCACGCCCGCGAGGTCGGCGTGCCCGGGCCGCGGCAGCGTCACCGGCTTCGTTCCCTTGCCCGGCGGCTCGCCCTCCGGCGGCCACGGGTTCATCCCCCACGTCCAGTTCTTGTGGTCGCGGTTGCGGACGACGAGCGCGAGCGGCGTGCCGAGCGTGCGGCCGTGCCGCAGGCCGGCGAGCACCTCGACCTCGTCCGTCTCGATCTGCTGGCGCGGGCTGCGGCCGTAGCCCTGCTGGCGCCGGCGCAGGTCGGCGTCGATCGCCGCCCGGTCGAGCACGAGCCCGCCGGGCAGCCCGGTCAGGATCGCGACGAGCGCCGGGCCGTGCGACTCGCCGGCGGTGTGAGAGATTCAGCGTCACGCGCGCAGAGCGTACTGCGGCGCGCATCACGTCAAGCGGGGCCGGCATGCCCGGTCCAGACGCTCGAACGACGCCGCGCCCCTGCAGGACGAGCACCTCGAGCCCGTCGACGACTTCGCAGCCGGCGGCACGGGCGGCGCGCGTGCGCCGTCTCGCCACCCTCTGCGCGGTACGGCAAGGTCGATCGACGCGTCTGCCCCGCGCTCGGCTCGAAGAGGAGCTCGTCCTTCACCGGCGTCGCCTGGACGACGAGCTCGGCGTCGCTCGACGTTCGGCGGCCAGTCGCCCTTCCGGGCGAACACATGCACCCTGCTCGCGCGCCTCGAGCTCGGCGATCCACGCACGCCGCAGCGCCACCCGGCTCCGACGACCGCCGCTCGTGCCGGGCCGTCGCTCCTCGAGCGCCTCGGTGTCCGTGCTGGAGCCGAGCGACGCGACCGTCGCGGATCACGAGCGTGTTGACCGACTCGACGCCACCTTCGACCTCGTCGCAGAGCAGTGCTACCGCCCGCTTGTGCGGCGTCGTCACGTTGGCGCCGAGGAAGCCGAGGGCGACCAGCCCTCGCACCGCGTCCTCGAGCTGCTCGGGCGGGACGCCGAGCGGGACGTACGCCACGTCGAGCCCGCGCGCCGCGAATGCGGCGTTCTGCATCGGCGGCGAGAGCGAGCCGCACCTTGGGGTCACGCAGGAGCACCCACGAGGCCCGTCGTGCCGGAGATCACCGCTCAGCCGTCAGCCGTAGCCGTACTCGCACGCCTTGGCGAAGAACTCGGACTCGCTGGCCGTGAAGAAGTGATGTACCTGGTCCGGCTTCCGCACGAAGTAGAGGTACTTGACCTTCGCCGGGTGCGCGGCCGCCTGCATCGACGCGAGCCCCGGGATTCGCGATCGGGGTCGGCGGCAGGCCGGTGCGGTTCCGGGTGTTGTACGGGTTGTCGCTGTCGAGTTGCGAGACGCGCAGCGACTCGGTGCCGCGGAACGTCCAGCCCGTAGCGGATCGTCGCGTCGATCCCGAGCGGCATCCGCGCTTGCAGCCGGTTGTAGATCACGGCTGCGACGAGCGGGCGCTCGTCGGGCGCGACTCGTCTCCTTCTCGACCATCGAGGCGATGATCAGCACGTCGTAGGGCGTCAGCTTCTTCGTCTGCGCATATCGCTGGTCGACCTTCGCCCAGTTGTCATTGAAGTGCTCGATCTGGTCGTCGACGAGCTGCTTCGACGTCGTCTTCGCGGTGAACTCGTAGGTCGCCGGGAAGAGAAAGCCCTCGATCCCGCGAGCGTGCTTGTCGGAATGGCGCCGGTACCTTCGCGGGCCTTCGACGCGACTGCGTACGCGTTGCCGGAGAGCCTCGGCGTCACGTTCCGCTTGGTCTTGGCGATCTGGTCGGACGTCGGCGACGCGCTGCGCCATCTCCTTGCGGGTGAAGCCCTCGGGGAAGAGGATCTTGAGGATGACCGGCTTCGGTGCGGTCGTGACCGTCGGTGTCGTGGCTTCGACCTCGGCGTCGTCGGCACGCAGGCCGAGTGCGAAGCAGAGCGCGATGGCCAGGAACCCCAGCAGCAGCACCGCCGCAGCCGCGCGCAGGCGCGCGCAGATGACCAGCGGCGGCTTGCGCTCGCCGCGCCCGGACGGGGCGGCATCACCGGCGTCATGCCCTGCTCGTCCACGTCAGGTAGCTCTCGAGCAGGTGTGCGGCAGCGCTGGGCGTCCTCCGGTGCCCGCGAGGACGAGCCGGCGGCGGCGATCGTCGTGAACCGCTCGTCGAACGACTCGACGGGAACATCCACGGCGCGCGGAGCGCGCTCGACGAAGACGGGCAGTCTCGTGTCGCCTGCACGCCCTCCTCACCGCGGAGGGTCAGCGGGAGCCCGACGACGATGCGCTCGCGGCGCCTTCGGCGGCCGACGAGCGCCGCCGAGCTCCCGCAGCCCGCTTCCATGCGGCGCGTTCGACGACGGTGAGCGGCCGCGCCGAGCGTTCCGGTCGCGTCGGAGATCGGCGACGCCGGTGCGCGCGGCGCCGTAGTCGAGGGCGATGACCTTCATCTAGCGGAGCGCCTCGATCGATCGTCTTCTCGGCGAGGGCGACGGCGTCCTCCAGGCCGCTCGGGCTGCTTGCCGCCGGCACCGGGCCATGGTCGGCCGACCGCCGCCCTTGCCTCCGATCAGAACCGCCGCCTCGCGGATCGAGCGTCGCCCGCGTTGACGCCGCGCCCTCGAGCGACTTGTCGAGGTTGATCAAGAGCTGCGCCGTGCCGTCGTTCGCGCCCGGCCGACGATCACCGCTGCGGGCGCGTGCTGCTGCTTGCAGCCGGTCGGAGACGTCGCAGTGCGTCGCCCGCACGTCGAGGTCGACGACGAGCACGCGTGACGTCGCCTGCGGTCGTCGTCTCCGCGTCACCGTGAAGTCGGCGTCGTCCTTGCCTCTCGCAGTGCTTTGTCTTCGTCTCCTTGCGGGCTGCAGCCGAGCTCGGCGCGGAGCTCGTCGCGCCTCCCGCGCACGCTCGTGCAGCGAGCGCGAACGCCTCGCCGGACGTGACCGCCTCGATCCGGCGCGCGCCCGAGCCGACCGAGCCCTCGGAGAGGATCGCGAACGGCCCGATCTCGGCGGTCGACCGGACGTGCGTGCCGCCGCACAGCTCGCGCGAGAAGCCGTCGATCTCGACGACGCCGGACGATGTCGCCGTACTTCTCGCCGAAGAGCATCATCGCGCCGAGCTTGCGCGCCTCGTCGATCGGCGTCTCGAACGTCCGCACCGGGCGGTTCGTCGAAGATCTGCTCGTTCACGAGCTCGCTCGACCTCGCGCGCGCTCCTCCGGCGTCAGCGCCTGCGGGTGCGTGAAGTCGAAGCGGAGCTTGTCCGGGCCGGACGGCCGAGCCGGCCTGGCGCACGTGGTCGCCGAGCACCTCCCGGAGCGCCTCGTGCAGGAGATGCGTCGCGGTGTGGTTCGCCATCGTCGGGAAGCGCACCGCCCACGGGACGACGGCGCTGCACGCGGTCGCCCGCGGCGAAGCCCGCGCCCTCGAAGACGAGCACCTGGTCGTCGCCGAAGCCGGATCGCCTCGCGCAGCTCGGCGCGCTGCGCCGGTCTCGTCGTGTCTCGATCCAGCCGGTGTCGCTGACCTGGCCGCCGCCGGCCGGGTAGAACGGCGACTCGCGCGAGCTTGGCCTGGAAGCGCCCGTCGCCGAGGTCGTCGAGCGCGCCGATCTGCGTGCAGCACCTCGGTCTTGCTCGTAGCCGACGAACTCGTCGGACGCCGGCGCGCCGGCGAATCGCGGCGCGCTGCGCGTCGCCGCCGGCCGCCCGCGCGAGATCTCGCGGTGCTCCTCCATCAGCTGCGTGAAGTCGTCCTCGTCGACCGGCGAGCCCGCGCTCGCGCGCGAGCTCGCTGCGTCAGCTCGATCGGGAAGCCGTAGGTCGCTGCGAGCGTGAACGCGTCCTCGCCGGTGATCGCGCCCTCGCCGCGACCTCCTCGAAGAGCTTCATCCCGCGCTCGAGCGTCTCGGCGAACCGCTCCTCCTCGGCGCGCAGCGACGTCGCTGGATCTCGCTCGCGGTGCTCGACGAGCTCCGGGAACCACGTCGCCCATCTGCTCGATCACGATGTCGGCGAGCCGCCAGGAACGTCGACGCAGCCCGATCGTGCGCGCCTGCTGGACGGCGCGGCGGATGATCCGGCGCAGGACGTAGCCGCGGCCCTCGTTCGACGGCGTGACGCCGTCGGCGACGAGGAACGTCATCCCGCGGCCGTGGTCGGCGAGGACGCGGTGCGCCTTCGTCGCCTGCGTCGGCGAGTCGCCGTAGCGCGACGCCGGACTCCTGCGGCGATCCAGTCGCATGATCGCCTGGTAGCCGTCGGTGTCGTAGACGGAGCGCGACGTCCTGCACGATCGCGGCGGCGCGCTCGAGCCCGAGCCCGGTGTCGATGTTCTGCTTCGGGAGCGGCGTCAGCGTCCCGTCCGGCGTGCAGCTCGTACTCCATGAAGACGAGGTTCCAGAACTCGAGGAAGCGCTCGCAGCGCGTGCAGCCGGGCGCGCAGTCGGGCTCGCCGCAGCCGTGCTCCGCGCCCCAGTCCCAGTAGATCTCCGAGTCCGGGCCGCACGGGCCCGGGCCGCCGACCGACCAGAAGTTCTCCGAGCGACGGCAGCGGCGACGATCCGCTCGGGCGGCATGCCGATCGTCTCCCAGCGCCTCGATCGCGACCTCGTCCGGGCCGAGCTTCGAGCTCGGGATCGCCGGCGTGCACGGTCACCCAGATGCGGTCCCAGTCGAGCTTCAGGCGCTCCTGGATGAACTCGGTCGCGAACTCGATCGCGCCCTCCTTGAAGTACTGGCCGAACGAGAAGTTGCCGAGCATCTCGAAGAACGTCAGGTGGTGCGCGTCGAGCCCGACCTCGTCGATGTCCGGCGTGCGGAAGCACTTCTGCGAGGTCGTCGTCAGCGGCGCGGGCGGCGGCTCGCGGCCGAGGAAGTACGGCATCTGCGGCTGCATGCCGGCGCTCGTCAGCAGCGTCGAGTGGTCGTCCGGCGCGCGGGATCAGCGGCGCACGACGGCAGCGCGCAGGTGGCCCTTCTCCTCGAAGAAGGAGAGGAAGCCCTCGCGCAGCTCGGCGGTCGTACGCACCGCGGGATTGTAGGGACGCCCCGGCCTGTCAGAGCTAGCCGGGCCTCAGCGCGCGGCGCGCTCAGCCGTGCGCTTCGAGCCTGCTCGTCGGCCGCGATCTCGTCGCGGATCTTCTCGAGCGAGCGGCGGATCAGGCGCGAGACGTGCATCTGCGAGATGCCGACCTGCTGCGCGATCTGCGACTGCGTCAGCCCGTCGAAGAAGCGGAGCTGGAGGATCGCGCCGCTCGCGCTCGTCGAGCGCGCGTGAAGCCCGGGCGCGAGCACGGCGCGGTCCTCCGAGACCTCGTACTGGTGCTCCTCGGTGCCGAGCGACTCGAGCGGATCGAGCTCGTCGTCGTCGCTCCGGCCGCCGCCGGCCGAGAGCGAGAGCGACGTGTACGCGCGGCCCGACTCGAGCGCCTCGAGCACGTCCTCCTCCTCGACGCCCGCCGCCTTCGCGAGCTCCGGGATCGTCGGCGAGCGGCCGAGCTGCACCGTCAGCTGCTCGATCGAGCCGCGACAGCTGCACGTTCAGCTCCTGCAGGCCGCGCGGCACGCGCACCGACCAGCCCTTGTCGCGGAAGTGCCGCTTGATCTCGCCGATGATGTTCGGCGTCGCGTACGTCGTCAGCTCGACGCCGCGGTCGAGGTCGAAGCGGTCGATCGCCTTGATCAGCCCGATCGCAGCCGATCTGGACGAGATCCTCGAGCTGCTCGCCGCGGTACGAGTAGCGCCGCGCGAGCGAGCGGACGAGCGACATGTACTGCTCGATCAGCTGCTCGCGCGCGGCGAGGTCGCCCTCCTCGTGGTAGCGGCGCAGCAGGACCTTGTCGTCGATGCGCGGTCATCAGCTCGCGCCCCGCGGTCGTACCTCTTGCGTCAGCTCGACCCACGGCGCCGCCGTCGCGCTCGCTCGACCTCGACGCTGTCGACGACCGTCTCGAGCACGCGGCGCAGGCCGAGGCGACGTCGCCCGCGTCGTCCTCCAGCTCGGCGGCAGCGTCGCGGCGCTGAACGGGCCGACCGAGCGCGATCGCGCCGCCGTCGTCGACGCGACAGCGAGCGACGAGTCGCCCTCGTCGTCGTCGTCGGCGTGCTCGAGCAGCGCGTCGAGCGCCGACCTGCAGGTCGTCGAGGACGTCGTAGCGTGACGTCGAGGCGCGACCGCGATGCCGCCGAGCGACGAGGTGCGCGATCGGCCGGAAGTCGCGCTCGCGCGGAAGTGACGAGCGTGACCTCGTCGCATCACGTCGTGCGCCTGCCGGCGTCGCGCAGCTCCTCGTCGAGCTCGCTGCTCGCGCCGCGGCCGCGGCCTCCTTCGCCGCCTGCGACCGCGCTCGCGCCAGTCGCGGCGCGCCTTGAGCGTCGGCGGCGCCGTAGCGTGACCCCGGCCGCGAGGCCGGAGACCTTCTGCACCGGACGCGTGATCGCCATGCTCACGGCGCGCACCGCGGTGTCGGCGCTGTCCGCCGCGTCCACTGCGCTGTCCGTGATCTGGTCGACCTTGTCCAGCTGCCCGTTCACGCTGGTCGACGCTCGCCCGACCTTGTGGATCACCGGGCAGCAGCTTCGCTTCCGTTCCCTTGATGAACGAGGAAAGGCGCGCGAAGGTTCCGCCCAGGCGCACGAAGAGGTACGCGAGCCGAGAGCCCGACGGCGAGCGAGGAAGACCGCGAGCGCGTAGTCGCCGATATCGCCCAGCGCTGAATGCGGCAGCGAGCATGCACGGCGCGATCCTAGTCTGCGACGGCAGACGACACGACGCCGCAGCCGACGACGGCGTCGCCTCGTCGTAGAGAACGGCAGCCTGGCCCGGCGCGACGCCGTAGGCCGGCTCGTCGAGCTCGAGCGCGAAGCCGCCGGCGCGTCGGCTCGACGCGTGCCGGCGACGGCCGGCGAGCGGTAGCGGAGCTTCGCGTCGACGCGCGTCGACGTCGGCGTAGAGCACGGCCGCGCGCTGCGACGCCGTGCGGCGCGAGCGAGCCGCGCGGCCCGACGACGACGGTGTTCGTCGGCGGCGTCGCGTCGCGCAGCGCGTACAGCGGCTCGGCCGCGGCGACGCCGATGCCCCGCGCGCTGCCCGGGCGTGAAGCGCCAGAAGCCGTCGTGGCGGCCCGAGCTCCGCGCCCGTCCTCGTCGACGATCGCGCCGTCGCGCGGCGTCGAGCCCGTGCCGCTCGAGGAACGCGCGGTAGTCGTCGCCGGCGAGGAAGCACGCCTCCTGGCTCTCGCGGCGCTCGCGCGACGGCGAGCCCGGCGCGCTCTGCCTCGGCGCGCGTCTCCGTCCTTCGTCTGCTCGCCGAGCGGGAACTCAGATGCCGCTCGAGCAGCGTCGGGATCGAGCGGCGCGAGCATGTACGACTGGTCCTTCGCCGGGTCGGCTGCGCGCGCGAGCAGCTGCCGGCCGTCGCGCTCGACGATGCGCGCGTAGTGGCCCGTCGCGAGCCGCGCCGCGCCGGCGCGCTCGCGCGAACGCGAGCAGCTCGGCGAAGCGGAAGCTGCCGTTGCAGCGCGATGCACGGGTTCGGCGTCTCGCCGCGCGCGTAGCCGCGCGACGAACGGCGTCGACGACGGCGCGGCGGAACTCCTCGCGCAGGTCGAGCGTCACGTGCGGCAGCCCGAGCCGCGTGGCACGTCTCGCGCGCCGCGATCACCGCCTCCGGCGAGCAGCAGGCGCGCTCGGCGTCGGGCCCGTCGGGATCGAGCCAGAGCCGCAGCGTGACGCCGATCGCCTTCGGCGCCGGCGCGCAGGAGCGCGACGGCGCTGTCGACGCCGCCGCTCATCGCGACCGCGACTCGCGTCCGGGATCCGGCTCCGCGCGGAAGACCTGCGCGAGCGCGTTCGCGAGCGCGTCGACGGCGAGCGTCTCGCCCGCGCACGGCGGCCGCCTCGAGCAGCGTCAGGCCGGCGAGCGGCGCGGGCGAGCCCGGGCGCGTCGGCGTCGACGATGCGGTCGCCGTCGATCGCTGAGCCGCACGACTGCGAACTCGTCACCGCGCGCAGAATCTCCGACGACCTCGACCATGCGAGCCAGCGTAGCGGCTGAGCATCGAAGCGTCGCAGCCGCAGGCGCCCTGCGAGAAAAATCGCTCCACCCTGCCGATGCTTCCTCTGCGCCGATGCGAACCTGGCGATACCAGGTGGGTGCCGTGCCGGACGTCGGCGGGTGAGGCCTAGACCGGACCCGGGCTCCCTTGACGTGACTATTGGTTCACGTTTACGACGCAAGGCCACGTACAGGGTCGAGCAGGACATTCGTGCCATCGGGTGGCGACTGGCTCTTCACGGGCTTGCGCGCGGCTGGGCCGCGCAAACCGCCAGCGGATCTGCTGCGTTCCCTCGATGCCGAGCCGCTGCGCCAGCGCCTCCGTCAGCTCGAACTGGCGGCCGGGCCGCTTCAGCCGCGCGAGTCGATCACCTCGGTCAGCACCTCCGTGCCTCCGTACGAGATGTAGATCTTCGACGCCGCACGGAGCACCGGGTGGCTGACGCCCGAGCGACGCGGCTCGTGAGGACGCGCCGGCAGGTCGTCCTGCTCGGCGTCCCGGGAGCGCCGCGCGAGCCTGCGAGCGCGGTGTACCAGCCCGTCTCGCCCGACCGTGACCTGCTGTCGCATCGCCGCGGTGCGTCGTCGTCACTCGTCTACCCGGCCCAGCGCAAGGGCGAGCGCGACCACGACCGCGACGAGCGCGACGGCGGCAAGGGCGATCGATGCGCTGCAGGACGCCGAGGCTCACCTGGCCGCGGGCGGCGACGCAGCTCGCCGAACGACTCACGCACGAGAGCGTCGAAGTCCGACCGGCAGCGACGCCGTCGGGCAGGCGAATTCCGCGCAGGTAGTGGAGCGAGGTAGCTCCAGCTCCTCGTTTCGCGGCCGCGTCCGGGCCTGCGGCGTCGCGCACGAGCCGCTCGAGCTCCCACAGGTTCCACTCCTGCGGCTCGACCGGCAACGGCAGCGTCTGCAGACGGCCAGCCTGCACCGGCTCGGGCCTCCGCCAACCGGCTCCGGCTCCACGTCGGGCTCGGGCTCCGGCTCGGCTGCTGACACACGAGGACGACGGGCTCCGGCTCGGCTCCGGCTCGGGCTCTGGCCGGTTCCGGCTCGGGCTCTGGCTCCGGCTCAGGCTCGGTTCCGGCTCAGGCTCGGTTCGGGTTCGGGCTCCGGTTCAGCTCAGGTTCCGGTTCCGGCTCGGGTTCTGGTTCTGGCTCGGGCCTCCGCGACGACCGGCTGCGGCTCCGCCGGCTGCGGCTCGGCGGTCGGTAAGTCACCCGGCTTCGGGCTCGGGCTCAGGTTCGGGTTCGGGCTCAGGCTCAGGTTCTGCCAGGCTCGACGGTTCCAGGCTCAGGTTCGGTTCGCTCGGGCTCAGGTTGCTCGGCCTCCGCCTCCAGCTCGGCTTAGTTCAGTTCCGGGCTGCCGGCTCGCGCTTCCTCAGCCTCGCGTCCTCTTCCTCGCGGCCCCACGCCGACTCGGACGGATGCGCATGGTCACGGCGACGACACCGAGCCGCCTCGAGTTCGGGCGCCGCACGCCGCCGGCTCAGCGGCCGGCTTCGAGGCGGGTGCGAACCCGGGAGACACGATCCACTCGGAGCAGGACGGTGGCCGCGTACGCCACCGCCATGACACGACGATCGCCCACGACCGACAGATTCGAGCAGACCGGCGACGATGGCGACGACGATCAGAGAAGCACGGCTTCGAGCGCGAGTCGCGGCCAGAGTCGACCGAGCATGCGCGCGGCTACCGCTCGGGCTCAGGCTCCCGTCATCCGGCCGGCTCGGCCTGCCCAGTGTCGGCGGCATCGGACGGCGTGACGGGGGGCGGCGGAGTAGCCCGGATTCCGCCGCGGCCTCCGGATCCACGTCGTGAGCCTCGTCCTCCGCCGGGGAAGGCTCGGGCTCAGACCGATCGAAGGTGTCGCCAACCGGAGGTTCCGAGACGGGCTCAGAGACGGAGTGGGCGCGGAGAGCGGCGGCGCCTCGGCCGGCGCCGCGAACGCATCAGCGGGACGCGAAGACGGTGTTGCCGCGCGCGAGCGATCTCGCTGTCGTTCGCCTCGATGATCGACTGCACGACCTGGCTGATCGCCGGCTCGCCGAGACCGGCGGCGCGCAAGCAGCTGCTCGGCGCCCTTCTGGGCGCGAGCCATGACGGACGGTCGCCTGCGCGCGCGCCCACTCGAGCGTCTGCTCGACCTCGGCGCGGGCGGAGTTCGTGAGCTCGGTCGCCTGGTGGCGCGACTGCTCGAGCAGCCGCGTTGCCGCGTGATCTCGGCTTCGCGCAACTCGCGCGTCGCGTCGGCGTTCGGCTTGGCGAGCGAGGTCTCGCGCTTCGCGCTTCGCGGCGTTCATGATCTCGCGCCCGCTGGCGCTCCGACTCGGTGCGGTACGCGCTCGATCTCGGCCTCGCGCTCCTGCAGCTCGCTCTGCTTCGCGCGCACTCTCCTCCTCGGTGCGCTGCGAGCCTGCGTGCGCGGAGGCGGCCTGCGCGTCGCGCTCGAGCGTGTCGGCGAACTCGGCGGCGGCGCGAATCAGGTGGAGCGCGTCCATGCGAACCGCGTGGCCCGGTCGGCTCGACGTTGGAGCTCTGCGCGCGGCCTGGAGCACACGGAGCTGCGCCTGCAGCTGGCGCGGTGTGACGGCGGAACGCGTCGAACGCCTCGCGGACGCCTCGCTCGTCGTAGCCGTCGCCGGGCGCGCTGAAGCTGCTCGACCGTCGGAAGCGCGGTCAGTCCCGCGCGACGAACGATCTGACTCACCTGACGACATGCGGCTCAGCTTCGCTCGGCTTCCTCAGGGTCGATCGGCAGGCCGCGCGCGTCTCGCCGGAAGTATGCCCGCTTCATCGGCTGTCAGCGACGAAAATCTTAGGTTGGAGGCTCGACGCAGACTGTATTCCGAGCTCGTGCAGCTGTTCCTCGCGTCACCTCGGACGGCGCTCCGCTCATCGGATCGACGCCCGCCTGGTTCTTCGGGAACGCGATCACGTCGCGGAGGTTCGGCTCGCCGGCGAGCACCATCGTCATCCGGTCGATCCCGAGCGCGATGCCGCCCGTGCGGCGGCGCGCCCATCGCGAGCGCGTCGAGCAGGAAGCCGAACTTCGCGCGCTGCTCCTCCGGGTCAGCGCGAGCAGGTCGAAGACCTTGCGCCTGGATGCTCCGGCTCGTGGATCCTGAACGAGCCGCCGCCGAGCTCGTTGCCGTTCACGATCAGGTCGTACGCGTGCGCGAGCGCGTGCTCCGGGATCGTCGGCGAAACGTCTCCTTCCACTCCGTCGGTCGGCCGCGTGAACGGGTGGTGCACGGCCGTCCAGCGTCCCTCGTCCTCGTCCCACTCGAACATCGGGAAGTCGGTCACCCAGAGGAACGTGAACGCCGCTCGTCGTCGATCAGGCCGAGCTCGCGTCCGAGCTGGAGCCGCAGCGCACCGAGCACGCGCGAGGTCATCGCCCACGTGTCGGCGGCGAAGAGCAGCGTCGTCGCCGGGCGCCGGCGCGAAGCGCGTCGAGCTCCTCCTCGGAGAGGAACTTCGCGATCGGCGAGCGGACCTCGCCCGTCCTCGTCGAACACGAGGTAGGCGAGCCCCTTCGCGCCCCACTCCTTCGCGACGCTCCTCGAGCTTCGCGAGCTCGCCGCGGCTGAGACTCCTGCGGCACGCGCAGGAACCGCACCGCCTCGGCGCCCGCGAAGACGCCGAACTCGGAGCTGCGCGTCGACCTCGGTCGCGTCCTCGATCTCGAGCCCGAAGCGCAGTGTCCGGCTTGTCGGAGCCGAAGCGGCGGTCGGCCTCCTCGTACGTCATGCGCGGGAACGGCGTCGCGATCTCGATCCCGAGGCACTCGCGCCAGATCGCGCGCGTACATCTCGCTCCATCAGCGCGAACAGGAACTCCTGGTCGGGGAAGCGACATCTCGACGTCGAGCTGGGTGATCTCCTGGACGCGGTCGGCGCGGAGATCCTCGTCCCGGAAGCAGATCGCGATCTGGTAGTAGCGGTCGAAGCCGGCGACCATCGTCAGCTGCTTCAGGATCTGCGGGCTCTGCGGCAGCGCGAAGAAGCGGCCCTGCTGGAGCCGGCTCGGGACGACGAAGTCGCGCGCGCCCTCGGGCGTCGGCTTGAAGAGGATCGGCGTCTGGATGTCGAGGAAGCCCGCCGCCTCCATCTCGCGGCGGATGATCCCGACCATCTGCGCGCGCAGCGTGATGTTGCGCTGCAGCTTGTCGCGGCGCAGGTCGAGCCAGCGGTAGCGCAGGCGCAGCGTCTCGTCGACGTTCTCCTCGTCGAGCTGGAACGGCAGCGGCGTCGAGCGGCGAGACGATCTCGAGCTGTGTCGACCTGCAGCTCGACGTCGCCGGTCGGCATGTTCGGGTTGACGCGTCTCGGGCGCGCGCGACGAGCCTCGCCCTCGGCCTGGAGGACGAACTCGTTGCGGATCTCGTGCGCGAGCTCGGCCGCCTCGGGCGCCAGCTCGGGGTTGATCACGAGCTGCGTGATCCCGGTGCGGTCGCGCAGGTCGACGAAGACGAGGCCGCCGTGGTCGCGGCGGCGCGCGGCCCAGCCGGACGAGCGTCGAGCGCGCTGCCGACGTGCTCCTTGCGCGGCTCGCCGCACATGTAGGTCGCGCCACGCTCATCGGCGACAGTCTGCCGACGAAGTCGCGCGTGGGCGACCGGTTCGTCCTGCCTGCCCGGCGCGGCGGATCAGCGCGTCGCTCGGCCGGACGATCACGCGTCGTCGCCGCGCCGAGGCGCGCCGCCTGGGTCAGCTGACCCTTGAGCGAGCGGCCGGCGTAGTCGGTGTCGGCGGCGACGCCCGCGTCGCGCAGCTCTTGCAGCAGCCGGCGGCACGAGCGTTCGCGCGGCGCGTCCGGCTCGAGCGCGAAGAACACGTCGATCGTCGGCGCCGCGGCGTCCGCGACGCCCTCGTCCTCCATCGCGATCAGCAGCCGCTCGATGCCCGCGCCGAAGCCGACGCCCGGCGTCGGCGGGCCGCCGATCTCCTCGACGAGACCGTCGTAGCGGCCGCCGCCCGAGATCGTCGAGTTCTCGTTGTCCATCGGCCCGATGAACTCCCAGGTCGTGCGCGTGTAGTAGTCGAGGCCGCGCACGAGCGTCGGCACGAGCGTCGTAGCGACGCCGTACGCGTCGAGGTCGGCTCGCACCGCGGCGAAGTGCTCGACGCACGCGTCGCAGAGCGACTCGCCGATCTTCGGTGCGTCGCTCGAGCAGCGTCCTGCACGTGCGTCGGCTTCGTTGCACGTCGAAGACGCGCGAGCGGGCTCGTCGCCGCCTTCTGCCGCGCGTCCGTCGTCGAGCTCGTCCTCGTGCTCGCCGAGCCAGGCGCGCAGCTGCTCCGACGTACGCGGGCCGGCATTCGCGGCAGCCGATCGAGTTCAGCTCGCAGCTGGTAGCGTCGTGACGCCGAGCCGGCGCAGGCAGCGTGTCGTAGAGCTGGATGATCTCGGCGTCGATCGCCGGGTCGTCCGATGCCGATCGCCTCGACCGACGAGCTGCCAGTGCTCGCGGTAGCGGCCCTGCCGCGGCGCGCCGTAGCGGTACATCGGCGCGATCGTGTAGAGCTTCTGCGGCTGCGGCTCGCGGTGCATGCCGTGCTCGACGTAGGCGCGGCAGATCGGCGCCGTCCCTTCCGGTCGCAGCGTCAGCGACCGGTCGCCGCGGTCGGTGAACGTGTACATCTCCTTCTGCACGACGTCCGAGCCCGCGCCGGACGTGCGCGCGAAGAGCTCCGTGTCCTCGAACACCGGCGTCTGGATCCGGCCGGTAGCCGTAGAGCGCGCAGAGCCGCTCCATCTCGCCCGGTCACCCGCCGCCAGAGCGGCTGCTCGGACGGAAGGATGTCGTGCGTGCCCGCGCGGGCGCTCGAGCTTGCTCGTCACGCGCGGAGCTCTGCGAGGAACGGATTGCGCGCGAGCTCGTCGCCGAGCGTCGTCGCCGGACCGTGCCCGGGTAGACGACCGTCTCGGGCGGGTAGGCGCTCGGCGAGCGATGCGGATCGACTCGAGCAGCGTGTCCCAGTCGCCGAACGGCGAGGTCGGTGCGGCCGACCGAGCCGGCGAAGAGCACGTCGCCGGAGAAGAGCGCGCCGTCCGCGTAGTAGGAGACATGGCCGGGCGAGTGGCCCGGAACGTGACGACCTCGAAGGAGATGCCCGCCGCCGTCGATCGTCTCGCCGCCGGACAGGAGCGTCGCGTCGCCGTGTAGGCGCGCGTCGGGATAGCCGGGGAAGAAGTCGTTCGGACGGCGGAAGACGTCGAGCTCGCCCTCGGGCAAGCCAGACGGGCGCGCCCGTTTCCTCCGCGAGGTCGGCGAGCGCCGCCGAAGTGGTCGAAGTGGCTGTGCGTGAGCAGGATCGCCGGCGCAGCGTCGCGCCCGTAAGCGGCGAGCGCAAGCCGGATCTCGGCGGCGTCCGCGCCCGGATCGATCACGACGGCCTCGGTCGCGCCCCGGTCGGCGCGGACGAGGTAGCAGTTCGTCCCGATCTGCCCGAGTGAGAGCTGGTCAACCGCGAGCGCCATAGGCGGATGAGTTTATCCTTGGCCTCCGTGCAGAGCTGGAACCTGATGGAGATCGACGCTCCTGCGGGCACGCGGGACCCGGTCGTCGTCCACTCGGGCAACGAGGCCCGCGCGGTCGCTGATCGTGCTCAACGCCGGGCCAGGTGATGGGCGACCATCAGGTGAAGGAGAACGCCTGGGTGACCGTCCTCGAAGGCACCGTGCGGATCTCGGCGGGCGGCGAGTCGGTCGACGCCGCGCCGGGCATGCTCTTCCGCTTCGATCCCGACGAGCGGCACTCGCTCGCCAGCGACGAGGGTGCGCGGATCCTGCTTCCTGCTCGCGCCGTGGCCGGGCGAAGGCCACTACCGCGGCAGCGCGCCAGCGCTAGCGCTTCTTCGTCGTCGTCGGTGCTTGCCGAGCCGACGTTGCGGCCGCACGCCAGACCATGGTGTCCATGAAGTAGCTGAACGGCAGGAAGAAGCGCCATCAGCGCGATCGTCTGGACGATCTTCCCGAGCGTCGTCACGCTGATCGCCGGCGAGCAGGAAGACGCGGTGATGAGCATCAGCGGAAGAAGAGCAGTCCCCGCGCTTGCCGGTGCGGCGCCACGACGGCGGGTCGATCGCGCGGCCGCCGCGCCGGGTCGGCTGGACGCTTTCGCCGGTCTTCGCGTGTCTTTGCCGGACGTCGCGGCGACGAGCTCCTCCGCCACGTCGGGGGCGAAGCTCGTTGCCCTCGTCGTCGACGTAGACCTCTTCGTACTCGTGCCGCTTCAGCTTCTGCCGGCGGCGCTGCTGCTTCTTCGAAGGCATCGGCTCAGTATGCCGAGCGGCTGAAGGCGACGGTGCCGTCTTTGATCACCGGCGGCCACGATGTCGCCGCCGAGGTGGTAGGCGAGGTAGCGCCAGTCGGGAGCGTCGAGCAGCGTCGACGTCCGCGCGCATAGCCCGGCGCGATGACGACCGAGCGTGTCGGCGCGGCCGAGCACGTGGGCTGCGTTCACCGTGCAGGCGGCGAGCGCCTCGCGCGGGGCTGAGCTTCGAGCTGGGTCGCGGCGAGCGAGCAGCACGAGCGGGAGGCTCTCGCAGAACGCGCTGCCGGGGTTGAAGTCGGTCGCCAGCGCGATCGCCGCGCCGGCGTCGACGAGCGCGCGGGCCGGCGGCATCGGTCGCGCAGGAAGAGCGCGCTGGCAGGCAGCAGCACGCCAGTCACGTCGCTCTCGGCGAGCGCGGCGACGCCCTCCGGGCCGGTCGCCTCGAGGTGGTCGACCGAACGCGCGCCGAGCTCGATCGCGAGCGGGATCGCGCCCGGCCTCGGTGAACTGGTCGCCGTGCAGCCGCAGCGCGAGGCCGTGCGACGCGGCACGCCTCGAGGTAGCGACGAGCCTGCGTCGCGTCAAAGGCACCGCGCTCGAGGAAGACGTCTGCGGCCTCGGCGAGTCTGCGCTGCATCCGGGAGCACGTCGGCGAGGATGAAGTCGAGATAGGCGTCGGCGTCCGCGAACTCGGGCGGAGTGGCGTGCGCTCCGAGGCAGGTCGGGATCGCCGCCTGCGTCCGCGATCGCCGCGCAACGACGCGAGCTCGGTCTCGCGGTCGAGGCCGTAGCCCGACTTCCCTCGAACGGTCGTCGTGCCGGCGCCGAGCATCCAGTCGCGGTGGCGTAGCACGGCCTCGGCGATGCCGGCTTCTCCTGCGGCCCGGGTCGCCCCGACGGTCGAGAGGATGCCGAGGCCCGCTGCGTGCAGCTCCTCGTAGCTCGCGCCGGCCGCGCGGCGCGAGAACTCCTCGACGCGGTCGCCGCCGAACGCCGGATGCGTATGGCAGTCGACGAGGCCCGGGATGGCGCACAGACCGCGACCGTCGAGCTCCTCGACTGTCCCCGTCGAGCGCCGGCAGGTCCGCCATCGGGCCGACGGCCGCGATCGTCCGCCGTCGCAGAGCACGTATGCGCCCTCGATCAGCTCCCGCTCGCGCAGTCGCGCTCCACGCAGCGGGCGCGTCGACGCCCAGCGGGTGAGACGACCTGCAGCAGGTCGCGGATCAGCAGCCGTGTCAAGATCAGACGGTCGGCGGTCGAGGCTGGGCCCTTCCGGCTGGGAAGTCAAGGCCGTGCTCCCGCGCGGCGTCGAGCTGCCTCGTCGTAGCCGGCGTCTGCGTGGCGCATGACGCCCGGTGCCGGGGTCGGTGGTGGCACGCGCTCGAGTCGAGCAATACGTAACTA
>ERZ1370068.6763-contig-5726_pt1 | contig 65454 bp, 96 predicted proteins | sample MGYA00561227_ERZ1370068 | MGnify/ENA primary metagenome ERZ1370068 (study PRJEB38410, sample SAMEA6850437) | metagenome | study: Metagenomic assessment of the ecological functions of the soil: analysis of the soil microbiota associated with the... | reverse complement strand
CTGTTGTAGCTGATTTCGATTCACGCCATTATTTTCAAACTGCTGCCGCTGGTTGAAGTTCGGGCAGCTCGACTGAGGTTCTTTGATCGTGTTTGTTGAAAGTCTCCCTGCCGCCATGCGCAGGCGCTGCGCGTCGACGCTTTCCGATGCGAAGGTCCGACACGGTTCGATCGATCAGAATTCGTCCCCTGAGGCGTCAGCGGGATCGTAGGGGACGCACTCGGTCGCATGTCGGAAGCACGAGGCATCGGGCTGTGCATGGCGAGGCAGTTCGCCGCATGGCCTCGTTGTTCCTACTCAGGAGCCAGTTGCGTATCGAGCCGGCTGGCCCTGGTAGCGCTCTGGAACCGCGCTCACCGGACACGCCCCGAACGGCGTCAGGCGCGATGTTCAAGCGAAGTCGGTCTGCCAGGAATCCCGCTCTCGCCTGATCGCAGAATCGAAGCAGGGTTGGATCATCAGGCTGATCGCACGTAGCCGAGACCGTCTTCTGGAACGACGGTCGCCAGAGATCGCCTGAGGCCGCCGCGGATCGCCAGTTCATCGCGAACTCCAGCCCGTTGAAGATCTGGGTCCGATCGGACGAGCGTTGAAGATTGTCGGTGCGCTGCGTAAGAGGCTTCGCCGGCGCGAGGTTGCCAGGCAGCTGATGACCTCTCCGTCCAGCGGGCTGACCACGGTGAAGGGCGTGTAGTCTGCGAGTGCTGCGATTGTCGTAGTCGGTAGGCGCGGAACGCTTGACGCGGACCGGCAGTGCCAGCGGCGGCCACCAGGCAGGCGCGGCCTCAGTCAGTGCTGGATAGCCAGAGCTCGCCTCGATGTTGCTCGAGGCGCAGGAGGTCAGGATCCGCGGTATTCAGCGCGCAGGTGCCGAAGTTTGCAGGAGCGCCGAAGCTGCATCGCAGCGGGCGCGTGAGATCACATCCAGCTCGCCTGGGCCGACATCATCGCCATGGGGATCTCGCCACGTGACGCGGGCGGCGATCTCGCGCCAGCCGCGGATTATACAGGTCGTAAGGCTGAGCGCGTGCGCTGATCGAGGTACTTGCTGATGTTGCCCTTGACGGCCGTCTTGCACGTTGCCGAATAGGTCGGATACCGCCGACAGCGCGGCGCGTATATCGGAGTGAACTGCGGGATGTGTGATCTCGGCGAATTGACGGATACCGAGCAGAACCCGCACGGCCGGAGACGATCTGCTCGGGAATGCTAGCATCAAGTACTCGTACTGAGACCTCCGGTCACGGTCAGCTGCTTGAGAGGTCTACGCGTCCTGTGCGAAGCGACCGAGATCCGACGTTCATCCAGCGGATCTGCGAGATTGATCGGCGAGTTGCGGATGAGGCACCGAGTCTGGCACCCGCTCCGTATTCCTGCTGCAGATCGCCGAGCGATTCCGAGAACGATCCGCTGACGGCCCCATTGCGTAGTTGCCGCCAACCTTCACGTGGTGTGAACCCGTGACGTGAAACGCGATCCTGCCAGCTGTACGCTCGGGGCGTGCTGCGCGCTGGACTGCGCCGGCGATCTCGAGATGGTGTTCAGGTGCGCGGTCGGCTCTCGACGCATTCTTATGCCACTCAGGCGTAAAGGGATCCGCGCCACGCCGGGCTGATACCACATCGTGTTGCGGCTGGACGTAGTCGGTCTGTCTCCGCCTCGACGAGCATCCGGTTGCTCCGGCGTCGCCGGTCGATCCCGATCACGGCCCAGTAATAAATGGGGTTGTCGGTGGATACCGGGAAGCATTTTCTTCCAGGAACACCTGCGGCGGCTCATGCCGGTGTCCCGCGCCACTTATGCATCACGGTCGTCAGTGGACCGACGGCTTGTTCTTGTCGTTCAGCTGCCAGGTCAATCTGGCCGACGCCAGACGATGATGCTGGTCGTCGATGATGGTGCTGCCGGGAATGAGGTTGTCCACCGGTATTGCCGGCCGGCCATGAGGAACCAGAGCTTGTCCTTCATCACCCAGGTCCGCCGATCGAACCGTTCACGTCATCTATGTTGACGATCCTGCCGGTCGACGTGAGGCCCTGATCCTTCAGCTCCTGGGAGAGTTGTCGGCCTGCCACGAGTCGGCGTTGCAGGCGAGGAACGCTGAGCCTCTCAGCGTATTTCCTCCGTCTTTCGGCACGACGTTCAGGCGGCCGCCGCCGCAGCCGTGCGTGTCGGCGTCGGGCGCGCCAGCCTGAAACGCGAACTCCTGCACGGTGCGTCGTTGAGTAAGGGACGGTCGCGCGTCGCCGAGCATCGAGTTCAGGTTCATGCCGTCGAAGAGCACCGTGTTGTTGCCGCCGCTCGTCCGCGGACGATGAACTGCTGCTGCTGCATGGCCCTGCGAGCCGCCGACGTCCGACACGTTCAGCCGCGACGCCGGGCATGCAGCTGCGCGACAGACTGGACGTTACGGGCCGACGGCAGGCTGTCGTAATCCTCCGCCGCTGCGACCTGTGTGCTCGACGCGCTGTGGATCGTCGACGACCGGCGAGTCCCCGGTGACGACCAGCGTTTCCTGGAACTCGCCGATTCGCATGTCGGCGTTGACGGTCATCGTAAGTTCGACGGAAGGTCGAGGCCGCTCACGCCGGAAGATATGTTGAAACCCTGCAGCGTGAACGTCGACGCATGTAGAGTGCCCGGAGCGCAGATCGGGATGATCTGATAGCGACCCTCGCCATCCGACACCGCGGATCTCGTCTTCTCAATCAGGACGTCGCTGGCGGCTTCCAGCTTCCACGCCCGGAAGAACCGCCCCGGTCGTGTCAGCGCACGAGTCCAGCGATCAACGGCGCTCTGCCGCCGTCACGCGGTGGACGGCGTCTGCCGCCAGCTGCGCCAGCTAGTGCCGCTACACGACTGCTGCCCGCGCGCTAAGTAAAAATGCCGCTGCCACGCGGATCTTCGACAGTTGCCGCGCCCGACAAGCTCAGGCTGCACCGTGACCCGCCGAGAAGAACGATCGCGTGCAATTAGATCTGCGTTTCCACGGCTGATCCGTTTGACGAGCGCACTGCGCCTTCCACTTCTTGTTGCCCATCTCTCTCGCGGGTGGCGCCGGCCGTCCGGGCGTACCCCGGCGATCTTCCGCGTGTTGGTGATGTCGACAGTGGGTTGGCGTTGAGCACGATCGAAAGTCGGCGTCACCCGCCCGGCGGCGATCGATCCGAGCATGTCGTCGACGCCCATCAGCTTGGCTGAAGGTCGCTCGTCGCCGCGATCGCCGGCCGTGGCGGCTGTCATCCCGGTCCGGTTCACGAACGCCTCGAGCTCCGTGGCGGCTGCCCCAACCGAGCGGCCGCGTGCCCGCCGGCGCTCGTGGCTGCCAGGCCCACGAAGTGCACGCCGGCTTTTGCTTGTAGAGGCGCCGACGATGTTCTCGCCGGTCGGATTGCCCGTCGCAGAAGGCACTCGCTTTGCTTTTCACGAACGACTCGCCCCAGCGATCGGGGATCACGTCGCGCGCCACTGGCGCGAAGGAGCGGATATCGGCGTCGAGCCATTTCGGCCGCTCACCCCGGCTGGCGCGGGGCGCTGCCGCCCTGGCCACTGCACGGCGTCATCACCGGAGATCACCCAGAGATTCGTTGCCGTTCCTTGCAGGCTGCGCAGTTCAGCATCGCCAGACGATCTCTGGATCGGATCGCGATCTGGATGTCGAGGCCGGCCGCTGATCATCGCGCCTCGGTGTCGGCGGGGGTCTGCACGTGTCCGATCGTGCCTAGCACCCGAGACCGAGTGCGCTTCTTGGATTCAAGCCGGCGCTGGAAGAGCTTCCGGCGTCAGCACTGACAGCCCCCTTTCTTTGCCCGGCGCTTGATGTCCGCCGCGATCGCCGAGCCACAAGCTGCGCGGGACTTGATGCCCTGCGCGTGCAGCTCGCGAATGAAGATCGAGTGCGCGCCTGGAGCAGGCATGAAGATCGGATTATCGGCGCGCTGCCGCGCGAGATTTGCCGTGCCTTCCCCACGCGAGGCCACGCGGCCGATCAGTGTAATGGCAGGCTGCCGTTGGGCGGAGTCCTGCTGCGACTCCACACGCAGGTCCACGAACTACGAGGGATCCTCCCGCGTAACGCACGTCGATAACGATCGCCGGGATGTCGTTGCCCAGGCTGTGCGTGAGCGCGTGCCCGTGTAGGCGAACCGCTCCGAGATGGTCGATCACGTTCTCGCGCGTGAGGTTGCTCTCGTCTTCGTCGTTCTTCGGCGTGATCTCGTATCCGAGATGGCTGTGCAGGTCGATGATCGTCGGCATCACGTCTTACCTTTGAGATCGACGTGTGGTGGCGTTCGCCGGTAGCTGGCGAACTTCACCGGCCTTGCCGACCCGCCGTGATCTTGTTCCCCTGAACGACGATCGCGCCATTCTCGAATTGTCGTGATGCCCGTCGCCGACGATGATGCGCTCGCCTTCGTAGCCTGGTGGTGCCAGCGCCGCTGCATTCGTCTGCCCCGCCGGCTTGCGCGCTGCCCGCAGAGCACGCCGCGGAGAGAGCGCATGTCACGGACAGCAGCCACAAGATTCCTCGTCTTCAGCACACGCACGTGACGACCTCCTCGATCGTTAATCGTTGAGCGGACTACACCGCGGCAGCACCTGCTTGAGTTCGGGACTCCGGGCGACGGTGTCCAGCCTCGACGCCTGATCTGTCGATTGAATATGAAGACGGATGGCAGCGGACTATCCGCAGGCTTTGTGAGGGGTGCTTCCGCAAGAGGTAGGGTATCCGGTGCAGAAAGGCTGGAGTCCGTTACTTCTGGATCTGCCTTTCGGATCGGTCTGCTTCGCCGAGTGTCGATCGGCGCCGCGGCCAGAAGCATGCTGACGCGGCCCGCCCCTGGCCCGCGACGAGAACTTCGGCGCCGATCCGAGGCGCGCTGATTCCCGTCGGCGATCGAGCACGCATTTCGTCAGCGATCGCGGCGGCAACCGGGGCCGCCGGCCGCAGGAAGCAGGCATGGAACGATATCCACCAGCATGCTTTCCACTGAGGGTCATGACCACGGCGAACTGGATGGATGCTGCTTCGCCGGGCTGATGATGGATCAGCGTGCGGTGAATCAGCTCGCGGCCGCGGCGTCGTGAAACATCGCCTCGCCGCGGCAGGGAGGTGGAACGCCGCCGATCAGATGCTGGAAACAGACCACGTTCAGAGCGGATGACCTGGTCGGTGTTGATCGTCACCGGCCCGGATCCAACGGATCCTGTCCGGCTCCGGCGGTGTAACCTTCGCCGGTCGCGAACATGCGTGCAGCAACCGGGTTCGAGGTGGCGCGACGACGTGCCGCGTTCGTCGATCGATCACCTGCACTGGCTGGAACGGCGCGACCGCCGGGCTCAGGAATGACGCACGGCACGATGGTGACTCGGCCGCCGGCATCCCCGAAAGTTCGGCGCGGCGCAGAGACGCTGTCTCGCCAGGCTGGATGTCGTAACGACGTTCGCTGAGAAGTGCCCAGTCGATCGTGCGGCATCAACTGGCCGCGACACGGAGTCGGAGGTGTTTCGCGAGTACGTCGTTCGAAACGCGAGGCCACCATCAGGCGAATGGCCTCGCTGGCGGTCAACGTGACGATCACCGAATCCTGGTGGATCGATCGGAGACCCGTCCTGGGCCCACGCGGTCAATTGACAGCCAGAAGGGCAGCAGTTGAAGGATCAACGCCGTGCAAGAGCGCCGCGCTGTCAGTCGATTGCCTCCTGCTGCCGAAGATCAGCGAAGACGGCGAGTTCGACTCTGCGACGTGCGCGAAAACTCTTCATCACAATTCGAGTCCTAGCGGTCGGGTCCATGCCGGGCCGCAGGCGGCCGATGGTGGATGCGTGAAGCGCAGCCGACCCATTCCTTCAACCGCTGGCTGGCAGACATTGCTCGAGCGCGTCGAGCTTCAGATAAGCCGCCGGTGCGGCAGCTAAGCGTCAGGAAGAGACCGGCGACTGCCCGCCGATGATCGTGACGGCAGTGGCGATCAGTGGGCTCCGCCCGATACCGGGCAAGGGCCGTCGGCAGCAGCCCGCAATAATCGCGGTCGTCGTCATGAGAATCGGCCGGAGCCGTGTCCGGCATGCCTCGAGAGCGCCTGCTCAGCGGCAGTCCCCTGGCGCGAAGCACGTTGGTGTAATCCACCTGCAGAATGGAGTTCTTCTTCACGATGCCGAAGAGCAGCAGGATGCCGAGCGCGCTCTACAGGTTCAGCGTCCGCCCGGTGGCCCAGATCGTCAGCAGCGCGAACGGCACCGACAGCGGGAGCACCAGCATGATGATGATCGGCTGCACGAAGCTCTCGGAACTGCGCCGCGAGCACCATGCACGAAGATGCTCGCGAGACCGATGGCCATGATCAGGTTGTCGGTGCGTCTCGTCGAGGTTTCGCGTCTGCCCCTGCATGCGCGCGCGTACCTCGGGCGCCATCCGGAGGCCGGCGATCAATCGCCGCACGTCGTTCGACGCTTCGTCGAGGCGCGTGGCGCGTCGGCGCGACGTCGGAGCTGAAGCTGATCGAGAACTGCCGGTTCGTGCGCGGAAATACGCGACTCGAATCCGCGGTTCAGCCGCGCGATGTTGTCGATGCGGACGGCGCCGCCGGTCAGCGACGACGCGGTGAGCTTGCCGATCTTCTCGATGTCGCGGCGCTGATCTTCCTGCACCCTGATCTTCACCGGATACTGCTCGCCGCCCTCGCGATGCTCGTGATCTCGTCGTCGCCCGCCACCATCAGCCGGAGCGTGCTGCCGACGGTGGCCATGCGCACGCCGGATCGGCGGCTCGCGCTCGGTCGACCGCAACCTGCACTTCGGGATTGGCGTTGCTGAAGTCGGTCCGCGTGTCGACGAGGCTGCGGCGTCTCCTTGGCCTTCTCGAGCAGCGCCTGCGAGTAAGTCGTAAAGCTTCTCGATGTCCGAGCCCGAGCAGGTTGGCCTGAATCGAGGTTGCTGCCGCCGCCGAGTGCCGCCGCCGCCGAGCGAATTGCGCGGAGTCACGATCGGCGCGCCGCCCGGATGCTTGGCCGGGATCCGGCGAACGCGGCGCGATGATCTGATCCTGAGTGACCGTGCGCTCGCCTTCCGGCTGAGGTAGAAGAACACGTGGAAATGGTTGTAGCCCGATCGGCGCCCGAGAGGTACGACATGTGGTCCACGCCGTCGAGCCGCTGAGCTCGCTTGACGATCTGTTCGCGACCTCGCGTCGTGCCTTCGAGCTGACGTGCCCTGCGGCGTGTCCATGTGGACGGTGAACTCCCCCATGTCCTCGTTGGGGATGAACGTGCGGCCGACCATCGCGATTCAGCGGAAGGTCGTCAGCGAGCACGGACGCCGAGATGCCGATCATCGATCATCGGATGCGCGAGCGCTCCAGCGAGCGACGCGTAGAGTGCCGATCGATCCAGCGGAAGATGCCGCGGTCCTTGGTCTTGCTGTCGCTTCTCGGCGTCGGACAGCTTCAGGAAGCGCGAGCTGAGCATCGGCGTCAGCGTGAAGCTGACGATCATCGACACCAGGATCGCGAACGCCATCGTCCAGCCGAACGGGTAGATGAAGCGGCGCGCGTAGCCGGTCATGAACGCCACCGGCAGGAAGATCACGATCGAGCGACAGCGTGGTCGCCATCACCGGCAGCGCCACTTCGCGCGTGCCCTGGATCGCCGCGTCGAACGGCGTGCAGTGCTTCTCCTCGATGTAGCGGAAGATGTTCTCCGAGCACGACGATCGCGTCGTCGATCGACGATGCCGACGGCGAGCGTCAGCGCCGAGCAGCGTCATGTTGTTGAGCGTGAAGTCCATGCGCGCGCATCAGCGTGAAGGTCGCGACGATCGACGCCGGGATGGCCAGCGCCGAGATGATCGACCGCGCGGATGTTGCGGATGAAGAACATCACGACCAGCGCCGCGAGCAGGCTGCCCCAGAGCAGGTGCTCCTCGAGCGACGGAGATCGACGCGTAGATGAACCGCGAATCGTCGCTGACTGATCGGTGAGCGTCGACGCCTTGCGGGAGCGCCTGACGGACGGCGGCGAGCCTGCGCCTTGACCGCTTCGGTCACCTTGATGGTGTTCTCGCCGGAGGCGCGCCGGATGTCGAGCTGCACCGCCGGGCTGTCGTCGTCCATGAACGAGCGAGGTCAGCGTCTTCTGCGACCGTGTCCTCGGCGTAGCCGATGTCGGCGACGCCGCACGGGCGTGCCGTTGACGCGTCGCGACGATGATGTTGTCGAACTGATCGGTGGCATCGATGCGGCCGAGCGTGCGCAGCCCGACCTCCCACTTGCCCTGCTCGAGCGTGCCGCCGGGAATCTCGACGTTCTCCTTCTGAATCGCGTCGCGCACCTGGTCGATCGACAGGCCGCGCGCGTTCAGCTTCTCGACGTCGACGACGATGTGGATTTCGCGCGGCGCGGCCGCCGCTCATGCGTGACGTCGCCGACGCCGTCCACCGACTCGAGCGCGCGCTTCACCTGCTTGTCGGCGATCTCGGTCAGCGCGCGGAGGCTCGTCGTCTTGCGACGAGATGCACGAGCGCTCATGATCGAGTCGGCGTCGGGATCGGCCTTCTGGATGATCGGCGGCGAGAACTTCCGGGCGGCACGTTCCGCATCGCGCCAGCGACCTTTTCGCGCACGCTGTTGGCGGCGTCGTCGAGGTCGCGCTCGAGCACGAACCGCACGGTGATGCTGGCCGATGCCGCCGGCGGTCGACGTTGGCCGTGCAGCTGGTCGATGCCGGCGATGCCGCTGAGCGCGTTCTCCATCGGCATCACGACCGACGACGTCATCTCGTCGGGCGAGGCGCCGGGCAGCCGCAGCGGCACGTTGACGGTCGCGGGATCGGCCTTCGGGAACAGATCGACGCCGAGAGTCGCGGAAGGAGAAGACGCCGAGCACCACGAGCGACATGACCGAGCATCGTGGCGAACACCGGGCCGGCGGACGCAGAGTTCGGACAACATGACTACTCCGTTCCGACTGCCGACGCTCACCTTCATGCCGTCGGTCAGGTTGTCGACGTCGGTGAGCGCGATCACATCCCCTGCGTTGACGCCGTCCGAGAATCTCGATGCGATCGCCGCAGCGCGATCGCCGATCTTCAGCTCGTGCATGGCCAGGTGGTCGCCTTCTCGACCACGAAGGCGCGATTCACGCCGTAGCGATACTGCATTCGCGGCGTAAGGAATCGTCAGCACGCTGTTCGACGAGCGCCGTCGTGATGTGGACGCGGGCGAAGGTGCCCGGCTCGAGGCGACGCCGTCGTCGTTGGGCACGCAGCGCTTCGAACGGCGAACGCGCGCGTCTGCGTGTTGACGGCCGGACTGATGCGCGACACCGTGCCGGTGAACGGCTTGTCCGGAAACGCGTCCACGCGGCTCCACCGCCTGGCCGGCCTCGATCCAGGGCGCCATGCGTTCCGGAATCTCACCGGTGACCTTCAGCGGATCGACGCGCACGATGTTCATCACCGGCGTCTGGCTCTTCGACGAACTTCGCCGAGCGACATGAGCCGTTTCTGCACGTAGCCGTCGAAGGGCGCGCGGATGACCGCTGTCGCGCAGCTGGCGATCGGCGAGCTGCACTCATCGCGTTGCGACGGCGTCGATGTCGGCGCGCCAGGTTCGCGCGTTCTGCGCAGCCGATTCGTCAGAGCCGCCACGCTTCGCGCGCAGCGTCGGTATCGGCATCCTCGAGCGCCTGCTTCGGGACGAGCTGCACGCTTGTTCAGTTCTCCGGCCCGGTCGAACGCCTGGCTTCGCCTGGTCGAGCTCGGCGGCCGCCTTCTGGACATCGGGCGTCCGTTCGATCGCGCGGGCGATGTTCCGGATCGGCGGCGCCATAGCTGTGCGAGCGTGCGCGTGAGCGCCGCCTTCTGCTGATCCAGGTTATGCTGAAGTTTTTCCTTGTCGAGCTCGACGAGTGCGTCGCCGGCGTGAACGCGATCGCCCAGATCGGCCGCGATTCGGCTCACCGCGCCCTCGGTCTGCACGAAACCGTCGCACCTGATCTTCGGCCGCGAGCGTGCCGACGACTTCGATGGCGCGGCGGACCGAGTCCTGCTGCACGGTCGCCGTCTTCATCGGCTTGCTGGATTCCTCGCGGCCGCGAGACCGGGCCGCCTGCCCGCCTGGAGCATCCAGCCACGACGAGGAGTCAGGGCGGCACCCCCAGCGCCCGGTAGTTCTTGTCTGGGACGGCAGATATCGAGGCCGCATCACTACCCTTCCGGGCGTAAGCATAACGCGCTTAGATACCCGGCTGAAGCGCGGGCTGTTTACGCGCGGCTCGCCCCGGAGAGGGCGTCTACCGTCAACGAGGGCTGCCAAAGCGTCGAGGCTGAGTCAGCTGCGCCTGACGGCGGGACACGACAAATACTGCGTCACCCGTCGCGCGATCGAACACCTCGACGTCGGCGGCGGCGGCTGGTACCGCCGGACACATGCACCCAGCACGGGTCGATGCCGACCAGAGCACCCGGCGCGGCCGCCGGTATTGCAAACTGGATGAACGCCGTTTCGCCTGGCTGCAGGTCGACCCACTCCGCGTCAGCAGGTCGCGACCGGCCGCATCGATGCGGCATCAGGCGCCGCTGCACCGGATCGGGCGGAAACCCGTCGATGCGCGTGCTCGAAGCAGGCGAGCATTCAAGCGAATCGACCTGGGTCGGTCCCGATCACAGTGCGGCGAAGCCCGGCAGAATCGTATCCGGTTCCGGCGAGTGAGCTTTCGCCGGTCGCCGATACATCGCGCGGCAACCGGATTCATGTAGCGGACTACGTGGCGGGTTCTGCGATCGATCACTTCGGCGGAAGGAATCGCGCGTCCGCCAGGGCGCGGGAATGGCGCGAGGAGTAGATGGCCAGGCGCGGACGTGGCGAAATCCGACGGGCAAAGACCAGAAACGCGGACTCGCCGGGCTGCAAGTCGTAAGACCTCTCGCCCGAGGGCATTGCCCGCGCGATCGTGAAACATCAACGTGCCGTGACACGGATCGGGCGGGGAGCTCATTGATCGGGTGTGGAAAGCACACCACGTTCCAGCGATCGATCGCCTCGCCCGGAGCGAGCGTCGCGACGCCGAAGCCCGGGAGATCGATAGTCCAGGGCACATCCTGCGCGGCTGCAGTTCCGGGTGTGCCAGCATGAACGCATTGACAATGAGTGCGGGCAGAATCGATCGACATCGCTAGTTCGGTCCTCCAGCTGGATTGACGCAGGAGGACGTTAGCGCCGATTCGGCGGCGGAATCCGTGACAAATCGGTGACTTGGAAGGAGCGCTCGGCGATGCTCAGTCAGGCATCAATGCGAAGGTCAGATCGAACCGCCCGTCGGCACTCTGTCCGATCGTATAACGACTGGCAAGAATACCGCCGCGTCCCTGACGCGACGGTCACGTATTGCCGCGCCATTGTGCATGTAGGTGATTGCCGTCGCGATTGATGCTCGAGCCGGTCTTGAATTGCCAGAGCGTCTTGCCGGTTGCCGCGTCGAGCGCCACGAAGTCGCCGCGTCAACTTGCCGGTGAACACCAGTCCGCCGCCGGTCGCCAGCATGCCGGCAGAGCTCGGGAAGTCCGTCAACGGGACCTCCCATTTCTTCTCGCCGGTCAGCGGATTGATCGGCCACGAGTGACCGAGGCACGTCGCCGGGCTGCAACATCTGGCAGTCTGGCTGACGACGCCGGTGGTGCTCGCGCCGAGGACTTGCAGGTTTCGGCGGCGCGAGCTTCTGGATGCGCGGCAGGTTCCACGTGCTCGCGTAGATCAGGCCGGTGTTCGGATTGAACGCGATGGGCACGGCGTTCGTGCCGCGCGACGGCCAGATCTCGACCTCTTCGCCGGCGAGAAAACGTTTGTAGAGCATCGGTCAGGACGGGCGGCCAGTCGCGAGATCGATGCTGCGAGGCCCAATTGACCTTGACGTAGCGGATGCGCGGCGATCAGCTTGCAGTTGGTGCGGTCCACCACATAGCAGGAAGCCGTTCTTGTTGGCCTGAATCATCACCTTGCGCGGCTGGCCGCCGACCTGGATGTCCGCGAGCACGTGTTCGTCGGTGCCGTCCACGTCGTAGACGTCGTTCGGTGTGTATTGGAAGTAGCAGAGCGATTTCGCCGGTCTTGGGCCGGATGCGCGAGCACGCTCGATGGTGAACGAGACTGTCCGAGGCCCCGCGCGGCCTGGGATCGTAGCGGCTCGGCGTTGCCGGTGCCCCAGTAGCACCAGATCGAGCTGCGGATCGTAGGAACCGGAGCGCCACGTCGGCCCGCCGCCGTGCATCCACGCGTCGCTGTTCTCGGGCCACGTCTCCGAGCCCTGGCTCGCCGGGCGCGGGAATGGTGTAGCGCCGCCACAAGTTTCTTCCCGGTGTCGGGATCCCAGCCGTCGAGGAACCCGCGCGTCGTCGACTCGCCGCCGGCCATCCCGGAAATCAAGACGCCGTTGGCGACGATCGGCGCGCTGGTCGCGTAGTAGCCCTCTGTCGGCTCCGCGAACTTCTGGTTCCAGACCTGCTTGCCGGTCTTCATGTCGAGCGCGAGCACGTGGTTGTCGATCGTCACGCGAAAGACCTTGCCGTTATAGATCGTCGCCGCGCCTCTTGATGATCGGGGCCGCCCGGCATACCCGGTTCGAGCTCCACCGGCGTGCGCCAGATCTGTCGTGCCGGTTTCGACGTCGATCGCGAACGTCCACTTGCCGTTGATGACGTACATGACGCCGTTGTAGATCGTCGGCGCCGCCAGTTCACCCTGGTCGTTCATGAGGCTGGTGCTCCAGATGGGCACCAGGCGCTTGACGTTGGACTGTGTTGATCTGCTCGAGCGGGCTGTAGCTCTTGCGGTCGTAGCCCATGCTCTGGGTTGTGACGTTTTCGGGGTTCTTACCGTCGTTGACGAGCTCGTCGTTCGTCTGCGCAATCCATGCGCGGGCCAGAAACCGACAAAGCCACGGCCGCGAGGATCTTCTTCATCAGGTTCTCTTTTCTAAGATCCGCCAGTCTGGAGTCGCGACGATGCGCACGCGTGATGTCACGCGACGGTCTGCGTGTCCGCAGTTGCCCATCACGAGCTTCAGGTCGCCCTGCAGGGTTTCAGAGCACACGATCGACGCCGGCCTGACCGAACGCGCCAAGTCCCCACAGAAACGGACGGCCGATGCCCACGGCTTTCGCGCCGAGCGCGAGCGCCTCGAAGACGTCGGTGCCGCGCCGCACTCCGCCATCGACGAACACCGGAATCCGCCCGCCGACTTCGGCGACGACTTCAGGCAGCGCCTCGATCGTCGCGCGCCCGGTTTCTGTCGAGCGTCCGCCGTGATTTGACACGAGGATGCCATCCAGCCCGTGCGATCGATCGCCAGCCGCGCGTCGTCGCGCCCGTCGATCCCCTTGATGATGAACTTCCTTCCAGAACTTGCGCAGCCGCTCGACAAACGGCCAGTCCATCGCGGCGTTGCTTCCGCGTCCGCCCGGCATCGTCAGGCGCCGTCAGTCGGGCGCGGTCCTCCGCCAGATGAGACCTTCGTGACACGTCAGGCACTGATTGAGATCTTTCGGACGCGGTGCGCAGGTAGGTTTCGCTGTTTCGCCCGGTCGGTGTTGTCGCACGGTCGAGGCGCGATGACCGAGCAACCGGCCGCTTCCACGCGACCGCAGGCAGCACTTCGTTGGCTTCCCACGACGGCGGCGCGTACGCAGCTGATACCAGACCGGACGGCCGAGCGCCTTGTTGACGTCCTCGACGCCGGTTGATGTCGCGGTCGAGAGAAACTGCAACGTGTTGCGTGCTTTCGCAGCCCGCGGCGACGGCCAGTTCGCCGTCGGGGTGGAACGATTTCTCGCCGCCAGTCGGACAGAGGAAGATGCGGGCTCGCGTAGGTCGTCCCGAAGAGATCGACGCGCATGTCGACCTTTGTCGCGTCGCGCAAACGGCGCGGACGCAGCTGCGTGCGAGAGTAGCCTTCGCGGTTGGCGCGCAGCGTGAGCATCGTTGTCCACCCCGCTCGCCATGTGCGCCCAGTGACCGGGCATGGACCTTCTGGTGTGCGGCCTCTTCGAAGTCGAGGACGCTTCAAAGCCTCGGCTGGACTGGCGATAACGTCGCCGGCCTGCGCCAGCGCGTGGCGCTCGAGGAACGCGGCAGCACCGCCTACGGCAGCCACGTGCAGGACTGGCGAGGAGGAACTTGAGAAACTCGCGGCGGGCGGTCGACGAAGCGTGGTGCATGATGCCCTCCGAACGCGCACATCCTACAACGTCGACGAGCATCGTCAGCGCGTGACAGCCCACTTGCGCTGAATCTGCAGCCGGCAGGATCATACACTGGCTGCACCCATGCACACACCTGCTGAATCCCGCGAGCCGGAACGGATGATCGGCGCGTCCAAAGTGGGACCTCGACACGCCGCGCTCTGCGTCGATCTCGCCAAAACTCGAACAGAACCTGGCGGCGATGCGGGACGCGCTCTGCAGGAGACGAAGTGGCGAGCCGGCTCGCATGCAAAGTCGCACAAGTGTCCGGAAATCGCCGAGGCGTCAGCTGGCTCATGGCGCCATCGGCATCTGCACCGCAAAGTTGAGCGAAGCGGAAGTCTTCCAGGCCAACAGCGATCGAACACGTATTGATGACGACGTCCGAACGTGACGCCGGGCAAGATTCGTCGGGCGATGGAGCTGCGCAGGCAGAACCGCACTTCATCCAGGCAGTCGATCAGCTCGAGAACGCGCGCGATCTCGACGAAGCCGCCCGGCAGGCCGGCATCGTGGCCGACGTCGTGATTGATGTCGCCATCGGCACACGGTCCGGCGTGCCGGCGCGGCGATCAAGCCGTCTCGCTGGCGCAGTATGTCGATGGGCGGCGGAACCTGAAGCTGCGAGGGCTGATCAGCTACGACGGCAGCCGCTCAGCACATCAAGAGCTTCAACACGAGACGCGAGCAGACCTGTGAAACGCTTCGAGGCGTCGGTCGAAGCATTCGAGCGGATGAAGCGCGCCGGGCTGAGCACAGAAATCTTCAGCGTGCGGCGGCACCGGCACCTACAACATTCATCTCGCGCGTGCGCCGAGGCGTCACCGATGTGCAGGTCGGCAGCTACGTGTTCATGGACTGCCGAGTATCTGGACATCGGCGGCGAGACCAACGAGAAGGTGTTCGACGACTTCGCCGCCGTCTGCTCACCGTGGTGACGACCGTGCTCAACACCTACTTTGCGAACTCGTTGACAACCGATGCGGGCGCGAAGGCGTTGACGCTGAACAAGCCGGGCCCATGGGTGGTCGGCGAAGCGGGATTCGACTACAACGCAAGCTCCGACGAGTTTGGCGTGATCCGCTACGAAACAGCGCGGCGAAAGTGCACGGTCGGAGACAGGATCGATCTGATCGTCCAGCACTGCGATCCGGTCGTGAACCTGCACGACCGGATGTGCGCGATTCGCAACGAGAAGGTCGAAGAGGTGTGGCCGATCTCGGCGCGCGGTTGTTCGCAGTAGGGTCTAGGCCCCGACGGTTTCCAGAGACGCTCGCCAGATTGCTGCTCGATGTCCTTGTGCAGACTGTTGCCGTGCGCGTCCATCGTGACGATCGCCGGGAAGTCGCTCGACCGTCGAGATGCCACATCGCTTCGGGCGTGCCGAACTCCATCAGCGAGACGCCCTCGACGCCGGTGATCGCCGCGCGCGTAGAACTGCGCCGCGCCGCCGATCGGCGTTGAGGTAGACCGCGCCGTGACTCCTTGAGCGCCGCCGAGCGTCTTCGCGCCCATGCCGCCCTTGCCGATCACCACGCGCACGCCGTAGCGCTTGATGATCTCTGCCTGATACGGCTCCTCGCGGATGCTCGTCGGTCGGGCCCGGCGGCCGTCACGCGCCAGCCGATCGCCTTCCTTCACGACGACCGGGCCGCAGTGATAGAGCACGCCGCCGCGCAGATCCACCGGCGGATCGTGCTTCATCAGGTGTGCATGCACCGCGTCGCGGCCGGTGAACATCCGCCCCGAGACCATCACGACATCGCCGACCTTGAGCGAGCGAATCGTCTCGTCGCGTGATGGGCGCCTCGAGAGCGGATCTCGCGGCCGGTGCGCGTGAACCGACCGGCCTGGTCGAGCATCGGGATGATCGGCGTGGCTGCGGATCGCGATACAGCCAGCTCTTGATCGATCCGGTCGACGCATCGAGCATCACGCCGAGCCGCCGGAACGCCCAGCAGTCGTAGCGCGACCGAGACGAAGAAGCTCGCGGGCAGGCGGTTGAGCGCGCCAATCTTGCAGCCGATCAACGTGACGCTTCCGCCGAATCCCATCGTGCCGACTTCGAGATCGTTGATGCGGCCCATGATCGACGCTTCGAGCTCCGCCGAGCCGCGAGATCGGGGTTCACGTCGTCGAGCGTCCGGAAGCAGCTGTTCCTTCGCGTGCGATGTAGCCCGGACGTGCGATCGCCGCCGATGCAGACGCCGACGGCGCCGGGGCTGCAGCCCTTGCCTTGCGCGGTCCACACTGCGTGCAGGATGCATTTCCGGACGCCGTCGAGCGTGCGGTCGGCTCGTCCGAGATGCGGGAGCTCCACCGGCAGCGGTACTGCGCGTTGGTGTTCTCGCAGCCGCCGCCCTTCAGGATCAGCTTCACCTCGATGTCGGGACGTTCCCATTGATCGAAGTGGATGATCGGCGTGCCCGGGCCGAGGTTGTCGCCGGAGTTCTCGCCGGTGATCGAATCGACCGGAGTTCGGGCGCAGCTTGCCGCGGCTGCGTCGCTTCGGCAACGGCTTCGCGAATCTGCTGGCGCATGCCAGATCTGATTCGCGCCGACCGGCACGTGGACCTCGAACGTCGGCATGCCGGTGTCCTGGCAGATCGCGCCCTCGCTGTCGCAGGCCGAGATCGATGTTCTGCGCGATGATCGTCAGCGCCTGCGACGGCGCGTGCCGGCCGGCTCGGAGCCCAGCGCGGTTTTCATCGCCGCGCGCACGTCGGGCGGAAGATCGGTGGACGTCCTGACGATCAGCTGGAGCACGCTGTCGAAGAACTGCTGAAGCATTCAGACAGTATGAAGACGCGGTCAGGTGCGGTCATCGACGTTCACGCAAGGCAGGTTGACAGCTGGCGCCGACAGTCGACGAAAGTCTGTCATGCAGCACCGTATCGAGCGTGATCCCCTGGCGAGCTGGAGGTTCCCGCCGATGCGTACACGGTGTGCAGACGGCGCGGGCCGTCCACAATTTCCGCATCAGCGGGCTGCGGGCGCCCGGCGGATCTCGTCACCGCGACCGTCCTCGTCAAGAAGGCGGCGGCCGAAACCAACGCCGAAACTCGGCCGCCTGAATGCCGCGGTCGCGCACGCGATCGTGGCCGCCGCAGACGGATCCTCGACGGCAAGCTTCGCGATCAGTTCGTGATCGACGTATGCCCAGGCCGGCGCCGGCACGTCGCACAACATGAACGCCAACGAGGTGATCGCCAACCGTGCCGGCGAGATTCTCGGCGATCCGCGCGGCAGCTATGCGCGCGTCCACCCGAACGATCCACGTCAACATGGGACAGTCGACCAACGACGTGTTCCCCGCGGCGACTCGTCTCGCGCTGCTGCTCGGCGCCGGAGGCCTCGCGCAGGCCGCTCGCGATCTGGCGTCGAGTCTTCAGCACGCAAGGCCGACGCGTTCGCGAACATCCTCAAGACCGGGCGCACGCACCTGCAGGACGCGGTGCCGATGACGCTCGGCCAGGAATTCGGCGGCTACGCCGCCTGCATCCGGCGGGCGCGCCGACGATCTGATGCACGCGTCGGCGCAGCTGCTCGAGCTGAATCTCGGTGCGACCGCGGTAGGCACCGGGCTGAACGCCGGCGATGAATATCGACAGCTCGTCGTGGACAACCTGCGGCGCTACACCAACCTCGCCCTCAAGCCGGCGCGAGAATCTCTTTCGGGTGACCCAGAGCATGGGCGACGTGCTCGCCTACTCGGGTGCGATGCGGCGCCTGGCGATCGAGTTGAACAAGATCTCGAGCGACCTGCGGCTCCTCAGCATGGGACCGCGGGCGGGTTTATCGGAGATCTCGCTGCCCGCCGTTCAGCCAGGTTCGTCGATCATGCCGGGCAAGGTGAGATCCGTCGATCCCTGAAATGGTCAACCAGGTTGTGCTTCCAGGTGGTCGGCTGCGACACGACGATTGCCCTGGCGTGCGACGCGGGTCAGCTCGAGCTGAACGTCATGATGCCCGTCATCGCGTGGAATGCGCTCCACGCCTCGTCGATTCTTCGCAGAGCGATGAACACGCTGCGCGAGCGCACCGTCGACGGCATTGTCGCCAACGCAAGCCCGGGCCCGCGAATTGCTCCGATCGCAGCACCGCCGCAGCCACCGCGCTCAGCCCGTACATCGGATACGGCGCGACGGCAGATGTCGCGAAGGAGTCGGTGCGGACCGGACGCTCCATTCGCGAGATCGTTCTCGAACGCGGGCTGCTCGATGCAGAAACGGCTCGACGAGATTCTCTCGGTGGATGCGATGACGCGCGGGGGATCGTGGGGGCCGACGGGGCGGGAAAGGCAGGAGGGGCTGGAAAGGCAGGAGGCAGGAAAGGCGGGGGGGCAGGAAGGCGGGAGGGGCAGGACAGGCGGGAGGGGCAGGACAGAGGCAGGACAGGCAGGAAGGGGAGCAGAGGACGGAAAGGAGCATTCATGAACGCTCGCATCGCGCTCTGCATTGCTGCGTTACTGATCTTTCTTCTTTTCCCTCCCGCCGTTCCTGCCCTTCCGCTCCCTCCTGCCCAACGGGAGGCAGGTTGTTTCCTCCGCAGGACCTCAGCCTGCTCGAAGCACCAGATCGCGAAGATTGGCAGAAACCCGATCTGATCATGGATGAACTGCAGATCGCCGACGGTTCGCGGGTCGCGAGGATCTCGGCGCCGGCGGAGGATGGTTCACGATTCGTCTTGCCCGTCGTGAGTGGGGCCAAACGGCGTGGTCTTCGCCGAAGACATCCAGCCGCTGATGCTCGAAGCCACCACCCGGCGCGTCGAACGCGAGCGCATGCGCAACGTGCTACCGCAGTGCTCGGGACCTCGACCGATCCCGCGACTCCCGGCAACGGGAGGAACTCGATGCCCGTGCTCATCGTCGGCGCGTTTCACGAGATGGACGACACCTTGAAACCTGAACAAGTTCGGACGCTGCTCCAGGCACGTGCTTCGTGCGCTCAAGCCCCCAGGGCCGGCTCGGCATCGTGGATTTCCTCCCCAGGCGACGGCGGCCCCGGACCAGACTCACGAGGCGCGCCGATCCCGAAGAGCGGTCATCAAGACAGTCGCCGATGTCGGGTTGACGCTGCAGAAGCGCGAGACGATTCCTCCTTTCGTATGCTCCTCGTGTTCGGCCGGCACACCGCCACTGCAGCCGAGCGCTGACTGTGCGCGCGTAGTCCTCACCATTGCGGGAAGCGATTCGAGTGGAGGCGCCGGCATCCAGGCCGACCTCAAGACGTTTGCGGCGCTGGGCGTGTACGGCACGAGCGCGATCACGGCGGTGACGGCGCAGAACACCCTGGGTGTGTCGTCGGTCTTCGTGCTGTCGGCCGATCTCGTCACCGCGCAGATCGAGGCGGTGGCAGGCGACATCGAAATTCATGCCACGAAGACCGGCATGCTCGCCAATGCGGCGGTCGTCGAGGCCGCGGCAGCCGCGATCGAAGAGCTCGAGCTGCCCAACGTCGTCGTCGATCCGGTGATGGTGGCCAAGAGCGGCGACCGCCTGCTCGACGACGACGGCGATAGAAATGATGCGACTCGAGCTGCTGCCGCGGGCGCGCGTCGTGACACCGAATATTCCCGAAGCCGAAGTGCTTGCCGGCATCCGGATCGATTCGGCCGATTCAGCTCGAGAAGCGGCGCGCCGGATCAAGGATTTCGGTCCCGCCGCCGTCGTCGTCAAGGGCGGACATCGCGAGGGCGATGAGATCGTCGATCTGCTCTTCGACGGAGTGCAATTCCGCGAATATCGCACCCGGCGCATCCTGACGCGTCACACCCACGGAACCGGGTGCACATTCGCCATCAGCTATCGCGGCTGCGCTGGCTATAGGGACTGATCTGCCAGACGCGACGGCGCGCGCTCAGGCATTCGTCGCCGGCGCGCTCAGCTCAGGGACTCGCGATCGGCCACGGTCACGGGCCGCTCGATCACTTCTGGCAGGCAACGGCCAGCAGGGACCTAGGCGCAAGACGCTTAGGTGTCCAGATGCGCCCGTTCTATACTGAAACTGATGACGCCTTTGCTGGCCATCGGACCGGCGCCCCTGGCTCTGGAGCCGATCGTGGCCGCGGTGACCGAAAGCCGCGGCGACGGCCGAGGCACGGATGGCGCAGTCGCTGTCTTTCTGGGCACTCGTGAGAAACCACAACGCCGGACGAAGCGTCTGCTTATCTCGTGTACGAGGCCTTCGAACCTCTGGCGCTGCGATCCTTTGAGCGAATCTCGACCGAAGTCACGGCGAAATGGCCCGGGGTCAAGCTCGCCGTTCACCATCGGACGGGACACCTCGAGATTGGCGAAGCCAGGTGGCCATCGCCGCGGCCTCGGCGCATCGCGCCGACGCCTTTCGGCGTGCCGCTACACGATCGAACGCGTGAAGCAGATCGCGCCGATCTGGAAACGCGAGTTTTTCGAAGGCGGCGATGTCTGGATCGAGGGGCGACGGCCGATCCGGACGACGAGAGTGGCGCGGGCGAGAGCGGAGCGTGCGGCATGCGCGTGACCGTCAAGCTGTTTGCGCGGCTGCGCGATATCACCGGCGCCTCCGAGCTCGGCCGCGACGTCGCGCCGGACGCGACGATCCGATCGTCTGGCGGCAGCTCGTCGCGCGAGTTTCCCGACCTGCGAGACTACGAGCGATCGATATCGAGCGCCGTGAACGCCGATTACGCGCGGATGGATCAGAAGGTCAGCGACGGCGACGAGGTCGCGTTCCTGCCTCCGGTTTCTGGAGGCTGAAGTCAGGTCTATATGTTCGACAAACTTGCAGCAACTGAACGCCAGTACGAGGAGCTCCTCGCGAAGCTCGGCTCGGCCGAGACGCAGAGCGATCCGGGCGAATACCGTAAGAACGCCAAAGCAGCTCTCCGAGATCGAGCCGCTCGTCGAGCAATTCCGCGAATGCAGGACCGTCACGCGCGACATCGCGCAGACCGAGGAGATCGGCGAGCGATGCCGACATGCGCGAGCTCGCGCAGGATGGAGCTGAAGCGCCTCGTGGCCCGGCGCGACGCGCTCGTCGGCGAGATGAAGGTCCTGCTCGTCCCGAAGGATCCGAACGACGAGAAGAACGTCGTGCTCGAGATCCGCGCCGGCACCGGCGGCGACGAGGCGGCGCTCTTCGCCGCCGAGCTGTTCCGGATGTACGCAAGCTTCGCGGAGCGGCAGGGCTGGAAGATCGAGGTCGATGTCGACGAACGAGACCGGCGTCGGCGGCATCAAGGAAGTCATCGCGACGATCGAGGGCACGGGCGTTTACAGCAAGCTGAAATACGAAAGCGGCGTGCACCGGGTGCAGCGCGTGCCGGCCACGGAGGCCAGCGGCCGCATCCACACGTCGACCGGCGACGGTCGCCGTGCTGCCTGAGGCCGAAGACGTCGACGTCCAGATCAACGAGAAGGACCTGCGCGTCGACACGTTCTGCTCGAGCGGACCCGGCGGCCAGAGCGTGAACACCACCTACTCGGCGGTGCGCATCACGCACATTCCGACCGGCGTGGTCGTGTCGCAGCAGGACGAGAAGTCCCAGATCAAGAATCGCGCGAAGGCCATGAAGGTCCTGCGAGCGCGGCTCTACTGGACATGGAACTGCGCAAGCAGCAGGAGGCGATCGCCAAAGATCGGCGCAGCCAGGTCGGGGACGGGCGAGCGCTCCGAGAAGATCCGGACCTACAACTTCCGCGACAACCGCATCACCGACCATCGCGTCAACTTCACGACGCATCAGCTCGCCGAACGTGCTGAACGGAGAGCTCTCCGAGCTCCTCGACAACGTCATTACCTTCTTCCAGTCGGAAAAGCTCAAGGACGTCACGACGGTCTCGTGAGCTCGATCTCCGCACGCGTCGCGGCAGCCCGCGAGCGCCTGCGTGCGGCCGGCATTCCGCCAGACGAGGCCGACCTCGACGCCCGCGTGCTCGCCGAACGCATTCTCGACTGGGACGCCGCGCGGTATCTCACTCACGCCAACGAGGAAGAGCCTCGACGGATTCGCCGAGCCGCTTCGAGGCGCTGATCGCCCGGCGCGCGGCGCGCGAGCCAACGGCCTACCTCGTCGGACGACGCGAGTTTTGCGGTCTCGAGATTCGAGGTCACGCCGGCCGTGCTCATTCCGAGACCCGAGAGCGAGTTGATCGTCGAGGCGGCGCTCGAGTCCTTTCCCAGGTCGGGCGGCGTGCTCGACATCGCGGATGTCGGCACGGGCAGCGGCTGCCTGGCCGTCGCGCTCGCGCACGAGCGTCCGGCATCGCGGATTATCGCGACCGACATTTCGAAGCGAGGCGCTGGAAGTGGCCCGCCTCAACGCGCGACGACTCGGCGTGGCGTCGTCGCATCGAGCTCGTTGAAACCGACCTGCTGGACGGCGTCGAGCGTCGAGTTCGACCTGATCGTCTCGAATCCACCGTACGTCCCGGAACGCGATCGACCGCAGCTGCAGCCCGAGGTCCGGGACTACGAGCCCGCGCGGGCCCTGTTTGCGCGGCGACGATGGGCTGTCGATCATTCGCCGCCTGGTCGATCAGGCGTCCGCCCGTCTGAAACCTGAGGGCTGCCTGATCTTCGAGTTCAGGCTTCGGCCAGGCAGACGACGATCCGCACGGCTCCTGTCGAACACGCGAAGCATGGTGCTGCTGGATCTCCGGCGCGACCTGCAGGGTATTCCGCGCGTGGCCATCGCCTGCACAAACTGAAACTCGAATTGATAGACTTCGACCCATGGACTGCCTCTTCTGCAAGATCGCGAAAGGCGAAATCCCTGCGTCGGTCGTTTACGAAGACGATCGCGTGCTCGCCTTCAACGACATCAACCCGCAGGCGCCGACCCACGTGCTGGTCATTCCCAAGCGGCACATCGCCTCGCTGAACGATCTGAAAGCGGGTGACGATCAACTGACAGGCGAGCTCGTCCGCCGTGCGGCTGCGATCGCCGCCGAGCGCGGCATCGCGGCGAGCGGCTTCCGGACCGGTCTTCAACACGAACCGCGAGGCCGGGCAGACCAGTCTTTCACGTCCACCTGCATCTGCTCGGCGGGCGGAGTATGGCCTGGCCTCCGGGATAACCGAAAAACGTGAGAATTAAGAATTCCAAGAATTAAGAATTAAGAACTTCGTATACGGTCCGGCAACGACAATCATGGCGCGGGCGGGATCGACAGCCTGCCGTGCGGCTTCGTGAACCTGATCGAGGGTTACCGAGGACAAGAGATCCGGAAGACGCCGATCGTAATCGAGTCCGAGACCGAAGAACTCCATCGTCTGCAGGAAATTGGCGATGCCTGCGTTCGGTCTCGAGCGCGCGAGGCATCGATCCGATCAGCATGCTGCTTCATGTCCTGCAGCTCCTTCTCGTCGAGACCGTCGAGACGAAGCCGGACGAGCTCTTCGTCGATCGAGGCAATAGCCCGCTCGACGTTGGCCGGACTGACGCCGGCGCGGATCACCAGCGGCCCTTCGAGGACGTTCGCATCAAATGAACTGGAGACGTAGTACGCCAATCCCCTGGCGTTCCCGGATGCTGTCGCCCAGCCTTCCTCCGATCGCGTGCATCGCCCCAGCGCGACGTTCATCAACCAGTAGGCGTAGTAAGCGGGATTGTCGCGCGCGATCGTCGTGAATCCGTAGGCGATGTCCGTCTGCGCCTTGTTCATCATCGGGATGACGCGCTGCCGGCGTTCGGTCGCGCGTTTCACGGGCGGGAGGACCATCGGCGCCGGCTTGTCCGCACGCCATCCGCTGAACACGCGCCGGGCCGCATCGAGCACGCGATCGGTGGTGACGTCGCCGACGACCACCGCGCTCAGCTCCGGCGGCGCGAACCGGGTGCGGTGAAGCGCGAGCAGACGATCGCGCGTGAGCGATTCGACGATCTCCACGCTGCCTTTCGCGCGCCGGCCGTATGGATGCTGCTCGCCGTAGAGCATTGCCATCAGGGCTTCCGACGCCCGCACCGCCGGGCTGTCGTCGTCCTGCCTGATCGCGGTAATCACTCGCCGCGTCGCGTCGACGAGTTCGTGGTCTGGCACGCTGGGCGACATCACCATGTCTCCCAGGAGCGTCCAGCACGCCGTCGAAATCCTTCGAGAGGCAGTGCAGACGATCGAGAAGATGTGCCGCGTCACGTTGATCGACAGCGTGATGCCGTGACCGTCGATCTCATCGGCAATCTGATCCGCCGATCGATTTGCCGTGCCGCGGTCGATCACGCGGGCGAGCAGGGTTCGTCGCGCCTGATGCATCGCGATCGGATCGCAGGCCGATCCGGCGCGCACCGCGAGGTTGATCGCAACCGCGGGTGTCTTGCGCGTTTCCCTGGCGAGCACGACAACGCCGTTGTCGAGCGTCGAACGGATGGGTGAAAGCCCGGCGGACGCAGGAGCCATTTACGACCGGGCCACCGGAACGGGGTCGAACCAGCCGATCGTCCGGTTCGACTCGACGAGAAGCGTCCGGGCTGCTTCGTTCACCTGCTCGAGCGACACGGCATCAATGCCCTGCTCGAGGCCGGTAAAGATGTCCACGCTCGCAATCGTTTCGAAGTACCCCAGCTGGTGCGCGATGTTGGTCACGCTGTCGCTGTCGAAGACCATCCGCGCCTGCAGCTGCGCTCTCGCACGTTCGAGCTCGTTCGCGGTAATCCCGGAGCGCTGAACACCGCTCAGGGCTTCCAGGAGCGCGGGCTTCCACGGCCGCGAGCGACGCGCCTTCGGTCGCGGTCACCGAGATCGTGTGCAGAAACGGCTGCGCGGTGGGAATCATCTGCCCGAATATCGAGGACGCCAGACCGGTGTCGACGAGCGCGCGATAGACGCGGGATTTCCGCTGTGGTGGCGGCACGCGGAAACTGGTCCAGAGGTTGACACCCTTGGCGCCGGTCAACACCGCATCGAGCAGCAGCGCCGGAAAAAACAACCGATCGGTAACAGCCGGCGCGTGATAGCCAATCTTCAAATAAGCCGTCGTGCCTTCTTTGCGAATCGTCAGACGGCGTTCACCCGTCTGCTCCGGCTCCAGGTGGTTCTGCCGCGGCGGCGCGACGCCAGGCTCGATCGCCCCGAACTGACGCTCTGCACGCCGCAGGACATCGTCCGTGTCGACATCTCACCACGATGACGAGAGTGGCATTGTTCGGGATGTAATGCCGCCGGTAGTAGCCGTACAGATCCTCGCGCGTCATCGACTGCAGATCCGAAAGCCAGCCTATGGTCGGATGGCGGTACGGATGCGCCTTGAAGGCCGTCGCCGTCAGCTCCTGATCGAGGAGCTGATCGGGATCGTTCTCACCGCCCTGAAGCTCCGAGATGATGACCGTGCGTTCCGACTCGCAGTCCTCGGGATCGTACAGGCAGCCGGCCATTCGCTCGGCTTCGATGAACAGCATGCGATCCAGCGCATCGCGCGTCGCCGTCTCGAAGTAGGTGGTCTGGTCGATCCAGGTGTAGCCGTTCAGGCGCCGCCAAACTGCTCGATGATGCCTTTGACCTTGTCGCGGGGAATATTGGTCGTACCCCTTGAAGTTCATGTGTTCGACCCAGTGAGACACGCCGGTCGAGCCGGGGCGCTCGTCCTTCGAGCCGACCCTGTACCCAGCACCAGACCGAGGCGAGCGGGGCGGTGTGCTCCTCCTCACCAGGACTTTCAGACCGTTAGCGAGCGTGGCCGCGCGAAGGGGGCGCGTCATCACTCTCATTATAAAATTGCTGGGAGCACCCATGCCTGAGTGGAAAGACACCGTCAACCTCCCGCGGACCGACTTCCCGATGAAGGCGAACCTGCCGACCAGCGAGCCGCAGACGCTCGCGCGCTGGGCCGGCATGGATCTGTACGGAAAGATCCGCGCCAGCCGCAGAGATGCGCCCGAAGTTCGTCCTGCACGATGGACCACCGTACGCCAACGGGAACATTCATCATCGGCACCGCGCTGAACAAGATTCTCAAGGACCTGGTCGTCAAGTCGCGTTCGATGGCCGGGTTCGACGCGCCCTACGTGCGTGGGATACGACTGCCACGGCCTGCCGATCGAGCTGAAGGTCGACCGCGAGCTCGGTCCGAAGAAGCGCGAGATGTCGGTGGCCGAGTTCTGCCGTGCGTGCCGCGCATACGCAGAGCGCTTCATCGGCTCGATGACCGAACAGTTCCAGCGGCTCGGCGATTCTCGGCACCTGGGACGACCCGTACCTGACGATGAACTTCAAGCTATCAGGCGGCGATCGCGCGGGCGTTCGGCAAGTTCGTCGAGCAAGGGCCTCGTCTACAAGGGCAAGAAGCCGGTCCACTGGTGCATTCACTGCCGGACGCGCGCTCGCGGAAGCCGAAGTCGAGTACGAAGATCACTCGTCGCCGTCGATCTACGTGGAATTCCCGCTTCGCTGACGAACGGACGTCGGAGCTCGTGGCGCGCAGTGCCCGGCGCTCACGGGACGTAACGTGTCGGTTCTGATCTGGACGACGACGCCCTGGACGATTCCATCGAATCTGGCGATCGCGTTTCATCCGGAGTTCGACTACGCCGCGTTCGACGTCGACGGCCGCGCCGTCATTGTCGCGGAGGCGCTCGCACCGGCGGTCGGCTGCGGCCACCGGTCGAACCTTCGGTCGCGCCGGTCGCGCGGATGAAAGGCGATGTGTTCGAGCACATTCGCTTCCGGCATCCGCTGTACGAGCGCGATTCGGTCGGCGTGCTGGGCACGTATCGTCACGCTCGAGGCCGGCACTGGCGCGGTGCACACCGCGCCCGGTCATGGCGCGGACGACTTCGCGACAGGCCTGAAGTGCGGGCTCGAGATTCTACGCGCCTGTCGGACCCGCCGGACACTTTCTCGATACGGTGGAGCTTTTCGGCGGCCATCGTGTGTTCGACGCCAACCCGAAAGTCGAGCAGGCGCTGCACGAGCGCGGCCGTCTCTGGCATCGCGAGACCGTTCGCGCATCGATGCTCCGCACTGCTGGCGCTGTCACAATCCGGTGATCTTCCTCGCCACGTCGCCAGTGGTTCATCCGGATGGACGGCGAGCCCGTGGTTCGAAGGGCTGAGGGCTCGGGCGCTGAGGGCTGAGGTCGGGGCAAAGGGCAGAGCGAGACGCGCCGATGACGCTGAGGGCCGCGGCGCTCGACGCCATCGATCATCGCGTGAGCTGGATTCCGGCGTGGGGACACGACCGCATTTACAACATGGTCGTGAACCGGCCCGACTGGTGCATCTCGCGTCAGCGCGCCTGGGAGTGCCGATCCCGGCGGTGGATTGCACCAAGTGCGGCGAAGCCATCGTCACGCCCGGCGCTCGTCGAGCAGGCCGCGAAGGTGTTCGAAACCTACGGCGCCGACGCCTGGTACGAGCGCCCGATCGAAGAATTCGTCCCGGCGGGTCTGACGTGCCCGAACTGCGGCGGCATCGACTTTCGAGCGCGAGATGAACATCCTCGACGTCTGGTTCGATTCGGGATCGAGCCACGAGGCCGTGCTCTCGATGCGGCCCGAGCTGACGTGGCCGGCCGACGTCTATCTCGAAGGCAGCGATCAGCATCGCGGCTGGTTCCAGAGCTCGCTCCTCGTCGGCGCTCGGCACCCGCGGCCGCTCCGCCGTTCCAGGAAGTCATCACGCACGGCTTCCTGATCGACGTCGACGGCACGCAAGATGTCGAAGTCGCTCGGCAACACCATCGAGCCGCAGGACGTCATCAGGACAGCGGCGCCGACATCCTGCGGCTCTGGGTCGTCGATGAGCGACTACCGCGAGGAAATCCGCGTCGGAAAGGAAATCCTCGCCCGGGCCGTCGAGGCGTACCGCAAGATCCGGAACACGCTTCGCTACCTGCTGGCCAACTTAGTCGACTTCACCCGGGGACCGATTCGCTCCCCATTGGTCAGCTCGAAGAAGTGGACCGCTACATCCTTGCGCGCTACAGCGAGGTTGCGCAGCGCATCCTTCGCGCGTACGACGAGTACGACTACGGGACCATCTTTCAAGCCATCAACGCGTTCACTACCGTCGACTTGAGCGCGTTTTATGCCGACGTATCGAAGGATCGTCTCTACACGTTTGCTGCGCGATCGCGTGAGCGCCGCTCGGCACAGACCGCGTTATGCATCATGGCCGACGGTCTGACGCGCCTCGCCGCGCCCATCCTGTCGTTTACAGCCGACGAGCTCTGGCGGTTCCTGCCAGGCACCCGGGAAGAGTCGGTCCACATCGCGCTCTTCCCGGAGCGGGCCGAGCTCGCGACGCTGGCTGATGCGGCGCTGCTCGAGCGGTGGGAAACACTCACGAATCTCCGGCAGGGTGTGTGCTGGCGGTCATAGAGCCTCTCCGAAAGGACAAGAAGATCGGCAGCTCGCTGCAGGCCAAGGTCATCCTGTCGGGCTCGGAAGACTCACTGGCCGCACTCAGGCCGTTCGAGCGCCAGCTGCCAATGCTGTTCATCGTCTCCGAAGTGGAATTGAGGTCAGAGCCGTTGCAGGTGACCGGTGCGGTGGTCCACGGCGCGTGCACGATCGCGATCGAGCGCGCCTCTGGAGTGAAATGCGAGCGGTGCTGGCGATACGTGAAGAGCGTCTCGAGCGAGCCCGCCTTTGCCGGCCTGTGCGATCGCTGCCAGGATGCGCTCGCGGAGCCCATCCATGGCTGAAATCACGGCGAGCGATACGCTGCAGCCTGCCGCATCCGAGCCGCGCCGGCGTCGTCTCGAGATCTGGCTGCCGCTTGCCATCGTCATCTTCGACCAGATCACCAAGGCGCTCATCCGCCAGATGGTCCCGCTTCACGAGAGTGTGACGGTCATACCCGGATTCCTCGACATCACGCATGTCCGGAACACCGGAGCGGCGTTCGGCATCCTGAACTCGGTCGATTTCCCCTTCAAGGTCGTCGTCATCCCGGTGATCGCGGCGGCTGCGCTGATTGCCGTGGGCGATGCATCAGCCAGCCTCGCGCACCATCAGCTCATCGCCCGTCTCGGCCTGGCGCTCATCATTGGCGGGGCGGCGGGAAACCTGCTCGATCGGATGGTCGTGGGATCGGTCGTGGACTTCGTTGACGTCTACTGGCGAGACTGGCATTTCTGGGCGTTCAACGTGGCCGATTCCGCCATCACCATCGGCGTCGTGATCATGATTCTGGATATGATCGGTCGAGGCTCCCATGTATCCCCGCCTGCTTGATCTCGGCCCACTGACGATTTACACCTACGGCATTCTTCTCGCCGCGGCGTATCTGCTCGGCTTGAAGCTCGCGATGACGCGGGCCAAAGCGCGCCAACTCGACGAAGCGCGCATCCTGGACCTCGGCATTTACATCATCGTCAGCGCGCTCATCGGAGCCAGCTGCTGCTGCTCTTCACCGATTTCGGGACGTATCTCGCCAATCCTCGCGAGCTGCTCACGCTCGTTCGGGTAGCCGGCGTGTTTTATGGCGGGTTGATTCTCGCGGTGCTGGTGGCGATCTGGGCACATCCGCCGCGTGGGCCTGCCGCTCTGGACGACCTGCGATGTGTTCGCGCCAGGCATCGCGCTCGGCCACGTCGTAGGACGCCTCGGCTGCCTGTTCGCCGGATGCTGCTACGGCAAGCCGACGACGATGCCGTGGGGCATCACGTTTACCGATCCGTTTGCGGCAACGAATACGGGCACGCCGCTGAACGTCGCGCTCCATCCGACCCAGCTCTACGAGGCCGGGGCCGAAGCCATTATCTTGATCGTGCTGTCTCGCCACGGAATCACGCAGCCGCCGCTATCCCGGACGAACCTTCTGGCTGTACATGCTGCTCTACGCGATCTCGCGCTACGTCATCGAGATCTATCGCGGCGATCCCGCGGCACCATCGGAATCTTTTTCGACCTCGCAGTTCATCTTCGCTCCTGCTCGCGCCGCTCGCGCTCGCCATGCTCATCTACCTGCGGCGCGCCACGGCGCCGGAGCCGAAATCAGGTCCGCAAGGCCGCCTGAATCGAGTGGCTCGCGAAACGCTCACCGTCTCACCGGACAGCGAGGGGGTCCGGCTCGATTTGTTTCTCGTTTCTACGGTTCCGGGACACTCACGGTCGCAGCTCCAGCGCCTGATCAAAGACGGGCACATCCAGGTCGGCGGGCACGCGCGGCTCGTCCGAATCAACTGGTCAAGGCCGGACAGGTCGTTCGCGATCGATATTCCCGAGCCGGTCGATGCCATACCGGCGCCCGAAGCGCTGCCGATCCGGATCGTCTACCAGGACAGTGACCTCGTGGTGGTCGACAAACCCGCTGGAATGGTCGTTCATCCCGCTGCTGGTCATTCAGACGGCAGCGCTCGTCAACGCGCTTCTGCATCACATCGGACGACTTGAGCGGCATTGGTGGCGAGAAGCGGCCTGGCATCGTCCATCAGGCTCGACCGCGGGACATAGTTCAAGGCAAATGCGATCTACGAAGTACCGTTTGGCAAAGGCCAGAAATATTTCAACAAAGGTGTGTTGAGCCAGGTTCTGGGAGGCTTTCAACTCGGAACGATTCTGCGGTTAAGAAGCGGCGAGCCACTCACCATCGTCAGCGGACTGGGCACCCTCAATAGCCGTTTGCGCAGTTCCAATGCCACAAACGCCTTCAACAATACAGTTGATTTGGTGGGAATCAGCCTCGATCAACTGCGCGCTGCCCTGGGCCCGCGCACCCTCAATGGCCGTATTTACTATATCGATCCCGCGATGTTGACGAGCTTTGCCAACCCGGCCCCCGGGACGCTGGGCAGCCTGCCGCACGGCGCGCTCACCGGTCCGAGCTTCTTCCGCGCTGACTTTAGCGCGCTCAAGCGCACGCGCTTGACGGAGCATCAGAACATCGAGTTCCGCGCAGAGTTTTTCAACATCTTCAATACAGTAAACTTCGAGAACCCCAATCTCAACATCAACGATCCTAACTTCGGCGTGGTCTCTGCAATTCGTGGCGAACCGCGCGTGATTCAGTTTGCGCTGCGTTACAACTTCTAAACCAGTAAGGACAAGGGTATGTCAATCATTAAGCGCAATCGGCCCCACCAGGCCGGCTGGCGAATCACTGCCGCTACGCTGCTTGCCGTTCTACTTCCGATCGTCAATGCTGCCGCTCAGCCAGGTCGTCCACGCCCGCGAATCGCGAGTGGCCCAACCTTTCGACTTGCCGGACGGCACACCTTCACGATCACGCACGTCCGCAAGATTGACGTTATCAACTGGCAAGTGGATCGCGAAGAGACGCCTGAAGGTGGCGGCGCCTCGACACTCACCAGAAGCATTGCCACAGCTCAGGGTGCAAATGCATCTTTCGACCTCCCTAAGATTTCCGGCAGAGAAACTGTCTACTACATTCACGCACACGGGTCTGGCTTTAGCGATACACAACGTGTGCAAGTGTTTCCATCTGGTGCTCGCTTTTCCATTATGTACAAGAGTCGCGGAAATCCGGACGTGCAAACATACATCTGCGTGCCTCCAACATTGAGTGCGGCAACGAAGATTGTCGTAGTGATGGCGGGTCAGCAGCGCGATGCCGATGCATATCTCGATTCCTGGATTGCGTGGGCGTCGCGCAATGATTACATCGCCCTGGCGCCTCAATTTGATGAAGCGCATTGGCCCGGTTCGCGCGGTTACATGCTGGGAAATGTTTTCAAGGGCGAAGACGGCGCCGGTGGAGTGACTCCGGAGGCGCAGTGGTCGTTCACTGTTGTCGAAGGCATTCATCAAACCGTGCGCAACGGGTTCGGAATTTCCGACAAGCTTTATGATTTGTTTGGCCATTCTGCGGGTGCACAATTCGTACACCGCTTCCTGCTGTTCAAGCCAAATGCGAGCGTGCGGAATGCGATTGCTGCAAATGCCGGTTGGTATACCGTGCCCGATCGCGGCATTCCCTTCTCGTACGGCTTGAAGCATCCGCTCCTGCCGCTCACCCAGCGTGATCTAATCTCGTGGACCGATAAGAACCTGATAATCCTGCGCGGCACGGCCGATCTCAATTCCGATCACAACTTGCGAGTCACACCGGAAGCCAATGCGCAGGGAAAGAACCGCTACGAGCGGGCCGCTTACATGATCGAGAAAGCACGGTCAGTCAATGCGCATACGCGCTGGGAACTAATCGATGTCCCGGGCGCCGATCATGATCAGAAAAAGATGGCGCCTGCGGCACAGGAACTGTTCAGCAAATATTCGAGTAAGGCCGGCGAGCGAGGCGGGAAGAAACCAAGAGCGCGCACAACACAGTGAGGTTCGCCATTAGCCAATCAAACCGCAAGGCAATTTATTCGCATTTGTATTTTCAGGTGCTGGTCGCCATAGCCGCGGGCATTCTGCTTGGCTATTTCTTTCCCGGCCTGGCCGCGAAGCTGAAGCCGCTCGGTGACGCGTTCATCAAACTCATCAAGATGATGATCGCACCCATCATCTTTACGACAGTTGTGGTCGGGATTGCGCGCATCGGCAGTCTGAAGGAGGTCGGACGCGTAGGCCTTAAATCAATTATCTATTTCGAACTGGTCTCATCGCTGGCCCTGGTTATCGGCCTCGTAGTCGTGAACCTGGCGCACCCCGGCGCCGGCATTAACGCAGACGTCAGCACGCTCGATGCAAAGGCGCTGGCGAGCTACACGACCGGCGCAAAATCACTTTCGACGGTAGATTTCTTCCTGCACATGATTCCCGACTCGGTGGTCGGCGCTTTTGCCGGCGGGAAATTCTGCAGGTGCTACTGTTCTCCGTGCTCTTTGGGCTGGCGCTCGCCCGCCTTGGTAAGAAGGGCAAGACTCTCGTCGACGGTATCGACCAGCTTTCACACGCTCTCTTTAACGTGATCGCGATCGTCATGCGCTTCGCTCCCATCGGCGCGTTCGGCGCAATGGCATTCACGATTGGCGCCTATGGTGTGGGCACGCTGGTTTCGCTTGGCAAGTTGATGGCCTGCGTCTATCTCACTTGTCTGCTCTTTGTGTTCGTTGTCCTTGGCACGATTGCCCGTCTTGCGGGCTTCAGCCTCTGGCAGTTCTTGCGTTACATCAAAGAGGAGATATTGATCGTGCTGGGAACGTCTTCATCCGAAGCAGCTTTGCCGCGGATGATCACCAAGCTCGAGAATGTAGGCTGTGCCAAACCGGTCGTCGGCTTAGTGATTCCCACCGGATATTCTTTCAACCTCGACGGCACGTCGATCTATCTCACAATGGCGGCGATTTTCATTGCGCAAGCTACCAATGTTCAACTCACGCTGGGCCAGCAGATCTCCATTCTCGCAGTGCTGTTGTTAACGTCGAAGGGAGCGGCTGCCGTAACCGGTGGCGGCTTCATAACTCTGGCGGCGACGCTTTCCACCACAGGTCACATTCCGGTCGCAGGCCTGGCGCTATTGCTCGGAATCGATCGGTTCATGTCCGAGGCGCGGGCCATTACAAACTTGATCGGCAATGGTGTAGCCACGATGGTGATTGCAAAATGGGAGGGCGCGCTGGATATGCAGCAAGCGCGCGCAGTCCTGGCGAGAGATGCCGCGGTGATGGCCGAGGAGCCGGAACTCGCAGCAGACTCCGCAGCAATATCTGCACTGCAAGCGTCGCCGTAAAGGGTTCATACATGCAGCAAGGGGCATGCACTCAAACGATCACTAAACACGATATCTCGAACTTAGAAACTCTCACTGCCGACGATCATTCGTGGCCCTCGGGGATGAAGGATTCGCGCTTCTTCAAAATCAGTCGGCAATCTGACTTTGGTATAGACGCACCGCGAGCGCAGCGGCGAATGGACGACATGCTGATTATTGAGGTAAGGATAACGATCGGCTTTTCATCATTCTTTCCGAAGCCGCAAGGGCCGTTACTGATTTCATTCTTCGACCAAATGGGGTTGGTCCGGCTGCGTCGCGCGAATCGAAAGCACAAGTACGGCGGCGACCAATGCCGATAACGAAAGATAGAGCACGCCGCCGAGAAACGATCCTGTTAACGTGCTCAGGTAACCAACCACGTAAGGACCTGCGTAGCCGCCAAGATTCCCAACCGAATTGATCAAGCCAATCGAAGCCGCGGCTGCCGTGCCGCCGAGAAAGCTCGTCGGTAAAGACCAGAAGCCCGGAAGATAAGCATAGATTCCCGCTGCGGCAATACAAAACATCGCAACGCTCAGCGCAAGCCGATCTCGCCATATCACTGCCAGTAGTAGTCCCGCACTTGCCGTTACGATCGATAGCGCCGTATGCCAACGACGCTCTTTGGTTCGATCAGATGACCAGCCCACCAACAGAATCGCAATCAGGCCAACACAGTAAGGTATGGCTGAGATCAGAGTCACGCGCAAATTTGAAGAGCCGGACTGCTGCTTGATGATTGAAGGCAGCCAGAAAGTAAACCCATAGTGAGTGCTGACTATGAAAAAGTATGCCACGGCCAGAATGATCACTTCGCGGTGTCGAAACGCCTGCAGGATGCGTATTGGACTGGTGACCCGCCTGGCCTGATGCTCTTGCGCCAGCTCGCGGCGCAGCCACTCGCGCTCATCTTCAGGCAACCAGGCTGCTTGATGGGGCCGGTCAGTCAAATAAAAAATGGTGATTACGCCAAAGATGATTGCCGGGATGCCTTCGATTATGAACAGCCATCGCCAACCATGGAGCCCGAGCCAATTAACGTTCAGCAGCAAGCCTGACAGTGGCGAGCCGATGATGTTTGAAACCGGTAGCGCCGCCAGGAACATGCCAATTGTCTTGGCCCGATCCTCACTACGAAACCAATGGCTAAGATACACAATTAGTCCCGGGAAGAAGCCGGCTTCGGCGAGGCCCAACAAAAACCGCAGGACATAGAATTGGTTCTTCGTCTGTACGAAACCCATCAGTATCGCGACGATGCCCCAGGAGATCATGATGCGCGCGATCCAGCGACGCGCGCTCCACTTCTCAACCAGAATGCTCCCTGGAATCTCGAGCAGGAAGTAGCCCCAAAAAAGATGCCGGCGCCGAACCCGAGGACCTCATCAGTGAAAGACAAATCACCTTTCATCTGCAGCGCGGCATAACCCACGTTGACCCGATCGAGATAAGCAATGACAAAGAGGACGAAAAAGATAGGGCATCAATCGCCGCATTATTCGGCGACGTGCACGAAGAGAGACCGCGTTTGGGTTCGATTGCACAGCTCAGCAGATGTGTGCGCCTTGCGAATTCACGTACACCGCGTACAAAGACTGACTAGCAGTCATAAACAAACGATTCCGTTTCGCGCCACCAAAGGAGATATTGCTGCGAAACTCCGGCAGCAGGATCTGGCCGATGCGCTGACCTTCCGGCGCAAAGATGTGAACAGCCATCATAGCCTTCTCCCACCCAGCCCGCTTTGCTTGTCCTTTATTATGATTTCTTCTTTCGTCTAAAACGGTTAGTCACCGCCCCGGATTCTTCATCCTAACTGAATACAGCGAAGTCCGCGCGGCAATGAAGAGTGTCCGAGAGTCCCTGGCGCCGAATGAAAGCTGAATAGGGCGTTCGGGCACGTTGATCGTGTCGATCTGCTTGCCTGCCGGATCGTACACATAGATCTGACCTGCGGCGATGTAGACGTTACCGCGCGAGTCAACCGCGACACCTTCACCCCCGCGATATGCGAATATCTTCATATCAATCAGAGCACCGTCGGGACCGACCGTACCGACCCACGTTTCCTGAGTCCTCTCGCTGGTGACATACGCAGGCTGTCCGATCGCGACAGGAGCCAACCCGAAACTACGCAGCTGACCGCTACTTTTTATGCCGAAGCTTACCGCTCCGTCCAGAAAATCCTGGCCCGTCGGCAGGAACGTCGTCTCGTCCGGCGACACGAAGTGACTCGCAGGTTTCGTCAAAACGGACTTGTTGATGTGCCAATCGCTGACAGGTAGATAAGCGATTGCACCAGATCGCGGCTGTGCAGGCTTTGGCTTGAGTAAAGTAATCTCAGAATCCTCGCGGCAGGCCTTAAAAGTATAAACCGTGCCGTTGCCAGACATGGAGGTCACGATCAGATTGCCGGATTTATCGAACGCGAGGTTCGCCGGATCGAGGGCGTTGTCGCGAACAACCGAAAGCTGCTTCACCGAGGGCGACCAGCGATATATGCGTTGCCAGTGCGCGTCCACAAAGTAATAGTTGCCCGACGGATCAACGGCACCGCCCGATATGTTGTAGAAGCCTGTGCGTAGGCGCTCAACCTTAGCCCCGACCTGGACCACTGGAGAGGCAGCCGACCGGCGCTGAGTCTTCGACGGCTCAGCGCTGGAAACATCGAGCCACGCGAATTCACGTTGCCGGATCTCGACGTCGTAAGTTCGATCATGGACCGTCGTGTCGAATGACACCTTGCTGTTGCTGTAAGTGTGCACGTTTCGAAACTTGATATTCTTCGAATCCGCAATTTCAACAGCATAAGGGAACGGCTGAAACATGCTGATGACGCGATAGATGAATAGGTTCGCGATCGTAATGTTGGATGAGTTGACGATCTCAAGCGGTAGCGCAAAGCCGCCCTCGCCACGCTCCTCCTCCGCCTGAAGCGCATATATTTGCCAGTTCGACACGTCGTGAAGCTGGATTTCGTGGCGCACATGGTGCTCACTCGACATCTCGTAAACGCGCCCTTCGGTTGACGTGTTGGATACAAGCATGCCGGCCTGGGCGAAGGTGCTCGGCGTCCAGATGTCAAAGAAAGTGCCGCCGCCACCGTCCGTTACCCAAAGGCTCGGATACTGGCTGTCCCAGCGGCGGTTGAGGTCGGGGTCCGCGGTGTGCGCGTTGTTGTATGGATTCTCGCGCGTACCCGTCGGGCTTGTTCGTTCCGTGCCCGCCGAGAAACCGCACATCATTCATCATCGACGCGGCACCTGCCATCCACTTCACCGCGACCGCACGCGGGTTGATGCCATTCGTGTAGAGACCAATACCAAACAGGATATTCGTGCCGCCCTTCGGAGCTTCGATCAGCGGTTTTGGTCCGCCGACGCCCTGAAACGCCGGTGTCCGATCCGGCACGATGATCTGGGTACGGTTTGGATGCATTCCGATGAGAGCCGTGTCGGATCTTAGCGTCAGGGTGTCGCTAACAACATAGTAGCCGGAAGGGAATATAGATCGAGCGATGGCCGGCGATAGCTTTGCGGAAGACTTCGGTATCATCGCTGATACCGTCGCCCTTGGCCCCGAGAGAACGTATGTTCACCCACTTGTCTCGCGCCGGCAGATCGGGTAGATCGGATGTGAAAGGAGCCGGCAACGACGCGAGTGGCGCAGTCTCGAACACCTGTCGTGTCTCGGGTGACGCGCTCATATTAGAGTAGCTAAGACCATACGAGAATGTCTTGACTTCGTAACGCCGAAGTGGACCTGCGACCTGACGCCCGCTCTCATCATACTTCGCGAACACGGGCACACCATCACAGATGATGTTCTCCATGTTGATCTGAGTCTGCGAGTTCTTCTCGTTGCTGATAACTACAGCCGGACCCGAGCCACATTCTCCATGCGTCCGTTCTTGATCCATAGTTCGTCATGGAACGTCGGCTCGATCGTCACCGCGCTGGGCACGTTCATGAAACGTGGACGAATAAGTGTGAGTCCGGCGGCGCGCTCACGGATGGCAGTCACGCGCTGTCCTTCGAAGGTGGCGTCCACCGCCGTGAACTGCCAACTCGGCGAAGGCGTTTGTGTCCAAATTCCGTAATCGCCGCCATAGAAGTGTACATCTTCCATGACATTACCAGTGTCGTGCACGCCGGAGAGACCTGATCCGATGTGAAAGTTCATGTGCGCGAGGAACGAGTGTTGAGCGTACCGTCCCCGAATGCCGACAGCACCCGCGTTGCCGTCACCGATCTCGATGTCCACATTGCTCATCGCGGAGTAGAACGTGCCGGCACCGGCGTCGCGCGGCGCGCCGGCACGACCAGCACCCGGATTGATGCCTGGTGCGGTTGCCGGTGCACCGCCCGGTCGTGTGCCCGGGCGAGAGCCGGAGAAGAAAACCATGTACTTTTCCTGCGTCTTGTCGTTGTAGCCCGGTGTGTTATCGCCGAGCACGAGCACCGGCCGCGTCGGACCAAATCCGATCAGTCGAATTCCTCCCCACACATACACGGTTGTCGTCAGCCGGTAACGGCCCGACGGAACGAAGACAATACCCTCCCCGGTGGTCTCCTGCACCTTGTCAATAGCGGACTGCAACGCCTCGGTGTCGTCGGTAGTACCGTCGCCATGCACAGGGAAGTTTTCCGGCGTGAGGTACACAGCCTTCGGATCGTCGAGTCTTAGTGGGTAGTAGGACTGGGCATCGATTGGCGTTGGGAGTAGCACAAGGAGGAGAAGCCATTTGAAGTTCATAGTTTCCTATCAAGATAGACAAACTTAACCTTGAAATCGCGATTCGCGGTATGGCAAGAAGTAACTTGCGTCAAGGCGTTTGTCAATTGACCAGATGATGAACCGCGATCCATGTTACCCAAGGCGCTACCTTTGTTTATTCTTGAGTTAAGTTGACAACACCGTTTCGCCGGTTCCCTACTGAAGGCCGAGGCTGCCGACCGCCAGCGCGAAGAATAAAAGTATTGCAACAGGAAACCATCCAGTACCCTCCGGTCAGCCCTGACCTGTCAGGCAGTTGGACGAGACTTTTGCGCGTGTTTGGGCCCGGAGCCATCATCGCCTCGGTGACGGTTGGTACGGGGGAAACCATCTTTGCACCCGCGCGTCGGCGCTGTGTTCGGCTACGCAATGCTCTGGGTGCCCCTCGCCGCGGTCGTTTTCAAAACCGTGCAAGTTTACGCCGGAGCCAGATATATCGTGCTGACGGGCGAGCATCCGTTGCGCGCCTGGTCGCGTATTCCAGGTCCCCCGTGCGTGGGTGGCCAAGCTCCTACGGCGTCGCCGATAGGATATCCTGCTTGCGGGCGAGATACGCCAGCTCTTTCTGTAACTTCTCATAGCTCTGATACCTTGACCGCTGGATGCAAATTGCAAAGGTGACCCATTGGGTGCGATCGTAGTCTATTCGCGAGGAGGGTTTTTCCTCGATGCACTGTCCACTGATGTGGTCAGCAAATAATCTCTGATGATATGCGCTTCTGTAAGCATTGCGGTTTTGCGCTTGATGGCGTGAAAGATTTGACTGCGCCCCCTGTGCCTGTTAAGAATCATTCACCAGGCTTGTTGAGTATCCGGGTTGGCGCAGACCAACGATCTCCTCAGAGGATTAAATCAATCGGCGTATCTGTTGCGTTTCTCTCGTTTGTGCCCATCGTACTAGCAATAGCCCAAGGGGTGTTTAGCTTCACTTTGCTGCCTCCTTTGTTGTTGATAAAAGCGTTCTATGTACTATTAGCTATTACGGCGCTCAGATTCGGCTATGCAATTTACGAAGCTAAACAAGCTGGGAAGTCTCCAAGGAAAGCTCAAGCCGGCATGAGCACCCACGAGCTTGAATTACCCAAGGCGGATAGCTCGTCCGTTACAGTTCTCAGCGCACAGACAGCGAATAGCGCTGAGATAATTCAGCCGCCGAGCATTACAGAACACACAACGAGGCTGCTTAAATCTGAGACGGATCAATAGGCCGTCTCGTGTGGTTGCGTGCGCGGCACAACAACTCCGGTGGGTCGCAGGTTCAGTTCTGCTGGCTCATCTGGACTTTCAGTGATTTGCAGTTGGCATTTGATGCAGCCGCTTTTGTTTGTACCTATACACGAAGACCTTGACCTGGAAACAAGCGCTGGTTGAGAATCGACCCGCCTTACACACTGCAGCAGTCGAGATCGCGGCGGAGTCTCAAAACTTGAAAACATCGTTACTGCTAATGATCCTCGTTCTGTTGCTGCTGGCCTTCAGTTCGCAGACCGGCCGGGCGCAGATGCAGCCGCCAGCGCAAGCGCAGGGAGATACAGGCCTGCCCGATTTCTCTGGTTTCAATCTCATCGATAGCTTCGCGAGGCTGCCCGCGGAGCGAACTAATCTGAGCACGCTCTGTGATGTCAGGCGGACCTCAATCGACGAAATTACGCGCAAAATCGAGGACGCGCTAACCCGTGCGGATGAATCGTCCGATCCAGCCGGCTGCCGTGCGGCTCCACAATGCAATGGGCGTGGTCTTCCCTTTACAAAGGCGACATCGCGGGCGCGATCCCTCAATTCGAAGAGGGCATCCGCATCGCGCATCAGCATTCGACCGAAGACCCCAGGTTTGCGGCTATGGAAAGCATCGACCTTGCCGCGCTCGGGATCGCCCAGCTGCGGCGCGGCGAGGTTGAGAATTGCGCGACTCGTCACACCGCGGACATGTGCATCTTTCCGCTCTCGCCGGCTGCCCGCCACACTCTGCGCTCAGGCTCGGAGCGGGCCATTGAGTATTTCGAACGCTATCTCGAACGCGAACCGTCCAGCCTGGAGATACGTTGGCTGCTCAACATTGCCTACCAGACGCTCGGCGAATATCCGGACAAGGTTCCCAAGGCTTACCTGATCCCGCCTTCGGCTTTCGAGTCAAAGGAGGACATCGGCCGGTTCGTCGATGTTGCTCCGGCGCTGGGTCTCGACAAGGTTGGCGCCGCCGGGAGGCTCAATCATCGACGACTTCGACAGCGACGGATTTCTCGACATTGTCGAGACCAGTTTCGATCCGTGTCAGCCGATGCGCATGTTCCACAACAACGGCGAGGGGACTTTCACGGACGTCTCTGAGCGCTCGCATCTCGCCCAACAGCTCGGGGAATCAATATCGTCCAGACCGACTATAACAACGATGGCTGGCTCGACATCTACGTAATGCGCGGTGGATGGGAATGGCCCATGCGCAACTCGCTATTGCGTAATAACGGCGACGGCACCTTCACTGACGTCACTCTTGAGAGCGGTCTGCTGAGTGTTGACTATCCCACTCATTCGGCGGCCTGGGCTGATTTTGACAATGACGGCTGGGTCGATCTCTTCGTCGGCCACGAGCACACGCGCAGCCAGCTCTTCCGCAACAAAGGTGACGGTACATTTGAGGACGTGTCGGCCAAGGCGGACGTAAACCGCGTCGCGTTCACGAAAGGCGTCGCTTGGGGAGACTATGATAACGATGGCTACCCGGACCTCTACGTCTCAAACTATGGAGAGGACAACTTCCTGTATCATAACCGGGGCGATGGATCGTTTGAGGAAGTCGCGACCAAGCTCGGCGTCGAGAAGCCAAAGTGGAGCTTCCCAACCTGGTTCTTCGATTACGACAACGACGGGCACCTCGACCTGTTCGTCGCCAGCTACTACTTTGCCGGCGGCGAGTGGGTGCGACCCTACCTCGGACTCCCGAGGCAGGGAGATTCCATGAAGCTGTACCGCAACACCGGCAAGGGGACTTTTGTCGACGTCACCCGTGAAACCGGACTCGACCGCGCAGTTGCGGCGATGGGAGCAAACTTCGGAGATGTAGATAACGATGGATATCTCGACTTCTATCTCGGCACCGGCGCTCCAACTTACACGGCTTTGATGCCGAATCTTCTTTACCGTAATCACGAGGCCAAATATTTCGTCGATATCAGCTCCTCAAGTGGAACCGGACATCTACAGAAAGGGCACGGAGTCTCCTTCGCGGATCTGGACAACGACGGTAATGAAGATCTGTTCGAAAACCTGGGTGGCGCGGTCCCGGGCGACAAAGTACAACAGCGTGCTTTTCATGAATCCCGGGCACTCAAATCGTTGGATCTCCATCAAGCTGTTCGGCGTGAAGAGCAATCGGGCGGCGATTGGAGCCAAGATCAAGCTGACGCTGGCGGGCCTCGGGCAAGCGAACCCGATTCGGTATCGCGAAGTCTCCAGCGGCGGCTCGTTCGGCGCGTCACCTCTGATGCAACACATCGGCATTGGCAAGGCCACAGCGATCGCTTCCATCGAAGTGACCTGGCCCGCCAGCCGAACCCGACAAGTTTTCAAGGACGTCGCGCCGAATCAGTTTATCGAGATCAAAGAATTCGAGAAAACCTATACCAGGCGGCGCGTTCGGCCAGTCACCTTGAAACGACCCTCAGACACCGATCCGCGGACGCCTCACCGTCACCCAAATTAGAAAGTAGTTGAACGAGCGGTTAGGGTAAAACGACCATTGCGCGCGATGCTCTTCTTAATTCCCGCGAAGTCTTTCTGCTCAATCAAACCTCTGCCTTCTTTGATCGTTACAACCTTATTCGCGCGGACACCGGTCACCCTATCGACAACCCGCTGGGCCAGCGTACTTCTATGAGGTCGACTGCGGTCCGCTTCTCGAGGCCGAAATGCAGTCGCAGATCATTTTGCGACAGGTAACTGCCGCCGCTCCGCACTTCGTCTGCTTGTATCAGGTCGTTCGAGACGACCTTCACCCGCGCGCCAATGCCGTCCCTGTTACTCTTCACGCCGATCGTTTTGACGAGCACCGAGTTATTCCGGTTTCCCCCGTCATTGCGCAATAGTTGCGGGGGCCCATCGAGATCGTTGACTATGACGTCGATGCCACCATCGTTATCGATATCTCCAAAGGCGGTCCCTCTGCTTGCACGTTCTTCTGCCAGGGCGCTGCCGCACTGCATGGCGACCTCGAAAACGTTCCATCGCGGTTGTTTCCTGAATAATAACTTCCGCTGCCGATAGTGATCTCTCTGCGGGTAGGCGTGGCCGTTGGCAACGAACAGATCGATCCAGCCGTCGTTATCAAAATCGAAAAACTTAGTTCCCCAGCCCACATAAGGAAGGCTTACTGTGGCCACTCCGGCGTCGTAGGAAACGTCCGTGAAAGAATTGCGACCAACGCTTCGGTAAAGCACATTGTATTCATCGTCGAAGTTGGTAATGAATATGTCGAGCCTGCCGTCATGATCGTAGTCACCCAGCGTGACGCCCATGCACCCCTGCTCGGCGCCGTTTCCGTTGACCGCCGCGCCCGCTTCGAATGCGATCTCGCTAAACGTGCCGTTCCCATTGTTATGGTAGAGGTAATTCGGCGTCGAGTCGTTGGCGACGAAAATATCGACCAGGCCGTCCCCATCAAAATCGCTGGCGACAACATCAAGCCCGTAGTAACCGATCGAGTCGTCGACACCCGCCTTTTTCGACACGTCGGTAAAGGTCCCGTCGCCGTTATTATGGTAGAGCGTGTCACCTGCTCCAGGCAGCCCTCTCGGACCACACTGCACCGGAACACCCTCTGAACTGGCACGTCGGGCCCTCGCCGAAAGCGGGTAGATGGTTGATATTAAAGCCAACGTAATTCGTTACGAACAGATCCAGCTTACCGTCGTTATCATAGTCCAGGAATGCGGCTCCAGTAGACCATCGGGGGTCGCCCACGCCTGCTTTTGAAGTAACGTCTGTAAAGCTGCCGTTGCCGTTATTTTTTAAGAGATGGTTGGGACCTAAGCAGGTCACATAAAGGTCGTCGAAACCGTCGTTGTTGTAGTCGCCCACCGCCACGCCCATACCCCAACCGATGTCGGCCGCTCCAGCCTTGTCGGTGACGTCGGTAAACGCACCGTCGCCATTGTTGTGATAGAGCGCGCTTCTGGTTCGCTTGTTCGACTTGAGCAGTTCTACCGTCTGAGAGTTGACCAGAAAAATGTCCAGATAGCCGTCGTTGTCATAGTCGAAGAGCGCCACCCCGCCGCTCATTGACTCAACGATGTATTTCTTTTCAGGCGATAAAACGTGTCTGAATGTGATACCAGCCTGGGCTGTGATATCGACGAACTGAACCGCATTCGACTGACCTTGGATTTTGCTGCAGGGCACAATCGTCAGCAACGCGACCAGCCCTCTGATCAGAAATCTCTTTTGCCTCAATCCCATATAGTAATCTCTGATCAGGCCTTGCTAGTCTTTGACTCAGTGATCTCTCCGGCTCGGCACCGTCTTTCTAAGCTGATCGAGCATCTCAAGCAGCACGTGAAGCTGGGCGGAATCGCCGGTAACTTTGGCCATCCGCTGAATAGCCTGGTCAGCGAGCTCAGCCTTCCCCTGCTTGATCAGAGAGAAAGCGAGCGCGTAATAGAGATCGATGTTAGTTGATTCGGACGTGATCACGTTCGCCAGAAGTTCGGAGGCCCTGGGATAGTCTGAGGTTTTGAAATAGTTCAGGCCTAACAGCCAACGGGCACGGATATTTTGTGGGTGAGTCTTTACTTCCAACTCTAACGGCGGCACCGCGTCTTTGTAGGATTCTGCCCGAAAGTAGGCGAGACCAAGGTTGTAATCAACATCCTCCTGTTGTGGGTTCCAGTTCGCCGCCTGACGAAACTGCTCCGCCGCGCCACGGAAGTCCCCTCGATCCGCTCGCAGCAACCCGATACTGCTGTGAGTCGCGGCAAGTATCTTCGCATAGTAGGCTTCGGCATTCTCGAACTCTCGATTAGCCTTTTCGTCCGGCACGTTCGAGGGAGTTGTCGTGCTTTCGACTGAACTCGTCGTCGGCAGCTTATCCTCTTGTTCTGGCAATTGGGACGTGCCCATAGTAGAGGGCCGGTACCCAACGTTTGCGCCAACTTGAAGGCTTCGGCCTTCAGTTCCGACGCTAACCGCAACTCTTTTGTCCCGCTTCCACCTGCCCAACTTTGAGCAAAGACTGTGCGAGCCGATAGTGCGCAGTCGTCACCTGGAATTTGTTGTGAGCCAGATCCGGATTCAGGGCGATGGCCTTCTTGAGCGCTGCTATCGCCTCATCGTGCTTCTGCAACTCCTGATAAGCCTGGCCGAGCTGAAAATACGGATCCGGATTATCGGCCTGGACTCTTGAGGCGTTCATTAGAAACGTAATCGCGAGTTCCCACCTCCTTTCGAAGATATAAACGATGCCGAGATAATAGTTGGCAAAGAATTCGTCCGGGTTTGAGGCCAACTCAGTCTTGAACTCTCGTTCCGCGTCGGCCAGGCGAGCGGCGCCTTCATTCATCAGATAGGCGAGCGCCAGGTTGTCGTGGACGCGCGGCAGAGTGGGATTGACCGCGATGGCCTTTTTGAACTCATCGATCGCCTCGGGCAGCCGACCGGCCACTCGAAATGCCCGACCGATCACGACATGAAGTTCCGGCCGGTCGCCGAGGTGCGAAAGCATCCAATCAAAGACTCGCCTTGCATCAGTAAACTGGCGCTGCTGCAGGTAAGCGATCGCGAGCGTGAAACTCGTATCGAAGTCATTCGAACCGAACTCCATAGCCGCTTTAAGTTCCGCGGCCGCCTTTTCGTATTGGCGAAGGGCAAAGTAGGTCTTACCGAGCAGGCTGTGCGCGCTGGGACTTTGGGGCTTGAGGGCGATAGCCTGGTTGAGGGGTTGAAGGGCTTTGTCGAATAGTCCTGCGTCGAAGTAAGTGATTGCGAGGTCTGACAAAGTTTCCTCGGATGCCGGTTGATAGAGAGCGGCGGCCTCGACCGCCGTGATTGCCTGTTTATGTTTCTGCTGCGCCGAGTAGAGTCTTCCAACCGCGCGGTATCCCTCAGCCAGGATTGCGGTGTATTCGGTTTCAGCCCCAGAGAAATTGCCCGCGCGGACTTGCGCTTCCGCAGCCTCATAATGTTGTTTGAGTCTATCTTGCGGCGACTGGAATACCAGAGGTAATAGTAAGAGCGATAGAAACCTCGAACCCATATTCATCGCAGAATAGCATGCTCTGCCGGCTACGCTTGAGTCTTATGAATGCCTCGCACTGGTTCAGTTTGCTCCTTCTTATTCACACCGCGGCTTTAGCCCGGTGTCCGGTTGCAGCAAACAAGGACGGAAACCGTTTAAACGGTTTCCCAGCGTTCCGGGTAACGCGAAACCGCCGCGCTAAAGCGGCGGCGTGAATGAGAGTCCTGGTCAAACTGAACCAGTACGGAATGCCTGGATAGGCTGCCAGTGGTGATCTTTTATCTGCTCTCCGCCTGAAAGATCGGAAGCTGTCAAAGTTTTGCGATTATCTGCACGAGCCTTGTGCCATACTTCGCTCGTGAGATTTCAAAATAGGACAATACCCCTTTGGCTGGTGCTGGCACTCTTTCTGGTGCGCACCTTTTCCGCACAGACTACCGACAACTATAAACCTGGTCTGGATTCAAAGCAGCAGGTCGGCGTGCCAAAAGGCGAGATACTCAAGTTCACTTTTGCCAGCTCAAAGATTTTCCCCGGCACGACACGCGATTACTGGGTCTACGTGCCCGCGCAATACAACCTTGAAAAGCCCGCTTGCGTCTTCGTGTGCCAGGACGGCATTCGCTATGAAGCACCTACCGTCTTCGACAATCTTATCAACAAGAAGAGATGCCGGTGACCATTGGGGTGTTTGTCGCGCCCGGCGTGGTGAAAGCGACGGACGCTAATGCCGCACTTGATCGCTTCAATCGCAGCTTTGAATACGACGGCCTCGGCGACGACTATGCACGCTTTCTGCTCGAAGAATTATTACCGGAAGTTGAGACGAAAAAGACGTCCGATGGGCGGGCGATAAAGCTTTCTCACGACGGGAATGACCGCGCGATTGGTGGCGAAAGCAGTGGCGCCATAGCCGCATTCACAGCAGCGTGGGAACGGCCTGACTCATTCACCCGAGTTTTCAGTTCGATTGGGACCTACGTCGATCTGCGTGGCGGCATGCGTTACCCATCGCTGATTCGCAAGTACGAACCAAAACCCATTCGGATTTTTATGCAGGACGGTTCGAGCGACCTGAATATCTATGGCGGCGATTGGTGGATGGTGAACCAAACAATGGAGCGCGCCTTTCAGTTCGCCGGTTACGAAGTGCAGCACGCTCTGGGGCGATGGCGGGCACAACGGCAATCAGGCTACCGCGGTGTTCCCCGACGCGATGCGTTGGCTTTGGAAGGATTGGCCGAAGCCCGTCACGGCGGGCCCATCGAAGAACGCCACGCTAGCCAGCCTATTGATCCCGGGCGAGCAGTGGCAGTTAGTCGGCGAAGGCTACAAGTCAACCGCAGGCCCCGCAGTCAACAGCAAGGGCGAGGTTTTCTTCAACGACATGAGCCGCAATAGGACTTACAAGGTAGGACTGGATAACCAGGTGAGCCAGTTCATTGCCAACGCCAGGAAAGGCAGTGGCCAGGCGTTCGGCCCTGACGGCCGGCTCTATGCCGTGGCCGGCGGAGACCAGGAAGTTATTGCCTACGCCACCGACGGCACCGCGAAGGTAATCGCCCGCGGGTTCGTGGGCAAAGACATCGTCGTAGCACACAACGGCAACATCTACGTCACCAATCCCCGCCGGATAATGTAACCGAACCGAGCAAGGTCTGGCTGATCAAACCAAACGGCGAAAAAACTGTCGTCGACGCTGGTATCAAATACGCCAACGGCATCACGCTCTCGCCTGATCAAACACTGCTCTACGTCGCCGATTTCCGATCGCACTGGGTCTACAGCTTTGTGATTCAGCCCAATGGAACGTTAAGGAGAAAGCAGCGGTACTACTGGTTGCACGTGCCGGATACGGCCGACTGGAGCGAGGCGGGCGGCCTGCGCGCAGACCGCGACGGACGGCTCTATGTCGCCACGCCAATGGGGGTTCAGGTCTGCGATCAGGCAGGACGGGTGCAGTGCATTATTCCGACCCCTAACGGCCAGCTCTCGAACATTTCGTTTGGCGGCGAACTTTTCGATACGCTCTTTGCGACCTGCAACGACAAGGTCTACAAACGCAAGCTGAAGGTCACTGGCGCTAACGCCTGGGACAAACCAAATAAGCCTGCGCCGCCTCGACTGTGATTCTCAGATCGAAGAAGACCAAAGTCTGCCAAATCGGAAGGTGGTTAATTCATTGAGCTGCTTTGCCACAAAAATGGTGGGCGCGTGGGGAGTTGAACCTCAGACCCACCGTGTCAACATAGTCCTCTGCCTCACCACATCTTGTGCAGTCGATCGGGTGAGAGGAGGTTGCTCCGTATATTTCATAGCGTTTCAATGCTAAAGATAAACGGCGCGACCTCTTAGCCGCCTCGCCGCCAATCTTCGAGGCGCGCCGGACGTTTCAAAGCGGGCTGCAGAAGTGCGCTCTTGTTTGGAAAGTACTGATCTAACGTTGCCGACCGACACACCGGCCCGCTCCGCCAATTGCACGTGATTTTGCTTGAACAATGTGAAACTCCCTCGCGGTCACCGAATCGTTGGAAGCCATCGCTCTCCAATCTACCGCGAGTCCCTGAACGCTTTAGGCGTGGTCCAGACAAGCTTGCGAAAAGTGGTAGTAAAATGACTCTGACTTGCAAACCCAGTCCGCAGCGCGATGTCCGCAATCCGGAGATCTGTTTCTGACAGCAACTTCTTAGCCCGTTCAATCCGTTGTTCAGTAACGTACACGTTAGGACTGACTCCCATGGATTGTTTAAACGCCCGCGCGAAGTGAAAGTAACTCATTCGTACCTCGTCCGCGACCGCGGCAATCCTACCGCAAACTTCTGAATGCCTTCCGAAAGAAAGACTGCTCCTGGGCCACACGGATCAACTACTGACGCAGGGCCGCTCGTCTTCAGAACTCTTTGAAGTGATTTCATGGAATGTTAGCCACCGCTACGGGCTTGGCGTTGGCGTCGGCTTCTTCGCTAAATCCTTCGGCGTCGGGAGCTGCGACGCATTCCAACCACCACCCAGCGCTTTGATCAATTCGACACTGGCAGTCAACTCCTGCATCCGCAAGTTCAAGGTCGTTCGCTGATTGATCAGCAGAGTCGTCTGAGCAGTGATTACGTTCAGGTAGCTATCAATTCCCGATTTGTAACGGTCGGCGGCAAGCGTCAGATTTCGCTCAGACGATTTTACGGCAGCTTCCTGTTGCTCGAGTTCACGCGAAAGGATGCGCAGTGCGGCGAGATTGTCTTCGACCTCCTGGAAAGCCGTCAGAACCGTCTGCCGGTAGTTCGCGACTGTGCCGTCGTACTGTGCGCGCGATTGCTCGGTCACGGCCGCACGCTTGCCCTTATCAAACAGTGTTTGGGCCAATGTCGGGCCAACCGAAAAGAACCGGGCGGGCCAGGTGAACCAGCTGGCGATCGAAGAGCTCGCGAATCCGGCGGAAGCGCTAAAGGTGAGCGATGGATAGAAGGCCGCTCTTGCTATGCCGATCTGCGAGTTCGCTTCGGCTACCCGACGCTCAGCGGCAGCGACGTCAGGTCGTCGCTCGAGCAGTTGAGACGGAAGGCCGATGGGAATCGGCGGTGGCTGTACTTTCATCGGGGCTATGGGAAGTGAAAAAGTTGATGCTGGCTGGCCGGTCAACAGCGCGATTGCGTGTTCTAGCTGAGCACGCTCAATACCGAGGTCGGTGGCTTGCGCCTGAGTGGTCTTCAACTGGGTTTCGGCCTGGGCCACGTCTTCGTCAGAAGCGATGCCGGTCTGAAAACGCACCTGTGTCCAGTTCCAGCGCCTGTTGATAAGACGCCACCGTTGATTCCAGCAATTCTCTTTGCGCGTCGACGGAGCGCAGCTGGTAATAGTCAAACGCGAGTTCCGCCTCGACGCTCAACCGAACATTTTCGAGATCGGCGGCGGTGGCCTGAGCTTCGGAAGCGCTCGCTGATACCGTGTTCTTAATGCGGCCCCAAAGGTCGAGTTCCCAGGAAGCGTCAAACGGCAGACTATAATCGGCAATCACGCGCCCGGCCGACGTGTTGGTTTGACTGGGTTTCGCTGATCCCCGCAAGACGGTAATTGACGGATTCGTGGTCACGGTCGGAAATTTTTCTGACCGGGCTTCCCTGACGACGGCGCGCGCCGCACGAAAGTTCGCATCAGCCAAAACGATGGTCTGATTGGAAATGTTTACTTGTTCTTCAAGGGCATTCAATTGTGGGTCATTGAACATTTCCCACCACTTCCCGCGAATCGTGTCGTCTTTGGGCTGCGCGAACTTCCAGTTGTCGGTCTCCTTGAAACTCTCCGGGGTGATTTCTTTGTAACTCGGCGGTGTTGGCGCTGGCGAGGTCTTATACTTCGGCGCCTTGTCGCAGCTTTTGAACAGGATGAGACCGACAAGCGAGACGGCCAGGATTTGTAGATGCGGAGTCACTTTATCCCAGCCTCTCCTGCGTAACATTCGCTAGGGATCCCTTGCGCAAGCGTTGCCAGGACAACCGCAGCCGATCGAGATACAGATAGACCACGGGCGTAGTGAAGAGCGTGAGCATTTGACTCACAATGAGTCCGCCGATAATCGAAATTCCGAGCGGACGTCTTAGCTCTGAACCAGTTCCGCTACCCAACGCCAGTGGTAACGCTCCCAGGAGCGCGGCCATTGTGGTCATCAGGATGGGACGAAAACGCAGCAAGCAGGCTTGAAAAATCGCCTCACGGGAACTCTTGCCTTCGTTCCGCTCGGCCGCCAGCGCAAAGTCGATCATCATGATTGCGTTCTTCTTCACGATACCGATCAGCAGGATGATTCCAATCAAGGCGATTACGCTGAGATCCGTGCCTGTCAATAGCAGGGCGAGCACCGCGCCCACACCCGCCGATGGCAACGTCGAGAGGATGGTGATCGGGTGAACGTAACTTTCATAGAGGATCCCCAGGACGATGTAGACCGCCAGCAGCGCCGCCGACGATCAGCAAAGGTTCGCTCGCCAGGGACGATTCAAACGCCTGCGCTGTTCCTGAGAAGCTGCCCCGAATTGTCGCGGGCATGCCAATGCTTTGTTCGGTTTGAGTGATTGCTGAAACGGCCTGGCCAAGGGCAACCCCCGGCCGCAGGTTAAAGGAGATCGTTACCGACGGAAACTGGCCCTGATGATTTACCGCCAGGGGCGCTGTAGCCGGCTCGTAATGCGCGATGGCGCTTAGCGGCACGATCCCCAGTTGCCGGATGGAGATAGATCTCCTTCAATCCGTCAGGGCTTTGCCAGAACCGCGGTTCGACTTCCATTACGACGTGGTACTGGTTCAGCTGCGTGTACATAGTCGATACCTGCGCGTTGTCCAAAGGCATCGTAAAGTGTCGCGTCGATGGCCTCCGGCGTGATTCCCATCCTTGCCGCTGTCGCTCGATCATAAACAAGCGAAGCCTGCAGGCCGCTGTTCTGCTGATCACTGCTGACATCGGCCAGCGTCGGCTCCTTTCGCATTTGCTGAAGCAGAACCGGTCCCCATTTATTCAAGTCATCGAGGTTCTCGCTTTGAATCGTGTACTGGTATTGCGCGTTGCCGCCCCTGCCGCCAACACGCAGGATCCTGCGTGGCCTGCAGGAAAGAGCGAGGCCCCTTCCACCGATGCGAGTTGACGGCGCAAACGTCCGATGACCATGTCCGCGCTGACCTTGCGTTCCTCAAGGGCTTTGAGCGCGATGAACATTCTCCCGGTGTTCGTCGTCGTGCCGCCGCCGCTGCCAGTGAAAGCCACAACGTCGGCAACTGCCGGATCGGCCTTCACGATATCTGCAAAGCTGCGTCATTCTTTGCTTCATTGCCGCGAAGGAAGAGTCCTGCGCTCCCTGAATCCCTCCCGCCAGACGACCGGTGTCCTGTTGCAGGAAAAATCCTTTGGGCACGATTACGAGTAAATAGATATTCACGCCAGATTGTGATTAGCAGCACCAGCCAGCATTGGCGCCGGATGTTCGAGTACCCACATCAAGCTGCGTTCGTATACGAACCGAGGATCCATGCAAAAACACGCTCGCTGGCGCGATAGAGACGTCCGTGATCTTCCGGCTTCCGGCTTTCAGCAGCCGCGAACACATCATCGGAGTAGTGGTCAGTGAAACGACGAGCGAAACCAGAATTGCTACCGAGAGAGTAACGGCGAACTCGCGGAAAAGGCGACCCACGATGCCTCCCATTAAGAGGAGCGGGATGAACACTGCCACCAGAGAAACTACTAATCGAGAAGCACCGTAAAGCCAATCTCTTTAGCGCCAAGCAAAGCAGCCTGCAATGGGCGCAATCCTTTTCAAGATGGCGCATCACGTTTTCAATCACCACGATCGCATCGTCAACCACGAAGCCTGTCGAAATCGTCAGGGCCATCAATGAGAGGTTGTCGAGACTGTAGTGGCACAAATACATCACGCCGAACGTGCCGATAAGCGAGACAGGAACCACCACCCCGGGAATGATTGTGGCGCGCGGATTTCTCAGGAAAATAAAAACAACCAGAATCACGAGGGCAATCGAGATGAGTAGAGTGCGCTCAACGTCGCTCACGGAAGCACTGGATCGTGGTCGTTCTGATCCATCACTACCGTGAGGTCGATGGCTGAGGGATCGATGCCTTCAATTGCGGCAGTGCGGCACGGACGCTGTCGACCGTGTCGATGATATTGGCTCCGGGCTGGCGAAAGACTATTACCAGCGCGCAGGGCTTTCCATTTGCGACCCCGGCTGATCTTATGTTCTCGACCAGAGTCCTGGACATTGGCGATATCTGACAATTTGATCGCGGCGCCATTGCTGTAACCGACGATCAAGGGTCGATATTGCTCTGCCTTCAACAACTGATCGTTCGTCGCCACATCTGGAAGTAGTCGAGTTGTTAGAGATCTGTCCCTTGGCCAGGTTCGCATTTTGTTGACTCAGCACGTTGCGAACGTCTTCGAGGCCAAGGCCGGTAGCGTTCAGTTGGTTCGGATTCACGTCGACGCGGACCGCCGGGAAGCGAACTTCCGCCGACTACAACCTGGCCAACTCCCTGAATCTGTGAAAGCTTCTGTTGCAGAATGGTCGACCCTGCGTCGTAAAGCCGCCCCTGGTCATAGAACGTCCGAGGTCAGGGCCACGATCATGATGGGCGAATCCGCCGGGTTCACCTTTCGATAAGTCGGGTTGTTAGGCAGGTTAGCCGGCAGATAACCGCGCGCAGCATTAATAGCCGCTTGAACATCTCTGGCAGCGGCATCGATGTCCCGGTTCAAGTCAAACTGCAACGTGACGCTGGTTGAGCCGAGGTAGCTCGCCGAGGTCATTTCGGTCACGCCGGCGATATGACCGAGTTGGCGTTCCAGGGAGTCGCGACGGACGACGCCATGATCTCCGGACTTGCCCCGGGCAGATTTGCCTGGACCGAGATTGTCGGAAAATCAATCTGTGGCAAAGGCGATGCGGGCAACAATCTGAACGCGACCGCGCCAGCGAGAGCAATCGCCGTCGTCAGCAGCACTGTGGCTGTGGGCCGATGAATGAATGGCGACGACAGACTCATGCCGGCTCCGCTGGAACTGGAGTTGGGGCCCGCCGGCCCCGAAATGACGCAACCCGTCTGGCAATGCCGTCAAAGAACAGGTAGATCACCGGTGTCGTGTACAGGGTGAGCAACTGGCTCAACATAAGCCCGCCCACGAGCGTAATGCCGAGCGGCCGTCGCAGCTCTGCTCCGGTTCCCGAGCCAAGCGCCAGCGGCAAGGCGCCCAACAACGCGGCCATTGTCGTCATCATGATCGGACGAAAGCGCAGCAGGCAGGCTTGATAGATCGCGTCCTCCGGGCTCTTACCGTGCTTGGCGCTCGGCCTCGAGCGCAAAATCGATCATCATGATGGCGTTCTTCTTCACGATCCCAATCAAAGGATGATGCCGATGATCGCCACCACGGTCAGCTCTGATCGGAAGATCAAAAGCGCGAGAATCGCGCCCACTCAGCCGAGGGCAAGGTCGAAAGAATCGTGAGCGGGTGAATGTAGCTCTCGTAAAGAACGCCGAGCACGATGGTAAACAGTAACAATGGCGGCCAGAATTAACAGCGGTTCGTTCGTCAACGAAGCTTTGAAAGCCTGCGCCGTTCCTGGAACGATGCCTGAACACTTGCCGGCATGTTGAGATCCTTCTGGGCCTGTTCAACCGCAGTCGTAGCTTCGCCGAGTGAACTGTTCGGCGCCAGATTGAATGAAATGGTAACGACCGGAAATTGTCCTTGATGGTTCACAGACAGTGGCGCGGTCCCTGACTCGAAATGAGTGAACGTGCTGAGCGGCACCGGGGCGCCGCCCGACGAGCGAACATAAATGTCCTGCAGCTTTCCTGGATTCATTTGAAAGTTCGGCATGGTTTCAAGGATGACGTGATATTGATTGACTGTGTAAAGAGCGTCGAGATCTGGCGCTGGCCGAAAGCGTCATATAGTGTCTGATCGATCGCCTGCGGTGTGATCCCCAGCCGCGAAGCCGTGATGCGATCAATAACCAGGCGGCTCTCTGCCCCACCGGTCTGCTGATCGGTCGCGACGTCCTGAAGCTGCGGCAGTTTCTTCAGCTCGTCCGCGAAGCGCAGGGTCCAGGTGTTTAACTCGTCCGCATTGGGATCTTCCAGCGTGTATTGGTATTGCGTTCGGCTGACTCGATCTTCGACTGTCAGATCCTGGACCGGTTGCATGTAAAGAGTAATGCCGTCGACCTGAGCCAGCGCAGGCTGCAAGCGGTTCATCACCTGCGTGGCGTCAATCTTCCGATCTGCCAGCGGCTTGAGGTTGATCAGAATGCGTCCACCGTTTAGGCGTTGTGTTGGTGCCATCGACGCCGATGAATGACGATGAAACTTTCGACCGCTGGATCTTTGAGAATGACTTCTGCGAGCCTGCTGCCGTTCCGCCATCGCCGGAAATGAAACTCTTTGCGATGCCTCTGAAATGCCCTGGATTACGCCAGTGTCCTGCACCGGGAAAAATCCCTTGGGAACGATTACGTAGAGCCAAACCGTGAGGATCAATGTCGCCAGCGCGACCAAGCAGAGTCACTGCGCGAAACCTGAGCACCCAGCGCAAAGTTTCACCGTAAACGTCGATGATTTTTTGAAACACGCGCTTCCGAGGCGCGGTAAAAGCGTCCCTGTTTGGTCGCAGATTTTTCGCGGAGCAAGCGCGAGCACATCATCGGCGTTAGCGTGAGCGAGACGACCGCGGAAACCAGGATGGTCACGCTCAGCGTGATGGCAAACTCACGGAACAGGCGTCCCACGATGTCTCCCATAAACAGCAGTGGAATCAGCACCGGCGATCAGCGAAATCGTCAAAGAGACAATCGTGAAGCCGATTTGCTCGGCGCCCTTCAACGCCGCTTGCATCGGCTTTTCGCCTTCCTCGATATAGCGCACGATGTTCTCGATCATTACGATCGCGTCGTCTACCACAAACCCGGTAGAAATCGTCAGGGCCATTAGCGTGAGATTATTCAGGCTGTATCCAACCAGGTACATCACCGCCGAGGGTGCCGACGAGCGATAGCGGGACGGCCACGCTGGGGATGATCGTGGCGGCAAGATTTCGCAGAAAAAGAAAGATCACCATCACCACGAGCGCCACCGTCAGCATCAGCGAGAACTGGACATCTTTTACGGAAGCGCGAATCGTCGACGGTGCGATCAGTCAGGACTGAAACCTGACAGTAGGCGGCAAGAGTGGTCTGCAACTGCGGCAAGAGCGCTTTGATGCGGTCGACTACCTGAATGATGTTGGCGCCGGGCTGCCGCTGGATGTTCACGATGACCGCGGGCATCGTTGTTCATCCAGGCTGCCAGCTTCGCATTTTCCGCGCCGTCAACAACGGTGGCCACGTCCGGACAGACACCACCGGGGCGCCGTTGCGATAGGCGATCACGATTCGCCGATAGTCTTTGCTCGCCAGCAGCTGGTCGTTGGCGTCGATTTGATAGGACTGTCTGTGCTCCGTCGAAGTTTCCCTTCGCCTGGTTAATGCTGGTTTGCTGCAGCGCGGTCCGCACATCTTCCAGGTTGATGCCGTACGACGAGAGCGCCGTTGGATTGCCTGGATGCGCACGGCTGGCTTCTGCCCGCCACTGATGCTGACCAAACCAACGCCCGGGAGTTGCGAGATCTTTCTGTGCGAGCCGGTGTCCGCCAGGTCCTCGACCTGAGTCAGCGGAATTGCGTTGGAGGTCAGCGCGAGCGTCAGCACCGGCGTATCCGCCGGGTTGGTCTTGCTGTAGATCGGCGGCGTGGGCAGATCGGCGGGCAGATAAATTCTGCGCGGCATTGATCGCCGCCTGAACTTCCTGTTCGGCTACATCAATGTTCAGATCGAGTGAAAACTGCAGGGTAATGACCGAGCTGCCACCCGAGCTGGTGGAGGTCATCTGATTCAGACCGGGTACTTGCCCAAACTGCCTCTCGAGCGGCGCAGTAACGGCCGAAGCAACCACGTCGGGACTCGCCCCGGATAAAGACGTAACGACCTGAATGGTCGGATAATCGACTTCAGGCAACGCTGGAGACGGGAAGCAGCCTGTAAGCAATGATACCCGCGAGCAAGATTGCCGCCATCAACAGAGACGTCGCGACGGGCCGCAGAATGAAAGGGCGAGAAGGACTCACTGAGTAGCCTCCCGCTGCTGTTGTCGGTGGGCTTGCGCGCAACTACTTTGACTCCATTCTGAAGCTTGTCGAATCCATCAACTGCGACTACAGTCGCCTGCCTTCACGCCGCTCAACAGCGGTAGTGTCCCCGTCGCTGGTCCCGACCCGTCACATTTTGCATCGCCGCGGTCTGGTCCGGACTTAACCAGGAACACGTAAGCTCCCTGCGCATTGCGCTGAATTGCCGCCGTGGGAATTAGAATCACGCCACGTTGCGTACTCACTAACAGCCGTGCATTGACAAATTGATTCGGGAAAAGCGCGTCATCATTGTTGAAGAAAGTAGCCTTCAGTTTGATCGTGCCGGTAGTGGTATCGATCTGGTTATCGAATGTAAGCAGGGCGCCCGAGGAAATTTTTTGCTGCGAGCGGTCGAGACGCATCGACCGCGAGCCGGTTGCCGTGTCGCAATTGCGCGGACGATCTGCTGTAGATAATCTTCAGCCACACTGAAGACCACGCTGATCGGCTGGAGTTGAGTGATAACCAGCATGCCGTTTAGTGTCGGCAGCGTGCACGATGTTCCCGGATCAACCGAGACGCAGGCCGACGCGTCCCGAAATCGGCGAGGTGATGCGACAGTAAGCAAGTTGCACCTTCGCGCTCTCGACCTGTCCCTGATCAATTTTCACTATGCCTTCGTACTGGTGCACCGTCGCCAACTGCGGTGTCGAGTTGCTGTTTCGGAATTGCATTCTTCGCGGCCGCCACCTGGTAGCGCTCGAGATCGATGCGCGCGTTGTCGAGCAGCGCCTGGTCCCTCTGGAGCTGCCCTTCGGCCTGGGTCAACTGTGCTTGAAATGGGCTGGGATCGATCTCGGCCAGTACGTCGCCCTGATGAACTATTTGACCCTCGCGATAGTTGACACTCATCAATTGTCCATCGACGCGGCTTTTTACCGTAACCGTGCTAAGCGGCGTCACGGACCCCAGCGCGATTGATGTAAACGCCAATGTTTCCCTTAACTGCGACCGCTGTGGCCACTGCGATAAAGCCGCAGGTGATTGAGGACGGTCGCCTGTTTTTTGCCGTCCCCTTCACTTGCCGCAAAACCAGAAACGCGACCACTCCGCCGAACCAAGCAAGCACGATCAGCAATATCCAGCGAACGTCGCCTGTTCGGTGAGGATCGACTTACAACTGGGGGCGGTGACTGCTCTGGATCGGGTTCAGTCCGTGTCCACCAAGCGGCTCGTCCATCACTTCATTCCCTGCGTTAGGTGACTCACAGAGTTCCCCAACTGTTCGCGTGACTGATCGGAATTCACCGGTTCATCTTAGGAATTACCAAAGCAGCGTTCTTTTCGGGCTTTGCGCGGATTGTCGGCTGGTTGCGCGACTCTGGGCTTCACGCGAGATGTCTGATGCAGTCGCACCGCGGTGGCAGAATTCAGTGCCGCAGGTAATTTTTGCGACAGACTCCTGGAGCGAGGTACTAATGAGAGGCTGGCAGCGCGAGTGGGTGGGCCAACCCCTTAGCCCACTCCACTCTCCAAACACAGGGTTCTCGCCTTGTTCGTCACTCTACCCTGTGTTCGACTTACTGTCTCACCATTGCTTTTCAACACCGACATGGTAGGGCAAATGGAAAACTTGTTTCTGTCAAGCTTCTGCCGAATTTATCAGTGACTTGCTATTCACTCGACGCCTTTTCACCCTCCACATCACGGACGCAAGGATGGCTGCGTGACACTAATACTGGCCTCTTAGCCTTCGAAGCGGACTCCCTCCCTCGGCGCGAAACAATGACGAAATGGACGAAGTTGGAGCAATCTTTAGCAAGAGCCGGTGACATGGCTATCGGTTAATGTCGACAAGTCGAATACATGCCGGGTAAATCGGCACTGGCGATGACTGTGGAGCGACCGGATCTTCTGCTGAGCCGATTCACTCACCCATGAAAATTACCAGGATTGCGATTCTTGATCACAGACCTGCATCGGCACGCCGGGCGCTGTCGGTGGGCTTAATAGCAATAGCCCTTTCTTGATCGTACTGCTGGATCGAGCAACCGGGGATGTGCCGTTCCAACACCTCTATTACATTCCGATTATCCTGGCAGCAATCGAGTTCGGCTTCCCGGGCGGATTGATAGCCTCGTTCGCCTCAGTGCTGCTTTATCACTTCGCGAACCCAGGATCTCTTGCTTCGTATTCACGAGTTTCCGAGAGGCAGACATTGTGCAGGTCATTCTTTCTTCGTTGTCGGGTTAGTGGCGGCAAAGTTGGCCAACGACGCGAAGCGATTGCGCGTGCTTTCGCTTACTGACGATCTGACCGGATTGCATAACCTGCGCTCATTCGAATCTCACCTGGCGAGGTTTGTAAGTCGGGCAAAAAAGGACGGCTCTATGTTGTTCTGTGCTGGTGCTCGACGTTGACCGTCTCAAGTCCTTAAATGATAGCTACGGCCATCTGACCGGAGCTGATGCCGTTCGGACTGTAGGACGTCTGATCGCCCGGCACACACCGCCGCGTGCAGTGGCGTGCCGGTTCGGTGGCGATGAATTCGTCATAGCAATTCCAAATTGTCCAATGGCGCAGGGCCTGGATATCGCTGAGCTGTTGCGCGGTTCAGTTTCAGAAGAGCAACCAGTTCTCGCAGCCCGTTCCTTTCCCTCAGGTACGCTATCGATCAGTATCGGGGCTGCGAGCCGTCGCGTGGAAAGGATGCGGATCCTCTGGCGATTGGCGAAGAATCATTCTGCGCGGCCGACCAGGCCTTATATCGGGCTAAAGAGATGGGACGGAACAGCGTAAGGGCGAGTCAATAGACCTAACATTTGGCATAGTGGGTCAATTTGAAAAAATGTCCCACAAACTCTTAGGAAGCTCTGATTAAGATAGATTCCCCTCCCGCTGGGAGGTTGAGGAGGGCGCAGCTACGAGTCGATACCCAAGGATCCTGCGCGGGCTGAAAGCCCGCGCACATACTTAATTTGCTTTCTCTTTGCCGTAGCTGCGCCCTTCCCGGCCCTCCCAAAGGGAGGGGGAGCAAATGCATTTTCAATCTGCTCTCTCGACCTACGCTCCTGCGTAAAACCGGGACTCAGTGCATAACCGGCGCGGCTTTGCCTCGCTTAACCTTCCGGAAAAGAAGCGCCACCGGCACGCAGATCAGGCAAAGGAAAGCGAGTAACCGAAAATTATCAATGTAAGCCAGTAAGGTTGCCTGCTCGACCAGCGTCTGGTAAATCGCTCCATATGCTTGTTGCGACGCTGTCATGGATTGCCTCGCGCCGCGAACGCGGCCACTAACTCATGCAGACGTTGCTGAAACGCCGGATCGTAGGGCGTCAGATGTGAAACCATTGCGGCCTGATGTGCCTGGGCTGCACGGGCAAGCATGGTGGTGACGCCGGCGATCCCAAAGCTACCGCCAATGTTTCGCATCAAATTAAAGATGCCGGTGGCATTTCCGATCTGCTCGGGCGTTAGCGTTCCTGTTGCCATAACGCTCAACGGAACAAAAATAAAGCCCATCGCCACACCGCTGATAACCTGAGGCCAGACAACACTGCCCATCGAAATCTGCAGATCAATATCAGCTAATAGATACGTAGAAAAACCCAGCACGAGAAACCCCAACATGACGAGATATCGGCCGTCAATCTTTCCGATCAGGCGGCCCACGACGACCATCGAGAATACCGCACCGAATCCGCGGGGACTGACTGCCAATCCGCTTTGCAACGCCGGGTACCCGATAAGTGTCTGCAAGAAGAGCGGCAATAGTGCGGTGGTGGCGTAGAGGACTGCCCCCATCGCCATAATCAGCGTTGTTCCAACTGCGAAATTGCGATTAGCCAGGACGCGAAGGTTGACGATTGGCTCTTTCGAGCGGAGCTCCCAGATGATGAAAGCGATAAGCGCGCCGACCGCACAAATGGAGGCCCAGGTTATGAAGGATGATGAAAACCAGTCATCTTCCTGGCCCTTGTCTAGAACGATCTGAAGCGTCGCCAGGCCCAGGGCCATCAGGCCAAAGCCAATGTAGTCAATACGTCCGGGTCTTTGATTTCTAATGTAAGGCGGATCTTCAACGAAAGCGTTGGTCATCAACACGGCCAGAATCCCGATGGGAACGTTGATGTAGAAGATCCAGCGCCAGGAATAATTATCAGTAATCCACCCACCAAGCGTTGGTCCGATGATTGGCGCCACCACCACGCCCAGTCCATACACTGCCATGGCCGAACCACGCTTCTCCGCGGGAAAGCTTTCCAGAAGCACAGCCTGCGCGATCGGTTGTAACGCACCACCGCCGGCTCCCTGCAGGACGCGCGCGAAAAGCAACATACCCAGACTCGCCGCCGCGCCGCAAAGCGCTGAGGAGAGCGTGAAAATCACAATGCAACCGAGCAGGAATCGTTTGCGACCGAAGTAGTGACCTAACCAGTTAGCGGCAGGAAGGATGATGGCATTTGAAACCAGATAACTGGTCAGCACCCAGGTTGATTCTGACGTCGTAGCCGAAAGATTACCGGCAATGTGCGGTAGCGACACGTTGGCGACTGAGGTGTCCAATACTTCCATGAACGTAGCGAGCATCACGGATGCCGCGATGAGCCAGGGATTGAAGCTGGGCTTCCAAACCTCCTGTGCACTTGAGTGCTCAGGCTTGAGGCTCACTTTACGGATTTCGTCATCTCTCATTGTCAGTGCTGCCCTCGGCCTCCTTTATTCACACCGTGGCTTTAGCCCGGTGATCTCGCGCCGCCGGGTGGGGGCGTAAACCGTTTAAACGGTTTCAACTGAGGAGGTCCGATTTTCACCGGGCTAAAGCCACGGTGTGAATGAGATGTTCATCTCACGGCCACCTCGGGAACGACTGACATTCCCGGCGCCAGCATGTGCTTCGATCCGGAGGCTCGTCGAAAACGATTTTGACGGGCACGCGCTGGACAACTTTGATGTAGTTCCCGGTCGCATTCTCTGGCGGCAGCAAGCTGAACTGCGCGCCGGTTCCTGCCTGGATGCTGTCTACGCGGCCTCTGAAAACCTTGTCCGGGTAGGCGTCGACACTAACGTCCACTGGCTGCCCGGCGCCATTCTGCCAATCTGGCCTCTTTGAAATTGGCGGTGACCCAAACGTCTCCGGGTACGATTGCCAGCAGCGGTTGACCAATCTGAACGAGGGCGCCTTCCTCCACAGACTTGCGTGTCACACGCCCGGTTTCGGCTCGCATAAATTCTTGTGTAGGAGAGTTCGAGCTCAGCCTGTTCAACGGCGGCCCGCAACTGTTCAGTAGTGGCGCCTGCCGTCTCAGACTCGAGCCTGGCTAACGGCCACTTGCTGCGGTGCAGTATTAGCCTGAGCCAGGCGACCGAGGGCTTCACTCACTCCAGCCTGCGCTCCGCCGATTTGCGTCTGCGCCTGACGCGCGGTTTCGATCGCCGCGCCCTGAGCTGAGCGAGCCTCGTTCACCTGAGCCTCAGCAGCCATAACTCTCTGCCGAGCAGAATCGAGTTGCGCGCTGGCCGTGCGGGCCGCGGCCACAGCCTGGTCCAATTGCTGTCGTGAAACCTCATCCTTGCCATAGAGTGTCCGGTAGCGATCGACATCCGCGCTCGCCCGCGTGGCCTCGGCTTCTGCAGCCAATACTTGCGCCCGCGACTGCTCGAGGTTTGCTTGAGCGGTTGAAACGGCCGACGCCGCCTGGCTCGCGCGACTTTGCAAGCTGGCTGCACCAGCTCGTGACGATTCAACGTTTGAACGTGCCTGCCGCACCGTGCCGTAAAGCTTGCTGAATGCTCGCGGCGCCAGTCGCGCGCGTAAGCGTCACGTTAGTCCGCGCCTCGTTCTGCTTTGCCAGGCCGGCGTCCAGTGCGGCTTTAGCCTGCTGCAGTCGGGTCTGGTAATCGCGCGCGTCGAGTTCGACGATCAGGTCACCAGCTTTCACCTGCTGGTTGTCGGTCAACGTAGACCTTAGCAACGTAGCCCGAAGCTTTCGGGCTGATCTGGATAATGTGACCGTCAATGAAAGCGTCGTCAGTAGATTCATGCGAACGGGCATAGAGCCAGTAGCGCAGACCTATGATTGCGCCGACAACCAGGACGATAGACGCCGCAGCTAGTACGGCCGGACGTTTGTAAAAAGGTTTCTCGGCTGTGCCGGGCTTCTCATAATCGTCATCTTGAACCGTCGGCGATCCGCTTACTGCCGGACCTTCACGCACAGTCGTCCGTGAGCGCGCTTCGTCAGCTGGCGAACGTCTCAGCCTCTGCCTCACCGACAGATATGTCCGCGGGCGATCTGCTCGGAACTGTTCTGCGCTGACTGCTCTTTTTCCTCGGCTTTGTCGACTACGTCCAACATATTCGTTTTGCGATCTCCGAAATTGCGCACTCAACTTGTTGGTGAACCTTCACGCCTCACCAGCGAAAGCTCTCCGCCCGTCCAAGTGCTGCGGCCAGGTTCAAACGCGCAGCGTTGTGCTGCGCCAATGCTGTCACCTGAGCATCGCGTGCGTTGGCAAGCGAAGTCTGCGCCGTGACCACCTCCAGGTTGTCTCCTACGCCGGCCCTGAATCGATCGCGAGCCATCTCCAGCTCGCGCTGGGCCAAGGTCACGCTTTCATCCGCCGCGCGAACCTGCGCCGCCGCCGTTCTCAGGGTCACCAGCGCCAACCGCACGTCCTCTTCAACCTGCCCCGAATATTCGCGAGTTCGAGCTCAGTTTGCCGCTGGCGGCTCGCGGCCGCCGTGAGACGCCCTCCTCGTTAGCCCGCCATTGAAGATTGGCACGTTGACCTGAACCGCAATGCGGCGCGTCGGTAGATCCTCTCGGTTGGCGATTGATCCCGCTTACTCCATAGTCACCCACTAATTCAACCGAAGGCAGATACTCCGCACTCACGGCTTTGCGTTCGAGTTGGCTCACTTTGTTCTGCTCTCTCGGCAACCTGAACTTCGCGTCGATTCTCGGCAGCTTTGCGCGATCAGCCGTTTCGACCGCCGGCAGTGGTTCGTTCGGTGAACTGCAACGCGATCGGTTAACGTCAGCGAACTTCCGAGCGGCAGGCCAGACCACGCGCTGCAGGTTCAGCCGCGCTTGTTCAGAAGCGGTTTGAGCCTGGGCCAGCCCAACTTGCTGTTCCGCCAGGCGTGTTTGAGCACGAGTGACATCAACTCCCGTCGCCACACCTGCATTGCGCTGATCCTGGGCGAGCTTGAGCAACGCTTCCGCCAAGTCAACGTTGGCTTGCGCCGCCACGACCGACGCGTCAGCGCGAAGCGCTTCGAGATAGATGAGACCGGTCCCGCTAGCGACCTGTTCGCGAGCGAGAGCTTCCTGCAATTCCGCAACCCGAACACCAGCGCGTCCAGCCTGATAGTTTCGAATTGCGCTGAGATCAAAAATTGTCTCGAGCCAACAAAACGCGAGCGTCGAAGTTCCTGAATGGACCAACGAAGGTCGAGTGGAAGCCGGGAACTATTCCGGGCGTGAAACCGAGTGCGGCCAGGTTCTCGGTCAGGCTGGCTTGATAAGCAACGCCGGAAACATTCGGCAGAAGTGGCGCAAGAGATTGCTGTTTGACCCGCGGGCCTCGTTGCGACGTTCACCTGCCAGCAGCGTCGCGAGGTTATTCTCAATCGCTAGTTGTATTGCCTGCTCGAAGCTCAACGCGGCCGGCCGGCTCCGAGGTGACTCTTGCGGCTCCTGGAATCTGTTGCATAGCGCCAGGCTGCGCGCTAGTTACTACTCTGCTGCGCCGTGATCGGAGCAGCTCGTAACAACGCCACGAGTGCGATTAGGACGAACCAGTTCAGCTGCGCACTCAGACCTCATAACATCTCCACGCCACTATGATTTCACGCGTACAACTCGGTCAGTATTGTTTGCGGTTGTCACGAATTGCTGGGAGTTGCTCGAATTTGTTCGAAATGTGAGAGAAAACGAGTGAGCTTGCGCAAGAAGGGGGGTAGTGGTCCCGCGTCCGTTCAACCTGGCGGTCTACCGAAACGGCCAACTCTTTCGGATTCATCTGGAGGTTTTTCCTGGCTCGTGAATTAGGGTTCACTTCCGATTGATCCCCCATGAACCGCAAGGTTCGACCGATATAAGCAAAGTTTGGAAAGAGCGCATCACCAACCGATGATTAAGATCCGCAAGGTTGGGTTATACCCAATTAACTATTCCGAATCGACATGAATAACATTAAAGTTACCATTCACCGTAAGGTCGTTTTTCTAGTCATCCTTGGCTCATCTGCGTCGCTACCTCCTGTCGCCCGCGTTCAAGTGTGGAAGCACCTGCCGATACTACCGAAGCAGCACAATATGTTTCACGAGGCAGATCAGCTTTACACGCAACGAGAAGATCTCCCTGCGACTGCGCCAAGCCACAGTTTTGCTCCGACAAGCTGGTTAACGTCGACCCGGATAACTACGACGCGTCATGGCGACTCGCCAAGTTCAATTATTATCTCGGAACCCACACGGATAACAGAGACGAGCGTCACAAGGCATTTCGCGATGGTATTGAGGCGGGTAAGACTGCAGTCCACTTGCAAGGCGAGAAACCGGATGGTCAGTTTTTGGCTGGGTGCTAATCTACGGTGGTCTGGCACAAACATCGGCGATCGCCGGACTGGCGAGTGTCGGTGACGTCCGCAATGAAATGGAGACCGTGCTACGACTGGATGAGGGGTATCAAAATGGAAGCGCATTATATGGTGCTGGGTTTACTCTATCTGGATGAACCTGAGGATTGTGGGCGGCGATTCGCAGAAGGCAGTTGCAACTATGGAAAGAGGTTTGCCCTTCTGGCGAGGGAAACGCATTTCTTCACTGCACCTGGCTGAAGCTTACCTGAAGACCGGACGTACGGCGGACGCGCGCCGCCAACTCAATGCAATCATTTCCATGACGCCCGAACAGGATTATTTACCTAGCAACATGGGAACTGAACCGAAGCGCTACTTCCAT
>ERZ1370068.5694-contig-4709_pt1 | contig 65474 bp, 71 predicted proteins | sample MGYA00561227_ERZ1370068 | MGnify/ENA primary metagenome ERZ1370068 (study PRJEB38410, sample SAMEA6850437) | metagenome | study: Metagenomic assessment of the ecological functions of the soil: analysis of the soil microbiota associated with the... | reverse complement strand
GTATTGCTTCGTTCAGTTACGTATTTAGCGCCACGCCGAAACGAAATTGGCTGACCAGGTGGCGCTGCCGGCGTGACTTGGTTGGATGGCGGCTGGCGCAAAAACAAACCAGCAACGCAGCGTGAAGGCTGATTTGATGAGAGCGCGTAACCGCGCTGGGTTGGCGGTTGTTGGGTTGGTTTTCATTGGGTTTGTCTTTTTTATTGTTTGTGTTCTGAAAAAGGTTTAGGACGGGACAGAGCCGTCCCTCAAAATTGAATGCAGGCGAGCGCCTGCCGCCATTCTCGATGGCATGCGAAACCACCGGCGTGCGGCCTGGCCCGAAAGAGGTTCGCGGCTCCCCAGGTGCGAAGAGAAGAACCGCGCGACGATCCTGCGATCCTGCGGTGTGCTCACGCGACGCTGAGTCGAAACAAAAAACTGTTTTGTGTCAACATTTTTCAAAGGTTGAGAGGGCGTCGAAAAATGCGCAGATCAGAAAAATTCAGCGAGTTCTGCTTTTCTTATTCGCGCCCCAGCCATCTCGATCGCGGAGGCGGTCTTGATCTTGCATGCTTGGTCTGCCGATTTTGGTGGTGAGCCTGCGCTTCGGCGTTGCTACGATTTTCGATGCTTGGGATTTTTCGCTTGCCAGGGCAGGCGACGTTTGACGTAGCTGATACTCAGGCAATGGAGTTTGCCTTCCCGCGAAAAAGGGAACTGCCTGACCGTATTCAGGGCTAATGACTCCTGTTGGCGCAGCAATGCGCGGACAGGAGTTTTATTATCTCCAGTTACATCTCCGGTCAGCGTAGGAGGTGCAATCGGAAGCGCGGCGCGGTTCCTGGATTTCTGGATTGGTGGCACAGCGCACGGTCAGACTTTTTCCAATGCGGCAGGCTGTCACCGTGAACATCAGCGGCTCGTTTATCATTGATGTGTTCGCGGCGTTGACCGATGCGGATGGCCGCTTACTGGTGAGCCACTGCGTTCCGTCAATTACTCGCCGTTGGCTCGGACATCATCTGTCACGCCGCTCAACAAATTTTAGGAGGAATCGTAAGAATCCCGAAAGGCCGCGACGCTGCTCAGGGTTACTAAATCGGCAACGACCATTAGCATCATCAACCGCTGAAGCAGGTCTCGCTACCCTGGAGAAAATCAAAAGTGATTCATTACCGGCACGGCCGAAGCCGATATAACGCCATGGTTCAAAATATCCTGGTTCGTCTGCAACAATTTGGATGGGGCTGGCGCAGCGCGAGTCTGGTCTCATCTGGAGCGGCATCTCCGCGTCGCGCTGATTGAAATTCTGGTCGGCGTTCTTGCCGGAAATTTCTTGCACCTCCAGGCGAACAACGAATGGATCGGCTTCTCGCCATGCTCGGAAGCGGCGTGCTCACTTTCTCGCTGGCGCGGAGATCGATCCGCGTTCTTTGAAAACAAATCTCCGCCAGCGCACTGATTGGTGTCATTTCTTTTGCGGTGCCGTTCGCACTTGTCACGGCTATTCGCGCAGTTCGTGCTCGGCGGGGTCGCTTACATCAGGCGTCATGGCGAAGGCATCGCACTTTCCGACTGATTGCGGGTGGTTTACGCCGATGATCGAAGGCGGCTACAGCATTTTTGGGCAAAATGATTCTCGCGGCTTGTTTCATTACTGATTTCGGCACGGTGCTCGCGCTTGGCGAGGCTCTTTGCAAACTTCAACATTGGCTGCTTTGTCTTCGTCTCATGTGTCGTGCTTTGGTTTATGCCAATGTGGACAAAATCGATCATCGATCGACTTGGAGCGACGCGGGTGAGCGAACCGGGTAAAGTTCATCTTTGTACTTCTTTCTCGGCGGCTTCGCGACGGCGGCGGCGGGCAGTCTGCAAAACATCTGGTCGGCCTTGTAGTTGCAGGAGTATTTTTTGCTAAAACGCTCGTTCATCGCATGCGCAGCATCGACGCGCGTTTGCGATGTTCCACGCCATTTCTACTTCATCCGCGCCCGGAGAAAACTTCGTCTCGCTTCTCGCCGCGCTTTTGAAGCCGGCGCTCGTGATTGTTGCCGGTCTGCTTGGCCCTGGAAGCTGCTGACGAGATTTGACGGCGTACTGGCCGCTCGCGCGAATGCATCTCATGAGCGACCGCCAGGCAGCTCAGCACCACGCTGCTCATGGCAACCGGCCTCACCTTCGCCTGGCAACGGAGTTCTCCGCGCTCTTCGGACTCCCAGATCCAGAATCATCATCGATCAGCGGCAATACACCATTCTCGTGACGGTCGTGATCCTGAAGCGCACCGGTGCCACGACGCTCTTTCGCGCAGAAATTTTTCCAGCCTGAAAGACGCCATGCACGCATGGGGGGCCACCTCTATCGCCGGCGGCGATTGTGTTGTCCGTGGAAGACGGTGAAGAAATCAACGGCCCCCATCAGTCAAGTCAGCAAGACATCGCCGCGGGATCTCGATCCACGCTGTCCCTCGATCCCAATCATGATGTTATCCGGAAGTGACTGACCTGATGCTTTCGGCGTGATATCGACCAACGTGCAGCTATTGCGTTGGCCGCTCTGTCAAACTTCCGACCAGATGGGGAACAATTCAGTGATGGTTTTCTTCCGGCGCTATTTGCGTGCTGGTCTCGGAAGAGCACGAAAGTCGTCGCCGCGCCTTTTTGTCGATGGAGAGCCTCGGGGGCTGACGCAAAAATCGAAGAGGACCTGCGCGCGCTGCGGCAGAGGGGAGCGCAGAGCGGAGGGCGAAAATCGATTTCGTCCCAGGCTGCGGCGAACGTCAGGACGCGCTGGCTGGGATCTCACCGCGACGAGCTGCCATCCGCCGAGCACGCCGCCTTTCGAAAACACGGGTGAAACAGCTCGAGGCTGCGAGCGCAGAAACGCTCCGGCAGCTCGGCAGGTAAAAGCGCCACATCCGAAGAAATCGCTCGCCGCGCAGCGTCTTAAACAGCGTGCCATGCGCGCCGCGGCGCGCCATTTGTTCTCCTCAAGCCAGCCAGTGTGCGGTCGTAGAACGCGCGCCGAAAATTGTGCACATCTTCTCCAGCACGAACAATTTTTCCGCCGCTCGGGTCACGCGCGCCGCCGGCTGGCAGCATCGAGTGGGGAAAAATATAGCGCGCGATCCACGGGTCGCGCCGCGCTTGCGAAGCGAGCGTCGCCGATCACCTGGCAAGAGGAAAAGACCCTCGTCTTTCAAGCAACGAAACGCGCTTCCATGTAGCGCCGGTAATTCTTGAACCCGACATGCTGCTCGAGCATTCCGGACGCTCTCACGATGCGGTCGACCGATCCCTTCACGTCGCGATCAATCCCGCAGCCAGGCCGGATTTCGATCGGCAAACCACGGCAAAATACCGCCGAACGAATCGCTGCTGCTGCTCGAGAGACCGTCGATGCCGACAACCGCGCAGCCACAATTCTCGGCCGGGCATATTTCGCCCGATCCGCCCCAGCCGCGCAGCCGATGTCGAGCAGACGCATGCTCAAGCCGCCAATCCGGAGAGCTTACGGCAAATCCAATCCATCTTCTGCTGTTGCGCACCGGCGAGATCATCCGTGTCGCGAAGAAATGCGCCACGAATATTGCATCGCCGGATCGAGCATTGCCTGGCAAGAAATCAAGCTGCCGAGGTCGTAGTGCCGTTCCGCGATCTGCGCGGGCGCGCGGCCCATGGTTTGCAAATTCAGAGTGAATGGCCGCGACAACATCAGGATCGCCTCGCGAAAAGCTGATTCCCATTCGCTCTTCAAGATGGGACCGCAGCGCGCGAGAAACACATTTGATCGAGCGCCGCGCAATCACCAGCCATCCATGTAAGCGAACCCGAGCGTCCCGCGAGTACTGCCGGTAAAAGCATCGTCATGAACCGCGATGTCCCATGGCCGCTTGGCATCGAGCCGAATGTCGGCTGGCGAAAATGTTTGTGACGATTTTTGACGCGGGAAGGGCTCTGCCGCTGCGCGTTCATCGCCACGCGCGCCCTCCGGCGATCCCGCTGCATTTCCCGTGAACATCGCGGCGTTCAACGAACACTGACTTCCGCCTGATGAAAAACAAAAATTTACCGTGCTCAGTTCGTCCTAATCGCGTTTGCACCCTGCTCGAGCCGTCGCGCTATCCAGCAGTCTCATGACGCCATCAATTGGCGATGCGCCAATGCGCGTTCTTACGCAGCTAAACAGATCGCGGCCAATTTGCGTGGGCTGCGCCCAGATCCTTTATCGGCGCGGGGACGGAAACGCGTTTGCGCCGTTGCAAAAATTGATGACGAAACTGGCGGAGGATCACGTTCACGTACGCTCGCGGTGCTCTCCAGTTCAACCGACAACACCGCGACCGCCGGTAGCTAAACTCATTTTCGCCATATCGGACTCCAACATATCGTTGGTAGCCAGCGTAAGCCACTCGACGTCGTCAGGATCGCGGACCCAAGACATTACCGGCAGCAGGTGAAATATTCATCTCGTCGACAAAACTCAAACCTTCCAGTGCAGGCGCTGCTTAATCGCGTTCACCGCCGCCGTGTCCTGAGCAGGCCAAGGTGATCAAGTTGCCGGCGCCGGGCGTTCGCGTTTTTCTGTCAGCGCGAGCTTTAGTGGCGGCTGTTCGATGTCGAAAGTTTAGCAGCCTGGGCGTCTTGTGCGGTGGCACACCGAAGAATGTCCGGTAAAAATGGATTGCGCGATCGGGGATGACCACGCGCAATGAAAGGTGGAGCTTTAATCGTGGTTTGTTTGTCGGGTGTTTTCATTGGATTGGTTTTGTGGGTTGGCTTGTTGTCGTCAAACGTCATATAGATAACTGTCTATGCGTTAAAAAATTATTTGAACATCCTGTGCAAATGCCGAGTGGTCTTTTCCTCCCGGCGCGGGCGATGAGCTGCCCACGGCACGAAACGATGCTTTGAGATCGAGGCAGCAGGCCAGACGATTTCCCTTCACGTCAGCTCACCACTAGACCGGCTCTGCTCAAAAACCCCAGTGGGAGGCGGTCAGCTGTGACTGACCTCGCGGGCAATATCGGTCACGGCGCTTAATGGCAACAACAAAAGCGCATGATCCACTTAGGTCGCATCGGAAATCGCTACCGAAGCAGAGGAACCCTGACCCGATCGCTGTGTGGTGGGCGTGCTTCAGAACATAGATAACCGTCATGTGTCAAATCAGGTTTTCCCATCGTCGCGGAATCGAGCGATGCTCGGCTCCTGGTAAGTCATGGATTAGTTGACGCAGGGAAGGGTTTGCCGACCAGATCGCGGCATGTGCGAAACCGGCGAGATCGTTCCGGCATCATTTTCGAGCGCCCAATTCCATTGACCTGCGCGCGAACTCAATCAGCTTTCTGGTGGTCTGGCGCGAATGCGCGGCATCGTCGTGGAGACGGAAGCTTGTTGACGAGAACGATGACGCCTGTCACACACCTTCACGCGGCCGGCGCCGGGCAGCTCGTCGAGAAGAACGAACCGGGTTCAGCTTACATCGCTGACGCTGGAGTGCACTGGATGCTGAACGTGCTTATCAAGAGCGGGCCGCGCGATGGGTTGATCTTGATGCGCGCGATCAGACGCGGCGAGGACTTAAACTGATGAAAAACGCGGAGGGATTGAGGATTTGCGCCGACTTTGCTGGGCCGGGCAGGCTGACTCAAGCCCTGGCGTCTTCAACCGGTATCGAGATGAGCCTTCCTGAGCCGCGCGCTATTGTTTGGCGGCGCGAAAATGAAAACGTGCAGTGGCTGGGACGCGCGAATAGGCATCAGTTCCGCCGAGTTTCCGTGGCGTTACCTTTAGCAGAGTCGATCGCTGAGCGCGCCAGTTACGCGAACCACCGCGCGTGGGAAACGTTGACGGTAAATTATCGCTGAACGCCCAGCACGGCTGTCGAGCAGGACAAAGCAGCGGGTGCTCCTCGAATGGAGTGGAGGTGTTTGAGTTCGAGCGTAGCGGGATATTTGTTGCGGGAGCAGGATTACGATGTCGCGGCGTGACGATGGCTTTAGGATTGCATCTGCGCGGCGGACAATGCTGCGGGCCGCAGGCGGTTGCGGATGCGCGGGGGTCGCGCACTCGTTAGGCATCCCGCATTACGTTTTCGATGAAGTTGATCGGTTGAGCGGCTGGTATGGGTTGTCTCGAGCGAATACAGCCTGACGCCGAACCCGTGTGTGATTTGCAATGAAGCTCAAGTTTGGTAATCTTGTGTGAAGCCGAGGCGCTTGGATGTGATTACATCGCTGCGGTCATTACGCCATCATCGACATCACCGCCCCGGTCCGCGCGTCTTGCGCAAGGGCCGATCCGCGCAAAGATCAGTCGTATTTTTTTCAGTTTGCGTCAGCCGCAGCTTCGGCGTGCGCTGCCACTGGGGAGAATGTTGAAGCCGGCGATTCGCGAGATCGCACTCGTTAGGTCTGAAGGTTGCGGAGAAGGTGGACAGCCAGGAAATTTTGCCGTGCCTGGCCATGATTATAAAGCTTTTTTGCGTTGCATCTTGGCGAAATGGGTTTCATCGGGCGGGATTTACGGGCTGGAGGAAATTTTTTTTCCGAGCGATGGGCAGGTTTTCACGATTGGTCAGCGCAAAGGGTCTGCCCGGCGGATCCGCGCGTCCGCGTTATGTCGTCGACCTCAGTCAACCAACCGCGTGCGATCATCGGCAGGGCCGACGATCTGCCTGCGGTAGGAATTCGAGATCGATCCGGATTAACTGGGTGAGCCGCGAAGAATCAGATGGAGCGATCGAGATCGCGGTCTGAGATTCGCTATAGCCATTCCGGGACGGCGGCTACGCTGACGCCGCTCGATGGCGACCGTGCTCGCGTGCCCAGCTGCACAGGCGAACCGCAAAAAGCTGTCGCGCCGGGCCAGGCCGCGGTTTTTACGACGGCGACGCGGTGCTGGGCGGTGGCTGGATTTGCCGGCGGGCGAGCGTTCGCGGCGGCGTAAGAGGTAATTCTCGATGGCCAGAACTCCTAGCACGTGGCGAGGCACGTTTCCCGATGCGGGCACGGCGCGACGAGATCGCTCACGAACTGGTGGCGGAACGTTTCGCGGCGTGCGCGAACATCATTCCGCAAATCGAGTCGATCTACTGGTGGGAAGGCAAAATCGAAGATGGCGCGGAAACGCTCGTGTTTTTAAAACTTAACGATTGGTTATTACACGTCGCTCGACGAAGCTGCTCCTCCCACCCCTACAAACTTCCCGAAAATTATCAGCGTTCGAGCAAGCGAAAGGTTGCGGAATATTTGCAGTGATTGATGGAGCGGTGTTCCGTCCGCGTTCCCCAGCGTCCGCGGCCACCAGGGTGGCGGCTCGTTTCGAAATTCACGATGCCGGATCCTGCCGCCAGCGTAAGCAATATAAGCACCGGCTCCGACCGTAGCGAAAGGCGAGCACTAGCGTGATGATCGCCAGCGCGGGTGTTGAGCACAGCCGACTTTTAGCGGCGCGGCGGTGCGTTGGCGCAAGCACTGCCGTCGCATAAAGCCGATCAAGCGCGATGGCTGTGCGCGCTTTCAACCAGGCCTGGCCATCGGAATCTGCCATGGCGAGGACGCGATCGTACCTTTACTCGCCCATGGCAGCGACTGGCCGGGCTGTTTGATGCCGCCGGTGAGAACGATGAGCGCGAGCGTGGCGATTTGCGCCGCGCGGCTTCGCATGACGAAGGCGATAACCAAACCGAGCAAGCCATCGGCAAACCGTAAACCGGAAGCGGATTGATCAACATGGATATATTCGGGCTGCTTCAAGTCCTGGAGAAGAGTGGCAAACATATTCAGCGCTTCGATACGTCGGCGCGGTATATTCTACTCCACCACGATCGTCGGATCGATTGTTTTAGTATCAAAGAGACCTTTTATGGATCGGGCGGCTTTGGAAACGATCACGTTCGCTAATGCCAGGGCGAATGCGGACGTCCGCCAGATAATTTGTGAGAGAGACTTCACAGATGTGAGAAGCAACAGGCGTGACGCCAATTGCAAACCGAACTGCTGCTTCACCGATCTCAAAAGCTCCCACCAGCGACCGGTGGCGAGGCTCTTCACTTTGGCGATCACTTCTGCAAAAGCAGGCGAGCCGTTTCGTCCGGAACGTTGAAGCGGACTTCGAGGTTGGCGTCGTGCTGAATGACTTCGGGAGGTTCTGCGTAAGCATCACGTTCGAATCCTGGCTTTGTAGCCAACGCTGCGGCTCGTTAGCCACAACTGCCCGCCAGCTCGCGCTGGCCTTTTCGGCTGATTTCATTTCAAAAGCAGCCGCGCTTTCACCGGATTCTGCAAGGTAAGCGCCAAACCCAGCGGTTACGCGGAATCGAGCAGCTCGTGCGCAAAAACCGGATGAATTAAGCGTGCGAGGTCACGGGCGGATTTCGCGAGGATCGTCGCAGCGCGCTCTCCTGATCGAGTGCGAAATCGGTCGAACAGCTACCCGGTTATCTTCAAGTCCGGTCGCATCCGAAGCGCTCGACCAGTTCCATTAAAAGCTGCGATGATGAACCGACCGCGAAGCGTTTTGGGGCCGCGATGCGGGCCACCGCGAGATTCGCATCGTGAAATCCCACCGCTCACAGAGATTGCTTCTCTCGAAGCTCGGGGTCTTTGATCGTCCGGTTCATGGCGTTGGTCGTCGCGCGCTTCCACCAGGACGAAATCACCGCCGCGCTCCGGTTTCATCCCACCGTCATCGCGCAGTGACGCGGCAGTGTCGCGCGCCACATCGAGCACCAGTCGGCTGCCGGCCAGGAGACCGGTCAGATGTTCTGCCACTGCTCGGTTGTTGCTTCACTTCCATCGCTTCGGCGGCAAATCGTTATAAACTGGTCAGTGTTCAAAGAATGGCTGTTTCCTGCAGCAACCATTCGCGTTTAGCCCAGCGATTGAAAAACGAGCGGCAAAATGATGGCCGGCAACGCAAGCACCGAGAAAACCGTAAAATAAAATTTCCGCAGCTCCTGTTGTCGATCCTGGCTGGATTGACCAGCGGTTCCGCGGTGTGTGCGAGGTGGCGATCAACAGCAGCGCGATGTTTTCGCACTTCGATCAGCAAATGTGGCGCTGCAGGAGGGCAATACCACCTTTGGGCAGCGAGATGACGTCCGATATTGAGGTAAGCCCGTTCTTTCCGTTCCTCGACCGTCTGAAATTTGTTGCTCTTTTTGCACTCGTCCTGTTGTGTGCGACCGCCTGCGAGAACGATCGCGCGCTTCAAACTCACCACAATATTTTGTCCGCCGCGGCAGCGCCACTTCTTCCGCTGCCCGTTTCTCGCTGTGGCGCGCCAGCCTTCCCTTCAACTGCGCTCGCCACAAATTCAGCGCGTTGCCCGGGCAGGCGTTGCCGCTCCGTGCTGATTCGCTCCGTCACAACTGAAGATCGGGGCCGGAGTTTGTGCCTACACCGGTGCCGAAAGCTGTTTGAGCAGCTCCGATCGGCGGCATCATTTTTGCACCGAATCTTTTGCTCGGCGGCGCTAAGGTTAAAGCTCAAAGATCTGATCGCCGCTTTCGCCTGTTGGCACGATTACAAGTGGCCCTCTTTTTCTTCTAACTTTGCCAGAGCAGCGTTCTGCTCTTTCGTATTTACTCTGTAGCTGCTGATTCTGGTTTTCTTGATCACTTCCTCGATTTTCTACGCGATTCGCAGCGCGACACACTTTGCTCCTGCTCTGAGTTTTTAAGGGCGACAATCTCATTACGAACTTCCGGGAAATTCGCCACGCTTCTGGCAGCCTGGCGTCGGGTTGATCCTCGCTTTTCTGCAGAAGTCGTTTTCGTGCCGCAACGACATACCTTTTCGTTTTTGGCGAACGCACTTTCAGCGCTAATTCTCGCAGGCCGGTGGTAATGAAACTCACAGGCTTAGCCTGGCTGGATTGGCTCATTAACAAGCGAGAGAAATGCTATTCTTCCGGTCCGCTCAATTACGCCGGCACGGCGAAAATCGCTCGACGTGGTCGTGTCGCCGGTAACGGTTTGCCGCTCGCGATTTCTTTCAGCAATCGCCGCGCCCGTTTTCCGCTGGGTTTTCCGGCAGCGGCGAAAACGCACGGGTCCGGTTTCGCGATTGCGCGATCTGATACCCGACGGCGATCGCGAAGCAGTTGCTTCAACTCCGTCGTCGGTTTACTCCGCCCAACGGTGACGAAAGCGACCTCCCTGACGCTCAGCTCAGGTCGTCCATTTACCGCCGCCTCGGCTACGTCCGCGCATTGACTAGCCGGGTACCTTCTCGATTTCCGACGTCCCAAGCCGGTGCCCGCGACGTTCAGCACGTCATCGGATGCGACGATCAAAGTAGCCATCTTTATCGCGACAGCGCCGTCGCCGGCGAATAGTTTCCGCCAAATTCAGCTCAGTATCTTTTTTGTAACGCGCGTCGTCGCCGTAGATCGTGCGCAACATCGAGGGCCACGGCTGAGCGATCAACTTGCCGCCAACATTCGGCCCGACTGGTTCCCGCGTTCATCAGCGATACGCGCATCAGCGCCGAAGGGCAAGGTTGCGCTACCGGTTTTCATCGCGGTCACACCGGGCAACGGCGTATTGATCGCGGTGTTGCGCCGGTTCAAATCCCCACCGTATTGTCAGCAACGATCGGGCAGCGGCTGCGGTGATTTTTGTGATACCACGTCAAGCTTCCGGATTGATTGGTTCACCCGACCGTTCGAGGAGGCGCAGCGGAGAGATCGTGTTTCGTCGTTATAAATAGCCCCCATGTGAATAAAAGCGCGAATCGCAGTCGGCGCGGTGTATGCCACGTTCTGCCGCCATCAGCCACTCGATAATCCGCCGACGCCGATCCGGCTCAGGCCCGTTCTGGCGCTCCTTCATATGAGCGTCCGTTGCGCCGTTCGCGAGGGGCCCATAAACGACATAACTTTGTGACCGGTTACCCAACCGACATCAGCGTGCACCAGAAAACGTCGTCGTCACGCGAAGATCGAGGCACATATTTCGCCGTGGAATAAATCCTGCCAATAACCCTTGCCGGTTTGTGTGCAAGAACGCCTTTCGGTTTCCGGGTGGAGCGCTCAGTGCCCAAAATGTAAAGCGGATGCTCGCTATCGAGCGCGCTCGGCGGACAATCGGCATTCACATATTCCAGCTCGCGATGCCACCAGACATCGCGACCTTCATCGTCGGGCGTCATTTTCCGGTCCGGCGAAACACAATCACGCTTTATCGAAAATTGGTGCCGCGGCTCCTGCGTCCACGTTCTCTTCAGAGGGCGATGGCGCCGCGCCAGTAACTGCCGTCCGCTGCCCGTCACCGCGATTGCACCGCTGTCGGCGATTGCGATCGCGAAATGAACTTCCGCGCTGAAACCGCCGAAAACGACTGAGTGCACACCGATACGCGCGCCAGGCCAACATCCGCGATAGCCGCTTCCGGAATTGTCAGCAGATAAATAAGCTGACGCGGTCGCCTTTCTAATCTTGTTGCGCTTGAGCACGTTCGCGAATCGGCAAACTTCCGCGGTCTGACGCATTAGGTCAGACTTCAGCGTTTGGCCTCCCGGCTCACCTTCCAGGCTGGCCGCCTTATTGCGCCAAGGCCCGCCAAAATGTCGATCGAGACAATTTCAAAGAAGTTCAGTTTTCCCCCAGAAACCATTTCGCGAGCGCTTTCCACTCGAGGACATACCTTCCACCGCTTTTGCCAGACAAGTTCGCTCGCCTCACGCGCCCAGAATTTCTCCCACGGCCCGGCTAATCGATTCGCGATACATCCGCCGATACGCCGCAAACTTCCGATGCGCGCCCCTTTTTACAAAGTCCCGCGGGGCTTGAAGACACGCGTTTTTCCTTAAGATGAGACTCGATGTTATCGTCCATGAGCGCGAAGAGATTCGCTACCAACCTCTCGGGACACGCTCAAGTCGAAAGTTCGCGAGCTCTGCTGCCTCCCCGGCATGAAATCCGGCGAACGCTTTTTGTTGTTTGTCTTCTCGTTTCTGCTCACCGAAAGAGGCCATGGCGATAATGTGTACAGAAGATTGATTGGTTGGTTCCTCACCGGACAGCGTCCAGGGCGCGAAGTGCAGAACGCGCGATTTCGCGCGCGGCAAAAACGATCGCAACATGCGGTGGTTCAGTGACCGAAACCCGCGGTCAGAATCCGAACCAAGCAAGGTTAATCACTGGCAAGTAACGGTAAAGGTCGGTTTCACTCTCGACCGGTAGATTCTTCGGCTCGGCGGGCCTCGCGCTAGCGCCAAAAGCAAGCGCGCGCGATGCGTGCGATACAATAATCAATTGTTAGGGCGAAACGCGGTCGAGCTTTGCTGGACAGCTCGGACAACTTTACCACTCTTCGTAGCGCTGCGCTGTCTGATAAAGCTTCGTCGCGCAGAATCAAAATCGCCGGTTTGAAAGCCACCAACAACGTCACGCGCTGCGCCGCCCAAAAACGCCTGATTGGCAGCTGGTTCAGGATAAAACCGGCGGCGATCGCAGCAGAGCAAAGATTGCGTCGGCTTTTCGCGCACCTAATCTCGGCCTGGCTGAGGATCTGTTCCCATTGATCGTCTCTGGTGTAACGAAGCCCGCTCTGGGCAATTCAGCTTCCGGCGTGTTAATAAAATTTATCGCTCTCTTGCATGGCATAGACTTCGGATGATGCGGCATGTTTGCGCGTCGAATACAATCTGCCATTACCTCGGCCGCCTCGCGATGGTCGTTGTAGACGGACGGGTCGCTGAGCCGTTCCTGCGTCTCGCGGTACGAGCGCTCCATGGCTCGTCGACGAGCTCGTCCATCAGGCCATCACCTCGACCTTGGCCGTCTCACCCGCCGTCTGTCGCTGTTCGAGCGCCAGCACCTCGCGCAGGGCGCGGATGGAGACCTCGAGCTGGTCGAGCGTCGGCTCGCGCGTGGTCAGGCGCTGCAGCCAGAGGCCCGGCGCGAGCAGGGTCATCAGGAACCGGTTGTCTGCGTGTGCTTGCCGGCGAAGCGGATCACCTCGTAGGCGATCCCGGCGATCAGCGGCAGCAGCAGGATCCGCGTGGCGATCAGCCAGTACCAGACGGGTCGGCCGAAGAAGGCGAAGACGAAGATCGCGATCACCATCACCCAGAGCAGGAAGGCGGTGCCGCAGCGCGGGTGGATGAGGCTGAAGCGCTGCACGACGCTCCGGCTTCAGCTCCTCGCCGGCCTCGTACGCGTTGATCGCCTTGTGCTCGGCGCGCGTGGTACTGGAAGACGCGCCGCAGGTCGGGCAGCAGCGAGATCAGCGACGAGGTAGAGCGATGAAGAGCGTGACGCGGATCCCACCCTCGACGATCACGAACCACCCGGTGGTGTCGATCGGGAGCCAGTTCGTGATCAGCGCCGGGGTGACCTTGAAGAGCAGCACCGCGAACGCGATCGCGACCGCGAAGGCGAAGAAGAGCGCGCCCGCGCGAGAGCTCCGTCTCGACCTCGGCGTCAGCGTCCGCTCCTCTTCTTGCGCCGCGTACTGGGCCGAGATCGAGAGCGCGCGAAAGCCGATCGCCGAGGGACTCGCCCAGCGCGATGATGCCGCGGATCACCGGCAACCGAAACAGCCAGTGCCGCTTCATCACGGACTCGATCGGGCGGCGAGACCTCTGCGATCTGACCGTCCGGCTTGCGTACGGCGACCGCCCAGTTCGAGGAGCCGCGCATCATCACGCCCTCGAGGACGGCCTCGCGCCCACCGATGGGCTGCGACATGGCGTAGCTAGGCCTTGCGGCCGGCCTTCTCGAGGCGGCGCTGGAAGCGCTCCACCCGGCCGCCCGTGTCGAGCGAGCTTCTGCTTGCCCGTGTAGAACGGGTGGCAGTTCGAGCAGATCTCGACGTGCAGCTCGGGCTTCGTCGAGCGCGTCTGGAACTCGTTGCCGCAGGCGCAGCGAACGGTCGCCAGGACGTACTCGGGATGGATGTCGGCCTTCATCGTTCACCCAGGATAGCAACGGCGGTTTCCGACGCCACGTTGCCCCCGGAGACGACCGCGACGACCGTTTCCCCTTGCTCAAGGGGCACCTTTCCGGCCGATCAGCGCGCCGTCGTCGCCGCTCCGGCCGGGCTCGCACGCGAGCTTGGCGCGGCGCGTAGAGGAAGCGCATGCCCCTCCTCGATCTCCTCCTCGGTGACGAGCACGACCTCGTCGACCCGCTCGGCGCAGACGCGTAGGCAGTTCTCTCCCGCGAACGGTGCGCCGAGGCCGTCGGCGACGGAGCGCGGCGAGACCGGCACCGACCTGCCGGCGGCGAGGGCCTCGTACAGGGCGGGCGAGAGCTCGGGCTCTATCCCGATCACGCGGTGCCTGCGGTCGGATGGCCTCTGACCGCGGTGGCGAGTCCCCGGAGATCAGGCCGCCGCCTCCGACCGGCAACGAGCACGACCGCGGCGCCGGCACGTCCTCCATCACCTCCAGGCCGACCGTGCCCTGACCGGCCATCGTCAGCGGGTGATCGAAGGGTGCACGAGCGGTGCGGCCGGTTTCCTCGACGAGCGAGTCGTCGAGCCGCGCGAGCGCCTCCGTCGGGGTCGGCCGAGGCGGGTCGACCTGCGCGCCGTAGCCGCGGGTGGCCTCGATCTTCGCCTCGCTCGCTCCTGCCACATGACGAGGAGCGCGTCGAGCCTCGGCGGCGGCGCCCCACGCGAGCGCCTGCGCGTGGTTGCCCGCGGAGATGCCGATCACACCGCGCGCCTGCTCCTCCTGGCCGAGAGCGGCGAGGTTCGTGAGAACGCCGCGAGGCTTGAACGAGCCCGTCTTCTGGAAGAGCTTTCGGCCTTGAGGAACACGCGCGCGCCTCGTGAGCTTGCTGAGCGTCTCCGACCCGACCGTGGGCGTCCGGTGCAGGCGTGGAGCCGATCGCGCCTCGGCGGCCTCGATGTCTCTCGAGCCCGATCACGAGGCCTAGGTGAGCTTGTACTCGGGCCCGAGCCGCCCTCGGGCGGGGTGAGGCGGCCGCCCTTGGCGGTGATCGCACCGCACTGCACGCAGTTCGACGGCGTGACCTGCACGTCGACGTTGCCGTCGCCCGCGTCGTCGCCGACCTCGTAGACGTGCGCCGGGCACATGCGCGCCCACAGCTCGGCCACCTCGCGTGGCACGCGGTCGCTCGACGCGGATGTGGTTCGGGCTGGTCGTCGCGCGTCTGGTTGCCGCTCAGCGAAGACCGAGGAGAGCTTGTCGAACGTCAGCTTGCCGTCGGGCGCCGGGTAGCGCTTCGCGCGGTCGGTCGGATCAGCTCCTGCTCGGCGTCGGGCTCGAGCTTGGCGTCGCCGGCGGGACGTGCCCGCGGCGTCGCCGTCATCGCGCCGGCCATCGCGCCGCCGAGCCAGAAGCCGCGGCCGAACGCGGGCCGCATGTTGCGCACCTGCTCGCAGGTCGCTCCAGACGAAGCTCTCTCGCAGCGGCCTCGTCGTAGCGCTGAGCGCGCCGCGACGCCCGGCGACTCGCCGCGCTGCAGCGCCGCGAACGCGGCCTCGGCGGCGAGCCGGCCGGACTCGATCGGCGTAGTGGATCCCCTTCAGCGCGGGCACGTTGACGAGCCCGGCGCCGTCGCCGGCAGATCAGCAGCCCCGGCGCGTGCAGCCGCTTCGGCAGCGACAGGAAGCCGCCCTCGGGGATCGTCTTCGCGCCCCAGGCCGACCCGCTCGCCGCCGTCGAGGAGCTTCCGGCACGAGCGGGTGGGTCTTCAGCTCCTGGAGCAGGTCGTGCACCGACAGCTCGACGTCGCGGTGGTCGAGCCCGACCACCATCCCGATCGTGAGCATGTCGTCGCCCATCGGGTAGATGAACGAGCCGCCGAACTCGCGGTACTTCGCGCCGTTGCGCAGCGGCCAGCCCATCGTGTGGATCACGCGCTCGAGCGGCTTCGCGACCTTCCAGACCTCCTTGACGCCGAGCGCCCACACCTGCGGGCTCGCGCCTCGCAGGCCGAAGCGGTCGAGGCGCGATCGCCAGTCAGATGCCCCTGCGTGCCTTCGGCGAGGACGGTCACCTTGGCGCTGCACGTCGGAGCCGGGCTCGAAGTTCGCGAGCTCCTCGCCGCTCGCGCCCTCGGCCCTTGTCGCCGGTGCGGACACCGCGCGACGCGGCCGTGATCGACCAGCAGCTTCTCGCCGGCGCGTCTCGGGCAGGATCATCGCGCCCGCCATCCTCGGCCTGCTCGCGCCGAGCCAGCGGCCGAGCTGCGATAGCGAGCGCGACGTAGTTGCCGTGGTTGCGCATCGTCGGCGGCGCCGGGATGCGCAGCGCGCGCTTCGGCGGTCAGGTAGTAGACGGACCTCGTGCTCGCACCCGGCCGAAGAACGGCAGCTCACGGGTCGGCACGCGGTCGCTGAACAGGCCGCGCAGGCGAGCGCGGGTTCACGACTGCGCCCGAGAGCAGGTGCGAGCCGGGCTGCTTGCCCTTCTCGAGCACCGCCACCGGGACCTCGCCGAGGCGCTCGGCGAGCTCCGGCGCCTCCTCGAGCAGCTGGTCCGAGCCGGATCGCGCAGGCGAGCCCCGCGGGCCCCGCCGCCGACGATCAGGACGCCGACCTCGATCCGCTCGTCGCCGGGATCGGCGGACCGACGAACTCGTCCGGATCGAAACGGCGGAGGGAAGTCGGAGGGCTGCGTCACGCGGCCTTGCGCGCCCGGACGAGCTCGGTCAGCTTGGGAACGATCTCGTGCAGGTCGCCGACGACGCCGAGGTCGGCGTACTCGAAGATCGGCGCGTTCGGGTCCTTGTTGATCGCGACGATCACGCTCGGAGCTCTGCATGCCGACCTTGTGCTGGATCGCGCCCGGAGATCCCGACGGCGACGTAGAGCTTCGGCGAGACGGTCTTGCCGGTCTGGCCGACCTGGGCGGCGTACGGGTACCAGCCGGCGTCCACCACCGCGCGGGTCGCCGGCGACGGCCCCGCCGAGCGCCTTGGCGAGCTCCTCGACGAGCGCGAAGTTCTCCGGCCCGCCGAGCCCGCGGCCGCCGGCGACGATCACGTCGGCGTCCTCGATCGACGGCCCCTCGCTCTCCTCGTGCGCCTGCTCGACCATCCGGGCAGCGAGCGAGAAGTCCTGCAACCTCGGCTCGATCTTCACGACCTCGGCGCCGCCACCCGTCTCGGCCGGGCTCGAAGGTGCCGGAGCGGATCGAGCGCGAGACGCGGCTCCGAGCGTCCAGCCGACGTCGACGGAGACCGAGTCGCCGAGAGCCGGGCGCTTGCCCACGAGCCGCCCGTCCTGCTCGACGAGGTCGGTGAGATCCCAGTTGAGACCCGCGTCGAGCCGCGCGGCGAGACCCGCAGCGACGTCGGCCGAGAGCACGCTCGCCGCGAAGAGGACGGTGTCGTGACCGCCGTCGCCCAGCGATGCTCGAGAGCGTCGACCCGCGGTTGCGGGAGCGGGGCCGCCAGCAGCACGTCGTCGGCGACGTGGACCCGGGAGGCGCCGTACTTGCCCGCCTCGGCGGCCAGATCCTCGACGCCGTCGCCGAGCAGCACGGCCTCGACCTCGCCCCCGAGCGCGGCCGCCTTGCCGAGCACGCCGAGCGAGTCTTTCTGCAGCTTGCCCTCGTGGTGCTCGAGGAAGACGAGCGTCTTCGGCTGGCCACCAGGCTGCCGGGCATCGAGGTAGAGTCTCATGATCTGCGGCAGGAACGCGAGAATCTTCTCCGCGCCCGAGCCGTCGTCCTCGATCTTGATCGTGTCGCCGCGGGCGGGCGGGTCGCGCGAGCGCGTAGACCTCGGTGCGCGAGCCCGCCTCGCCGACCTCGTCGGCGCTCACGCCGAGGTCGCCGAGCGAGACCGTCTCCTGCGGCTTCTTCTTCGCGCCCATGATGCCCTTGAGCGAGGGATAGCGCGGCTCGTTGATCGCATCCGAGACGGCGATGACGGCGGGCAGCGGAGCCTCGATCACGTCGTAGCCGAACTCGGTCTGCCGCTTGCCGCGCACCTTGCCGTCCTCGTGCTCGAGCTCCGCGACCTGCGAGATCAGCGGCCGCTGCAGCCGGTCCGCGACTGCCGCCCAGAGCACGGCGCCGTCGGAGTCGTTCGCCTGCTGGCCGAAGAGCACGAGGTCGGCCCCTCGCGCTCGAGGCCGCGGCCAGCGCGCGGCTCGTGGCGACCAGATCGGAGCCTGCAGCCCCGTCGTCGCTCACGAGAACAGCCCGGTCGGCCCCCATCGCAAGAGCCTTTCGCATCGCCTCGAGCGCCCGCTCAGGGCCGAGCGAGACGATCACGACCTCCACCGAGTCCGGCCCGATGTGCTCCTTGAGCCTGAGCGCCTCCTCGACCGCGTGCACGTCGAACTGGTTCAGCGCTCCCTCGCCCGAGCGGTCGAGCCGCTTCGTCTGGGGTCGAGGCGCCGCTGGGCGGTCGCCTCGGGAACGTACTTGGCGCAGACGGCGATCTTCATGCCGCGCGGACTTTACCGAGGGGCGTAAAAGGGCTCTGCTAGGGTCTGGCGCTTCGCGAGCCCGTGAGCAGCCGCCGGACGACAGCCCGAGGAACGCTCCTCCTCTTCCTCGCCCTTTTGACCCTCGCCGCAGGAGCAGGGGCGGCCCCGCCGACGAAGATCATCTTCCCTGTCCTCGGGACGACGACCTACGCCGACGCACTTCGGCGACCCGCGGCCAGGCGGCACCCACCAGGGCATCGACATCGTCGCGCCCAAGCGCAGCCTCGCGCTCGCGGCCGAGGCGGGCAAGGTCGAGTTCTGGGTCTCCAGCGCCAACGCCGGCTGCATGCTCTACCTCCACGGCGCGAGCAAGACGACCTCACTACTACATCCATCTCAACAACGACCTCACCACCCGCAACGACAACCGGGGAAGTGCGTGCCCGGGGTCGCCTACGCGAAGGGTTGAAGAACGGCTCGAAGGTCGCGGCCGGCCAGCCGGTGGGCTACGTCGGCGACTCGGGCGACGCGAACGGGGCGCACGCGCACCTGCACTTCGAGCTGCACCCCGGCGGCAGAGAGGGCGGTCGACCAGTACCCGTGGCTGCAGCGCGGCCAGCACCTGCTCTTCTGGGCGCCGCGCGGCGCGCCGTTCACGCTCCAGCTGGGCGGCAACGTCGCCTCCGTGCTCGGCGACGAGCTCTGATCCGCGCGAACACCGTGGGCGCCTCGCCGATGCGGCAGCGCCAGTCGAACCTGAAGCGCAAGCTGCTCGTCCTCGTGCCCGAGACGGCGATCGTGCAGACCGTGACGAAGCCGGGAATCGAGGGCATGCCCACGAGCCTCGCGAACGCGAAGGTCGGCCAGAGGGTGGTCGTCCTGACCTCGCGCGCCCCGACGACGCTGAAGGCCCAGCGCGGGGACGACCTCGCGCTGAGCGCCGCGTCTGTCTCGCTGGTAGCCCCTAACGACCCTTGAAGACCGGGTCGCGCTTCTGGCGAACGCCGTGAGGCCTCTCTTGCGTCCTCGGTCGAGAAGAGCATTGCGAAGAAGGAGGCTTCCTGGGTGAGGCTGCGCGTCATGCGATCCCTGAAGCGCGAGGTTCGCTGCTTCTTTCGCGTACGCGAGCGCGAGCGCGCTCTTCGACGCGAGTAGTTCGGCAACCTCGCGCGGCCCGGTCCAGCACGGGGTCGTGCACGCCGTTGACGAGACCGATCCGCAGCGCCCTCCCTCCGCGTCGACGAGGCGGCCGGTCAGGATCAGCTCCTTGGCGACGCCGAGCTCGCAGACCGGGCGAGCCGCTGGGTGCCGCCCCAGCCCGGAATGATCCCGAGGTTGATCTCGGGCTGGCCGAGCTTGGCCGTGGTCGCCGCGTAGCGAAGGTCGCAGGCAAGCGCGAGCTCGCAACCGCCTCCGAGCGCGAAGCCGTTGATCGCGGCGATCGTCGGCTTGCGCATGGTCTCGAGCAGAGGGCGCACGAGTGGCCGAGACCTCCCCACGTCGCGCGCCTCGAGCACCGAGAGCGAGCTCATGTACTTGATGTCGGCGCCGGCGACGAAGGCTTCTCGCCCGCGCCCGTGAGCACGACCACGCGCGCGTCGTCATCGTGGGCGAGCGCCCGCAGCCGGTCACGAAGCTCCTCGAGCGTCGGCCGGTCGAGGGCGTTCATCGCTTCGGGCCGGTCGACGGTGACGGTCGCGATCCCGCCCGTCCTGCGCGACCGAGATGCTCAGGCGGGGACGCTGCCCTTCAGGAAGTCGACGATCTCCGAGGTCGGCGCCCCCGGCGTGAAGACCGCCGGCGACGCCCTGGCGCTGGAGCTCGCTCGCGTCCTCCGTCGGGATCGTCCCGCCGAGCACGACCAGCACGTCCTCCGCCCCGTTCTCCTTCAGCCCCTCGAGGATTCGCGGCACGAGTGTCATGTGGGCTCCGAGAGGATCGAGATCCCGACCGCGTCGGCGTCTTCCTGGATCGCGGTCTCGACAATCTGCTCCGGGGTCTGGTGAAGTCCGGTGTAGATGACCTCCATTCCCGCGTCGCGGCAGAGCGCGTGCGATGATCTTGGCGCCCCGGTCGTGGCCGTCAAGTCCGGGCTTCGCGATGACGACACGAATCTTGCGCGCCATGAGACTGAGTATATGAGCCTCAAACTGACCGTCGTTGGCTGCTCCCCGGCCTGGCCGAACCCCGGTGGAGCCCAGTCCGGCTATCTGCTCGAGCGGCCCGGGCGACTGCTCCTCGACTGCGGTCCCGGGGTGCTGGCGAAGCTACGCGAGCGCGAGCCTGGCCGCGCCTCGACGCAATCGCGATCACGCACTGGCACCTCGACCACTGGGGCGATCTGGTCCCGTGGGTTTGGGGCCTCGACGCTCGGCCCCGGCAGGGAATCGATCCGCCCGAGCTCTGGGTGCCCTGGAGGGCGCGAGCTGCTCTGCGCGATCGGCCAGCGCCTCGGGCGGCCGGAGATGTTCGAGCGCGCGTTCGACCTCCACGAGTACGAAGAGGGCAAGAGCTTCGAGGCGGCGGGCTTCGAGGTGACGCCGCACCGCGTCCTGCACTACGACCTGGTGGCGTTCGGGTTCCGGGCCTCGGCGAACGGGACCGATCGTCGGCTACTCCGGCGACTCCGGTCCGAGCGAGGCCTGCGCGAGATCGCCCGCAACGCCGACCTGTTCGTCTGCGAGGCGACGCTTCTGCAGCCAGAACCCGAAGGCGGGACGCGCGGGCACCTCAGCGCGGTCGAGGCACTGGAGGCCTCCCGAGGCGGCCGGGGCAAAGCGGCTGCTGCTGACGCACCGCCCCCTCGAGCGCCCGCTCGAGAACGGCTTCGAGCTCGCGTGCGACGGGCTCGAGATCGACGTCTAGGAGCTCGGCGGGAGCGGCGGAAGAGTCCGCGCGCTAGTCGCGGTCGGCGCGGCGGTTTCGCCGCCAGCCCCGGATCGCGAGACCGGTCGGGATGAGCACGACGAGGCCGAGGACGCTCAGCGGCACGAGCACCCACGCCACCCCGAGCGGAGCCTTGGTGCGCTCGGCTCCGGGGCGCTCGCCTGGAGCGGATTCCGGCTCGGGCTGGCCGGCTGCGAGAGACCGCCGCCGAGCGGCTCGAAGTAGTCCACGAGCCAGTGGCGCTGCTTCCCGACGCCGACCGCGCGCATCTCCATCGAGGAAGGTCGTCGTGCCGGTCTGCGCGTGCGGCTTCGCCCAGATGAGGACGTCGTACCGGGCGAAGTTGCCGTGCGAGTAGCGCAGCTTCGACTTGGCGAAGGCGAAGTCCTTGGCCGGGAACGGAATCACCGGAATGTTCCCGCTGCGCCACTCGTGGCAGTTCATTCCGCCTCGAAGCTGCGCGGTGACGAGGGTCGTACGACTGGTCGAGGTGGCGCCGCAGCACGGCAGTGGTGACGAATTTGTCGAGGATCTGCTCGAGCTCGCGAGGTCGCCCTTCGAGAGCGGCGTGGCCGGCGGCTCCTCGTGCGTCACCTGCGGCTTCCCGGGACTGAACACGTTCTCCTCGTGCCCGGTGTTCGGCCAGAGAAAGCCAACTGCGGCCGCGCAACCGGCGGCCACGAGAACGAGCAGCCCCGGAAGGCTCGGCGCCTACGCCGCGGTGAGGAGAGAAAGCGCCCCACCCGCACCAGCATAGATACGCGGTCGGGCCTGCGCTAGAGACGGCTACGACGGAGCAGGGGCGCCGGGTGAGGCCTGCGGCACGGCGTAGTCGATCAGCCAGCGCGGACCGACTTTCTTCACGATGACCACGTACAGCGTGGCCTGGACGCCGACCTTGTTCGGCTGGGCAGCACGACCACGTTGATCTGCGCCTCGTTCTTCGTCGAGGAGATGATCCTCGTGATCGCGGCCTTGTCGATCGGCACGCCCAGAGGGACGACGGGGATGTTGCCCGTCATCCACTGCTTGTGCGTCAGCCCGCCCCTGATGCTGGGCGTGCTGAGAGTCCAGGCCTCGTCGAGGTTCTTGCGCGCGACCGCGGTGAGGATGAACCTTCCGACTGCGACACGCGCCCCTTGCTCGAGCGGGATCTGCTTCGTGACCTGCGGCCGGCTCGCCGGCTGGCTGCCGAAGGTCTCCTTGGTGTCGGCCGTGTTCCCGAAGCGGGCGACCAGGAAGACTGATCACGCCGATCGCCAGCAGGCCGCCTGCGAACCACGGCAGCAGCTTGTTGAAGCGGCGCGAGGACAGAGCAGACTGGACGACGTTCACGGCCATCAGAGATGGTAGACGACGAAATACGGCCGCCGGTTAGAAAACCGGGGTCTCGCGCCAGACGCCCCAGACCTCGCGTAGGGCGTCGCACATCTCGCCCATCGTGCACGTAGTCGCGGGCGGAGTCCACGAGCAGCGGCATCAGGTTGGCGTCCTCGCGCGCCGCCCCTTCCTTGAGGCGAGCCAGGGACGCCTCGACCTCGCGCCAGTCGCGCGCGCGCGCGCAGGCCTGAACCCGTTCGATCTGCTTCTGCTCGAGGGCCGGGTCGATGCGCAGGAGCTCGAGCTCGGGCTCGTTCGTCGAGCCGGTAGCGGTTGACCCCGACGACGATCCGCTGCTTCGCCTCGACCTCGGCCTGGTAGCGGAAGGAGGCCTCGGCGATCTCGCGCTGCTGGAAGTTCTCCTTGATCGCCTCGATCACGCCGCCGAGCTTCTCGATCCGGTCGAAGTAGTCGTAGGCCTGGCCTCGAGCCGGTTGGTCAGGTCCTCGACGTAGTAGGACCGCCGAGCGGGTCGATCGTGTTCACGACGCCGGTCTCGTGGGCGATCACCTGCTGGGTGCGCAGGGCGAGCCGCACGGCGTTCTCGGTCGGGAGCGCGAGCGCCTCGTCGAAGGAGTTCGTGTGCAGCGACTGGGTGCCGCCCAGCACTGCCGCCAGCGCCTCGAGCGCCGTCCGGACGATGTTCACCTCGGGCTGCTGCGCGGTCAGCGACACCCTGCGGTCTGCGTGTGGAAGCGCATCAGCCAGGAGCGCGGGTTCTTGCGCGCCGTAGCGGTCTCGCAGCTCGCGGGCCCAGATCCGCCGCGCCGCCCGGTACTTCGCGATCTCCTCGAAGAAGTCGAGGTGGGCGTTGAAGAAGAAGGAGAGCCGCGGCGCGAAGTCGTCCACGTCGAGCCCGCGTTCGATCGCCCGCGTCGACGTAGGCGAAGCCGTTGGCGAGGGTGAAGGCGAGCTCCTGGACGGCGTTCGAGCCGGCCTCGCGGATGTGGTAGCCGGAGATCGAGATCGGGTGCCAGCGCGGCAGCTCCGCGGCGCAGAACTCGACCATGTCCGTCACGAGCCGCATCGAGGGCTCGGGCGGGAAGATCCATTCCTTCTGCGCGATGTACTCCTTGAGGATGTCGGTCTGGATCGTCCCGCGGAGCTCGGCGCGCGGGACGCCCTGCTGCTCGCCGACGCAGACGTAGAAGGCGAGCAGCATCGCCGCCGGGCCAGTTGATCGTCATCGAGGTCGAGACCTCGCCGAGCGGGATGCCCTCGAAGAGCGTCTCCGTGTCGGCGAGCGAGTCGATCGCCACCCCCTCGCGCCCGACCTCGCCGAGCGAGCGCGCGTGGTCCGAGTCGTAGCCCATCAGGGTCGGCATGTCGAAGGCCGTCGAGAGGCCGGTCTGCCCGTGGTCGAGCAGGTACCGGAAGCGCTCGTTCGTCTCCTCGGCGGTGCCGAAGCCGGCGAACTGCCGCATCGTCCACAGCCTGCCGCGGTACATCGACGGATAGACGCCGCGGGTGAACGGAGAACGTTCCCGGGTAGCCGAGGTCGCGGTCGGGATCGACCCGGACGCCCTCGGCCGTGTAGAGGGGCTCGTTCTCGAGGCCCGAGATCGTGCTGAAGAGCTCGCCCTCCCGTTCCGGAGATGCCTCGTAGAGCTCCCGGCGCCACTCCTCGCTGCCGCCCAGCTCGCGCCGGTCCTCGATCTCGGTCACAGCTGGATTGTGCCCGTTTGATCCCTCGGTGGGACGTTCTCACTCCCACGTCCGGGGATTTCCTGCGGGGATACGACTTTGCAAGTCGGAAAATCGCTATCCCGCAACGGGCGCTGCCGATGGAGTTCGTGGCGAGCAAGGTGGTTTCGACGACCCATAATCCCGCGCGCGATCCGGGCCCCGGAGACGATCTCGACCGCGGCCGCGAGTCGTGCTGCGCTTTGCGATCTACACCGGCGTCGTCCTGCTCCTCGCAGGCCTCGCGACGCTCTGGCTGGTCAATCGCGAGGTGGCGGATCGTGCAACGAGGACCGTCGAGACCCATGCGCGCGTCGTCGCGGAGGAGAACCTCCGCAGTCACCTGCGGGCATCTGACTTCGTCGCGCCGGTGCCGGCGAAACGCCGGCGTGCCCTCGACGTGCTCTTCCGCAACAGCATCCTCGTCCCCGGCGTCGTCGGGGCCCGTCTCGTCAACCGCGACGGGCGGATCACGTACGCAGCTCGGCATCAGTTGATCGGCACGCAGGTCGTCGTACCCGGAAGCGCTGCGCCACGTCGCTCTCCGGCGGCTTCGAGCGGCGCGTGACTCGAGCGACCACGTGGCGCGGCGAGCAGCACGTCAGGGTGCTCCAGGCGCTGATCCCGGTGAAGCTGAGCGCGTCGGCCCCGCCGCTCGGCGCGCTCGAGCTCGACCAGGACTACCGAGCGGTCGACGTCGGCATCGGTGACGCCCGCACGCGGCTCGCGCTGATCCTCGGTCGCCGCTGCTGGCGCTCTACGTGTCGCTGTTTCCGATCCTGCGCCGGATCACGCGCCAGCTGGAGGCCCGGAACCGCCGGCTGCGCCAGCATGCGGAGGAGCGCGGCCGGCTACTGGAGAGCGAGCGGGCTGCGCGCGCCGAGGCCGAGGCCGTCGCAGCAGCTGTTGTCCGAGCAGAACTCAGCGGCTGCGGAGCTCGACCGGCTCAAGGACGACTTCGTCTCGCTCGTCTCCCACGAGCTGCGGACGCCCGCTCACCTCGATCCGCGGGTACCTCGAGCTGCGCTGCTCGACGAAGGCAACGACCTCACCGACGAGCAGCGCCGGTTCCTCGGGATCGTCGATCGCAACTCCGAGCGGCTGCTCAGCCTCGTCAGCGATTTGCTCTTCCTCGCTCAGATCGAGGCCGGGAAGCTTGCGATCGAGGTGGGCGTAATCGACCTCGAGACGATCGCCGAGGAGTCCGTCGAGACGGCCTCGCCCGGCGCCACCGCCAGGAGCAGTCGCCCTGACCTCACCACCGACGAGCTGCCGAAACTGCGCGGCGACCGCGCCCAGCTGGCCAGGTCGCTCGACAACCCTGATCTCGAACGCCCTCAAGTTCACGCCCGCGGGCGGCCGGGTCGACGATGCGACTGAAGGCGGCGAACGACCTCGCGGTGGTCGAGGTCGAGGACACCGGGCTCGGGATTCCCCAGGACGAGCAGCAGCAGCTCTTCGAGCGGTTCTTCCGCAGCTCGCGGGCGACGCAGAACGCGATTCCGGGAACGGGCCTCGGGCTCACGATCACGAAGGCGATCGTGGAGCGTCACCGGCGGCCGGATCGCGCTGGAGAGCGCCGAGAACGTCGGCACGCTCGTCCGGGTCGAGCTCCCGCTCACCTCCGAGCAGGCTCGGTCAACCGGCGCGCGAAGCTCGCGGCCTGAGCCGACAGCCTCAGGCCGAGCCGAGCGGGCGGTAGCGGTAAAGCCGCGGACGGTTTCGATCCGGCGACTCGTCCCCGACCCCGGTTCCGAGCTTGCGGCGGAGGTAGCCCACGTAGAGCTTCACCTGGTCACGGTCGGCCGAGCGGGCGTCGCCCCAGGCGAGCTCGAGCAGCTGGTCGTGGGAGAGCACCTGGTTCTGGTTTCGGACGAACGCCCGAGCAGGCGGAACTCGAGCGGCGTCAACGCCAGCTCGACACCGCCTGCGGTGACCTTCCGCTGGGCGAAGTCGACCGTCGGGAAATGCGTCGGCATAGGTCTCGTGGGCCTGCGGCGCGCTCGCGGCCGCGGCGCAGGGTCGCGTCCACGCGCGCCAGGAGCTCCCTGCCGGCCGAACGGCTTCGTCACGTAGTCGTCCGCGCCCGCCCGCAGGCCGCGCACCTTCTCCGAGCTCCTCCGCACGCGCGGTGAGCATCAACACGGGCACGTCGCTCAGCTCTCGGATCCGGTTCAGCACTTCCCATGCCGTCAGGCCGGGCATCGAGACGTCGAGCACCACGAGATCAGGTTTCCTCGGGTAGAAGAGCTTGAGCGCGCAGTTCGCCGTCCGGCGCCTTGATCACCCCATGTCCGGCACGCTCGAGCAGCTCCCGACGAGGCGCGGATGTCGTCGTCGTCGTCGACGACGAGGATCGAGGTCATGACGCCTCCCCATTCAGGGGTCTTCGACGTGTTCATACGGTTTTCATACCGCAACCCTCCCCAATCTCCAGCCCTGGCCGCCGACATCGCAATCGTGGCGGCATTGCATTCTCTCCTGCGGCGGTTTGCGGCGCAGCTCAGCCAAACTCGGCCCACGCCTGCTCTTCGTGGGCGCGCTCGCGGCTGGGGCAGCTGCGGCGGCAACGCTCGTTCCCGGCACGTTGTCCGGCAACGGCCGTCATGGGCGTGCCGCCCCGGCCCACTTCTCGTCGGTCGTGCTCAAGACGCCGGGAACAAGCGGCCCCGCCGGACACGCGGGGGCGACTGGCACGCCCGGCCTGCCCGGCTGCGGCGAAGCGACTCCTCCAAGTTGCGCGCGTCTACTCATTACACGGTCGACTCGACGACCAAGGCGGGAGCCGGCGAACCACGGAGCGGGAGCCGAAGCGAATACTCGGCGGGCCGGCGCGGCCCGCGAGGCGCGACCGGAGCTGCAGGTCCTGCTGGGGCCGACGGATTCTCGGGCTCACGCGGCTCGACCGGTCTCACCGGCCCGACGGGCCAAGCCGGCCAGCAGGGCGCCACGGGCGCCCAGGGCATTCCCGGAACGGCTGCCGCACGCGGCGACACCGGGCCGGGACCGGCGCGCAGGAGTTGCCGGCTCGAGGAGCAACGGGCAGCGCAAGGTGCGGCGGGATCGCAAGGAGCCAAGACGGCGGGGCTCAGGGAGGCAAGGATGCGACCGGCGCGCAAGGTGCAACCGAAGCAGGCGCGACGGGCACCCAGGGCGCTGCCGGCGCGCAGGGACCGCGGGGGCCCAAGGACCGGTTGGCCCGCAGGGGACCGACCGGGGCCCAAGGCGCGCAGGGAGCGAAGGGCGCAACCGGCGCCAAGGGCGTCACGGGTTCGCAGGGAGCCAAGGGCGCAACCGGCGTGCAAGGCCCCAAGGGCTCGACGGGCGCCCAGGGAGCGGCCGGATCGCAGGGCGCGACCGGAGCCAAGAACAACGGGCGCGAAGGGGAGTCACCGGTGCGCAGGAGCGCTGCGGGTGCCCAGGGCCCGGCAGGCGCTCGGGGACCGGTTGGCCCCAGGGACCAGCCGGAGCTCAGGGCGCGAAGGGAGCAACAGGCGCGAAGGGACGACCGGAACTCAGGGCGTGAAAGGCACGACCGGGGCTCAAGGCTCAAGGGCGCCACGGCGCGCCTGGGACAGGGCTCGGCAGGAGCCCGAGGACCGACGGGTGCCAAGGGCGCGACCGGCGGGCAGGGCGGTGGCAGGAGTCAAAGGTGCAACCGGTACGCAGGGAGCTCAGGGCGCCACGGGCGCCAAGGGCGCCACTGGTTCGCAGAGGCGCCCAGGGCGTGAAGGGAGCAACCGGCTCGCAGGGCGTCAAGGGCGCGACCGGCGCTCAGGGCGCCGCGGGAGCTCAGGGCGCCACCGGCGCGAAGGGTGCTACTGGCGCCAAGGGCGTTACGGGGGCGCAGGGCGCCGCCGGCGCACAGGGCCCGGCGGGTGCTCAGGGCCCGGTCGGCCCGCAAGGCCCGACCGGAGCCCAGGGGGCGGCCGGCCAGAAGGGCGCGACCGGTTCACAGGGCCTGAAGGGCGTCACGGGCGCCAAGGGTGCGACCGGTGCCAAGGGCGCCACGGGCAGCCAGGGACCTGCAGGCGCTCAGGGCCCGGCCGGTGCTCAGGGACCTGTCGGAGCCACGGGCGCCAAGGGAGTTACCGGTTCGCAGGGACCAGCCGGCGCCAAGGGAGCTACCGGCTCCCAGGGCGCGAAGGGCGTCACGGGATCGCAGGGCGCGAAGGGCACGACGGGCGCCAAGGGGGCGACCGGTGCCAGGGAACGACCGGCGCACAGGGACCAGAGCAACTGGAATGTCGCAAGATCACGAAGTCGGCCGACCAGACCGTGACGGAGACAACGCGACCCTGCAGAGCATCGACACCCAGCTCAGCTTCAGCGTCAACTCCGGCGAGGTCTGGTACGTGCAGCTGCTCATCACCTACAGCGGAAGCAACGCGACCGGCGACTACAAGTGCGACTTCAGCTTCCCGTCCAGCACGGGGTGGGACCGCTACGTGGGCGACAGCAGCACGGCCGACGCGATTCTCGTCTCGACAGGTGTCAGGTTCGCCGCCGCGAGCAACCTCGCGGCGATCTCGCCTCGGCACCGACGCCCTCGACACTCCGCGCACGTTCATGCTCGAGATGATGCTCCGCCCGACCGCCAGCAGGACGGTGCAGTTCCGCTTCGCGAACAACCGGCGGCTGCCGGCAGGACGCCTCGACCACGAGGGCCGGCACCGTCTTGCAGGCCAGGAAGCTCGGCTGAGGCGAGCGGGCGCTAGCCGCTCTCCGGGCCGCCCGGCTTCCAGAGCGGCTCGTCCCGTCCGGCGTTCGCGGCAGCGCGCGAGGATGAAGAGCAGGTCGAGAGCCGGTTCAGGTAGACCGGCACGAGCGGGTCGATCGGCGTCGCGGCCGCGGTCTGGTGCGCCACGAGCTCGGCGCGACGGCAGACGGCCCGGGCGACATGCAGCCTGGCCGCGGCTTCCGTCCCGCCCGGGAGCACGAAGCTCTTCAGGTCAGGCAGCTGCTCGTTGAAGCGGTCGCACAGGCCTTCGAGCTCGGCGATCTGATCCTGCGAGACGCGCAGACGCTCGTCGCCTCCCTCGACGGGAACCGAGAGGTCGGCGCCGACGTCGAAGAGGTCGTTCTGGATCCGGCGGAGCGGCTCGCGAGAGCTCGCCGCCGAGATCCTCGAGCGCGAGCACGAGCCCGAGCTGCGAGTTCAGCTCGTCGACCGCGCCGTACGCGGCCACGCGCGGATCCAGCTTCGAGACCCGCGAGCCGTCGCCGAGGCTGGTCTCGCCGCGGTCGCCCCCGCGCGTGTAGATCTTCGTGAGCCGGACCGGCTCGTCCGGGCCGCCGGGAGCTCACCGGTCTCCCGGGCGAGCTCGTGCTCGCGGAGGCCGAGGATCGAGCGGGCGATCACGAGCCGCTGGATCTCGCTCGTGCCCTCGTAGATCTCCGTGATCTTCGCGTCGCGGTAGTAGCGCTCGACCGGAAACTCCTTGGTGTAGCCGTAGCCACCGAGCACCTGGATCGCCTCGGCCGTCTGCCGCCGGGCCATCTCGGAGGCGATAGAGCTTCGCCTTCGCGCCCTCCTCCGTGTGGGGCCGGCCCTCCTGCTTCAGCCACGCGGCGCGGTACACGAGGAGGCGTGCCGCGTCGAGCTCGGTCGCCATGTCGGCGAGCTTCCACTGGATCGCCTGGAAGTCCGAGATCCGGTGCCCGAACTGGCGGCGCTCGAGCGCGTAGGAACGGGCCACGTCGTAGGCCGCCTGGGCGATGCCGAGCGCCTGCGCCGCGATCCCGATCCGCCCTCCGTCCAGCGTCGCCATCGCCACCGAGAAGCCCTTGCCCTCCTCGTGCAGGAGGCGGTCGCGGCTGACCTCCGCTCCCTCGATCGCGAGGTCGGAGGTCGACGAGGAGTTGAGGCCGAGCTTCTCCTCCTCGCGCGTCACCCGCACCTGGTCCCCGTCGAGGATGAACGCGGAGACGCCCCTTTGCGCCAGGCGTCTCCGGATCGGTTCGCGCGAAGAGCAGGAACGGTGCCCGCGAAGCTGCCGTTCGTGATCCACTGCTTCGTGCCGGAGATCGACCAGCCGTCCCCGGCGGGAACGGCGGCAGTCCTGAGCGAGCCCGCATCCGAGCCCGCTTCCGGCTCGGTCAGCGCAAACGCGCCGACGCTCTCACCGCGCGCGAGCGGCGGCACGAAGCGGCTGCGCTGCTCGTCGGTGCCGAAGGTGAGAATCGGCAGCGTGACCGCGCTCGTGTGCACGGCGACCGTCACGCCCACGCCCGCATCCGCCTGCGAGAGCTCCTCGAGGACGAGGATGTACGAGAGGAAGTCCGCTCCCGCGCCGCCGTACTCCTCCGGGATGCAGACGCCCATCAGCCCGAGCTCGGCGAGCTTGCCGATCAGCTCGGGCGGGAAGCCGTGCTCCCGGTCCCAGGTGGCCGCGTTCGGCTCGATCTCGGCCTGCGCGAACTCGCGCGCCAGCGACTGGATCTCCCGCTGGTCGTCGCTGAGCGAGAACTCCATCGGGCGGCGAGTATACGGCCCGTTCGCGGAGTACACTTTGACCCATGTCATCGTGGACGAGGCGGCTTTGGGCCCGGCTCACGCGTCGGCGCTCGCGGGACGCCTTCTACCCGGAGAGCGAGCACAGCACCGAGGTGGAGCGCCACATCGAGGTGGTCGACCCGTCGAGGCACCTCGGCGAGGAGTATCCGTCGATCGACGTGATGCGGCGGTACGGCCGAACCTGACCGTTTTGCCGTAGTCGAGGCCTGTATCGTCGTGCGCGGTTTTGCCCTCCCGAACCGCGCAGGAGACGCTGCCGTGGAGCTGGTACTCCGAGCCCGAGCTGCTGCGGCGAGAGCAGGAGCGGATCTTCCGCCGTGCCTGGCCGTACGCCGGCCCGGCCGGGGAAGCGCTCGCATGAAGCTCTCGCTGGTGTGCCTTGCCGCATGCGGTGTTCGTCCTCCCCGCCTGCGGATCGAGCCCGCCTTCGACCGAGAGCGTCGTCCGCGCGCTGGAGCCAGGCGCTCAACACCGACGACAACGAACAGGCCGCCAACCTGTTCGCTCCCGGTGCGGAGGTCGTTCAGCCGGGGCAAGTCCTGACCGCTGCGCACGCACACGGAAGCCGTCAGTGGAACGCCCGGCTTCCCTGCGCCGGGCGCATCGTCTCGATCGAGAGCGAGGGCCAGACCGCGACCGCCACCTTCGAGCTCGGTGACCGCCCTCACAGCCGGTGCGACGGCCCCGGCGAGCGCGCGACCGCGGTCTTCAAGGTGGTCAAGGGCAAGATCGTCCTCTGGCACCAGACCGGGTCGTCCGAGGGCGAGGCCTGCGATCTAGTTCAGGACAGGGCGCCGACAAGCTGCCCGGCCGTCAGCGTCCGGCGGATCGAGCGCAGGCCACGGTCCCGTGCGCGGAACGCGTCGACGACCTCCGGGTCGAACTGCGCGCCCGACTCGGCCTCGATCTCGCGCGTCGCCGCCGCCCACGTGAGCGCGGGGCGGTACGGGCGGTCGCTCGTCATCGCGTCGAGCGCGTCGGCGACCGCGAAGATCCGCGCCGTGACGGGAATCTCGTCACCCGCGCGGCGGTCGGGGTAGCCGCGCGCCGTCCCAGCGCTCGTGGTGCGAGCGGACGATCTCGAGGCCTCTCGCCTGGAGGAAGGTGACGCCGCGCAGCAGCTGCTCGCCGAGCACGGTGTGCGTCTGCATCAGCCGGCGCTCGGTGCTCGTGAGCGGCGCCGGGCTTCTGGAGGATGTGGTCGGGGATCCCGATCTTGCCGACGTCGTGGAGCATGAAGCCGTACTCGACGCTCTCGTCCTCGACGAGCTCCGGCGCCACGACCCTGCGCGAGCTCGACCGCGTAGCGGTGGACGCGCTGCGAGTGCTCGCCCGTGCCGGTGTCCTTCGACTCGAGCGCGCTTGCGAGCGCGGTCACCGTCTCGTGGTAGGCGTCCTGCAGCAGGCGCCTCTGGCCGCGCTCGACCTCGAGCAGGTGGCGCAGGTCGCGCGCGTAGAGCAGCAGCTGCTCGTCGGTTTGCCGGTTACCGCTCGCGCGGAAGGGCGTTGCGTGGAGCCCGCCGGCGACCCGCTCCACGATCGCGAGCAGCTCCAGCGGGCTGAACGGCTTGAGCATGAACGCTTCCGCGCCTACCTCGGCCGCCGTCGCCTCGTCCGCCATCTCCGAACCGGTGAGGAGCACGACCGGGATGTCGCGGGTCGCGCGCGAGGCCTTCAGCTGCGCGCAGAAGGCTGCCCCGTCCAGGCCGGGCATGCTGACGTCGAGCACGATCGCGTCCGGACGGGCGACCTCGATGCGCTCCCGGGCCGTCGTTGCATTCGAGGCCTCGTCGACCTCGACGTCCACGGCCTCGAACGTCGTGCGGAGAAGTGCACGAAGTCCGTCGTCGTCATCCACGAGCAAGAGGCGCAGGGCGGCCGTCCTCCTTCGTAGCTTCGTCTACCTATGTCGGCCAAAAGCCGAGAGGTCTTGAGCTAGTAGATGTAGAAACCTGCGCCAGACTTGCGGCCCAGTTTCCCTGCATCTACGAGATTTCTGAGCAATGGGCAAGGCTCGTAGCGCGTTGTCGCCGAGCCCTGTCGCGCAGCACCTCCATGATTGCGACGCAGGTGTCGAGGCCCGATCAGGTCGGCCAGCGCGAGCGGTCCCGATCGGGTGGTTGAAGCCGAGTTTCGCGATCGTGTCGATCGCCTCAGGCTCGGCGACGCCGTCGTGGAGCGCCCACACCGCCTCGTTGATGAACGGCATCAGGATCCGGTTCGAGACGAACCCCGGGAAGTCGTTCGCGACGGCCGGCGTCTTGCCCAGCTCCCGTGCGAGCTCCGTGATCGCCTCCGCGGTCTCGTCCGAGGTCTCACGTGCCGCGGACGACCTCGACCAGCTGGAGCACCGGCACCGGGTTGAAGAAGTGCATCCCGATCACGCCGATCCGGGCGCGATCGTCGCAGCCGCGAGCGAGGCGATCGGGATCGAGGAGGTGTTCGACGCGGAGGACCGCCTCGTGCGGAAGCACCTCGTCCGCCCGCCGGAAGACGCCCTCCCTTCACCGCCGCGTCCTCGACGACCGCCTCGACCATCAGGTCGGCCGGGAACGAGGTCGTCGACCGGCTCGACGCGCGCCAGCACCTCGTCCGGGTCCGCCCCACCCTTCTCGGCGAGCCGTGTCGAGGCTCTTGCGCATCGTCTCCAGGCCGCGCTCGACAGCGCCCGGCGCGGCGTCGTGCAGCGACACGCGGCGGCCGGACGCCGCCATCACCTGCGCGATCCCGCCGCCCATCTGGCCTGCACCGACGACCAGGACATGACCGAACCTCACGCGGGCTCGACCCTCGGTGATCGCGTACGTGACGTAATCGTCCCGGCCGCGCGCTGACGGCATGAACGAGCGGAGAACGCCTTCCTGCGTGAACCCGAGCTTCTCGAAGCGCGGCGCATCGCGCGTGTTCTCGACCCAGGTGGATGCCTGAACCCGTGCGGCCTCCTCGTGCTCGAACAGGTAGCGCGTCAGCAGCCGGATCGCGTCGGTGCCCAGGCCCCGGCCGCGGTCGGAGGTCTCGAAGAGCGAGATCCCCAGCTCGTAGACGCCCTGCGGCATCGAGCCGCGGCGGCTGCCTGGCGTCGATCTCACCGACCAGACGCCCCTCGCACTCGATCCCGAGGTCGAGCCAGCCGTCCACGAAGTGGCCCGAGTTGGCGACGCGCTGCTGCCAGCCGCTCGTAGGCCTGCGGCGTCGACATCCAGGGAGCGGTGTCGTCGGTCAAGCGCGCCTCCCAGACCGTCTCCAGCTCATCCGGTTGCAGCGGCCGCAGCGAGACTCGGTCACCTCGAGCGAGATCACACTCGACCGGGCGTCGCTCGACGCCGACAGCCCGGGCTGCGGCGTCCGTCCAACTCCGCGAGCATGTCGCTGCCGCGGACATCGCTAGACTTCAGGAGGCGCGTCGCCCTGGCCGCCGCCGGAGCAGATCGCCGCCAGGCCGAGGCCGCCGCCGTTCCGGTGCAGCTCGTGGATCATCGTCGCGAGGATCCGCGCGCCCGACGCGCCGATCGGGTGCCCGAGCGCGACCGCGCCGCCGTTCACGTTCACCCGCTCCGGGTCGGCGCCCAGCATCGCCGTCGAGTTGAGCGCCACCGAGCGAGAACGCCTCGTTGAGCTCGACCCGCTCGACGTCGTCGATCGACTTCCCGGCCTTCTCGAGCGCGATCGCCGCCCGCCTTCGCCGGGGTGCGCGCGAGGTAGGCGAACTCGTCGGCGACGTAGCCCTGGGAGAGGATCGTCGCCAGCACCTCGAGGCCGCGGCGCTTGCGGGCGAACTCCTCGCTCGTGACGACGAGGGCGCCCGCGCCGTCGTTGACGCCGGGCGCGTTGCCGGCCGTGGTCGTGCCCTCGGGTCGAACACCGGCTTCAAGCGCGGCCAGCTTCTCGAGCGAGGTGTCCCGGCGCGGCCCCTCGTCGACCGCGAACTCGCCGACCGGGACGAGCTCGGACTCGAAGAGCGCCCTCGTCGATCGCCTTGACCGCGCGCTCGTGCGAGCGCAGCGCCCAGCGTGTCCTGATCCTCGCGCGAGATGCCGAGCTCGCGGGAGACGAACGAGGCCTGCTCGACCATGTGGCGCTCGTCGAAGGTCGAGATGAGGCCGTCGTGGGTCATCAGGTCGATCAGCGTGCCGTCGCCGAGCCGGTAGCCGAAGCGCGCGCGCTTGAGCACGTACGGCGCGTTCGACATCGACTCCATCCGCCCGCCACGACGACCTGCGCATCGCCGGCCCGGATCATCTGATCCGCGATCTCCACCGCGCGGATCGAGGAGGCGCAGACCTTGTTGATCGTGTCCGAGGGCACCTCGACCGGGAGGCCGGCGCCGACCGTCGCCTGCCGCGGCGGGCGCCTGGCCGGCTCCGCCCTGGAGCACCTGGCCCATGATCGGCGTACTCGACCTCGTCGTTCTCCGACCCCTGCGCGGTCGAGGGCGGCCCTGATCGCGATCGCTCCGAGCTCGGTCGCCTGGTGGTCGTGCCAGCGCCGCCGCCGAGGCGCCCGAAGGGCGTCCGAACGGCCGAGACGATCACGGATCGAGACATTCGGAGCAGCGTAACAACGGCCATCCGGTCGGCCGCCTAGCCCTCCTTAGCTTCGGCGGATCGGCAGCGGCGGCAGCGTCTTCGGCAGCGTCGCCTCGTGCGCACGGGCGGCGCGACGGTCACGCATCCGCCCCGCGAGCATGATCCCGAGCGGAACGAGCACGATCAGCGCCAGCAACGAGGCGGGACGACGATCCAGAGCGGGCTGAGCGCCGCCTTGTCGGCGCGGAGGTCGGCCCGCGAGCCGCCGGTAGTAGTCGGCCGGGCCGGTCTCGTGCTGGCGACCGACGCCGATCGGCGTGAAAGGTCGCCATCGGCGAGAAGGTGTCGACGCGCCAGGCCCCGCGCTGCTGGCGCAGCTCCGCGTGGAAGATGATCTGGCCCACTTTCCTCGGTCGCGTGGAGGAGGCATCAGGGCGACGCCGACATCGCGCCGGTACGAGTAGTTGACACGCCAGTTGCCCGCGACCCCGCGCGTGACCGCCGGATAGGCGTAGATCGGCGACGATCCGCGCCGCCACTGCTCTCGGGTCGTCCCACCGCGGAAGTTCGGCGTGACCAGGTCGTAGGCGGCGTTCAGGTTCCTCTGGGCGACGCCGTCGCGCACGAAGCGACCAGCGTCTTGTTGATCTTGCGCCGGTCGGCTTTCGCCAGCGGCACGGGCTTCTGGTTGCCGGTCACGACCGGCTTTCCCTTCTGGAAGACCTCCTTGTCGCGCACATTCTCGTTCAGGGTCAGCCGGGTGATCCCGAACGGCGACGGCGCCCGCCACCACGAGGAAGGCGGCGACGCGGGCCGCCCGGCGACGCCGGCGCGGCGAGGCAAAAGCAGTCCCGAAGACCCCTTCATCGGGCTTCAGTGTGCCAGCCGATGTCAACCCTCTGCGCCCTTGACGTACGGGCCGCGTGGCACCTACCCTGCGGGCGATGACTTCCGTCACGTTGACCTGGGGCTGGGCCTGGCGCCACGAGCGGGGCGGGAGCGTCGGCTGACCTGACCTAGACGCACCTCGTTCCGCTCGCAGACCTTCCAGCCGGAGGGTCTTTTTGTTTGCCATGAACGCATTGACCGTCGTCTCAGCCGATCTGATCACCCCACTCGGGGCCTACCTCCGCCTGCGCGAGTCCGGCCGCGCCAGCTTCCTGCTCGAGTCGGTCGAGAAGGGCCGGCTGGGCCGGCACTCGTTCATCGGCGCCGGGCTCGCGGCTGGTCGACTTCGCCGAGGCCGAGACGTTGCGGCCTGCCCGTCGTCGGCTACCTCGGCTACGACCACGCCGCCCGGCTGGAGCCCACCGTGCCGCTTGCCCGACGACGGGCGCGGGCTGCCCGAAGCCGCTTCGTCGTCGCCGACACGCTCGTCCGATTCGACCACGGCCTCGGGATGGCCGAGGTGCTCTGCGGCGAGCCGGGAGCCGTGGCCGACCTGCTCGCGGGCCCGCAGCCCTCGACGGCGGCGGCCGAGCCCCGGACGCCTACGGGCTCGACCCGCCGCCTGCCCTCGCGACACCAGTACGAGCGTGCGGTGGTGCGCGCGAAGGAGCACATCCGGGCCGGCGACGCCTTCCAGATCGTGCTCTCGCAGCGGGCAGAGCGGCCGACGTCGGCGTCGGCGCTCGAGCTCTACCGCTCGCTGCGGCGCGTCAACCCGTCGCCGTACCTGTTCCTGCTCGAGCTGGACGGCCTCGCGCTGATCGGCTCCTCGCCCGAGACGCTCGTCAAGGCGGAGGGCCGGCGGGCCTCGCTGAACCCGATCGCCGGCACGACTCGCGCCCGGCGAGGGCGACGCGGAACGGCTGCTGGGGTCCGAGAAGGACCGGGCCGAGCACGTGATGCTCGTCGACCTCGGGCGCAACGACCTCTCGCGGGTGTGCCGAGCCGGGACGGTCACGCCTCGCGCGCTTACCTCGAGCCCGAGCGCTTCTCGCACGTGACGCACCTCGTCTCCGAGGTCGTCGGCGAGCTCGCGCGAGGAGCATCTCGCACTTCGACCTCCTGCGCGCCTGCTTTCCCGGCCGGAACCGTGTCAGGCGCGCCGAAGGTTCGGGCGATGCAGCTCATCTCGGAGCTCGAGCAGCTACCGGCGCGGGGCCGTACGCGGGCGCGGTCGCTCTACGCGCTCCCGGGCGAGGCGCTCGACGCGTGCATCGCCATCAGGACGATCGTGCTCCACGACGGCGATCGCGCTCCTGCAGGCGGGCGCCGGGATCGTCGCCGACTCCGACCCGGCGGCCGAGCACGACGAGTGCCTGCGCAAGCTCGCGGCGCTCGAGACGGCGATCGAGCTGGCGGAGGCGCGCGCGTGATACTCCTGATCGACAACTACGACTCGTTCACCTACAACCTCGCGCACCTCTTCGGCGAGCTGGGCGCGGAGGTCGATCGTGCGACGCAACGACGCGATCGATGCCGGACGGCGCCGAGGGGCTCGCGCCGTCGCACCTCGGTCGTCTCCCCGGTCCCGGCCGGCCCGCAGCCGCCGGCGCGGCCGTGGAGATCGTGCGGCGGCTTGCTCCGACGGTGCCGACGCTCGGCGTCTGCCTCGGCCACCAGGCGATCGTCGAGGCCTTCGGCGGCGAGATCGGCCAGGCCCGCCGGCTCGTCCACGGCAAGGCGAGCGCGATCGACCACGACGGGCGCGGCCTGTTCAGGGTCTTCCCGAGGCGTTCGAGGCCGGCCGCTACCACTCGCTCGCGGCGACCGCGTGTCCCGGACTGCCTCGAGGTCTCGGCCACGTGCACCGAGGGCGAGGTGATGGCGGTGCGCCACCGCGAGCTGCCCGTCGACGGCGTCCAGTTCCACCCCGAGTCGGTGCTGACCCCGGTCGGCCCGGCGCTCGCGCGGAACTTCCTGGAGCGAGCCGCGATGACCGTGCAGGAGGCGCTGGCCCGGCTGCTCGACGGGCACGACCTCTCCGCGACGAGGCGCGGGCGGTCATGAACGAGGTGATGGAGGGCGAGGCGACCCAGGCCCAGATCGGCGGCTTGCTGGTTGCGCTGCGGCTGAAGGGCGAGACCGCGGACGAGATCGCCGGCTGCGCGGAGGCGATGCGCGCCCACGTGCTCTCGGTGCGGCCGAAGCGGGACGACCTCGTCGACACCGCCGGCACGGGCGGCGACGGCGGCGCGCACGATCAACATCTCGACCGCGGCGGCGCTCGTGGCGGCGGCGGCGGGCGCCGCGGTCGCGAAGCACGGCAACCGCGCGGTCTCGTCGGCGTCCGGGCTCGGCGGACGTGCTCGAGGCGCTGGGCTTCAGGCTGGAGCTGCCGCCTGCACGGATCGAGCGCTCGATCGACGAGCTCGGCTTCGGCTTCCTGTTCGCGCCGACGCACCACCCGGCGATGCGCCACGCGTGCGCCCGTGCGGCGCGAGCTCGCGGCGCGGACGGTGTTCAACGTGCTCGGCCCGCTTGACGAACCCCGCCGGGCGCCGGGCGCAGGTGGTCGGCGTCTACGCGCCCTCGCTGGTGCGAACGATCGCCGAGGTGCTCGCCCAGCTGGGCGCCCGGCGAGCGTTCGTCGTCCACGGCGCGGGCGGGATCGACGAGCTCTCGCCGACGGGCCCGAATCTCGTCTGCGAGGTCGTCGACGGCGGGTGCGCGAGCGTGAGATCGACCCGCTCGAGCTCGGCGTGCCCGCGCTGCGACCCGGCCGAGCTGCGAGGCGGCTCGCCCGGCCGAGAACGCCGAGGCGATCCGCGCCGTCTTCGCGCGGCGAGGACGGCGGCCGGCGCTCGGCGATCCTGCTGAACGCCGCCGGCGCGATCGCCGCGGCCGGTCACGGCCGCGACCTGCGCGAAGGGCTCGAGCTCGCGCGCGAGGCGGTCGACTCGGGCGCCGCCGCAGTCCGGCTCGAGGCGCTCGCTGCGTTCTCCGCAGGCAACGGAGGTGCCCGGCCTGATGGGGCGCTTCCGCTACGCGCTCGCGGCTCCGGCCTGGCGGCGATCGCCGAGGTCAAGCGGCGCTCGCCGTCCGCCGGCGACCTTCGCCCCGACGCGGATCCCGCAGCCCTGGCCGCGGCCGTTCGAGCGCGCAGGCGCGGCGGCGGTCTCGATCCTCGTCGACGAACGCTTCGGCGGCATCGATCGACGACCTCAGGGCCGGCGCGAGGCCGCCGGCGCTGCCGCTGCTCGCCAAGGGCTTCTTCTCGCGAGCCCGACGAGCTGGCAGAGCTTCGGGACGCCGGGCGCCGACGCGGTGCTGCTGCTGCTGCGCGACCTCGACGACGGCGGCGCGCGGCGCCTGATGGCAAGCCGCCGACGGAGCTCGGGCTCGACGCCCTCGTCGAGGCGCACGACGCCGGCGAGCTTCGACGCGCGGTCGAGCTCGGGGCCGATCCGATCGGGATCAACGCCCGCGACCTGAGCACCTTCGCGATCGACCGCCGGGCCCAGCTCGCGCTCGTCGAGGCTGGCTCCGCGCGGACCGCGTCGGTCGTCGCCGAGAGCGGCATCGCCGCCGCGCGCCCACGGCGCCGAGGCCGAGCTCGCGGGCGCGCAGGCCGTGCTGGTCGGCTCGGCGCTGATGCGGGCACCCGATCCCTCGTCGAAGCTCGCCGAGTTGATCTCGCGCCCGCTCGTCAAGGTCTGCGGTCTGACGCGCGAGGAGGACGTCGTCGTCGCCGCAGACGCGGGTGCCGACCTCGCGGGCTTCGTGCTCGCGGCGGAGACGCCGCGGCGCTCGCCGAAGGTGCTGGCCGTTCCCGACACGATGCTCTCCGTGGCCGTCCACGTCGGCGAGGTGACCGACGACGGCGCGGACCTCGTCCAGCTCGTACGCGCGCGAGAACGGCCATCGCGCCCGAGACGGCGTGCTGCTGCGCCGCGGGCGCCAGGTGGCAACGGTGCGTCGATCTGCCCTGGGCAAGAGCGCCGATCCGAGGACACCTCGAGCGGGCGGGCGCCGCCGAAGGGCGGATCGTGCTCGCCGGCGGCCTGCTCGGCCGAGAACGTCCGGGAGGCGATCGAGCAGGTCCGGCCCTGGGCCGTCGACGCGAGCTCCAGCCTCGAGACCGGCGCCGGGCATCAAGGATCACGCGCGCGGTGCGCGCGTACGTGGAGGCGGCGCGGTGCAGCTGACCTACGGCAGTACGGCGGCCGCTTCGTCCCGAGACGCTGATCCCGGCGCTGGACGAGCTGGAGGCCGGCTGGCGGGCGGCGCAGGCCGACGAGTCGTTCCACGCGGAGCTCGACGAGCTCGGGCGCAACCTACGGCGGCCGGCCGACGCCGCTGACGCTCGCCGAGCGCTTCGCACCCGGGCAAGCGGCTCTACCTCAAGCGCGAGGACCTGCTCCACACGGGCGCGCACAAGCTCAACAACGCGCTCGGCCAGGCGCTGCTCGCGCTGCGGCTCGGCAAGCAGCCGGATCGTCGCGGAGACCGGCGCGGGCCAGCACGGCGTCGCCGCGGCGACGGTCTGCGCGCGCTTCGGGCTCGAGTGCGTCGTCTACATGGGCGCCGAGGACATGCGCCGCCAGCGGCCGAACGTCGAGCGGATGGCGCTGCTCGGCGCCGAGGTGCGGCCCGTCGAGTTCGGCACGCGGACGCTGAAGGAGGCGACGAGCGAGGCGATCCGCGACTGGATCACGAACGTCGAGACGACACGCACTACCTGATCGGCTCGTGCGTCGGCCCGCGCCCGTACCCGGAGATCGTCCGCGAGCTGCAGTCGGTGATCGGTCGCGAGGCGCGCGAGCAGCTGCTCGGCCGTCGAGGGGCGGCTGCCCGAGGTGGCGATCGCCTGCGTCGGCGGCGGCTCGAACGCGATCGGGCTCTTCGCCGGCTTCCTCGACGATGCGGACGTGCGGCTTGATCGGCGTCGAGGCGGCGTGGCGCGGCGAGCCTCGGCACCGGCCGGCCCGCGCGTGCTCCACGGCTCTCGCTCGTCCGTGCTCGCCGACGAGGACGGCCAGGTGCTCGACGCCGAGTCGATCTCGGCCGGGCTCGACTACCCGGGCGTCGGCCCCGAGCACGCGTTCCTGCGCGACAGCGGGCGGGCCGAGTACCTCGGCGCTACCGACGAGGAGGCGCTCGACGGCGTTCCGCCGGCTCGCGCGGACCGAGGGCATCCTCCCGGCGCTCGAGCCGGCGCACGCGCTCGCCCGGGTCGCGCGAGCTCGACGAGGAGCTCGTGCTCGTCTGCCTCTCGGGCCGCGGCGACAAGGACCTGGCCGAGGTCGCCGCCCGGTGAGGCGCGGCGCCGGGTCGCGGGTGCCATCCCCAGCCCCCACCCACCCGGGGAAAAAACCGTAGCTCGCGCTTCCGCGCCGGGGGTGTGACGGGTGGGTGACGAGGCTGTGTCGGATCGTCCCAAGACGCTCGTCGTCTACCTCATGTGCGGGCCCGAGACCCCTGGGCTGCGCCGAGGGCCGCCGTGGCTGCGGGGGCCGACCTCGTCGAGCTCGGCTTCCCGTTCTCCGACCCGCTCGCCGACGGACCCGTCATCCGTCGAGCCGCAGAGCGCGCGCTCGCGCAGGGCATGCGCACCGCGGCCTGCCTCGAGTGCCTCGCCGCCACACGCGCGCGGCTGCATCGACCGCCGCTCGTCCCGATGACCTACTCGTCCCTGCTCGAGGCCTACGGCTGGGACCGCTTCGCCGACGACGCCGAGGCCGGCCGGCGCGACGAGCCTGATCGTGCGCCGACCTCCCCGCGGGCGAGCGCCCCGGACTCGCGGCGCGTGCAGCTCGTGGCCCCGAGCTCGACCGACGAGCGGATCCGCCTCGCGGCCGACTCTACGGACGGCTGGCTCTACCTCGTGACGCTCACAGGCACCACCGGCTCTCGCGACGACCTCTCACCCGCGCTGGCGGGGCTCGTCGACGCGTGCCCGCGCGGTCACCGCAGACCCCGTTGTTCGCCGGGTTCGGGATCTCCACGCCCGACCACGGCCGGGCCGCGGCCGACCGTGGTGGACGGGGTGGTCGTCGGCTCGCGCGCGGTCGAGGTCGCCGAGAACGGCCCGAAGCGCTCAGTGGATACGTCGCGTCTCTGCGGGCCGGCTCGACGCCTGGATTGCGAACCCGCTCGACCGGGAACGACCTGGACGCAGAGCGACGCAACCGTCCTGATCGACGCCCGCAACGTCCAGCGCTCGCAGTGGCCAAACATGCCGGACGACGAGCTCGTCGACCGCTCCCGCACTGGGCCGAGGAACACGACAACCGGGTCGTGCTCGTCTTCGACGGGAAAGCGCCCGGCGGCGTCGTGGGCGAGACCGAGGCTCGACGGACGCACGACGCTCGTGGGCTCCGGCAGCGAGAGCGCCGACGAGTGGCTGATCAGAGAGGCGCCGCACTATCGGCACCCTGCTCGTCACCGGTCGCGCGCTCCGCGAAACACGCCGGAGGCGAGGCCAAGCGCGTCATCGGCGGCGGCAGCTTCCTCCGCGAGCTCGCGCCGGATGCAGGCGGCCGGTGGCGGGCCGCTGCCGCAGGCGCCGCGGCACGGCGGCGGTCTGGGGGGCTCCTCGAGGCCCTTGGACACAGCGGCTCCTCCGCTGCGACTACTCCGACGTCGCCGTGCTGGGCAAGGGCGTGACGCGGGAGGCCGACACTGGCGACTCGCCACGGCTTCGCCAGCTCCGCTCGCCGCCAGCGGCGCCGTCTTCGGCGTCGTCTTCGACGAGCTGCGAAGGCGGGTCACGCGTGAGCCCGCGCCGGCTCGCCGTGAGTGGGGCTATGGCGCTTGCCGAGGCACCTGTCGCTCTACCCGCTCTGCTACTTCATCGACCGGCACCCATCCGGCGCGCGGCGGAAGCCGGGCGTGCCGCCGCTGCTGGGAATCCCCGGGCGGCGTTCGCCCAGGGCGACTTGGCGGCACGCCGTCTTCCAGGACGGTCATCGGCGGGGCTTTTCGCCGTCTAGCCGGCGCGGGTGGCGTACGAACGCCGCGACGTCGCTGATCTGCTCGGGCGTCAGCGATCCGGAGAAGGAGGGCATTCCGCCGCCCCCGCTCGACCTTCGCCGCGCACCTGCTCGAAGCCCGGCCGAAGCTCGTCGAGGTTCGGCCCGATCTGGCCGCCCGCGCCGGCGGCCTTCAGGCACGTAGCTGGCACGAGCTGCGGTTGCTCCGGAAGACCGTTTCGCCGGCCGCGGCGTTCGCGTCCGCGGGGACGGCCGAGGTCGCGGCGCGCGCGGCGCGGCCTGCGCGTTCTCCCGGTAGAGCCAACCGCGCTCGAGTACCAGACCCCGATCAGGATCGCGAACAGCAGTCCGCCCGCGACCGGGAGCACCGGCCGGGGGAAACGGTGCAGGCGGACGATGGTCACCTTTGCGGCGGCGGCGCCGTAGAGGCGCAGCCGAGCAGCGAGTGCGCAGGATCCTGGGTGCTCGGACTACGGAAGCCGAGCTTGAAGATGCAGTGGTAGGCGACGGGCAGCGTGCACGCGAAGACGAGCACGCCCGAGACGCGGTGAGCCGAGTTCACCCACGGCGGCTTCTTCCACGGGAGCTTGCGAAGATCCAGGCCGCGGTGAAGAGCTGGAAGCAGCCGAGCACGACCGCGGCGGTGGCGAACCCCGCCTTCATGTGGATCGAGTCGCTGAAGAAGGCTGGAAGTAGCCCGCCTTGACCGCGGCTGGTGAGCGGGCGGAAGCCCCGCCGTCAGCGAGAGGACCGCGAACGCGAGCACCGGCGCCGCGAGCCAGCGCACGAGCGCCAGGAGCTGCGGCCTCTGCCATCCCGCGCCTATCGAATCGCACGGGCTCGCCCCGATCAAGCCATCTCATGCCGCCGGTTGCGGAGAAGTGCTGGTAGTCGGGCGAGCTCGGCCCAGCGACCGCCCCAGGCCCAGCCGACGCCTGCAAACGCCCGCACGAGCAGCCCGCCACGAACCGCCATTCCCGGTCGCTTCGCGCGCGAGCGATCGAGGGAAGCCGCGCCCGCTGCGCGGGTGCACCCGGCCGCCCTCGAGGTACGGGTTCTCGACGGGGTTGACGTCGATCGCGCGGCCGAACGCGTGCGCCGACCAGCGCTTGGGCCCTGGCGCCACCGGCGTACCGGCAGTTGAAGGCCGCAGTGTTGTCCGCCTCGAGGGGACGGTTCGTCGCGGCCGCGGTAGGCGTCGATCGGGCGCATCCGGCGGATCAGGAAGCGCGCGGCGTAGAGGCGGGCGAACACGTGCGGACGAGATCGCTCACCGCGTCGGCGTTGACGACCAGCGCACCCGTGTGAGCCCTGCCGTCGAAGCCCCAGTAACGAGCGACACGGCGCCGGAGCTGAGCGGGCGCGACCGGGCAGCCCGCGATGCCACGAGTACGGCAGCTGGGCCGGCGTCACGCGCGCGCGACCGTGTGCGTGAACGGCGGCGCCTGGAGCGCGAGCACGGCGAGCAGCACGACGCCTCATCGCCACGTAGTCTGCAGCCCGATGCGCATGGGTCGCGCTACCGGCGCTCTGCGCCCTCTGCCTGGCGGCCTCGACTCCCGGCGGCTCGGCGCCGTCTGCCGCCTGTTCGCCGAACCTCGCCAACCGGCTCGCGTCGACGGGCCAGGCGACCGTCCGTCACGGTCGTCGCGCGCACGGCGAACCTCGACGCAGGGGATCCTGCGTCTCTGGCGCAAAGACGGGCCGCTGCTGGCTCGCCGTCGCGGGGCCCGTGGACGGCCTGGCTCGGTCAGCGCGGCGTCTCGCCGAACAAGCGCGAGGGCGACCGCACCACCCTGCCGGCGCATTCGGCCTCCGGACGGGTCATCTACGGGATGGCCGCCGAATCCCGGCGTCCGCTACGCCTACCACCGGATCGCCTGCGGCGACTGGTGGGTCGAGGACCCGCGCTCGCCCTACTACAGCCGCTTCCGCCACGCGCCGTGCGGCTCGAAGCCGCCGTTCCGGGTCACGAGCGAGGATCTCTCGCGCTCGCCGACCGCCTACCGGCACTTCGCGGTGATCCGCTACAACGCCGACCCGGTCGTGCCCGGCCGGGGCTCGGGGATCTTCCTGCACGCGAGCACCGGCCGCCCACGCTGGGCTGCGTCAGCTTGCCGGTGCCTCAGCTCGTCGCGGTTCTGCGCTGGTTGCGGCCCGCGAGCAAGCCACTGATCGTGATCGGCACGACCGCGCAGATGGCGCGTTTTAGGAGGGTTTGGCGGGCGGCACAGTCGGTATTTCGTCAAGCCCTCCTAGTAGCCGCTGAAGCTGTCCGGCGAGCACCTGCTCCTCGGGCGAGCCCCGCGCCCTGCAGCTCCCCGACCACGCCCTCCGACCATCGGCGGCGGCCCGGCGACGAGGAACGTGAAGCACGTCGAGGTCGTCGCCGAGCGTAGTCGCGCAGCATCGCGGCGTCGATCCGCCGGGTGCTCGCCGTCCCAGCCCGGGTCGTCGGTCATCGTCAGCACGAGCCGGAAGTTCGGGCTGCGCGCTGCTCGAGCTCCTGCAGCTCGTCGAGGAACGCGGTCGACTCGCGGTCGCGGTTCGAGTAGACGAGCGTCACCTCGTACGGCAGCCGCTCGTCGGCGATGTAGCGGAGCATGCAGCGGAAGACGGTGATCCCGATCCCGCCGGCGATGAACACGTACGGCGTGCTCGGTGTCCTCGGGCAGCAGGAAGTTGCCCTTCGGCTGCTCGACCTCGACCTCGTCGCCGACCGGCGAGCTCCGGCGAGCGAGCGCTTGAAGGCGCGATGTCGCGCAGGCGCGTGCAGAGCCCGAGCACGCCGCGCTCCGTCGGCGACGTGACGACGGAGATGTGCCGCCGCGGCCCTTTCTCGTCGTCGTACGGCGGGTCGAGCAGCTCGACCCAGAAGTACTGGCCGGGCGTGAAGTCGACCTCCTGCCCCGGCAGGTCGAAGACGACGAGCAGCGTGCCCTTCGCGACCTCGCGCTTCTCCTTGACGAGCGATCTCACCGGCGAAGTAATACACAGCTCGGGCGGGAGCGGATTTACACTCCAGGCGCATCCTCGCCACGATCCGGTGTCTACGGCTGGACGCTCGAGGCGTTCCTCGCCGCCTTGCGCCAGGCCGAGGTCGGGGTTGGTGCTCGACGTGCGCCAACGCCGCGGCGTCCCGTGGCCGCGACTACGCCGTGGGCGAACGCGCGAGGCTGCAGGCCGGGCTCGCCGGAGCGGGGATCGGCTACCGGCACCACGCGGAGCTGGCGCCGACGACGGACCTCCGGCAGCTCCAGTACCGCGAGGACGACCGCCTCGGCGTCGGCGAGCGCTCGCGCGCCGAGCTCGCGCCGAGTACCGGGAGCGCTATCTCCGCGAGATTCTCGACCCCTCGACCTCACGCCGCTCGTGGCGGAGCTTCCGGCCGAAGGCGCCGGGGCCCTGCTCTGCGTCGAGCGCGACCCGGAGGCCCGCCACCGCTCGCTGATCGCGGAGCGCCTCTCCGCCGAGTTCGGCCTGGAGGTCGTCCACCTACGTCCCTGAACGACGAAGGGCGGCCGTGTGGCCGCCCTTCGCGTCGAACGGGATGCACCTGGCGATCAGCCGCCGGGCTGGGTCACGCCGTTGACCTTCAGCGTGTACCGCGCGTACTGGTTGATCGACTCCGTCGGCTCGTCGTACATGACGAGCGCGGCGACGACGTCCGGCCTTCTTGCCGATCAGCTTCTTCGATCTGCTTCTCGTCCAAGGAGCCCTGGGAGTTCCGCGAGATCGGGATCGACGTCGCGAAGGCGTCGGTGTTGTTGCCCGACGTCTGGTAGGCGACGCAGGCTGCACCGTGTAGCCGTTGACCGAGATCGGCATGATCTGGGTGAACGTCTGCCAGCCGTCGAGCGACGACCCGTCTGGAACGGTGGTGCTCGCCGACGACGATGTTGTCGACCCACACGCCGGTACCGCGCGTGTTCGGCGTCCGTGATGTACGCGGAACGCGAGCAGCACGGTCTGGCCCGGCGTACTGGCTCAGGTCGAACGACTCGCTCTTCCAGCCGCCGCTGTCACCGTTGAAGCCCGGGCAGTTGCTCTTGAGCTTGACGTCCGCACCCGGATCGAGATCGCAGGTCGTGTCCGCGTTGGACAGGCTGTGGTACGTCTTGCCGTTGTCGGTCGAGACCTGCACGAAGAACGAGGTCGAAGCCGGGCTCCGTGTCGTACTTCGTGTCGAAGCGTCAGCGTCAGGTTCGCGGCCGGAACCGCGACCGAGTGCACGATCGCCGCGTCCTTGTTGTCGGCGTCCGCGTGCGGCGCTTGAGCGCGCAGTCCGTGCCGTGATCCCGGGGCGGCCGTCGTGACCGTCCACTCGACCGGCACCGGCTCGAGCAACTTCGCACCGCCGAAGGTGATCGAGCTGATGTCCTTCGCGTTCAGGTAGTTGTCCGCACCGTCGCGGAGCCGGACGTAGTCGAGAGCCGTTCGGCGGGCCCCCGGTGAGTCATAGGCGTCGGGGTTGTCCCAGTTGATGGCTGCGTCGAGGCGCGGCGATCTGGTACCGCGACTTCGGCAGCTGCAGCAGCGGCATCTTGGCGCCTCGGTCGAGCACGCCGTCGAGTGCCATCGCCACCGCCCAGCGGTGCACGACCGTCTGGGTGGTCGCTCGTCCGCCGAGCACCTGCCGGAGCCCGGCGAAGCCCTCGGCCGGGTTCCGGTGGAGCGCCGACATGAAGGCTCGCCCGTACTGGCTCGAGAGGTACTCCATCATCGAGAACGCGGCTCCGTAGTCGCAGAGGATCTCACCGTCCCCTGGTCACCCCAGAGCGTTAACGAGTTCTCGGGCCGCCTCCGCTCGGGATCGGGTTCGCGTCCGTCTGCGTGATCAGGTTGCCCATGAAGCACTGCAGGTGGCTGTCGAAGCCGATCTGCGACGACGGGCCGCGTACCGAAGTCGTAGCCCGTGACGTCGATGGCGAAGTCCGACAGGCCCTCGTTGACCCAGTTGACCTCCTCCGGATCCTGGTAGTACTGGAGCAGGTGCTGGTACTCGTGGGCGAAGACGCCCTCGTAGAGGAACGGCCGCGCCGGAGCGCTGGTGCACGTGTTCCCCGGAACCGGCTCGTGCGGCGGGTTGGCACCCGTCCGGTGGAGCCAGTCGAAGGCATCGATCGTCATCACGTTGCGGTCGAAGAGCTCGTTCAGCCCCGACGAGAAGAAGCCGGCGATGTACGAGTTGGCCTGCGTGTTGTTCAGGTCGCGGAAGTTTCGAGTCGCGGACGTTGTCCACGAGCACGACGGTCTTCTCGCCCGCCACCCGAGGAGTCCGAGGGAACCTGTCCCGGATCGAGCGGCGTGAGCTGGGTCTGGTTCGTCGCCGTCCCGGTCCGGAGCGACGCTGAACTCGACGGACTCCTTGGGCAGGATGTTGTTGTCGAACTGGCCGCATCAGGTAATTGACCTGGTCGTCCCCGATAACCGTCGCGCGGCCCGTTGCGGCAGTCGCCGGCCTGGAAGTCCGTTCCGACAGCAGGTGAAGCCGTCGAAGCGTCCGCGTGACCGGGGTCGCCACCCAGACCTCGCTGTGCGCTCCCACCCCGCGCAGGGTGAACTGCTTGCGTGTAGAACCTGGCGCTGTCGTCGAGCCGCGAGCCAGGTCCGCGTCGTTCCGACTGCCGGCGTCGCCGCGTGGAACGAGCGGCTGGACAGCTTCCGCCGTGCTTCTTCAGTAGCTTCTGCAATCGAGGCCTGCTTCGCCCGCAGCGCCACCGCGCGGCGGACGGCCAGCTTCATCGACATCTCCTTGTTGGCGCCGACCTGCAATGGGGACGCGCGAGTTGCGGCCCAGGTACCTGCTGACGTCGACGATGCCGTTGCGGCTGTTCAGGCCCAGAGCCCTTGGCGGGATGGGCCGCTTGATGCGCGGCGCCCGCTCCGCCCACGGCGATGCCGACCGCGGCGAAGAGCGCGAGCACAGCACGCAACGACGAGCGCGCGCGTGGTCAACTCCACGAGCGCCGCCCCGTTGCTCTTGAGCTCATAACGTGTTCTCCCCTTCGTCGTGCAATAGAGGGACGGCGGCGCGAAGACCCGCACCAGCCACTCAGGGTTTCGCCCGACCCCCGTCCCGGACGTCGGGGATCATCGTGAATATTCGAATCGGCTGTCAAATTGCGGCGAAACGCGCTCCTTGCAGCCGCGAAAACGGCTCAGGCAGCCTCGCTCGCCGGCTCGGACTCGAGCTCCGTGTGGCGTGGGCGGCAGCCGCATCCACGCGCAGGAACGCGGCGCCGACGGCCACGCCGGCCCCGGCCGCGAACAGCGCGCCCACGAGGAACGCCAGGTGATAGCCGCCGTTGAGCGCGGCGAGCGCGCCTCGCCGCGAGCTCCAGGCTGCTGGTGCGCGACGCCGCGCAGGGCTGGCGCAGGATCGCGAGACCGAGCGCCGCCCATCATGAACGGCGGTGTTGACGACGCCCGAGGCGAGCCCGGCCTCGCTCGGCTCGACGTCGCTCATCGCGGCGAGCAGCACCGGGTTGAACGCCATCCCGGCGCCGACGCCGAGCAGGATCATGCGCCGGGCAGCACGTCGACGAGGAAGTTCCCGTCGACCGGCGCCCGCGCGAAGAGCACGAGCGCCGAGCGGCGGCGAGCAGCAAGCCCGTCGCGAGCGGCAGCTTGATCCCGAAGCGCATCACGAGCTTCGCCGAGAGGCCGAGCGAGAACGCGCCCATGATCAGGTTCGCCGGCAGGAACGCGAGACCCGACCTGCAGCGGGCTGTAGCCGAGCACGAGCTGGAGGTAGAGCGCCGAGAGGAAGAACCACGCGAACATCGCCGCGGCCCAGAGCACGCCGACGCACGTTCGCGGTCGCGACGTTGCGGAGCTTGAAGATCGCGAGCGGCACGAGCGGCGCGTCGACCCGCGACTCGATGCACGAGGAAGGACGTCAGCAGCACCGCCGACGGCCGACCAGCAGCCCGAGCGTCTGCGCCGAGCGTCCAGCCCGTTGTCGTTCCCGTTGACGATCGCGTACACGGCGAGCATCAGCGCCGACGTCACCGTGACCGCGCCGGCGACGTCGAGCCGCCCGCTCGCGGCCTGGCCGCGGCCAGCCGGCAGCAGCCGCAGGCAGAGCGACGTACACGGCGATTCCGATCGGGACGTTGACGAGGAAGATCCAGTGCCAGCTGAGCAGCGTCGGTGAGCACGCCGCCGAGGAGCACGCCGATGCTGCCGCCGCCGGCCATGACGAAGCCGAAGACGCCCATCGCCTTCGCGCGGTCGGCCGGCTCCGGTGAACAGCGTTCATGATCAGCGAGAGCGCGACCGCCGAGACGACCGCCCCGCCGAGCGCCCTGCACGGCGCGCGCGCCGTCACGAGCAGCCCCTGCGATCGGTCGAGCCCGCACGCGATCGAGGCCAGCGGTGAAGAGCGCAGATCCCGATCAGGAACAGCCGCCGGTGGCCGAAGAGGTCGCCGAGCCGGCCGCCGAGCAGCAGGAAGCCGCCGAAGGTGAGCAGGTAGGCGTTCACGACCCAGGCGAGCGACGTCTCCGTGAAGCCGAGGTCCGTCCGGATCGAGGGCAGCGCGACGTTCACGATCGTCGTGTCGAGCACGATCATCAGGTCGCCCAGGCAGAGGACGATCAGCGCGAGCCAGCGGGTGCGGCGGTCCATGGTCATCGGTCTGGCTGCTCTCCCTTCGGTCAGATTAGTCATAGGACTTACCCTCACCGCGAAAACTCATCGGCGGGGCTCCGATGAGTCTTGGCGCCCACACGCGTCTTTGAGCTGATGAGGGCGCATCGGTGCAGCACGCTCGTGTGCGACGTTCACGCGCGCTGGCTCCCGACGCAGCGCGCGATCGACGCACTGGCGCGACTTCAGCTCGCCGCTCGGCGTGTCGGGTTGGAGGTGCGCCTCTGCCATGCGCGTCGAAGGAGCTGTGCGGCTTGCTGGAGCTCGTCGGCCTGGAGCGACGTGCGTACGAGTCGAGACGGGCGGGCAGCCCGAAGAGCGGGAAGATGGTCTCGGTGCCGAGGAAGAACGTGAGCTCCGACGACACGTCCGTCTGAGATCTCGAGCACCTGCAGCGCCCAGGGCTCGTAGCCCCTCGCCGGTCTCGCTCGGCTTGTACTGACCGAACGCGGGCGAGCCGTTCGCCGAGACGGTCGGGATGACGCGGGAGCCCCGGCAGGCGGCGCCCGGGCCGACCCACCAGCTGAGGATGTCGTCCCGCCCGCTCAACCAGAGGTCGTACGGCGGCATGCGACTGCGTCGCGTCCTCGTGGATGAGCGCGGTGAGCGCCTCCATGTCGTAGCGCTCGAACGCCTCGACGTAGCGCGCGAGCAGCTCGCGGTCCGGCTCGTCGAGCTCCGCCACAGCGTCGGTCGCGCTGACGTCGGTCGCTCGAGCGTCGCCCGGGCTCGCTGAAGCGCGCTGTTGACCGAGGCGACGCTGGTATCGAGGAGCTCCGCGACCTCGACGGCCTTCCAGCGGAGCACCTCGCAGAGGATCAGGACTGCGCGCTGCCGCGGCGGGAGATGCTGCAGCGCAGCGACGAACGCGAGGCGAATCGTCTCGCGCGACTCGGCCACGCTCTCGGCCGGCGTGCGGTCGGGAAGGGCTCGATCCAGGTCACCTCCGGGAGCTGTGTTCAGGTTCGCCGCGACCGGCTCGTGCGCGGGCCGAGATCCATCGGGCGCGCCCGTCGCTCCCGTCCGTTGAGCATGTCGAGGCAGACATTCGTCGCGATGCGGTAGAGCCAGGAGCGCAGGGCGGCGCGGCCCTCGAAGCGGTCGAGGTTCTCGCCACGCGCGCAGGAGCGTCTCCTGGACGGCGTCCTCCGCCTCGAACGGCGAGCCGAGCATCCGGTAGCAGTACGCGGTCAGCTCGCGACGGTGCTGCTCCAGCTGGCCGAACTCGGGCGCAACGGTGGCCGACCCTTCCACGCCCGCCATGGTAAGCGCTCCGCCGCCGCCTGCCGTCGACCGAACGAAACGACGCCTTCGCTCCGGCCGCAGATCGCAAGTCCGGCGGTCCATCGGCGTCTATGTGAGTGCCGGGCGGTTTTCCCGAGACTAGGCGCGCGAGCGCCCAGCGGGAGAGAGGAACAACCGCCCGGCCTGTCGCTTTGTAGCCAACCGGACGGCGGTCGACGCACCCCCTTCGGCTGGCTCACTCCGGGGTCACATAGGCGGCGGTGAGGCCGCCGTCGACCAGGAACGTCGTCCCGGTCACGTACGAGGACTCGTCGCTCGCCAGGAAGAGCGCGGCGTTGACGATCTCGCGCGGCTTGCGCCAGCCTGCCCGTGGGCCAGTGCGTGCGCCGGCGCTCGAGCGCCGCCGGATCGTCCCCGAAGATCGAGAGCAGGAGCGGCGTCTCCACGGGCCCGGGCAGAGCGCATTGACCCGCACTCCGTCGCGGGCGAACTGGACGGCGAGCTCGCGGCTCATCGCCAGCACCGCGCCCTTCGAGGCCGTGTAGGAGATCTGCGAGGTGGCGGCGCCGACGATCGCGACGAACGAGGCGACGTTGATCACCGAGCCGCCTCCGCGCTTCAGCAGGTGCGGGATGCCGTGCTTGCAGCACAGGAAGACGCCCTTCGCGTTGATGTCCTGCACCCGCTGCCAGGCCTCGACGCTCGTCTCGAGCACGGAGGCGTCGTCGCCGGGCGAGATGCCGGCGTTGTTGTAGAGCACGTCGACGCCGCCGAAGCGCTCGGACGTCTGCTGGCGTACACGGGCGGCCACTCCCTCCTCGTCGGCGACGTCGCACCTCGACCGAGAAGGCCTCGCCCGGACAGAGCGAGCACCGTCTCCTCCGCCGCCTGCCGCGTTCACGTCCGCGACGCAGACGCGCGCGCCTTCCTCGGTGAAGAGGATCGCCGCCTCGCGGCCCATGCCGCCGCCCGCCCCCGTGATCACCGCCACCTTGTCGTCGAGACGTCCCATCTCAGCCCTCCGTCGAGAAGAACACGGTCTTGACCTCCGAGTAGCCGTCGAGCGCCTGCATCCCGAGCTCGCGGCCGAAGCCCCGACTGCTTGAAGCCGCCGAACGGCGTCTGCACGCGCACCGAGCTGTTCGAGTTGACCGAGATGACGCCGGTCTCGAGCGCGCGCGCGACGCGCAGCGCCCGGGCGCCGTCGCGCGTCAGATCGAGCCCGAGAGCCCGTACGGCGTGTCGTTCGCGATGCCGGATCGCCTCGGCCTCGTCGGCGAACGGGATCACCGCGGCCACGGGGCCGAAGACCTCCTCGCGGGCGACGCGGTCGTCGTTCGTCGCCTCGCACGAGCGTGCACTGGGAACCAGTACCCGGGACCGTCGGGCGCGTCGCCGCGGAAGAGCGGCTCGCCCTCGACGAACGAGGCGACGGTCTCCCGGTGCGCGGCCGAGATCAGCGGCCCCATCTCGGTGCGCTCCTCCGGCCGGGTCTCCGACCTTGACCCTGCCGGTCGCCTCGACCAGGAGCTCGAGGAAGCGGTCGTAGACGGAGCGCTGCACGAGGATCCGCGAGCGCGCGCAGCAGTCCTGGCCGGCGTTGTCGAAGACCGGCGTACGGAGCCGCGCCGGCGGCTCGCTCGAGATCGGCGTCCTCGAAGATCACGTTCGCCGACTTGCCGCCCAGCTCGAGCGTGACGCGCTTGATCGTCGCCGGCCGCGCCGCGCATCACCTCGCGGCCGACCTCGGTCGAGCCGGTGAAGCGCGATCTTGGCCACGTCGGGATGCTCGACGAGCCGCTGCCCGACGACCGAGCCCTGGCCCGACGACGACGTTGAGGACGCCCTCCGGGATTCCGGCCTCGAGCGCGAGCTCGCGCGAGCCGAAGCGCCGAGAGCGGCGTGAGCTCGGCCGGCTTGAGCACGACGGTGTTCCCGCAGGCGAGCGCCGGGCCGAGCTTCCAGCTCGCGATGTTGAGCGGGAAGTTCCAGGGCACGATCAGCCCGACGACGCCGAGCGCCTCGCGGAACGTGGCGGCGACGCCGCCCGCGACGGGGATCGTCTCGCCGAGGTGCTTGTCGACCGCGCCGGCGTAGAAGTGGAAGACCTGCGCGACCATGCCGATCTCGCCGCGGGCGCCCGCGATCGGCTTTGCCGACGTTCTCCGACTCGATGCGGGATAGCTCCTCGCCGTGCTCCTCGACCAGCCCGGCGAGAGCCCGCAGCAGCCGCGCCCGGTCATGCGGCGCGAGGTCCCTCCAGGCGGGGAACGCCGCCTTCGCCCTGCGCGACCGCCTCGTCGGTCTCCCCATCCCCGGCCTGCGGCGAGCTCCGCGATCGGCTTCTCGGTCGCCGGGATTGACGACGCGTGAGCGTCATCCCCGCTCGAAGAGCCGCTCGCGCTCGTAGCACGTGACGACCTGGTCGAAGAGCCGCTGCTCCGTGCGCGCGTAGTTCAGGTAGTGGTCGACCACCTGGTCGCCGAATCGCGGCCCGCGCCATCGTCGCCCGACTCGAGCGCGGCGATCGCCTCGACCATCGGTGCGAGGGAAGCGCTCGACGTCGGACTCGTAGGCGTTGCCCTCGACCGCGGGCGGCAGCTCGAGCTCGTGCTCGATCCCGTGCAGCCCGGCCGCGATCAACGCCGCGAACGCGAGATACGGGTTCACGTCGGCGCCCGGGATGCGCGTCTCGACCGCAGGCCGGGCCGTGCCCGACGACCCGGAACCCGCAGGTGCGGTTGTCGCGGCCCCAGGCGAGCGTCGTCGGCGCCCAGCTCGCGGCCATGAAGCGCTTGTACGAGTTGATCGTCGGCGCGAGGAAGATCGCCAGCTCGCGGCGCACGCGATCTGCCCCGCGAGGTAGTGGCGGAAGATCGTCCGATCTCGCCCGCGAAGGCGCTCTCCTCGCCCGCGCCAGAGGCTCGAATGGATGTGGCACGACGAGCCCGACCTCGGTGTGGTACGGCTTGGCCATGAAGGTGATCGAGCAGCCGTGCTGGTGCGCGATCTCCTTGGCGCCGTTCTTGTAGACGACGTGGTCGTCGGCGGTCCGCAGCGCGTCCGCGTAGCGGAAGTTGATCTCGTGCTGGCCCGGCCCCGCCTCGCCCTTCGAGTTCTCGACGACCAGAGCCCGGCGCCCTTCATCGCGTTCCTGATCTGCGCGGATGAGCGGCTCGTCGTACGAGGTTGCGCAGCACGTGGTAGTCGAGGATGTACGGGACCGAAGGCGTGAGATCGCGGTAGTGCTGCTCGTGCGCCTCCGCGTAGCTCTCCCGGAAGAGGAAGAACTCGAGCTCGGAGCCGAGCATCGGCGCGAAGCCGAGCGCCTCCGCCTTCTCGACCTGGGCGCGCAGCACCTGGCGCGGTGACGGCTCCACCGGGCGAGCCGTCGTGCCAGAGCACGTCGCACAGGACGAGCGCCGTCGCCTCGAGCCACGGGATCCTGCCGCAGCGACGCCGAGGTCGGGAGCTGAGCGCGAAGTCGCCGTAGCCGCGCTCCCAGCTCGGCGATCTCGTACCCGGGGACGGGATCCATCTCCATCTCCAGCGCGAGCAGGTAGTTGCAGCTCTCGACCGGGTGCCCGGCCTCGAGCTCCTCCAGGAAGAACTCGCGCATCGACGCGCTTGCCCATCAGGCGGCCCTGCATGTCGGTGAACGCGACGACGACGGTGTCGATCGCCGCCGGTCTCGACCTCGCTCGCGAAGCTCCTCCACGGAGAGCACGTCCGAATCCTCTACGAAATACCGGTCGACTTGACACCGGCTCGGGCGAAGGCGGGTAAATACGCCCATTCAACCTGGGAGGCAGGATGAGTAGCGGACCCGCGGCTACGGACCAAAGTGCTACCTCGACGACCGGGAGCAGCTCCACAACCTCGGCTATGCGCAGGAGCTGTTCCGCTCGATGGGCGGCTTCCAGAACTTCGCCATCTCGTTCACGATCATCTCGATCCTCGCCGGCTGCCTGACGTCGTACGCGATCGCGTTCAACCAGGGCGGCCCGGTCGCGATCACGTGGGGCTGGCTGCTCGTCGGCTTCTTCTGCATCATCGTCTCGCTCGCGATGGGCGAGATCGCGTCGACGTATCCGACGGCAGGCGGTCTCTACTTCTGGTCGTCGAAGCTCGGCAGCCCGGCCTGGGGCTGGTTCACGGGCTGGTTCAACCTGCGTCGGCCAGATCGCCGTCACCGCCGCGATCGGCTTCGGCTGCGCGATCTTCATGACCGTCGCTGGCTGAACCTGATCACGGACGGGAGCTACGGCAACACGTACCACTGGATCTACCTCACCTACGCGGGGATCATGCTCGCGGCGGGCGCTGATCAACATGTTCAAGGTGTCGATCACGGCCACGCTGAACGCCTTCTCGGCGCTGGTGGCACATGATCGGCGTGCTGTTCATCGTCGTCGTCCTGATCATCGTCCCGGACCATCACCGGTCGATCGGCTACGTGTTCGGCCAGACGATCAACAACACCGGGCTTCGGCGGAGGAACGACGTCGGGCGATCGTCTTCTTCTACGTCTTCCTCACGGGTCTCCTGATGGCCCAGTACACGATCACGGGCTACGACGCGTCGGCGCACATGAGCGAGGAGACGCGGATCGGCCTCGATCGGCGCCGCCTGGGGGATGGTCATGTCGGTCGTCGTGTCGGTGATCTTCGGGTTCATCCTGCTGGTCGCCGTGACCTTCGTCGTCCCGAACGACAAGGACGCGTCGGCAGCGTGGCACCTACATCGTCACCTACATCTGGCAGACGTCGATGAGCACGCACTGGGCCGAGATCCTGCTCTTCATCGCGGTGCTCGCGCAGGTCTTCTGCACGATCGCCTCGGCGACCTCGGCCTCGCGGATGATGTTCGCGTTCTCGCGTGACCGGGCGGTCCCGGGCCACCAGCTCTGGAAGCGGGTCTCGAAGGCGCGACCGCATCCCGATCTACACGGTCTGGGCGATCGTCGTGCTCGCCGTTCCTGACGCCGCTGCCGGCCTGGTGGTTCGGCTACACGGGCTACGCGGCGTCGACGGCGGTCGCGGTGATCGGGCTCTACATCGCGTTCATGCTGCCGATCATCCTCCGGCTCAGGGCGGGCGAGAAGTTCGAGCGCGGCGCCTGGCAGCCTCGGCAGCCACTACAAGTGGATCGACTGGCTCGCGATCCTGTGGATCGTGTTCATCTGCATCGTGTTCATGCTGCCGTTCAGCTACAACGGCATGCCGTGGAACACGGCTTCGACTGGAATCTCTTCAACTACACGCCGATCGCGGTCGGCGCGGCGTTCCTCCTCTTCGGCGGCTGGTACGTGATCTCGGCCAAGAACTGGTTCAAGGGCCCGATCCGCCAGGGCGACGAAGCGGAGCTCGAGCGGATCGAGCGGGAGTTCGGCGAGGGCGACGAGCCCGCGCCGGCTCCGGCCGCTCCGTAGCGATCGCTCAGCCCCTGAGCCGCTCTCCGGCGGGATCGAAGAGCGGCTCGGGGCAACCTCGCCCGCGACCCACTCCCCGAAGATCTCGACCTCGACCGGTTGCTCGGGCTGCGGCGTACCCGGCCGGGACGTACGCGTACGCGATCGAGCGCTCGACCGTGTAGCCGTAGCCGCCGCTCGTCACGCGGCCGACGAGCTCGCCGTCGACGCGCACCGGCTCCGACCCGAGCGCGACCGAGCGCGGATCCGAGAGGACGAGACAGGCGAGCCTGCGCTTCGGGCTCCTGCGCTTCGAGCAGGGCCTCGCGGCCGATGAAGTCGCTCCTTGTCGAGCTTGACCGCGAAGCCGAGCCCGGCCTCGTAGGGCGTGTCGTCCGGGGTGATGTCGGCGCCCCAGACGCGGTAGCCCTTCTCCAGGCGCACGCGAGTCGATCGCCTTGTAGCCGCCGGCGACGAGCCCCGTGCCCGCGCCCGGCCTCCCAGAGCGTCGTCCCAGAGCGCGAGCCCGAACTCGGTCGGGCAGTAGAGCTCCCAGCCGAGCTCGCCCACGTAGGTGACGCGAAGCGCCAGGCACGGAACCGGGCCCGACCGCGAGCTCGCGCGCGCGCATGTACCCGAAGGCGAGGCTCGTCGGTCGTCGTCGCCTGCGAGGATCTCGCGCGCTGCCGGCCCCCAGAGACCGAGGCAGGCGAGCTTCGAGGTCACGTCCTCGACCAGCACGGAGCCGTCATCCGGCGCGTGCTGGCGGATCCAGGCCAGGTCGTGGCGGCCGAAGGCCGTGCCGGTGACGATGCGGAAGCGATCCTCGGCGAGGCGCGTGACCGTGAAGTCGCACTCGATCCCGCCGCGCGCGTTCGAGCATCGAGGTGTAGGTGATCTGCCCGACCTCGCGCGCGACCCGGTTGTCGCAGACACGCTCGAGGAAGGTCGCCGCGCCCTCGCCCGAGACGTCGATCTTGGCGAAGCTCGTCTCGTCGAAGAGCGCCGCTGCTCTCACGGCAGGCGCGGTGCTCGGCGCCGATCGCAGGCGACCACAGCCGTCCCGCCCAGCCGCGCGGCCTGAAGCGACTCGTCGCCGGCGCGCGGCGTTCGGCTCGAACCAGTTGGCCCGCTCCCAGCCCGACTTCTCGCCGAACGCGGCGCCGAGCTCGACCAGGCGCGGGTAGGCGGGCGAGAGGCGAAGCGGCCGTCCGGCCTCCCGCTCGTGGCCCGGGTACTTGACGTCGTAGTACGTCGAGTAGATCTCGACGCGTCCGCGCGAGCGTGTAGTCGCGGCTCGCGTAGTGGGCGCCGAAACGGCGCGAGTCCATCTCCCAGACGTCGAGGCTCGGCAGCCCGTCGACGATCCACTCGGCGACGAGCTTCCCCATCCCGCCCGCGCCGGCGAGGCCGTGCGCGCAGAAGCCGGCCGCGACCCAGAACCCGCGCAGCTCCGTCGGGCCGAGGATGAACTCGCCGTCCGGCGTGAACGCCTCCGGCCCGTTGACGAGCCGGATCACCTCGGCCTCGCCGAGCTCCGGCACCCGGACGAGCGCGTTCGTCATCAGCTCCTCGAACCGGTCCCAGTCCTCGGCGAGCAGCTTGCCGTTGAAGTCGGGCGGGATCCCGTCCAGCCCCCACGGCGCCGGGTGGCGCTCGTAGCCGCCCATGACGAGGCCGCCCGACTCGCCGCCGGAAGTAGACGAGCAGCGACGGGTCGCGCAGCGTCGGCACGTCGAGCGGTACGCCGTGCGGCCTCGTGATCAGGTACTCGTGCGCCATCGGGATCGACCGGCACGTTGACGCCCGCGAGCCGGCCGATCTCGGCGGCGAACATCCCGCCCGGCGTTGACGACGACCTCGGTCTCGATCGCGCCCTTGTCGGTCTCGACGCCCGCGACCCGCCCGCGCTCGACCCCGAGACCGGTCACGCGGGTCTGGGTCGCGATCTCCGCCCCGCCGCGCCGCGCGCCCTCGGCGAGCGCCAGTCGTGAGCTGGCTCGGGTCGATGTAGCCGTCGGTCGGGCAGGTACGCGGCGCCGAGCACGCCGTCGGTCGACATCGGCGGGAAGAGCTCCTGCGCCTCCTCGGCCGAGATCGAGCTCGAGCGGCAGGCCGAAGGTCTTGGCCCAGCCGGCCTGGCGGCGCAGCTCCTCCATCCGCTCCTCGGACGAGGCCAGGCGCAGCGAGCCGACCTCGTGCCAGCCGGTCTCGAGGCCGACCTCGTCCCCGAGCGACCGGTAGAGGTCGACCGAGGCCATCATCATCCGCGTGAGCGAGAGCGAGCCGCGCAGCTGGCCGACCAGCCCTGCCGAGTGGAAGGTCGAGCCGCTCGTCAGGTCGGCGCGCTCGCAGAGCACCACGTCGTCCCAGCCGAGCCGCGTCAGCCAGTAGGCGACCGAGCAACCCCCGACGCCGCCTCCGATCACGACGGCGCGTGCCCGCTCCCTCATGCCAGCGCCCGCCTTGAAACGGGCCTCGGAGGCCGTGCGCCGCAGCCGCTCGAAGTGCTCGTCGGCGTAGGCCACGAAGTCGAAGTCGAGCTCCGAGATCGCCTGCTGGACGACTCCCCACATCGCCTCGCGGAAGTCGGACATGAAGCGCATCAGCGCCAGCGCCGCGCGTGTCGGTGGACGCCGTAGGCCTCGAGCAGCGCGCGCTCGCCTTCCTCGTCGAGCCCGTTGTTGACCGCGAAGTTCGCCAGGTCGAAGAACGGGTCGCCCATGCCCGGCGTACTCCCAGTCCACGATCCAGATCCGGTCTCCGTCGTCGATGAAGTTGGCGCGCGAGCAGGTCGTTGTGACAGGTGACCAGCGGCGCCGCCGCGCGGCGAGCCTCGATCTGCCGCGCGAGCTCGTGCGCGCGCGAGTCGTAACGCGTCGGGAGGCAGTCCGCGTGCCCGGTCGCGGTCGCCGCGTAGGCCTCGACCACGCGGAACGAGTCGAAGCGCCCGGCGATGGCCGGTGCGCCGGTGCAGCCGCCTCGAGCAAGGCGCCGACGGTGGCAGGATCGGCGCGGCCTACCTCGCCCTCGACGAAGCGCGTGACGAGCACGCCGTCGGCGAAGCGCACCACCTCCGGGCCGATGCCGAGCCGCGCAGCCATGAGGCGCGGCCTCGTGCTCGTGCTCCCGGTCGATCCCGAGCAGGGCCGTGTCCTTGCCGCCGATCCGCAGGACCAGCGCCTCGCCGTCGACGACGACCTTGAAGTTGTGGTTGGTGATCCCGCCGCCGAGCGCCTCACGCAGCGCCTCGACGTTCACCGGTTGTCCGGGCCAGAGCCGCCCGACCGCCTCCTCGACGCGCATGCGCGATCCTAGACTCGTGGCGGCGCTGCTCTTCGACTTCAACGGGACGATCTCCGACGACGAAGGCGTCCAGTGCGCGATCTTCCGCGAGCTGTTCGCCGAGCAGGGCCGCCCGCTCGAGCGAGCACGAGTACTTCGACGAGCTGGCCGGTCGCTCCGACCCCGAGATCGTGGAGCGGTGGCTCGGAGCCGGGCATCCGGCGGCCGCCGAGGTGCTGGAACGCCGGGTCGCAGCTCTTTCGGGAGCGGGCCGGGCGACGGCTCGACCGTGCCGCCGCACGTGCGGGAGGCCGTGCTCCGAGCGGCCGGGCGAGCGCGGCTCGCCGATCGTATCGGGCGCCGCGCGCTCCGAGGTCGAGACACGGTGCTGCGGGCGGCCGGCCTCGACGTCTTCGACGTGATCGTCTCGGCCGAGGACGTGACCGCGAGGCAAGCCCGATCCGGAGGGCTATCTCTTCGCGCTCGAGCAGCTCGGCGTGCGAGGCCGCCGACGCCGTGGCGATCGAGGACGCGCTCCGGGGATCGCAGCTGCGAAGGCCGCCGGCCTGCGCTGCGTGGCCGTGCTCGGGACAGTCCCTGCGCGAGCGGCTGGGCGAGGCCGACGAGATCGCATCCGAGGCTCGACTCCGGCCTCGTCGACCGGCTGCTCGCCGGCTGGCTACAGCGCCGCGTACGGCGCGACGCTCATACTTGAAGCCGCTGTCGACGGCCAGCGTCACGATCACCGCGCCCGGCCCGAGCCGCTCGGCCAGCCGGTGGGCGCCGACAACGTTCGCGCCCGTCGGAGATCCCCACGAAGCATCGCCGTCCCCTACGCGCCAAGGCTCGTCATCCGAGTGCTCGTCGCCGATCGCCTCCAGCGATCGACTCTCTCCGAATCCCAGTGCGGCATCACGAGGCCCGTCCGCCTCCTGCATGACGAACGTCCCGCGGTCACCGCCTCCGATGGCCGATGGCACTGGCGTACTTCGGTGCGTGCGCTCGGATGAACACTCCCGCGCGGCCCAGCGCATCCGAGACCCCCATCAGCGAGCTGGCTGTCCCGGTTCCCGCCGCAGAACGCGCGGTCACTCGCCCTCCGGCTGCTCCCAGATCTCGCCGCCGAGGCGCTCACGATGGTCGGGGATGATGTACGGGTTGTTGAACTGGTCGGTGGCGTAGTGGCCGGGCCAGCTGGGCTGTTCTCGGCGGCGCGGACGACCATGTTGTCGATGTCCTGGGCTGTCACCTTCGGTCGACCCTCGACCGACGGCAGGCTACTGGCGCCGAGCGCGCATCAGTTGGAAGCGTTCTCGGTGAAGCAATCGGCGATCACGAGATCAGGGCGCGATAGCCCTTCGCACGGCAGACGAGCGCGAGCGCCGGGCCGGTGCTCCCGCCGGTACCGACGACGGTGTCGGACGAGATCAACCCGTCCCGTTCGGCGCCCTCGATCATGGCGAGCGCCATATCCGGTCCTTCATCGACCGTCGGATTGCAGTACTCCGAGCTTCAGCCACACCCGGCGCCGTTCGCGGGCACAGAGTGGCGTAGGCGGATCGAGCGCGTGTTCTGATCGCCTCGAGGATCGACTCCACGCGTGGATGATCGCGTACCGGACTACGCCATTGCCGCCGAGCCCTCGCGCACTTCCTCCCGAGGCTCGGCTCGGGCCTGGCTCGCCAGCGAGATCAAGGCCGCGCCGCCGAGAGCGAGCACGAGCCCGAGGACGGCGACGAGGACGTGCCACGTCGGCCGGCTGAGCCGTTCGTCGAAGAGCGCGATCCCGGGGAGAACGCTCACGACCGGGTTCGCCACCGAGACGGTCGCGACCGACGGAGCCAGGCTGCCCGGTGCCGAGAGACACCTGCTGGAGGACGAACCGAGCACCCCGCCAGGGCGAGTACGGTACGCACTGCCAGTGCGACAACATCACGCCGAGGCCCTCGTGGAGGAACTCGAGCGTGGGCTTCGTCAGAGGCCGAGAGCCCGAAGAGGATGCCATGGCCACGCTGCCGTAGACGGCCGCCTTCATCTTCGAGTGTCCCGTGCCGGCCCGAAAACCAGCAGCGCGGCGCAGATCGCACCGAGGAGGCGATCGCGACCGCCCACTCGTCGCCGCCGGGAGCGTTCTCCTTGCCGCCCGCGCGGTCGCCGAACACGGCGAACAGGCCGAGCCCGAGCAGGATGACCGCGGCGCCGCCCATCTCAGCGGCGACCGACGTGCTGGTCTCGTCAACACGCACGCCGAGCGGCAGCGCGGGCACGACCGTCGTCACGAGCAGCGGCTGGATGATCGCCAGCCGGCCCGCGATCGAGCGCAGCCGCCTGAAACGGCGTAGCCGATCAGCAGGGCGACGGGTGCCGATCAGCCACGTCCTCTGACCGGCGAGCCGCACGAGCGACATCGGCTTGGCGAGCGACACCCCGGCGAGATTGGGAGCGCCCTTCTGCTGTAGTGCCGCGGCCAGCCGCGAACAGGAATGCCGCGAAGAGCGCCAGCACCGAGGCCATCGAGTCAGCCTACGAGGCGCACCGGTCGCTGGCCGCCGAAGCGCTAGGCGGAGATCGGAGTCTCCTCCGCCAGCACAGCCGGCAGCGCGTTCCGCGAGTCGAGCCGGAGCTTGCGGAAGACGCTCGTGAGGTGACCCTCGACCGTGCGTGTGGTGACGAAGAGCGCTCTGTGCGATCTCGCGGTTGGTGAGGTCCTGGCTGGCGAGCTCGGCGATCCTGCGCTCGCTGGCTGTCAGCGAGTCGAGCCCGGTGAGCACGACCCGGCGCGGGCGCGCGCCGGTGGCGCGGAGCTCGGTCTCGGTCTGTTCGGCGAGCGGCTCGGCGCCCGCGCGGTGGGCGGCGTCGAGCGCTCTCGCGAGAAGCTCGCGCTCTCGCGTGCGTCGATTGCGCCGCCGAAGCAGGGCGCCGAGGTCAGCGAGGGCACGCGCGCTTCCAACATCGCGTCGCCGCGCTCGAAGGCGTCGATGGCCTCACGGGCAGAAGCGCTCCACGCTCACCGCCGGCCACGACGCCGGCTGCGCGCATCGCCACGCCCAGCGCGCGCGGGGCGCCGAATGCCGGGCGAGCTCGAGCTCCGTCGTTCTGCGAGCCGTGCGCCGCACTCGCGGTCGCCGAGCGCGAGATGGGCGAGCGCGGCCTGCGATCGCCAGGAGGTAGCCCGGGCAGGTGACCAGCGCCTGCGTCAGGTGCTGCGCCGACGGCCTAGGAAGTCCTCGAGCCCTTCGGCGACTCGTCCCTGCTCGACCCGCAGCCGGCCGCGGGCGAGCCGAAGAACCGCGGCCGTGAGCGATCCGCTCTCTGCTCTCGGAGTCGAGCGGTGCGAGCGCTCCGCCTCTGCCGCGTCGAGTTCGCCCGCGATCGACGAGCGTCTTGAGAGAGCACGCCGCCGTTGAGGACGCGGTACATGGGTCGGTGCGGGGAGCTCGGTCGCGGCAAGTGCTGTCCGGGTGTCTCTCCTCGGCGGCGCTGAGATCGCCGCGTCGAAGCGCGAGCCAGCCGCGGTTACGCCAGGCCGACGGCAAGCCGGCCGCTGTCGCCGGTCGACCCGGGCCTGAGCGATCGAGGCATCGAGCAGCGGACCGCACCTGGGCATACCGCTCGGCCCACAGCAGCGAGAGCGTCGTCCGAGAAAACAGTCGCGGAAGGCGAGGACCAGCGAGCCGGTCGTCCAGGCCTCGGAGCGTGTGCTCTTGCGGCCTGGAGCGCCTGGGTCGCGAGCTCCGCGCCGACCTCGGCCGGTTCGTTCGTGCAGAACGGACGTGAATGCGGCGCGACGGCCAGCAGCTCAGGCGGCGCGGCGCGATCGTCGCGCTGCCCGCTCGCGCAGCGCCTGCCCGGCGGACGGCCATGCGAGGATGCGGCCACGGGGTCGTTCATCCCGGCAACGACCGCCGCCGCCTCGAGCTGGAGCGCGAGCTCGAGTCGCGGGAATCGAGTGCCGACGACGCGCGATCGAGAACCTCGACGCGCTTCGTGAAGCGCTGAGAGCGGCTGAGCGCGCTCGCCAGCACCCCGCCGCCCGCGGCGGCTGACTTGGCGTCGGGCGCAGCGTCGCACGGCGCCCCTGGAGATGCTCCGGCCACCCGGCAGAGCCCGGCGCTCGCCTCGGCCATTCCCGAGTCGAGTAGCAACGCCCGACCGGTCGTCCGGCGGTGCTGGCTCGGCGAGCGCTCTGCGCAGGAAGACCGCCTGCCGACTCGTAGATCGCCGCTGCTCGCCGAGCGCGCGGGCCTCGACAAGCCGTTCGACGACCCAGCCGTCGGCTGCGGGCTCGCTGACGAGCAGGTGCTTGGCGACCCGCTCTCGTGCGCGCCGGTTGCTCGCGCGAGCAGCTTGGGCGGCGCGCCGGTGGCCTGATGCGCTCCGCGCTCGGAGAGCTCGGAGTAGATGCCGCTGCGGACGATCGGATGGATGAAACGTCAGCGGCCGGCCGCGCTCGAGGATCCCCGCCGCCGCCAGCAGCTCGGCTGCCTCGGCCGCCTCGGCTTCGTCGAGCTCCGCGAGCCGAACGCCGCTGGAGAAGGTCGCTCTGCTCGAGGATCGCGAGCGCCCGAGCCAGCCGACCGGCGTTCTCGGGCAGGAGCGCGAGCCGAAGGCCGATGAGGGACCTGACCGTTCGCGCGGCGATTTCGAGGTCCGTGGCGCCTCCG
>ERZ1370068.2139-contig-1301_pt1 | contig 65474 bp, 92 predicted proteins | sample MGYA00561227_ERZ1370068 | MGnify/ENA primary metagenome ERZ1370068 (study PRJEB38410, sample SAMEA6850437) | metagenome | study: Metagenomic assessment of the ecological functions of the soil: analysis of the soil microbiota associated with the... | reverse complement strand
GTGTACTTCGTTCAGTTATCTTGTTGCTCGGGATCCTGGATGACCAGTTGATCGCCGCTGAGGCGACCGCGACGCGTTCTGTAAGAAGGACCGCCTCTTCATGTGATCTTCTCGTGGTTCTCTGTGCGATCTCGGTGCCTCGGCGGGGAGTGTTCTGGGAACAGATTTCACCACCAGCACAAGAATTCGAACCGCAGCAAATTGTCTTGGCGTCGCCAACCACGCTCTCATTAGCACCGTGGCTTCAGCCCGGTGATCAGAATTCCCGAATCATCCTCTGAACCGTTTTAACGGTTTCTCGTGTTTTCCCGCTGCTGCCCAAAGAAACCGTTGAAACGGTTCCCGGAGTAGTGCGGGGTGACTTCTGTCACCGGGCTAAAGCCACGGTGCTAATGAGATCGCTCCGCGTCATTCGTGCGTTTCGGTTGCCAGGAAAACTTTGTCAGAAAAACAAGAAGTTACGAATTTGCTACACAGAGGAGCCACAAAGTTGCACAGAGAAAATCCTTGACCTCTATTGAGGCTTCACCGCAAGACGCTGGTATTCCTTCGTCGAGCTTCCGCAAAGACTTCTCTGGGCGTGCGCGTCGCAACCCCAGTCACTTCATTTGTGGGACCTAACAGCCTTTCGGAAGGCGGGACTTCCCGCGGCGTTGGCGGGGACCTCGAACAGCGCGTGGGTTGGGCTCGCCGCCCGGTGAGCGCGACCAACTTCTTCTCGCTCACTTCCCCGGTCTCAAAGCCCCACCGGTCTTTCAACCAGAGCACAACCATAATTCCAAAGCGTAACCACCCCGTAATAACCGCCCGAAACGATCTTCGCGGTGCGATATCCGGCGACAGTCTCTTCGCCGACAAAAGATCTCCGTCGTGGAAGTCATGGGCTTTCCCGCCAACGAGCTAATGCATTTGGAGGCTCGGGATCCCGCTGCCAAGTCGTAGCGGAAGAGACTGGTCTTCATCATCGACGTCCTGGTGTTCGTCAATTCATTTATGTTCACCTCGAGGCCCGACGCGAAATTCAGAATCCGTTGCGAACTCTTCTCAACGATTCGATCGCTCTCGATCCGTCCGTGCGAATGGCCCAGGTGCTTTCAGGACCGACCGTTACCCTGCCGTCGTGCACCACGGATGGTTTCTCTGAGTGTTACGGTGTATGGAATCGGTGCGCGCAGGACGCACTTCTCGCGCCTTGCTGCGCGATTGGATCAGACGTCCCGCCAACGCAGCGAGGCGCGATAGCGGCCAGCACGAAAGCCCATCTGAAGATGGTTCTTCGGTTTGAAGTATTTGCCTGACATGACTCCCTCAAATCATCCGACAGGCCAGTTGTTCGAGCCGCCGCCTAGAATTTAAACGTGGCGCGCAGGTTGATGACGCGGCCATAGTTGCCAACGCCGCCGGCGAGTGCTTCACGTAACCTGGACCATTTACTACACCGAACGTGGTGCTAAAGACATTCGTGTCGGGAATGCCCCAGCGTGGATGGTTGAGAAAGTCATTGAACCCGGCGAACAGCTCGAGGCTCTTTCCTTCCATGATGCGAATGTTCTTGATTATCGACGTGTCCCACGTAAACGTGTTCCGATCGCGAATGAACAGAATCTGACCGAAACTGCCGGGCGTCCTGTTTGGCTGGATAAACGCCGGATTGGCTCTGCCGTCAGGACCAATCAGACTCTGATCGACCGCCAGAAACTGCGTGGGCGTCGCTCCCGCTCGGTTGAGAGAAGTCAGCGGGACTCTCTTCGCGTGAAACATTTTCTCAATCTGCTTCAAGGTCACACCAGGCGCGAGTTGGACGCCGCTTACGCCCGGGTTGTTCGAGTTGTTGACAGTGGCGAACCCACCTGTCAGCTGCACCGGCTGTCCCGTGTTGAAGACGAAAATGTTGCCCCAGGTCCAGCCCCCAAACACGGCATCGAGAACTTTGTTGTTCAAGTTGAGGAGTTTGCCACGTCCGATGGGCAGGTCATACGTCCCGTAAACCTGGATGGTGTGACGTATGTCGAACAGAGATTCGCGGTTCGAGGTGTCGAAATTTCGCAAGGTCAGGAAGTCCACGCTCTGGTTCTGATTGTCGGCGGCAATGTTGGTAAGGCTCTTACTCCAGGTCCAGTTAAAGTTCCAGGTCAACCCGTGCGAGAGACGCTGCCGGAACTGAACCTGCAGGCCATTGTAGTTGTCCCAGCCGGTGTCGTCGATAAAGTTCAATCTGTTGCCGACGAATGGATTGAGCAGGAAGAAATTTATCGGATACGGGCCCGGCGCGTTGGCCGTGGGCAGCACGCGGGCGCACGGACTGAAGGTGCTGCCGAACATGCGACAGGCATAGTTCTGATTCGTGGCGAGCGTGCCGGCCAGCGTGCCGGCCGCGCCATTGGTCAGATTATCGATGAAGCCAGTGGATTGATATCCGGACCCGGCTGCAATAGCTGCCAATCCACCGCGAGCGCCGAAGGCCGCGTCAAAGATCGGCAGCGCAAACTGACCGGGACGACCGAGGTTCTGGAAGCTTTGCACGCCGGCAGCCTGGTTGATGGCCAGGTTAGCTTGCGCGCGAGTAAATTCCGGTAGAAAGCCGTTATTGAAGATATCGACTTCATTCAGGTTGCTGGTGCGCCAGACCATGTGGGCTTGATTGCCCGACGTATCGCGCCTCCAGCACCGTGTTGCGCCACAGTTCGCGTTGAATTCCGATGTCGTAATTGATGGTGTACGGCGCCCGCAGTGTGGGATCGAAGCCGGAGACGGTGCGCCCGCTGAAAGTCTGATCACTGATATGGAAGACCTTCGGGTACGTCGTACTGGTAAAAGCGAAGTTGGAAACAGTCAGTGGGTTGGCCACGATATTCGACAGGGTATAAAACGCCGGCAAGTTAGTCTGTCCGGGCGTTCCCGGAATCAGGGTGGTGGCGCTCAGCGTTTTCCCGATGTTCGGACCAGCGTTGGCCGCAAAGAATTGCGTGCCTTCATCGTAGTAAACCTGTCCCCAGTAACCGCGGATGACGGTCTTACTGATCACCCATGATTTTGCCAAGCCAGCCTTTCGTAAAGCTGGGATTCCAGGCGAAGCCGAAGTTGAGGGCAAAGTTCATCGCATCTCGCTCGAACGGTGTCTTGCCAGCTTCCATCGTTGGATCATTGTTGCCGCTCAAGTTACCCGGGCTGAAGAGCGCCTTCGACGGTCCATAGATGCTCGCCAGATCGGGAATTGCCGCCAGTCCCTTCGTGTCGTGCATCGGTCCCTGAACTTCCCAACGAAGACCGAATTGCAGCGTCAGGTCTTTTCGGAAGCGCCATTTGTCCTGGAAGAAAGCGCCGCCCATGAGTGACTTGGTAAAGGTGTAGTTAATGCCACCGTCGTAATTGAACGTGTCGGGATTTACCACCTTGGTGAAATTCGAACTCGCGACCCGGCCGACCAGAGTGTTGTAAAGGGACAGCGGATTACCGGTCTCAGTGCTGTTGATGCCGGGCAGCGTGGTCGTCGTGAACGCCTGGGCGGCGTTCAATGGATCGCCGTTTGGCGTGCCGGTACCATAAGTGGGAACTTGAAAGACGACGCCGGTGTCGTTCCATTCCGTACTGCGGTAGCTGCCTCCAAACGTGAACGTGTGAGCGCCACGCGTGTAGGTCATCGTGTCGTAAAGTGTGACGATGGTATGGCGGCCCGGTCACATTCGCCTGATCGATGAAGGGAACTGTGGGGCCGAACGGCAAAGTCGCCGCCGATGCGCATAGGTACACCGTTAACGGTATAGAAATCCCCGTATTCGGCCCGCGCGTTACTATCGCCGCTGTGCTGCGTTCCGTACCTCACTTCGTTAAATAAGTGAGGTGAGAAGTGTTGATTGCAGCGCCGCCGACCATATGAAGTACCCGAGGCGGAACGGATTGGTCCTTTGAATTTCTTCCACCGGCATGCGTCGCTCGCCGGCTTGCCAGTTGTGCCGGTAATTCCAGGACCAGGTAAACTGGTGTTTCGGAGTGATAAAGGCATCAAACCGGGCCGCGGGAAAGTAAGCGAAGTTGTTGTTCTCCGCCGGCCAGGTGTAAGTGTCATGATTGAAATCGTTGCCTGATGAAATCTTTTGCGCGCCCTGGGGAATCTTGTTGTTGGTGGCGATAATTGATTGCGCAACTGGATCGAGTGTTGTAGGAAGGCCCCCTCGCAGCCGCCAGCGTCAATACGTTGGCAGTTCTCAACTGATTGGTGGTACCGCTCACCAGGTAGGTGAATATGCCCTGCTGCGCCGCCGGCGTTAAGACCGTTATCGTACGCGCGGTTCGGACCGGCGAATATGCGCGCTCATAGTTAACGAAGAAGAACGCCTTCTTTTTCCACGACCCAAACGGTATCAGCGGCCCACCGACGTTGCCGCCGTAATTCTGAGTGCGATTGAACAAGCGCGGGAGATTCTGCGCATTCCTCGACCAGGTGTTTGAATTGAATCGCTCGCTCTGCGGTTCGTAAAAGACGCTGCCATGATAGGAATCGCCGCCTCGCTTGGTAGTGAACTTGATGTTGGCGCCGCTTTGCGCGCCTGATTCAGCCGTCAAACCGCCGGTCTCAACCGTGACCTCGTCGACCGCGCCAACGCGGACTGGTACCGTGGCGAAGAAAACCGTGCCGCCGCTCTTAAAGCCATTGGATGCATTATTGATCCCGTCGACAGTCACGTTAACGGCGCCGCCGGGCAGGTTGTTATAACGCGTGTCGCCGCCAGTGGGAGGCTGCGCACCCTGCGCCAGCCTCGGCGAAGTTGAGTGTGTTACTGCGATTGCCGAGCGGCAATTGAGTGACGGTCTCGGTGCTCGATCGTGTTCGCGATCAGTTGGCTCGACGTGTCCAGCAGATGAGCGGTGTCGGAAGCTACGGTGACCGTTTCTGCAGGCTGACCAACCTCGAGTTTGATCAGCACGTCCGTCGTTTTGCTGGTCGATACTGAGACGTTGGGCAGGAGCTCCGTCTTGAATCCCGCGACGCTGACTGTCACCGTGTACGTCCCAGCCGCCAAATCCGGAAACACGAAGGTTCCGCCTTCGGTGGTGGTTGATTCCCTGGTCAGTCCGGTTTGCTGATCCTTCACGACTACTCTCGCATTCGGAACGACAGCTCCATTGGGATCCTGAACCGTTCCTGAGATAGATCCAACAATTCGTAACTGCGCCAGGGCCGATTGCCCGCTGCATGCCAGCAAGACCGCGACGATGATGACAATTCGCCTTAGAAGTTGTTCGCGTTTCATATACCCTCCCAAAGGTAGACCACCGCCCAGGACGACGCGGCGGGTGATGCGGAGCGAGTGAAGCAATTCAGACAATCTTCAAACCGATTGCCGAACTCGCCGGAAGCCTACCCCCACCGGCGATGTCCGGGCCGTGAAAATAATCGTTGCAGAGTGTCCAGATCCGAGAAAATTCTCGACGAAGCGGGCGAAAACTTATCTCACGTAAACGCCAATGTCAAGAAAATTTCTCGCGAAAACAGCCAACTTTAATCACATATCGTGCGCATAAAGTATCAAAGTGGACACGAACTGATTTCAGAAGTGACCATGCAAAGCAAGCGTGGCGGGGCTAATGGCCAGCAATTCGCCACGAGCCATCGCCTTAAGCCTGTTGTGTTTACCGAGAAATGAAAGCGAGGTGCAGGAGATTTGAGGCGTCGACTTTTCCGTGAGCACGGTGCACGCTCGCCTGCACACGGCGGGCGAGGGACGCGCAGATTTTCAGAACGCGCTCAACGCGCACTGGAGCGCAACCGTCTCGGTTGCCAGCTTCACTTCAGCAGCGCGGATTGCATGCGATCGCTTGAGCCCCAGTCGTGTCGTCGTATTGCTATTCCGGTCCGCCGGAGCTGGAGGTGCTAACGTCTTGCACGGCTTTCTTTTCCTCCATCTTGTTCCAATCAGGCGGCTCAACGCCCAGCAGGTGATGGACGAAGAAGTCCTGGAGCATTCGCTGGCCAAAGGCGCCTCCTGCACCATGCCCGCCTCCGGGAACGAAAAGCAGATCGAATTTCTTGTTGGCTTTGATCAGCGCGTTAACGACTTGCAAGCGTCGAAGCCGGATCGACGTTAGTGTCCATCTCTCCGACCACGAGCATTAGCTTGCCTTTCAGCTTGTACGCATTATCGACGTTTGATGAGCCCGCGTAGTGAGGGCCCAGCGGCCAGCTCATCCATTGCTCGTTCCACCAGATTTTGTCCATGCGATTGTCGTGGCAGCCGGAGTTTGAGACGGCGACCTGATAAAACTCGGGATGGAAAAGCAATGCTCCCAGGGCATTCTGCCCTCCGGCTGAAGTTCCGAAGATGCCGACGCGGCTGATGTCGTAGTAAGGATATTTCGCGGCGACTGCCTTGTGCCACAGAATGCGATCCGCGAAGCCGGCGTCGGCCAGGTTCTTGAAGGCGACGTCGTGAAACGCTTTCGATCGGTTGTTGGTTCCCATTCCATCGATCTGAACCACGATGAAACCGAGGGCGGTTAGCGGTTGCGCGCCGGCGCTGAAAGTCTTCGGCACAAACGAGCCTTGTGGCCCGGCATAGATACTTTCAATGACCGGATATTTCTTTGCCGGATCGAAATTCATCGGCCGATAAATAACGCCCCAGATCTCCGTCTTTCCGTCTCGTCCCATGGCGGTGAAGACCTCAGGCATTCGCCAGCCCGCGGCCAGCAGCGGCTGAATATCACCCTGCTCGAGCTCCATCACTACTTTTCGATCTTCAGTCCGCCGAAGTTGAGAAACGGTCGGGAGATCAATGCGTGACCAGGTATCGACATAGAACTTCATGTCCGAAGAGAATGACACCGTGTGGTATCCATCGGCTTCAGTAAACGGGGTTAACCCGCTGCCATCGAAATTGATTCGATAGTAATGAGTAAAGTATGGGTCTTTGCCGGGATACATGCCGCTCGCCTGGAACCAGATTTGGCGTTTCTCTTCATCAACCTTTTCGACCGCGCGCACAACCCAGTTGCCTTTGGTGATCTGGTTCTTCAGCTTGCCGGTCACGCCGTCGTAGAGATACAGATGATTCCAGCCGTCGCGCTCAGAGGCCCAGATGAATTCTCTTCCGTCATTCAATTCATAGCGGTACTTCTTGCCGGTGTCCGTGCGGTTGGATATTAGGGGACGATAATCGATGAAGGTGGAAGACTCTTCTGAGATCAGCGCTCGCGGTTTGCCACTGACCGCGTCAACTTCGATCACCCGATAGACTTGATGTCCCCGCTGGTTGTACTCAAAGGTGAAGGCTCGGCCATCCTTGCGCCACACCGGATTTGAAAGGCTGTATGGGTTGGCAAACAGGGCGCGGTCGATGACGAACTGCTTCTTTGTCTCGACATCGAAAAGCACAGGCTGCGCGATGTCGAGCGCGTCTCCCGGCTTGGCGTACTCCCGCGCCGAGGATTTCGGCTGCAGCTGATCTGCGGGCGACGATTCAACGTAGTGCACCTCGCGTTTATAGCCCGGTCGAACACAGTAGGCAGCAACGTGCTTCGAATCAGGTGACCAGCTGATCGAGGCCAGGGTGTAGTAATTTCCTTCCGAGCCGTCGAAGCTCAAAGCAGAGCCTCCAGTCGTACCTTTGGCGCGAATGAAAACGTTGTAGTTCTGGATGAAGGCCTCCCATTTTCCGTCGGGAGAAGTTTTTGATCTTTGTTCTGGTTCCTGCGTGCGGCCTGGCGTCTGGAATTGCTGTCCTTGAGTTTGAGTTCTTTGCTGACCCTGGGCGAGCAGATCGAACATCCCGTCGACCACGTCGTTTCCATACTCCATGGGAGGTTCTTCTTCGGGGTTGTCATTCTGCTGGCGAAACGGCGGACCAGTGGGTGCAGGCCCCAACTTCTGGCAGCCATAATCTGAAAGGTTGCAGCGCCACCGCGAAGCGTCGGCGATGAACTCGATTGCCTGTTCATTATCTACAAAACTGATCGTCATAAACGGCAGCGTGACTGCTGTGTACTTCTTGTTTACAGCAGTGGAAAGCGAGGCAGCCAGCTTCTCATGATCGAATGCGGGCTTCCTGGTCATCGTCTCGGCATCGACCAGGACGAATTCGTTCCCGCCTGTGACGGACTTCCGGTACCAGAAATGGCTGGTCTTGCCGATCCAGGTGGGCCGGTCAACGATATTCACCGCCAGTCCCTGAAACCGCGTGCGCATCCGCGCAGCGCGTTCATAATCGGCCTGGGTTACTTGCGCGCAGACGGTGAGCGGTATCAGAAGCAGGCCCAATAACAATCCCATCTTCCTGAGAATCTGTTGATGAATCATCGTGTCTCTCCTGGGTGAACTGCACGCCCTCCGGCGTGCCGCCGTTGCGAAAGAAAGCACGCCGGCAGGCGTGCGTACCGCCGTGACTTTCACTTCCGAGTGGCATGGTCGCTTCGGCAACACGCTGGCGCTCGGCGATCTCGCCCCGCAGTTTCTGCGCGAGCCTGGCCATCAAACGATCCAATTCTTCGGCGTCGGCGCGCGTCAACGCATAGCCTGGGGACGCAGGGCCGGCGACGCGATGGCTCCGCGACGATGCAGGATCTCTTTTCGAATGGCGAGGCCGACGTTTGGCTGCTGCCTCGTACCGCACGAGCGGCAGATAGAGATCGAAGAGATCTTCGGCGCCTTCAGGATCGCCGGCAAAAAACCGTTCGAACACTTCAACCAGCATCTCGGGATACGCGAATCCCGTCATGGCGCCGTCAGCGCCGCGTTGCAATTCGAGCGGATAATAGAGCGCGCCGTTCCCGACGAGAATACTCACGCGGCGAACACCCTTCTGCTCTGACTCGCTTCGGATTGTGGAGATCTTGCCAAGCTCCGGGACTTTCCTCATGTTTCAACATGACGATCTGAGGATAGGCCTGCACGAGACGTAGAAATAAGTTGGGAGAGAGATAAACATCGGTCGATTGCGGATAGTCCTGATAAACCACCGGGACATCGCTGCCGATTGCCTTAGGGACCGAACCGTAGTAGTTGAAAATCTGATCATCTGTCCGCAGTCCCATTGGCGGAGCGACCATCACGCCGGCCGCGCCGGCATCCATAGACGCCTGCGCCAGGCCGTGCATCACCTGAAACGAAGCACCCGAGATCCCGACGATGGTGGGCAGCGTTTCGCCGACCCGGCGGAGCACATAACGCGTCAATTCCAGCGATTCCTCGCTCGAGAGTTTTGCGCTTCACCCATGATGCCAAGAATCGTCAGCCCATGGACCCCTGGGCCACGTAAAAATCCAGCAGGCGATCAATGCTGTCGAAGTCAATCGCCCCGGTGGATGAAAAGGTGTCACGGCAATCACATAGACGCCGCGGGTCTGTTCGTTGATTAGCTGTCCCATACTTCTCCTTGAGCTGAGGTCAGTACCGGGAGCGGTAGCGACCGGGTTGTCTATCACGCGGGTGTTCCGAGGCTCACCCGGTCGCTACCGCTCCGGTACTGACCTCAGCGAAATCATCTGTCGCATCACCTCATTGGCCGATGCTCTTGATCAGACCGCCGTCGACGCCGCAACACGCACCCGGTGACATAACTCGCCGGCACACTGGCGAGAAAAGTGACGACCCGCGCGAACTCGTCAGGGTGACCGTAACGCGCCGCCGGTATCGTCGCCACCGACTCCTTCACGATCTGCTCGACCGATTTCCCCTGACGTTCAGCGGCTTTGGCATCAATTCGTCGACGCGTCGAGTCTTGATCCTTCCCGGTACGACTACGTTGACCGTCACGCCGTCGGCGGCCACTTCGGCAGCGACTGTCTTCGACCACCCAACCAGCGACGCGCGCAACGTGTTCGAGATGCCCAGATTGGGAATCGGTTGCACGACCCCCGAGGAGGTGCTGGTGACGATGCGCCCCCACCCGCGGCGGCGCATGCCGGGAAGCAACGCGCTGCTCACGCGGATAACGCTGACCACCATCGATTCGAAGTATTTGCGCAGCGCGTCGGCCTCAATTTCGCCGGCAGATCCGGTGGAGGTCCACCCGTGATGTTAATGAGGATGTCGATTGAATTCGTTTCGCTGGTGATGTTGTCAATCAACGCTTCCACACTCGACGGAACGCCAAGGTCGCAAACCTGAGTGTCGACACCGACGGGAAAATCAGCCTTAATCGCCGTGGCCGCATCATCGAGTGCCCGCGCGTTAACATCAACCATCATCAAATTGGCGCCTTCAGCGGCCAGAGATCCGCACACCGCAGAACCAAGTCCGCCCGCCGCCGCCAATACCAATGCCCGTTTTCCGTTTATGCTCAGATCCATAGTCGTAGTTACCTGATCAAAACTCGCGCCTTCTGTGTAAGTTTCTTTTCGCCCACACTGAGTGTCACCTGGTACTCGCCGGGTGGAATCTCGCGCAGCCCGCCCGGTGGCCCAGGACGAGAATCTCCCTCGGGCGGTTGCTGCAGGTTGAAGCCGCTCAATCCAAACGTCACCCGATTGATACCGGCTTTGTTCGTTCCTCAAGGGTGCGCAGCGTCGCGCCATCCGCCCCGTTGATGGTGAGGGTGACCTTTTCCTTTGGTTGCTCTTTGAGGTAATACACGAGCACCAGACCGTTCGGCTCGTTTGGTGTTACTAATTGACGGTCGCCGAGCAGTCTGTAATTGCCCACGGCGCCTTCATTTCTTCGCGACCTCGGCTGCACCGGGAAGAAATGCATGTCTTCACCTAAAACCGTTTCGTTGAGTTCGCGCAGCACGCCGATGTTGGTGATCCAGATTCCTCGGCCATATGTACCCACGACCAGGTCTGACTCGCGTGGATGAATCGATGAGATCAGTAACCGGAACCGTCGGCATGTTTCCTTTCATCGCCAGACCAATGGCTTCCGCGCGTCGCTGGTGACGTAAACTCCCGCGTCGTTTCCGATGAACAGCAAGTCTGAATTCCGGTAGTCTTCGACCACTACATTGATCGATCGATTGGGCAGGTTACCATTGATCGAAGTCCAGGTGGCGCCGTAGTCGGTCGTCTTGTAAAGAAATGCCCGGAAATCATCCTGTCGCAACCTTGACTTGGCGACGTAAGCAGTCGCCGCATTTGAGTTCGAAGCAAACACCCGCGTGACCCAGGCGTCCTCAGGTCCGCCGGCCCTGGCGATGTTGGCGGTAACGTCGGTCCAGCTTGCGGTCCGGCATCCTTGGTCACTTGCACCTTGCCATCATCCGTCCCAACCCAGATGAGTCCGGCGGTGACCGGAGACTCAGAGATGGTGACGATCGTGCAGTGTTGAATCGCAGCTCCGGGCGGACTGATCTTGCTCGGGTCGTTAGTCGTGAGGTCCGGGCTGATCTCTTCCCAGTGATCGCCGCGATCGCGCGGAGCGCAACAACACCTGCGCTCCGGCATAGAGCGTTTTGGGATCGTGCGGCGACAAGCGAATCGGCGCCACCCAATTGAATCGCAACATCGGTTGGCCTGCAGGTCTGGTGGGCACGATCAACTTCCCGCGTGCGCGTCTGCTGATCATAACGGCCCGGCCTCCCGAACTCCTGAGTGTTGTAGACCCAGCGGCTGTCGGTAGGATCGACTTGATTGTACATGCCGTCGCCGGTGCCGACGGTCACCCAATCAGCGAGACCGACGCTGCCCGACCACCCGTTGCTCGGTCCTTTCCAGGACTCATGGTCCTGAAGGCCGGCGTAGATGTTATAGGGATCCTCCATGTCGACGGTCAGCGCGTAGACTTCACCGAGCGGCAGATTAGTGAGGTGATCGCAGGTCTTGCCGCCGTCATACGAGGCGCACACGCCTCCATCAGAGCCGGCCATCATCCGGTCCGAGTTTTGGCTGTCGATCCACAAGGTGCGAAAGTCGCCGAAGGCCCGGCGAAAAACCCGGTTGCCCTGCGGTCCCGGCTGAGCCCCGCCCAGGTCTTTCCACCGTCTTCGGAACTGGTGATTGAGGAGCCAGTGATGAAAACTCGATCAGGGTTGTTGGGATCTATGCGCAGCTGATTGAACGCGTAACCTGTTTTTCTGCCGACGTCGTCGCGCGCAGAATTCGTCTTGCGCCACGTCAAGCCGCCGTCATCGGTGCGGTAGACTTCGCCGCCGATCAAACGCTCAACGGCAGGGGTTCCGGGAGGCTGTGGTGTGGCCGGCGCCGCGGTTGATTTGTTTCGATTATCCACAACCGCGTACAGAATGTTCGGGTCCTTTTGATAGAGGTCCAGGCCGATGCGGCCGATGGTTCCTGCGGGCAATCCTCCGGCCAGTTGCTTCCAACCGGATCCGCCATCGGTCGTCTTATAGATTCCACTTGCAGGTCCGCCATCCTCCAGCCGCCAGGGACGTCGCATGCATTCATAGGTGGCAGCGTACAGCGTGTTGGGGTGGCTGCGGTCAATTACCAGATCAACGACGCCGGTCCTCTCGTTGAGGTAGAAAACCTTCTTCCAGGTGACACCTCCATCTGTGCTCTTGAAGACACCGCGCTCTTCATTGGTCGAGAAAGAGGTGACCCATGGCGGCGACGTAAACGATGTCGGGTTGGTGGGATGAATTACGACCCGGGCGATGTGTTGAGAATCCTGGAGGCCCATGTGCTTCCAGTTAGCGCCTCCATCGACGGACTTGTAGATGCCATTGCCGGGATTCGCGCTGCGAGTGCATGAGGCATCTCCGGTCCCAACCCAGAACGATCTCGCTGTTTGACGGAGCGATGGCCAGCGCTCCGATCGACGCGACATCTTTCCCTCGAAGATCGGAGTGAACGTGGTTCCGTTGTTAGTTGTCTTCCAAACACCCCCATTGCGCACCCCAACATAGAAAGTATAGAGGTGGGCCTTCGCGGGTGTCTCAGGCACGGCGATGTCTGAAACCCACGCGCTGACTCGAAACGGTCCAAGGTTTCGATAAGCGAAGCCATTGTTGATGACCTGCTCGAAATGTGCGCCATCCTGGCCTCGTAAAGGGAAGGCAAATGAGACAATTGCGATCAGGAAAATGATGATTCTTTTCATTCCGCTCAACCCCGCTACAACCTTTGGGCGCCGATTTTATACCCGGACGCGACTTTTATCGTGCACAAAGGCTAGCGCGGACAGGGCGCCGCGTAGCCGCCTCTCGACGATGATGCTGGATTCCAAAACCAAAAACGCCGGGCCTAATCTGGCGGTTACCAATCAATGCCGGCACGGAACTGCATCGTGCGCGTGCTGTTGCTTCGCTCCGGTGATCAGGCCAAAGGTGTTCGAGGTCGGGCTGGAATTCGCGATGTCGAAGAAAGGATGGTTCAAAAGTTCAACGCCACCAGCCGCATCGTGAATCAGCACCCGCTCCGTGATGGGAATCTCTTTGTTGACGCTCATGTCAAAAGGTAGAGGGGCGTGGTTGCGCAGATATACGAACCCGGCGAACTGGCCCGGAGTGGAGGCCGGAGCGTAGCGCGTCGGATCCGCGGATGCCGGTGCTCAGTCTGAGGCGTGCCGACGTTGGACATAAGGGCGGTGGAAGAGAAGCCACCGGCCACCGTACTCAGGGCGCTCTGCAACTGCTCGGCGGTGTAGCCGCCGGTGAAGACCACGCCTGACTGAGTGAGATTGTTGACGGTATTGCGTCCGCCATTGAGCAGGAATGGATTGCCTGAGCCAATGGTCTCGCGTCCGCCTATCGTCCAGCCGCCGACGATCCTGTCCAGCAGACCGCTCTTGTTCAGGAATCGTTGCCCCTTGCCGAACGGCAGCTCGTACGTCCAATAAGCGTTGAAGACATGCCGCGCGATCGAAGGGCGAGGGTCCATAGTTGAGACGCGCGTTACGCATGGTAAACCACTGGTAACCGGCGGCCTGATCAGTTTCGTTCAGCAGGTCTCCCGGGGCCTTGCTCCAGACGTAGTTGGCGCCCAGGTTCAAGCCGTGGCTGAGCCGGTGCTTCACATCGATCTGGAGTCCGTTGTAGTTGTTGTCACCATTCGAGGTCTGATAGGTCAGACTACTCAAGTAGGGATTGGCCTGGAAAAAGTTGATCGGAAAGGCGCCCGCTACCTGAAAACCGGCGGTGACGCAGGAGGCGATCTTGTTGCCGACCGAGCGGCAGTAAGTTCGTGGGGCTGGTGGCCAGCGTCTGAGCGAGAGTGCCGGCGACGCCCTGTTGCAGGTTCTGAATAAAGGTGGCGTTGCCGAAACCCTGGGCCGCGCTCAGCGCCGGCTGATTGCCGAGCGCTCGAACGCAGCCTGAAAGATGGGCAGCGGCGCCTGGCCGGCAAGATTGTTGTTGATGAAGGTGTTGCCTCGGCCGTTGGCAACGTTGATGTCGAGATTCTTCTTCGCCTGAATGAACTCGTTGAGGAAGCCATTCTCAAAGATGTTGACCTCCTGCATGTTCTGGCGATGCCACATGTGCGTGGCTTTGTTACCGCACGTAGCGCACCTCAAGCGTGATGTTTCTGGTGAGCTGACGTTGAATGCCGATGCTCCAGTTCTGCACGTATGGCGATACCAGATTCGGATCGACATAGTTGCCCCCGACTGGTGACGAGAAAGAATTCTGGAAGATCGGAAAGCCGAAGGTGGCCGGAAAGACGTTGATGGCAGGCGCTGGTGACCGCAGATCGAGCGACCCGGGCGCAAAATCGACACCGTTGGTCGCCGTTCCTGACTGCGTCAGGCCGCGGCCTCCGGAAAGCGAGTTGGAGATTGAGTTCAACCCTTCGTTGTAGAAACGCAATCGAGTAAGCACCGCGGATGACTGACTGGCGATCTCCGATCAACTTGCCGAACCAGCCCGCGCGATTGCCCGAAGGGTTCCAGGCAAAGCCGAAATTCGGCGCGGGATTCACATAGTCGCGCCCGTACGGATGGATCACCCCGACGAAAGCCGGATTAAGGTTCCCGTTTACGACACCCGGTTGGAACAGGGCTGTGGATGGGCCGAGGAAGTTGTCGCCGCTCGGTTGCGAAAGCAGGTCGTTGCCGCTGTAGATGTCGCCGTCGAATTGCCAGCGCAGGCCGAAGTTCAGCGTCAGATCAGGACGAATGCGGAAGCTGTCCTGCGCGTAAAGACCGAAAGTCGTGAACGCATAGCGCTGCATCGTCTCAGCAAACTGAATGTACTTGTGCGTCTCTTCATCAACTTGCGTAGCGACAGAGACGCTGGTGATTCGACCCGTCAGCAGCGCATAGAGATTCAGCGCATTGTTGATGTCGTTGCCGGTGGTGTTGATGTTCGGCAGCGCATTGCGCAGCACGTTATTAATCGGATCGGCGGCAACCACACCGAGGTTGTATTGCGGCACGCCGGCGGTGCCAAACGTGTGCGAATAGAAAGTGGTGTGGAGGAGCGTGCCGCCCATTGTCATCGTGTGCCGCCCCTTGACCCAGTTCAGATTGTCGGTGAACTGATAGACGGGGTTATTGCGCACGTCCGTAGCCACGTTGGGAATCCAGGCATTGATCAGAGGCGTATTGATGATGCGATCGCCCTGGTCGTGAAAGCGGTGCGGGTCGGCATTAATGAAGAAGTTTTCGCCGTTGCCCTGCACGCCGAAAATCACGCTGTTGATTAGGTTCTGCTTAATCGTCCAATCGACAGTACTGGTGGCCACGTAAGGCGTTGCCGAGGAGTGGATATTGGTGCCGTTGGGGCCGACGAAATCATACGGGCTGTTGGGATATTGCACCGTCCCTTTGGTGAAATCGCTGGTGCGCAGGTTCCACGTGCCGTGCCAGGCCAGCGTCGGTTTGATCTGATAATCCAGACGCGCAGCCGGAAATTGTTGCGTCGTATTGAGGGCCTGACTCCATTGCATGTTCGTCATGAAGTCCGGCGCTATGCCCGAAATCGGAACAAAACTGACGCCCGTCTGCGAAGCGTTGATCTTTCCCAGCAATCCCGGAGATGGTCGGATCAACCGTGCTGGTGAACCCTGCGTTTTGGCGACAGTCAACAGGTTCACGGTTCGCTGGACACCATCAGTGCCGACATAAGTGTAGTTGCCTTGCTGGGCAGCTGAGGTCAGGACGGACTGAGTCAAAGTTTGAGTGCTGGGCTGGGGCTGGATTTCGTAGTAAGCGAAGAAGAACAGTTTGTGCTTAAAGGACGAATGAAGTGGAACATCGGCCCACCGACTGAACCGACCACGTTGTGACTGCGTACTTTGTTGCGCGGCAGACCCTGCATATTACGGAAGAACCCATTGGCGTTGAGCCATTCGTTTTCGCCCTGATAGAGGACTTTGCCGTGGTACTGATCTGTGCCGCGCTTGGTCGTCATCCTGATCTGCATCGAGCCTTCACCGCCCGCGTCCGCGCCCAAACCGGTGGTCGAAACGCTGACCTCCTCAATCGCATCAATCCGCGCCGGAGCGAACGAGAAAAAGCTCGTGCCGCCGCTCTTGAACCGCTGCGAATTGTTGTTCATGCCATCGAGCGTGATGTTGAGTGAGGCGTTGGGCAGACCGTTATAGGTGCTGTTCCGCTGGCTGCTGCTTCTGGAATTGCCCGCGATCAAGCCGGCGAAGTTGAGACCTTCACGGCCGGCGAAAGGCAGGTTCTGGACCAGTTGATTACCGATCGTGGAACCGACTTCATTCGTGGAAGTGTTGAGCTGCTCGGCACTCGCCATCACCTGGACCGTCTCTGCGGTCGTGCCCACCTCCAGATCAACTGAGACGTCGGTGGTGCGCCCTGATTCGACGACTATTGAAGCAATGATGCCGGTCTTGAAACCGCTCGCCGAGGTCGTCAGTTTGTATGACCCAAACTGCAGGTTGGGAAAAAGAAAGTTGCCATCGCTGGATGAAGTCGTGGTCTGGGGGACTCCAGTCGAGTTGTCCGTGACTTTGACCGTGGCATTGGGGACCACGGCTCCGTTAGGATCGCGGACGGTCCCACGAATTCCCGTGGTCGTGATCTGCGCAGTGACAGTGACCGACAGCGCCATAAGTAGAGCGGCTTGAAACAGTGCCGCGCCAAACGGCCTTACCAGCGTCTGTACTTTCATGGTGTCCTCCAGTTTGTTTGGTCGTCAAAGTCAGCCAACCAGGCATCAACCCGCTTGCGAGCGATTGCAGGCGGCGACGTGGAGATATTCGACTACCTGAATTGGACTGGGGCGTCTTGGATCTACTTAGGAAGGTTGGAACCTGTTTAGGGAATATTTCTTGACGGTTGTGGTGGAGCTATTATATACAACGGTGGTTTAATAAGAGTAAGCGACACGCCTTTTTCCAAAGCATCACAATTGTTTTCGTCGGTAGGTTGGGGATCGTAATAGCAAGCTGAACCGCTTCCAGGACCGCTCAACAGAGAACCAGAGGAGAAAGCCATGTCGATACAACTGCCTCCCGGAAGTTATTACGGGGAAGCCCTGCGCAGTCGCAAGATTGCCGGCTTCGAGCTTTCGGAGCGCGTCTATCCACCGGGATTCCGGACTCCAAAACACGCACACAAACGCGCGCTGTTCTGCTTCGTTATGGCGGGTAATTACACCGAAGAATACGGACGCAGGACACGGGAGTGTAAGTCTTCGACGCTCTTATTTCACCCACCTGACGAGTTGCATGCCGAACAATTCCACGAGACCGGCGGGCGTTCGTTTCTCATTGAGATGGAGCCGGCCTGGCTGACCCAGATCGGCAAGCGACTGGAGGTGGCGGATGAGTCAGCGGATTTTGAGAGCGGAGTTTTCGAGCTGCTGGCGCGCCGGTTGTATCGCGAGTTTGCCCAGCCTGACTGCGCCTCGCCGCTCATTATCGAAGGTCTGATGATGGAGATGCTGGGCGAGACCGGTCGCCGCCCCGCTATGGAGTGCCACAAACCGCCGCGCTGGCTGCTGCAGGCCAGGGAACTAATCGCCACGCGCTTTGCTGATAACCTCACGCTGGCCGAGGTTGCACATGCTGTTGGCGTTCACCCGGTCCATCTGGCGCAGACGTTTCGAAAGAAGTACCACTGCACCATTGGGGATTATGTGCGGAAGCTGCGCATCGAGTATGCCTGCCACGAGCTGGCCGCTTCCGGCAAACCGATTGTTGAGATTGCGCTGGCGGCCGGCTTCTGCGATCAAAGTCACTTCGCGAGAACATTCAAACGCGCTATTGGCGCCGCACCTTCACAATATCGCGAATCTCTCCGCGACGTCGTGATCTTCGCGCGGCCTTGCCCCGATGATCGATGCCGGATGAAGTCAGTACCGGGAGCGATAGCGACCGGGTCGCTACGTTCACGATTGGAAACGATTACCCGGTCGCTATCGCTCCCGGTACTGACCTCTGTATGGGCAGGAGATCCCTCAAAACTGAACGCGCGCCGGACGCCCGTCAAATACTATTGCGCGCGTTGCATTCTCTGCCACGAGTCGAACTTCAATCTTGCGGCGCATCGGCGGAAGCATTCGTGAGCCTTCCGCGAGCCGCAGCGTCAAACTGCGTCTGCGGTCATTCCAGGCCATCTGAATTCCCATCCATTCTCCCTTACGAAAATTAAACGTGCTGCCGTCATCTTCGTACAGAAGAAATTGACCGTTGGCGCCGCGATAAACTTGCAGGGTCAGTGGACCATCTACTTTTTCTCCGGTGTATTGCCTGACCGGTGTCAAAGGAATGATGGCGCCGGCGCGCACATACAGCGGCGTCGTTGTCAGATCGACTGCGCGCTCAATCTCGCGACCGCCCTCGGTTTTCTCTTCGGTCCACCAGTCATACCACGCTCCCGCCGGCAAATAGAGCTGGCGAGAGGTGGCGCCTTTTTCGGTGACCGGCGCGACGAGGATGTCACGGCCCCACAAGTATTCATCTCCACGGGCTGTTGCCACTACATCATCAGGATAGTGCAGCCAGAGCGCGCGCATGATCGGCAATCCCGTCTCACAACACTCTCGCACTGCGGAGTAGAGGTAAGGCATCAGAGCGGTAACGCAACTCGAGATACTTGCGGCAGATCGGTTCCACCTGAGCGTTGTGCAATTCGCTTTCGTCGGGATTAGCCGCGCCGCCGGTGTAATTCGCGACTTCGCTTACACCCAGTTCGCCAGTGTTCCAGCCCCACGGCAGGCGCAGATGCCAGGTCCGCCCATGAGCGCGGAACAGCGGGCAAAACGCGCCGAACTGGAACCAGCGGACGTGCAATTCGCCCGGTGTATTCCTTCGTCGGCACAAAGCCACCAATGTCCGTGCCCCAGTAAGGAACGCCGGTCAATCCTGTATTTACGGCCACCGGCACGTGGGTTTTCAGGGTTTCCCAGGTCGAGTACACATCACCCGACCAGAGGAACGAAGCGTAACGTTGCATGCCGGCCTGGCCGTTGCGATGCAGCGCGAATGGCCGTTCGTTCGGGCGCAACTGGCGCGAGCCTTCGTAGTACATGCGATGGCGCGCGAGCCGCGATGGGCCATCAAGGCCGTCACCCTGATCGGGCCACCAGCCATCGATGCCGGCATCGTACAGTTGCTTGTGCACCGGCCAATAGCAACTGACTTGTCGATCGTCCGGCCAGCGACCATCAGGAGTTCGCCCGCTCGGAAGGGGCGCGGCCGTGCATGGATCGTTGACGGTGCCGGTCAATCGACGCCCTTCAAGCACGGTGTGCAACACCACTTTGAAATGCTGCGCGTGCAACTCGTCGACGATCTTCTTCGGATCGGGAAAGTTCGCCCGGTTCCAGGTGAACTCGCCGTTGTGTGTGTTCCATCCTGACGGCGTGAAGTCTGTGCCGAGATAGATGAGCGCGTCGCACGGTAAATTCTTCTCGCGAAAGGTGCGCGCGACCCACCTTACTTCTTCCGGTCCGGACAGGGTGCGATGCGATTGCAGATAACCGAGGGACCAAAGCGGAGGCATCTCGGGCTTGCCAGTCAGACGCGCGTACTCAGCCATGACGCGCACGGGATCACCGCCGTCAACGATAAACAGATCCATCGGCAGCGAAGCAGCGGGACTGAGTGGATCGAGACGACCTTCCGCGCCGGTGAGATCGAACTTGCCCAACGGTTGATGAATGAACATGGCCCAACCGCTGGTCCCGATCAGCCAGGGAATCGCTGCGCGCCCGCCGTGGGTGCGCAGGCGGTATCCCCCTGGCCGTTGCGCATTTCATCTTTGCTCCCGCGCCGATCGAACTGCGGTCCACCTTCGCCAAAACCGAGGACAGGTCGATCACCCAGATTGAAAAAGATGGCTCCGGTTTGCTGATCGATGCGTAGTTTCTGAATCAGACGTCCGGCTTTGCCGGTGACGGTTAAGCTCAGCGGCTCGCGTTCCACCTTCACGATTAGATTGCCCAGGCGGACGCCTGGTGGGGACGCCAGAGTGCTGAAGGGGACTGGCGGCGCCAGGCGCCGGACTGCCTCTGACAACACTCCATCATCAACGATCGATTTGTTTTCGATCGGGACCAGGCTGAGGCGAATCGTGTCAGGGCTAACTGAAGTAAGAGCGAGGTCAACGGGTCGACCGGCGATCGTCAAACCCGCGACCTGTGCGGTAGCCCTGCCCCTCGAAAGCAAAACGCCCATGCCGGCGCACGCCAGGCTGCCCAGCACTTCGCGCCGTGAGATCGACCGTTTCAATGAAATTGATCCCTTCCAGCCTGGCACCTATTAGGCTATACTGCGCGGCCAAGCGGATGCGTGTTTACAACTAAATCGCGCACTCGTCAAGCTCATTGTCGCGGGAATCGATAATTATGAGGCTGATTCGAAAGATTATTCGCGTTGCAAGTGTTGCTGGTGTTCTCAGATCGTTCTGGCCGGTGCAGGCAGGGGGCAGCAGGCGATCAAAAACGTGATTCCGGATGTTGCTCGTCCGCTGCCGCTGTCAGCGGTAAGGCTCACGGGCGGACCGTTGAAGCACGCGCAGGATCTCGACATTGATTATCTGCTCAAGCTCGAACCCGATCGCATGATGGCTTACTACCGCAAGCGCGCGGGCCTCGAACCGAAGGCGGCGGGTTACACCGGCTGGGATGGAGACGGCAGAAATCTCACCGGGCACATCGCCGGACATTATCTCTCCGCGGTCTCGCTGATGTATGCCGCGACGGGCGACGCGCGCTTCAAAGAACGCGCTGACTATCTCGTCAAAGAGATGAAGGAAGTCCAGGACAAGAATGGCGATGGTTATCTCGGCGCGATTGAAGGCGCTCGAGAAAAGTTCGCGGAGGTTGCGAAGGGCAATATTCGCTCGGGCTCTTTCGATCTCAACGGCATGTGGTCGCCCTGGTACACGCTGCACAAAACGTTTGCGGGACTGCGCGATGCCTACCGGTACACGGGGAATCGGACCGCGCTCGAACTGGAAATCAAATACGCCGGCTGGGCCGAAGGAATTCTGCTTAAGCTCGATGAGGCGCAGACACAGAAGATGCTCAACACTGAGTTCGGCGGCATGAATGAAGTGCTCGCCGATCTATACGCCGACACCGGTGACAAGCGTTGGCTCGATCTGTCGCATCACTTCGATCATCACGCAGTGCTGGATCCGCTGGCGCGACGCCAGGATATCCTGGCCGGCTTACACGGCAACACCCAGGTGCCGAAGCTGCTCGGTCATTTGGCGCGCTACGTTTACACAGGCGACAAGACAGACGGCGCGGCGGCGGAATTCTTTTGGGATGCGGTGGCGTTGCATCACAGCTATGCGACCGGCGGACATGGCCGCGACGAATACTTTGGCCCGCCCGACAAACTGGGCGACCGCGTCGAGGGACGCACGGACGAGAGCTGCAACGTTTACAACATGCTGAAAATGACCCGGCGGCTCTTTGCCATTCATCCTGAGATGAAGTACGCGGAATTCGAAGAGCGCGCATTGTTCAATCACGTGCTCGGTTCGATCGATCCGGAAGATGGCCGCACCTGTTACATGGTTCCGGTCGGTCGAGGCGTGCAGCACGAGTATCAGGACATGATGCGCGGCTTTACCTGTTGTGTCGGCAGCGGCATGGAGAGCCACGGTCTGCACGGCGACGGAATTTATTACGAATCGGGCGACAAGCTGTGGGTTAACTTTTATGCACCCTCGACCGCGAACTGGCAATCCGCAGGTGTCGGGGTGGTCATGGACACGACTTTTCCTGAAGGTGATGCGGCGACTCTGAAACTGACGGTCCCGAAGGCCAGACAATTCACGCTTGCCTTGCGCCGTCCTTCATGGGCCGGGGCCGGATTCTCCGTCAAGGTGAACGGGACGGCAGTGAAAGACGTCTCGAAGCCCGGTTCGTATGTCGAGCTTAAGCGCACCTGGAAGAATGGCGACACCGTCACGCTGGTCCTTCCTAAAACTTTGCGCATTGAGCCGACGCCCGACACTCCGAGCCGGGTAGCGCTAATGTGGGGACCACTGGTGCTGGCCGGCGATCTCGGACCGGAGCGTGATCGGCGCGGCGGCGGTGGATCGACAATCGGACCGATTCCGTCTTTTGTATCAGACGCGGCGGTCCACGGACTGGTTGAAACCTGTGGCCGACAAACCGGGCAACTTTCACGCCGCCGGTCGTGACAACGACGATCAGACACGCGAGATCGATCTGGTTCCATTCTATCGCCTCCACCGGCGCACCTACGCGATCTACTGGGATCTCTACACGCCCGATACCTGGAAACAAAAGCTGGCGGAAGTTGCCGCGGAACGAGAGCGGCAGCGCAAGCTCGAAGCCGCGACCATCAGCTCACTTCAGCCGGGCGATACGAATAAAGAAAAGGAGTTCAATCAACAAGGCGAAGAGACGACGGTCGATCGCATGATGGGCCGCACCGGACGCCGTGGCAAGAAATGGTTTTCTTTTGATCTGCCAGTCGAACCTTCTCGTCCGGTTACGTTGGTCGTGACCTATAACAGCGAGCAACGACCGAAACGGTCAGCTGAGATTCTGATCAATGGCCGGCGTATTGGTGAACAGGCGATCGAAGGAAGTCCAAACGGCAGCGCCGTCGGCCACTTCTTCGACGTTGACTATAAGATTCCCACGGAATTGATTAAGGACAAACAGAAAGTAACTGTGCGTTTTCAGGCGACGACCGGGAGCGAGATCCCGACCGTCTTCGGGGTTCGGACGATTCGGGCTGAGGTAGAGCGTTGAGTGAAGCGTAAGAGTCCCGGATCAGAGAACTAACTGGGCCTCATTGAGACCGGCAATTAGTAAGCCGCTAGAGGAATGCCCACGGAGGGACTCTCTCATCCCCGTCGCTCTGCGTAATTGACCTCGCGCGACTCTCTGCGGTTCAATCAGATCGTTATGAAAAGAATAAAGACGTTACGGACCGCCGCCCTTACGTTCATCGCCGTCGTCGCTTTTGGCCTGCTTTCAGTTCAACTCAAACACGCGCAGCAGCCGAGTCCTGACACCAAGTCCGACGCCGCTTCCGCCTACCCTGGGCCTGGATCAGGGTTACCTCGAATTCGATACGCCGGACTTCAAGCTGAAACTGGTGAAGGCCTCACAGACGGTGGCGGCTTTGCAACCAAAGGGCGCTGACGGATTCGATTTCACACCGGCCGATCGGCTTGAGCGGCGCGCCGCAAACGGGTTCCACCATCTTGGCGATTTGACCCTGCGCCTGCGCGCAGGCAGTTCCGGCGCCTGGCGGCAATATGACACAGCTGAAACACGCAAGACTGTTCAAGGCTTGACTGTCTCTGGCAAGACACTCGCCGCAGCCGATCTGTCGGCAACGCTGCCCGCAGACATTCCTATTCAAGTGACGCGATCGTGGTTAGTCGAAGACGGTCATCTGGTACTTCGGTTCGACATCAGGAACAAGAACGGGTGAGCCGATCCAAATTGGCGCGCTGGGCATTCCGGTGATCTTCAATAACATCATCACCGGACGCAACCTCAAAGAGGCGCACGAGAAGTGTTCGTTCTTCGATCCCTACATCGGTCAGGACGCCGGTTATTTGCAGGTGACGCGTCTGAGTGGCCTCGGCCCGGCCCTCGTGGTTGTTTCCGAAGGCCAGACTCCGTTCGAAGCTTATCAACTGCTGAACGAACCGGCGCGACCAAATCAAACTTTCGAAGGCGCGTTCGCGTGGATGACGCATACTCAGGCCTTACGCCGAAAACGAATGGAAAAACGTGGATCAGTGGAACCCGCCAACCAGCGCCACGATTGCTCCCGGCGCCACGAAGACTTACGGGCTCAGGTTTCTGTTGTCGGATCAAATCCGAAACATCGAGCAGACGCTCGCTGCCAATCGTCGTCCGGTCGCGGTGGGGATTCCCGGTTATGTTCTGCCGATGGATTTGGACGCGCGCCTGTTTCTGAACTATGGACACAAAGCTACCGCTTTGACGGTCGAGCCGCAGGGCGCGATTACCATCCGCGAAGACAAACCGACTCGGAACGGATGGAAGGCTTACACGCTGCGGGGAAAGACCTGGGGACGCGCGCGGCTCACGATTACTTACGACGACAACTCGAAACAATCGATCAGCTATTACGTGATCAAGCCTCAGTCTCAGTCCGTGGCTGACCTCGGCAACTTCCTTTTCACCAAACAATGGTTCGACGATCCGAACGATCCGTTCCATCGCGGCCCATCCGTCATCAGCTATGATCGCGAAGCCGGAAAGATGGTGACGCAGGACAGCCGCGCCTGGATCGCCGGACTTGGCGATGAAGGTGGCTCTGGCTCGTGGCTGGCTGCGGCGATGAAGGAGTTTGGCCAGCCGAAGAAGGACGAGATCGAAAAGTATCAGCAGTTCATCGACAAGGTCTTGTGGGGCGGTCTGCAATACAGCGACGGCCCGAACAAGTATGGCGTGCGCAAGAGTCTGTTCTATTACTCGCCGCCGGACGTGCCCGGATTTCAGTACGACTCATCGCTCAATTGGACCAGCTGGACCAGCTGGAAAAAGAGCGAAGCTGAATCGATCGGTCGGGGCTACAACTATCCGCATGTGGTGGCGGCGTACTGGGCCATGTATCGCCTGGCGCGCAATCACGCAGGCCTGGTCACCAACCATCCGTGGGAGTGGTATCTGGATCAGGCTTATCAGACCACCAAGTTCACGTTCAGTCGTAATCCGAAATGGGCGGCGCCGCGTCGGTTGGGTTGAACTGGGATTGATGGACGGTGATGTGTTTCTGGCAGTTCTGAAGGATCTGAAGCGAGAAGGCTGGACTGAGAAAGCCGGCGACGTAGAGGCAATAATGAAAGAGCGCGCCGATCGCTGGAAGGGTGAAGCCTATCCTTTCGGGAGCGAGATGGCGTGGGACTCGACCGGGCAGGAAGAGGTCTACGCCTGGTGCAAATACTTTGGTTACGATGACAAGGCAGAAGTGTCGCTCAATTCCATCATCGGCTATATGCCGACTGTGCCGCATTGGGGCTATAACGGCAATGCGCGTCGATACTGGGACTTCATCTACGGCGGAAAGCTGAGAAGGATAGAACGACAACTACATCACTACGGCTCAGCTCTCAATGCCATTCCCGTCCTGGCTCACTATCGTGAGCATCCCGATGACGATTATCTCCTGCGCATTGGCTATGGCGGCACCATGGGCGCACTCTCAAACATCGATCAGGAAGGCTTCGCTTCCGTGGCGTTTCACTCATTCCCATCGACGCTCAAGTGGGACGGTTATTCCGGGGACTATGGGCCAAACTTCTTCGGGCATGCTTTCAATACTGCAACCTACATCGTCAATCATCCGGAGTTTGGTTGGCAGGCGTTCGGCGGCAATGTGAAAGTGGAACGCGATTGGGTCAGAGTACAGCCGGTGGATTCCTTTCGCATGCGCGTTTACATCGCGCCGCGCGGCTTGTGGTTGACGCTTGATGCCGGCACGTTCGAGAGCGTCGAGGTGAACACGCGCACCAACGCCATTCGCATCGGATTATCACCCCAAACTTCAAATACTGCTGAGGCTCGTCTTCACCTCGAGCAGCCGGCTAAACCTTCAGGAGTGGGAACCTACCATCCTCGTCAACAGTTCAGGTTTGAGCGCGATGGCTACACCATTCCGCTGGGTAAGACTGTCAAATGGATTGACCTGACGGCCGGGCGCTAAGTCTTAAACAAAAGGGTCAGGGGATGCGCCGCGATCGGGGGTCGTCAACCATTTCATCGCTGAGCTATTGATCAGACAATGTCGAGTAGAGGGCGACGCATTGCTATGACAGGAGTCGCCACCGTTGCTCAAGCGGTGAGTCAGACCTCCCCGGACCTCCCGAAATCGGGGTGCTAATGCTAAACGCGGGTGAAGGCCGATTTATCAAAGATGAAGGCTGCGCGTCAAGAAGCCCGTTCGTCCACGGCGCCCGTGACTATCGCGCTGATGCGGAGTTTGGGAGCGCATCAGTTTGATCTATTTTTGCGATTGAGTTGCACGATGCTTGTGCCTTTGCTACAATCCCACGCCCCGACAAGCCACCGCCCCGGGTTTTCCAGAGGATCCCTTCAAGTTTTGGTTCTTCACGCGAGTGACGAGCCGGCGACCCATAACTCAAATGGATCGCGAGATAATGGCTTTGGAGTACCCATGAAGCGAACCCTTCTGTCCGCCTTTTTGGTTGCGGCTTTCTTATTACCAGTCTGGCCGCAACTGTTCCCAAAAAGACTGTTGTTCATGCAGAAGCCACCGGTAATCGCCGTAAGGCATCCTCTGACCTGAAACACAAGGTGAATAGCGGGCGGGGCAATGACCTGGTGCGCGTAATTATTCAACCTGTCAATTCATGGAACACTACGCTTGAATCGACGGTCCAGAATTCGGGTGGCAGCAACGAACGCCAATTTCAGAACTTCCGCCTCCGCGCAGTTACGATCTCAGCAAAGGCCGCGCTTGAGCTTGCGAACCGGCAAGATATTGCCTATGTCTCCTTGAATCGCGAGGTGAGGACTCTGGGCCATGTTTCCGTAACGACCGGCGCAGATGCGGTCCGCACCTGGAACTGCTCGACGATCGACGGCGTCGATGGGACTGGTATTGGAATCGCCGTGCTCGACTCTGGCATAGATGCCGATCACACATCCTTTAATAACGGAAGCAACTCTCGCGTGATTGCCAGCCAGGATTTCACGGGCGAAGGACGCACTGATGATCCTTACGGCCACGGCACGCACGTAGCTTCAATAGCCGCCGGCAATGGCCGGGTCTCGTATGGTGAGTTACCTCGGCATCGCGCCAAATGCGAATATTATCAATCTGCGCGTGCTGAATTCGGAGGGCGTGGGTTCGACAAGCTGGCTCCTCACGGCGCTCGACTGGGTGGCGAGCAATCGAAACGTGCTATAACATCCGCGTCGTTAACATGTCCCTCGGCATGCCGGCCGTGGATTCATACCTCAATGATCCTGTTTGTCAGGCTGTGCGCAGCCTCGCCAACTCCGGCATAGTCGTGGTCGCGGCGTCGGGAAACAATGGAACCGATGGAAACGGGAATAAGGTTTATGGACACATTCACTCGCCCGGCATCGAGCCGTCGGCAATCACGGTAGGTGCTGCAAACACTTTCGGCACCGATGAGCGCAACGATGATACGGTTACATCATATAGTTCGCGCGGACCCACGCGCGGGTATTGGACCGACGATGCGGGAGTAAAGCATTACGATAATCTGATAAAGCCTGATTTGGTTGCGCCTGGCAACAAAGATAGTAGCCGCAGAAGCACGACAGAACCTGCTCGTAACGGAACATCCTCAATTGGACGCCGGCGTCAGTTCTTTCGATAACCGAAAGATGATGTACCTGAACGGTTCATCGATGGCAACGCCGGTCGCCGCGGGCGCTGCGGCGTTGATGTTACAAGTTAATCCCACGCTGACGCCAAACTTGTTGAAGGCTTTACTTATGTATTCGGCGCAGCCCCTGGCCGGCTTCAACATGCTCGAGCAGGGTGCAGGTGAGATAAATATAGAAGGCGCAGTACGGCTCGCCCGGGTGGTACGCACGGATCTCACGGGAAGTACTCCGCTGGGAGATCCCCTGCTGACTACCAGCGATTTACCGGTGCCACAGACAGCGATCGCCGGTCAAACCTTCGGCTGGTCACGTGGCATTATTCTCAATTATACCTACGCCACCGGCGTTGATCTGATCACAACTTATCAACTGATCTATCGACCTGGTTCTCTGCTAAGCGACGGCGTCATCACCGGAGATGGGGTCATCACAGGCGACATGACAATGATCTCTGCGGGCGTCATTACCGGCGACCAGATCATGACAAGCAACGGCGTCATCACCGGTGACGGCATCCCATTCCTTCCCATTAGTGCTTTATTCGGCGCCGCGGCGAGCTGAGCGACGGCGATCTTCTGGGTGATGGTGTGATCACCGGGGATGGTGTAATCACCGGGGATGGTGTAATTACCGGAGACATGATCTTGCAGGCGCAGGCCGCCACCGTCGATGGCGATCCAGACATGCTCAATGCCATTGCAGGTGGACGATGGAACCGATTGCGTGGACTATTCAGTATACGCCAACGGTAATCGGACTACCTTCCACAAATTGATCAAGCGGTTTCCAGGCGGGTAATTAGTCCAATGGAGGCAGATGCATGTACGCTACGCAGACTAACTCTCGACGAGTTGAACCAGGATTCATTCTCCAGGATCCAGGAAGCGAACCCTCAGTTTGCCAGACTATACATGTGGTCAGTTGTGGTGGCTGGGTGGTTGATGATCTTATTCTCGGCAAGCCGGCTTCCGTGGAGAGCAGTTCGATCTTCGATTCCTCGTACTCGCCGTGATGGTGGCCATTAGTTCGCAAGCCGCAGTCCGGATTCCTCGAGTGAGTGGACGCGTAACTCTGGGTGATACGTTCCTCTTTTTAACCATACTGCTCTATGGTGGCGAGGCTGCGGTGCTCATGTCAGCCCTGGAAGGCGTTTGCGCAACTCTACAGATCAGCAGAAAACCGCGGACGGTTCTGTTGAACGCTGCCGTCTTAGCGATTTCAACCTCTCTCACAGCGACCGTTCTCCGTGTCTTCTTTGGCTCGCCCACGGAAATAGTGACTGCCACCAATTCCGTTAATTTCCTGGGGGCGATTTGCACGATGGCTCTGGTTCAGTACTTCACGAACACCTCACTAATCGCCGTCGAAAAATCCTATAAGATTAACGAGTCTGTCTGGCAAACATGGAAGAAGTATTATCTCTGGACTTCCATTACATGTTTCGCCGGCGCGTCCGCGGCGGGAATCATCACCCATCTGGTTCACGTATATGGCTTCATGCGGTCCTCGCCACCGTTCCCATAGTAGTGATCATATATTTCACCTACGACATTTATCTGAAAAACCTGCAAGCTTCAGAGGCCCAGGCCGGTTTGGCCCAACGTCATGTCGAGGAACTGTCGAAGTATGTTGCCGATCTCAGACGCTCCGAGGAACAGCGCGACCAATTATTGTTGCGCGAACAACGCAGCACGAGCCGAGGCGGAAGCCGCCAATCGCATGAAGGATGAATTTCTGGCGACACTCTCACACGAGTTGCGCACCCCTCTGACCGCACTTTATGGTTGGGCCTGTTTGCTTAATGAAAGCACACTCGCAGATGACGTTGTTAATAAAGCCGCAAAAGCGATTGAGCGTAATGCCAGAATTCAGACACAACTCATCGATGACTTATTGGACGTCTCTCGCATTATTTCAGGTAAGCTCCATCTTGATGTCCGACCAATGGATCTTTCTTCTGTAACTGAAGCGGCAATAAGTGTGGTGCGCCCGGCGGCTGATGCCAAATCGATCCAGCTAACATACAGCCATCCCCAGGCAGTGCGAGCAATGTCAGGGGACTTTGCGCGTCTTCAACAGGTGATTTGGAATCTGTTGTCAAACGCCGTGAAATTCACGCCGGAAGGTGGCCGCATCGAGGTGCGCCTCGATTACGGCGACACTCATGCCCAACTCACAGTAGCCGACACCGGCAGGGGTATCAGCAAAGATTTTTGCCACATGTCTTTGATCGTTTTCGCCAGGCCGACAGTTCCACAACCCGAGGGTTTGGAGGATTGGGCCTGGGTTTAGCAATCGTGCGCCATCTCGTAGAGCTTCACGGTGGGACCGTCAACGCGGAGAGTCAGGGAGTGAATTCGGGAGCGACCTTCATGACATCTTTTCCGCTAATTTCGACGAGACTTGAATCTCGATCCATAAGTCATAGCGGTGAGCACGACGGTGCTGACTTCTCAAAGCTCGCGGGGTTGCGGGTGTTGGTCGTTGATGACGAGACGGACACTCGCCAGTTAATTAGCCACTCCATCACGCGCAGAGGGGCTGAAGTAAAGACTTGTGGAAGCGCTCGCGAAGCGCTGGAGCTGCTGGAACAATGGCGACCGGATGTCTTACTGAGCGATATTGGGATGCCCGACGAAGACGGATACACTTTAATAAGCAAGGTGCGCGCGCTACCGCCCGAAAGGGTGGACATACGCCCGCAGCCGCCTTTACTGCTTACGCCCGTGAAGAAGATCGTGAACGCGCGCTCGCCGCAGGTTACCAAATGCATATTGCCAAGCCGATTAGCTCGGATGATCTGGTATCGAAGCTCGCCCAGCTTGCCGGATTGGTTTTGACATTTCAACCTCCCGCGTTCGTCCGTCATCCCTCGCCGTTACTGAAGGCACTGGTTACAGACCGACCTTAACCCAGGGATAATGTTCCGCTCGAATCCGGCGCCGGCTTTTGTAGTGCGCAGCCAACGAGGTCGCTTTACATCGATCATACGCAGACAAGACAAACCAGACCAGCGCCGTAATCCATCAGTGAACTCTCAAGCCCGCAAGGTGGCAATGCATCAACCAAATGATGCGACCGTCCAGTCGATTTGTTTCCCAAGTAGCAAGACGGCTCCGGGAAATTTTTTCTAGCACTATAATTTCTAACTATAACAAGGAGCGTCCGCTCGACGGCTATCCATGTGCGATCCGATGTGCGATCCGATTGCTGACGGATCAAGAGTGTGATATAGACCGCGCATCACGCCCGAAGCGCTCCGATGCGCCCGAAGACGAGACACGCCCGATGCCCAATATGAAGCCGATCTGCCTCGCCTTGGTGCTGGTCTGTGCTCTGTTCTCGACAGCAGCAGCACAAGACAGCACCACGGCAAGAGACGACTAACAATCACCGCGCGGAACGCCATCGGCGAGCGAGTGCGTATTACGCGCTGCCTCCTCAGTCGTGCAGATGCGTCTGGAGGTCTACGCCGCCAGCGGTGAGAAACTCTTCGATCAGGAGATCAGAGGCGGTAACGTCTTTGACTGGCACTTACAGGATGGCCAGGCCCAGCGGCTGGCTCCAGGTGCTTACGTCTGCGTGGTTACGGCCAAGAGCGTCTCCGGCAGGCTCACTGCAGAAGCTGGGCACCGTAACAGTTGCCGAGAAGTCAGCGAGCGTGCAGGCAGGCTCACTCCAGCTATCACTCCAGCAAACGCGGGCGATTGGACCGAGTGGAAGCAGACTCGTCGTGGACCATTGCCGGAGAGAACGAGCCGCAGACTCCGACGGTGATCGCCAACGACGGCACCGACGGACAGATGATTAGAGGACGCGGTGCACTCGTCGTTTCCGGATTGGGAATTTCTTCTGTGGCATAGATCGAAGAGAGCAGATGCGCCTGACCGAAGACTGGCAATCTGGGGATTGGTACTTCAGCCCGCAGGCGAAGTTAGACGTGGCGGGCACGATACGGGCGCAACGCTTTCTGGTAGTGAAGCCCGGACAAACTGGGCAGCCAGGCGGCCGCGTGACTCAGCGCCAACCCACCGACTCTGCCCAACACTGTGCAGCCGCTGGTCTCCAGGGTGGGCACGACCGGGCAACTGACGAAGTGGACCGACGGCCCTAGCGGCACCCTCGGCGATTCAGTAGTTACTGAATCAGGAAACTAACATTGGCATCGGGACGAGGCAGTCCAGGGTCACCGCTGGAAGTGGTCAGATCAACGGCTGGGGCTCAAACTCCTGGTGACCATAGACAATCCCAGCGCCGCCAACGGCCTGGGAGTCAGCGCTTGGTTTCCGGTTTAGAAATGGCGCCAATCAAATGGCGGCCATCTATGCGGAACGAGACACCAATAATCTAAGCTTTCAGAATCTTCAGGCCGGCAGCGACATCAGATTCTTAAACAGCCCCACTCAAGGAGCCGGAGAGTTAATGAGGATTCGCGGAAGCAACGGGAACGTGGGCATCGGCACGGCGACCCCTAACTACTAGAATGTCGACGTGCAAGAGGCGGCATCTCTGAATCGTCAGCCGAGGTGTGAATGATGGCGACGTGGCTCGCTTCACTGGCGGCGCCAGTCAGTACACTCTGGCTGCCGGTATGGACGCGACCGGTGCGTATCTCTTTAACAACTCAGCTTCCGGAAACTGTCCTTTGGAGTTAACAGCTCGCGCAGCAACCTACATGCAATGCCCACCCGGCATGAACTCGCGCACCATCCGCAATTTTCCGATGCGAAACACCCGGCAGAAATTCACTGCATGGCTTGCGTGTTGGCAGAGCGGCGCGGCATCAAGGTGGTAGCCCCAGTCCACGTGACGATCACCATGGCCGAGGGCCCGCTCGATCGCGGGTGGAAGAGCTCTCGATCGCGCCCAGTCGTTGATGGGCGACGCGCGGCCGTTGTTCTGCGCGGCTACCGGTTGCCGACTGCCAGATCATCCGCCCGGCAGGCGCTACTTCGACGATCGGGGCAAAGGCGATGTGGACCACCGTAACCGGCCTGCTGGCCAAACTTGAAAGGGAGACGGCGTAATGGTCGCGATGTTTGCCAACTATTTGGGGCGTCCAGGACGATCCATGTGGCAAGTGGCCGGTTGATGGCCGGTGCGCCACCGCGACCGATCAGCAATGGGCATGGCGTCTATTCGCTGGCATGGCTGGCGCGGAGTACTACCAGTGATCAGCACAGTTAACTCGTGGCAACCCTGTTCGATCTACCAGGGATTGTCTCGTGCGACAGACCAACACGGTTGTCTTGTCCAACGGTGGTGTTGGGGAAGCTTGGCATCAGCCGCCACACCAAGTACCGGGCGCTGAAATGGCTTAGCGAGACCGGCGTGATCACGGTCAGGAGGGACCGAGCCCCGGCGCTCATTGGTGACATTGCTCTGGTTTCCTTAGCCCACCATGCGCGCCTTGGGCGCTCTTTGAACCTACGACCTTTCTGATCGCCTCGATGCGCGCCTAATGCGCATACTGTCTTCCCTCTAGATAAGTAAGAAGAAAGAAAGAAAGAAAGGAAGAAGAGGAAGAAAGGAATCCAAACATACCGAGAATTTTAGAAGCCTTTGGGGAGTTGGTTTTGGGTACTGAACTGTAGAGGCTACGTTAGGTTGCGGCCTATTCTCAGTGTGGAGTAACTGGGTAACTGGTGGTAAGTAGCATCAAATCAGGCAGCGCGTAGTTCATGTCGGTCAAATGTCCGATCATGCAGCCAGTGAACTAGGCGCAACCGCGAACCATTAATCCTCGACGCAGTAGACGGCAAACACCGGCGGTGGCGGATTCATCATGGGCAACGCCGTCATCGTTCGACATTCCTTCGCCAACCCTCTCTGGTGGGGCTGGCGCCGTTTTCTTTGTGGTGAGATCACTCCGCCGGGGGTGATGGTTTGATCAACGCTCCGCAACAGCGTTGACGTGTTTGTAATAGATCGCCGCCCGGCGGTAAACTATATCCCAGGCGGAATTTGCATGGGGAGCGGACCATGGCAGAACCTGAGAGGACTGGGAGTCCGCCTCTCTCTTGCTGGACTCGGTGCTGTTCCTGTGTGTGCCTGGGCCGCTGCTGGTCATTGGTGCTCATCTGCCGCTGATCAAGGCGTGGGGCTTTCGACCGACCGCAATGGGCTTCGTGCTGATCAAGCTGCGCCCGCTCGCGGATCCTACAAATTTCACACTGGCCGATCTTCACACCGGCACCGGCTTCACCACCAGGAAAAACGCCGAGTACGTGGTGCTCTGCAAGCGAGGCAAAAGCCTGCGGCGTGATGCCGGCGTGCACGAAATTATCGTGACGCCGCGGCGCGAGCACTGCCGCAAACCGGACGATTGTTCCGCGATCTCCTCCCGCTTTTGAACAGTGGCCGCATCGTCCTGCCGCGCAATGATCGCCTTCAAGGCCAAATCGTTGGGCTTGAGCGTCGCACCAGCGCGGTTGGCCGGGACACCATCTCGCATCCCGACCGCGGCCACGATGACGTGGCGAATGCCGTTGCCGGCGCGGCGGCGCTCTCCAAATTCGGCGGATACGACACCAGCATGCGCTGGGTGTCGGGCGACGACGACAGCGGCGCCGCCTGGCAGCGCGTCCGTCTTCAAGCCTTCATCAACAGCGGGGGCGCATCCGACTATGACGGAGTTTTGCGCGCTGGCGGCTAGTGAAGAGCGCTGGCAAACCGCCGCAGTCCGCGCCGCTGCAGCCCGTCCCCGCCACGACCACCGGGCCTCCAGCGCTGCAGCACCGAAGACTATTCGCACCGCGCGTGCGAACCGAGCGATGATCCGGTGTTGTGACGTAAAGGCAGGCGCTATTTCCACACATCGGCACAATGTTCCGGTTCAGCTGGAATTGGGCTTCCCCATTAAGATAATCGACGAACATGAAGAAGCAAGGGAAGTACTACACGCCGAAGGACATGCTCACCGGGCGTCAGCGGGAGTTCCGCCGATAGGGATCGAAATTGGAGGCGGCGCGAAAGCAGCGAGCAGATTCGTCGGCAGCAGGCTGCGTGATCAGCTTTGGCGCCACTGTGTACGAGAAGCCCACATATCGTTCCCAATCCTCGGCAGAACGCCGCCGGCCAGTTCAACTGGCAGGTATGGCCGTTTTCGGCAAGAAATGATACTGGATTGTTGAACATGCATTACGCTTCGAGCGGGTGGCTGCAAAACAGCTTCATCCAAGCGGCTAGAATGTACAGAGGCCGTGATTTCCAGTTCGGCGCGCGATAACGCCTCATAGAGAAGGATTTTCCCATGCCGTTTGTGGATACCAATGATGACGTGTTTCTCGGTGAAAAGTCATTCGCGACGTGGCATGGGGCTCTCGACCGTTATGAGACCCTTCCGTGCACAAGAATCCTCCCGGACATGGCGCGCCGGGCGGCAAAGAGCTGTGCGGAGGTTCGCCCCTACGGCGGAAGAGGTGATGGGCCGGCAAGGATGATCGTTGAAGAGCTTGACACCCAGACCCGGAATCGAGAATTTACCCGACAGCTTAGTACGATCCGGATTCCTGCCCCCGCATAGGGATCAGGAAGGACTTGCACGGCGGTGTGCGCCGGTCACATGCCGGCTCACAGTTCGGCGGCCAGCTGGGTCACCTGCTCGCGTAACCAGGTGTGAGCCGGATCGTGATCGTAAGACGCATGCCACAGCAGTGATACCGTGACCTCACGCAACTCCACCGGAAGCGGGCTAAGGCTGAGCCCGAGTTCGGCGGCGAACAGGCGAGCCAGTCGCGCCTGCATGGTGACGATGACGGGTGCACGCGCCACCAAAGACGGGACCGCGAGGAAGCGCGGCGTGGTGAGGGCGATGGAGCGACGCAACCCGAGCTTCTCCAGCGCTTCGTCCACAATGCCGCGCACGCTCCGCCCCGGCCTCAGGCTGGTCAGTACATGAGGAAGCCGCACAAAGTCGTCAAGCGAGATCGGCGGTGCGACGCCCGTCTTCTCGGCGTTGAACATGCACAGATAGGTCTCGGTAAACAGCTTGCGCCGCTTGTGGTGGAACTGTCCCGGTTGCAATGCGTCATAGCCGATTGCGAGGTCCATTTCGTCGGCATCGAGGTCATCGAGCAGCCGGGACGCGTCGGAATTGTAAAGCCGGAGGTGAATGCCGGGCGCGACCTCGCGCATGCGCGCAAGCACGAGCAGGCATGATCAGGATTTCCATGCTGTCCGGCAATCCGAACCTGAACGTTCGCACCGCCGTTGCCGGATCGAAGGCCTGGTCGCGCGACACCAGCGCCTCGACCTGCGCCAGCATGGTCCGCGCCGGCTCGAATAGCGTCACCGCGCGTGGGGTCAGGCGCATGCCATCGGAGCCGCGCGTGAGAAGTTCGTCACCGAACAACTCCCGCAGGCGCGCCAGGTTGTGGCTCATCGCGGACTGACCAATGCCGACGCGTGCCGCCGCGCGCGTGACGCTCCGCTCCGTGAGCAGCGCATCGAGATGAACGAGGAGATTCAAGTCGATACGACCAAGATTGACGGTATCGATGCCCATTATCGATCCTATCGTGTTTGATCAATGATCATAGCCCGATCATATTCTGCGGCAAGGGGGAGCAGACGGGCGACCGGCCCGCCGCCCAAGCCAACGGAGGGTCCCTATGTCGATCCGCCGCCGGACGCCAAGGTCCCCATGAGCGAACCTTCATCATTCTGGGCTCGACACGCCGCTCTCCTCTTTGCGCTGAGGACGTTCTGCAGCGGCAATGCCTGGCATTCTCGATTGCGCTCTGGCTGGATATGCCGCGTCCCTATTGGGCGATGGCGTCGGTCTACATCACCGCCAATCCTGTTCACCGGGGCGACCTACGTCGAAGGCCGTCTATCGCATTCTGGGAACGCTGATCGGCGCAGCAGGGACGATCGTCGCTGGTCCCGAACCTCGTCAATGCGCCCGGAACTGCTCAGCCTCGCCATTGCGCTGTGGGTCGGCATTTGTCCTGCTATCTCTCGCTGATCGACGGCACACCGCGCAGCTACGTGTTCATGCTGGCCGGCTACACCGTCGCGCTGCTCGGCTTTCCCATCGTCTCAGCGCCTCAGTCGACTTTCGACATCGTCGTCGCCCGCGTGCAGGAAATCACTGCTCGGCATTATCTGTGCGAGCGTCGTTGTCGATGCTCGTCACTGCCACGGAGCGTCGCCTCTGCAATCTGCAGCAAAGCGGACGCCTGGCTCGCCGCATGCACGCCGGCTTGGCGTGGATGTCCTCACCGGCCGTGGCAGCGATCAGGAGCGTGACAACGAACGCATCCGCCTTGCCGCCGCGGCTTCCGAAATCGACCAGCTTAGCCGGCATCTCGGCTATGAGGCCGCCGCTTCCACGAATATGGCGCGAGGGTCTGCAGCGTCTCCGACAACACATGCTGTCGCTGCTTCCGCTGCTCGGATCGATCGAGGACCGCAAGCTCGCGCTCAACTCGGACGAAGAAGCGTCGGCGCGCATTTGCCGCAATCTGCGCAAGGATAGCGCGGTGGCTCGAAGCAGGGCGGTCACGATGGACAGGGAAGCCGGATGCGTTGCGCGCAGCGCTTGATGAAGTCCAGCCGGCGCTGGACGCGGATGCCGGCTGGACCGACATCACGGTCGCCGGTCTCGCATTCCGGCTTGCGCAATCTTGTGGACGTCATGCAGGATTGCCGGCTGCTGCGCGAGGCGATCGCCGATGGCCGCAATCCGGACCAGCTTCCGCTCGTCTTCAGACCTGACACGTTGACTGTCGCCGTTCCGCACCGGGATCACGGGTCTGCGCTCTTGGCGCGCCACGGCAACGGCGCTTGCGGTCCTGGCCTGCTGTGCGTTCTGGATCGCCACCGGCTGGGCCGATGGCGCATCCGCCGCGCTGTTCGCGGCTCTGATTGGCATCGTTGCTTGCCGGCATGGACGATCCGCTTCCGGCATTCTCGCAACTTCGGCGGGGTGATTCCTCGCCGTCATTGCGATAAACGGAATCTACACTGTTTGGCGTGCTGCCGCGGATCACGACGCTTGAGATGTTGATCGCCGCACTCGACGCCGACTTTTCCTGCTGTTCGGCTGGATGGCGGCGCGGCCGGCGACCGGCCGCGCCGGCTCCGCAAGCTTGCCATCTACTCACGTCCGTGCAATTGGCGCTGACAGTCGTCATACGAGGGCAGACTTCGCTTCTTTCGCCAACGCCAGCATCGCGCTGGTGGTCGGCGTTGCGCTTACCGGCCGTTATCATGCGGCATCGTTCGCTCGCTCGGAACCGGCTGGATCGCAAGCCGATTGCTGCTGAAGCAATTGGAGAACGCTCGCTGCGGTCGCCGAACGCAAGTCGCACCGAGGATCGCGTCGCGATTGCCAGTCTCATGCAGCATCGACTGGCCCTGCTTGCCGCGCGCATCACCGTCGTTCCTGCCGAGGCGAGGCGCGACGCCGCCAATCTACGCCAGCTGAGAACGGCGCTGAGCATCATCAATCGTCCGGCAGGCTGGACCTGTCACGCCGCGCAACGGCGGCGATCGAAGAATTGCTCGCCCGTCTTGCTTCGGTTTGCCGGGCCCACGCGGCCGGCCGGCTTCCGGACCAGCTGGTCGGACGGCTCGACGGCACGATTGCATCGACGTTGCGAGAACCGGCGGGCGAGGACCGCAATCGAGGCGCTTATCGGCCTTGCCGGGATTCGCGCGGGCTCTTCCCGAAGCCGCGCCCTATCAGCCGCCGGACACGAGCACAGGAGAGTGGCCGCATGAAATACCAACTTGATCTGTTCGGCGTGATCGTTCCCAGCCTGCTGCTCTGGGGCGTTGTTGCTTACGTCGCTCGCGCGCGAGTGAGCAAGCTCGATCGCGCGGGCCGGCCTCTACCGCCACGTCTGGCATCCGCGCGCTGTTCGATTTCGCGCTTTATGTCTGTCTCGTCGCCAGCCTCGTCTTCGCTTCCAAGGAGTTTCTGTCATGAAAGCCCTTCTGAATTCGCTTGCGTCGCTTCTCACTCGACCGGTCTTGTGGCGGTGGTCGCGCTTTCGGCCGGCTACAAGCTGTGGGACTATTACATTGAGACGCGCCCTGACCCGCGATGGCCACGTCCGGGCCGACGTGGTGCCGGTTGCTCCCGATGTCTCCGGCTTCGTGACCGAGGTGCTCGTCAGGGACAACCAGCAGGTCCAGCGCGGGGACGTGCTGTTCCGGATCGATCGCGCGCGGTATGACATCGCGCTGAAGCAAGCCGAGGCGGTGCTGCTGGGCAAACGCGCAATGCTCGACGAGGCCAATGCCGACCTGGCGCGCTACAGTGCGCTGACGCCCGGCGTCGTGGTCTCCAAGCAGAGGATGGACTCGGGTCGTCGCCACCCAGGGGCTCGGCCCAGGCCGCCTATGACCAGACTGTCGCGGACCTTGGTCTCGCCAAGCTCAACCTCGAGCGCAGCGAGGTGCGCGCCTCCGTCAATGGCGTCGTCACCAACATGGAGCTGCGTCCGGGGACCTATCTCACGCCCGGCAAGGGGGTGATGGCGCTGCTCGATCCGGACACGCTGCGCGTCGAGGGTTACTTCGAGGAAACCAAGCTGCCGCGCATCCATGTCGGCGATCCCGTCAACGTGCGGCTGATGGGCAGCGATCACGATGCTGCGCGGAAGGGTGGAAAGCGTCGCGGCCGGTATCGAAGATCGCGATCGCAGCGCCGGCGCAACCCTCCTCGCCAACGTCAATCCGACTTTCAACTGGGTGCGGCTGGCGCAGCGTGTCCCAGTCCGCATTGCGCTCGACCGCGCTGAGCGAAACGAACTCGTTGCCGGAGCCACCGCGACCGTCGAGGTGGTCGGATCGGCTCGCTGCGCAGCAGTGGCGAACGACCCCGGTACCTGCACCTGCCGATTGGCACGGCACCAGTACGGGCGAAAAGTTCGGGGGTCGAAAACCTAGAGGCGGAGCGTAAGCCGAGCAGATCATCCGTGGTGGCTACTGCTCCGGCCTGGTTGATGGAACTATGGAAAAAACTGGCGCGTGTGCGCCTAATGGAGATTACCATGAGTGAGCATGTCAAAAGCGAGGTTGCCGACGGCGTTATGACGCTGACCTTGCACCGTCCGGAGAAAAGAACGCGCTCAGCGGAGCGATGTATGACGCATTGTCGAATGCGGTTCGCCAAGCGGAGCTAGATGCTTCTGTCCGCGTGGTCTTGTTCCAGGGCGACGGCGACAGCTTTACTGCCGGAAATGATTTGGCCGGACTTCGCGCGCCGGGCCGGCGACGACAATTCCGGTGAGAGTCCCGCCCATCGCTTCATCGAAACCATCAGCATGGCGAGCAAGCCGCTGGTCGCCGCCGTACAGGGCAATGCTGTCGGCATCGGCACGACCATGCTTTTGCACTGCGATCTGGTCTATCTCGCCGAAAACGCGCGGCTGATCACGCCGCTTCGTCAATCTCGCGCTTGTCCCAGAAGCAGCTTCGAGCTGGCTGTTGCCCTTGCGGATCGGGCACGCGCGCGCTTACGCCATGTTTGCGCTGGGCGAGCCGATGGAGGCGGCCGCAGCGGTTGCGTGCGGCCTGGCCAATGCCGTGGTGCCGCAGGGCGAACTTCGCAAGAAGGCACGTGATGCAGCGGTCGCACTCTCCAAGCGGCCCGTGGGCTCGCTTAGCCATGACCAAGAGGCTGATGCGTGATCACCAGCGGATCGCGGACGCAAATTGCTGAAGAAAGCGCAACTGTTCAAGGAACGCCTGAAGACAGCGGGAGGCACGCGAGGCGTTTGCCGCATTCGCCGAACGCAGGCCACCCCAATTTCGCGAAGCTCCGCCTGACGCTCGTGAATGTCTAAGCGATGCTGACACAAATGTAGACTGGTTCGGCCGCAAGCGTGGCTATGCCAGCAGCAAGCGCAGACCAGCGATGCGCGTTATCCAGGCCGGCCGTCCGCTGTTGCCATGCAGTCTTCTGAAGAAGAAAGCGATGTCCGATGTCAAAAGCTTCTCGCAATCGTGGTCGCCCTCGAGCCCATCCTCATTGCGGCCAGCGCCGCCTGTGCGCGGGGCGACATGCTCCCCGGTCCTCCTGATATCGGCCTTGTTTAATCCCGCTCAGTTGGGCGCAAAGCCGGTCGGTCAGGCCGCACCGCTTGACCAGTTCGTTGACGATCTTGAGCCTGCGTCCGAAGGCGGCGACTGCCAAGTGAAAGGCGTCAAAATGGCGCTGGCGTTGCACGGCAACGGGAGCACGCTATCGAGTCTGTGGACCGGCAATCTGAGAACGGAGGAAACACTGGCGATCCGCGACCGCGACACGTTGAACGCGTTGCTCGATTCCGTGGAACGCTTTGTGCGCGAGCGGCTCGTACCCGCCGAGCACGTCGTCGCGGAAACCGACGAGATCCCCGAAGACATCGTCGCCGGGCATGAAGGAGCTGGGCTGTTCGGTCTGACGATCCCCGAGGAGTACGGCGGCCTGGGCCTCACGATGGAGGAAGAGGCGCTGGTCATTATGGCGATGGGCCAGACCTCGCCGGCCTTCCGGTCGCTCTTCGGCACGACGGTGGGCATCGGCTCGCAAGGCATCCTGCTTGACGGCCTCGATTGGCAGAAGAGAAAATATTTGCCGAAGCTCGCGACCGGCGAGATCCTCGCCTCATTCGCGCTGACCGAGCCAGAAGCCGGATCGGACGCCGCTTCGTTGCGCACGACCGCAGCGCGCGACGGCGATTTTCACGTCGTCAACGGCACAAAGCGCTTCATTACCAACGCGCCGCATGCGGGTATCTTCACGCTGATGGCGCGCACGGATCACGAGGACAAGGGGCCCGGTGGCGTCACCGCGTTTATCGTCGAGCGCAACACGCCTGGCATCAGTATCGGCAAGCCGTGACAAGAAGATGGGGCAAAGGGCGCGCACACGGCCGATGTGATCTTCGAAAACTGTCGCGTGCCGGCCTCACCAAGTTATCGGCGGCAAAGGCCAGGCAAGACCGCGATGAAGGTGCTGGAGAAAGGCCGTATCACATCGCGGCACTCGCTGTCGGCGCGGCAGAACGCATGTTGCGCGATGCTCCTGAACTCTCGATCGATCGCAAGCAGTTCCGCGACCAACCCATTGCGGAGTTCCAGTTAAGTGCAGAACTCATATAGCCGACGTAGGCGGAAATCTACGCGCCGAGGATCGCGATGGTGGACGCCGCACACAAGCGACGACGGAAGGAACACCGTGTCGACCGGCGCCGTGCTGCAAGCTGTTCGCAACCGAGATGTGCAGCCGCGTGGTGATCGCGCGGTGCAGATCTTCAGCGGAGCGGGCTATGCTATACGGCATCGACGCTTCTACCGCGACGTGCGCCTGTTCCGCTTGTACGAAGGCACCAACCAGATCAGCAAATCACGTCATTGCCGCAACATGATCAAGCAAACCACCGCTAGGGATGTCCGCATGCTGACCTTTGAACTGCGACCACCCCTACTAGGCCGAGGAGGTTTTGGTCAGGCTAAAAATGGCGCGCGAACAAGCGTTGACGTGCAGGCGTTGCGTAGGGACGAGATCCGCTAGAAACGATAGCGACTATTACTTCGCTCATTCGGTCAGATCGAGAATCTATCACCTGGCGTTCAAGCATGGCGACCAATGTGGCACCGAGGCATATCGAGGGGCGCTGATCCATGGTCAGACCGCCAACGCCAGCCTCACGGCGTTCGTGGCGCATGTGGGCAGCGACGGCAAAGTCGTCGAGGGTGTCAAGGCGATGTCGCGTCTAGCGGCAGCAGCGACCTTTCCGCAGCCTTACCACGCCGCGCGCATTAACCTGAATGTGCGCATTTTCGTTGGTCTGGATTTCGAAACCCGAAAGACGATCGACCGCCGGTTTCTGCGCATCGAGGAGCGCTTCGGTCTTGTAAGCTCGGCAACGGTGCCGTCGCCCATCATCCGCTGCGCGGCCGCACCGGCAAATGCAGGGGCTGTCCATCCACCCGAACGCACCGGGGCCCATCATGCTTTCACGCAGCCGCTGCGGCGGCATGATGAAAAGCCCAGCGCCAGGCCCGGCGCGACCTTCTTGGAGAGAGGCTGTCGATGACAATGCAGGTCCGGCGCGGCTTGCAACGAAGCGGCAACTCATTAATCGAGGAACCGTAGACATTATCCTCGATGATCGGAAGGTTGAGCTTTTCGACAACGCGCAGGAGATCGGCCCGGCGCGCCGGGTGTGGTCATACCCAACGGATTCTGGATCGCCGGCTGAATGTGATTAGCGCCAGATGGGCCTCGCGGTGCGCCTTTTGCACCGAGAGAAGTCCGGGTCATGCGCCGCCTTCGTCCATCGCCAGCGGCACCAGCGAAATACTAGCCGGGCGGCGATGCCCACGCCAGATGAAGGGGTAGGTCAAAGCCTCCACGCCGCAGCGACCGCCAGCAGGTACAACTGGCTGACGGCTTTGCGGCAATGCTCTGCCGTCCGTTGCGGGTAGCACGAGGTTTGTTCAGGGCCAGGGACCAGCTGCACCCTGCGACAGGTACCGCGGCTGCAACGCTTCCGGACCGCCGGTGTTCCGACGCTGGTCCTTGTCTCAATGCGGCATCAGCGCCACGAGGACAACCAGGCCATTCAGGCTTTTTTGCGATGACGCGGTCTGATCGGGAAGCATCCGGGTAGCTGAACTTTCGAAGGTCTGCGATCCGGATGCTGCGCGGCTCGCTTGGCGCCGCAACGCCGCGCCTGGCATCACCGAGATGAAGGTGCCCACCACCTGCCACTTCGCCGACGACAAAGGCCGCGGCGCAGTGGCTCGGCATGCGCAGCTCGCCGTCGAGACGGCGATCTTGCGCTCGCATAAAGAGCAAGAGTTGCGCTGGGGAGGCAGGCGGTCACCGGGCGAGCGTGCCGTCAGCTATTTCGGCTGCGACGGTGTCGGCCAGCTTCAAGCGCTAATTCGGACTTCGACATTGCCATTGCACCGAGTTCAATGTTTTGTGCACCGACATTTATATCAGGTAGTATGCCACACCATCAACCGATTGTACCGGGAAATACGGAAGATTTCTGTGGTCAATGAGCTCCACGGCCGGCGCGACAAGCGCGTGCGCCGACGGCCTCGCATTGCCCCGGAGCAACCATTGGAGACCGGCATGTCTGCAACCCTTGCAACGATCGTTCGGCCCGAGGTCACGAAGCGGGCGAACGCATTCGCTCAGATTTTCAGCGCCTCGTTGTGATGGGATCGCGCGCCATTTCGTCCGTCGCACCGCCATTGCAACCCTTCGCGAGCTCGACGACCGCGCACTTCGGGACATCGGCATCGCGCGTTCTCAGATCGAAGCGGCGGTCCACGGTTTCATCACTCTTCCCGACCAAGGGAGGATGTGATGATGGCCCCCATGGAGCTGACGGTTTCCACGATCCTGATCGCCTTTGCCGGCGTGTTCCTGATCTGCTTCATGAAGGGCGCGTTCGGTGGCGGGTTCTCCATTGTCGGCATTCCGCTGTTGTCGATCGTGATGGACCCGGTCACGGCCGGCGGCCTGCTCGCGCCATTGTTCATCGCGATGGATCTGTTCGCGCTGCGCTACTGGAAGCCCTCGACGTGGTCGAAGCCGGACCTTGCGCTGCTGTTGCCGGGGCTCGTGATCGGCATCGGGCTTCGGCTATCTGCTGTTCCGCGTGCTCGACCATCGTGCCATCGCGATCGTGATGGCGGCGATCACCCTGATCTTTGTCGGCCTGTGGCTTGTCGCAGGCGCGGAGGTGATGATCCGTCCGCGTTCGACGCCGAAGGCGATCACTGCCGGTCTCGCCTCGGGGATCACCACCATGGTGGCGCATTCCGGCGGACCGCCGCTTGCGATGTATCTGCTGCCGCTCGGCCTCAGCAAGGAAATCTATGCCGGAACGACGAGTCTGTTCTTCACCGTCGGCAACGCGACCAAGGCGGTGCCGTGGCTGCTGCTGGTGAAACCGACCGGCAACGTCTGGACATTGATGGCGGCTTGCCTGCTCGCCATTCCCGCCGGCGTATGGCTGGGTTGGCGGCTTCACGGCAGCGCTGGACCAGCGTCAGATTTATCGGGCCTGCTACGGATTGCTGGTCGTGACGGCATTGAAATTGTTGTGGGACGGCGTTTCCGGCTATCTCGCGTAGAGTAGCAGGACCTTGGCCACCACGATGCGTCGATCTGAATCAAAGCGTCGGGGGCCTTTCAGACTTCGGAAGGATTGCTTCCGTCATGATCCGCAGGCGCTCCTGCTCCAGCGCGCGGATGCGATCCGCGAGGCGCGCCAGCGCGATGGCTGCGAAAATCCCTCGCGCGCAAAGCGCCGGACGATCGCGGATTCCGTGCCGGGAGCCGACACCCGTTACGACCATAGCGATTGGTTTGTCGGCCGTCGGTGCCTCATAGCAAACGATCGATTGAGATCGGACTCACTTCAGTATGATAATCATATCCACACAACAAGTCTCGGGGAACGTGCACCGGGAGCCTCGTGGTTCGAGACATGCGCGGCGTTGCCGCGCTCCTCACCATGAGGGTCTGAGGCCTCGTCCTGAGGGGACCGCCGCGCAGCGTGGCGGTCTCGAAGGCTGAAGCGACGATTGGTCCTGAACCATGCCGCCACTGCCCCACGAATACCGGTTTGACAGCTCAGCCGAGCGATGAAGGCGCGCACCGCTCTGCAGGGATCGGTCGACCGCGCCGACCGCACCATGTTCTCTGCCTCCTGATCCATCAGATCCAGAAATCCGACCTCAGGGCGTGGTCAAGGTTGTCCTTGATGTGGGCCAGCGCGATCGACGGTCCCTCCGCCAGACGACCTTCGCGAGCGCAAAGGCCGTCTCGCGCAATTGCGGCGTCCGGTACCACGCGGTTGACGAGACCCAGCGTCTCGCAACGGCGCGCGTCGATCCGTTCCGACAGGAACATCAGCTCCCGCGCGCGCGAGGTTCCGACCAGCCGGGTCAGCAGCCACGCGATGCCGTAATCCCCGGTCAGCCCGATGCGGGCATATCCCGTGGACATGATCGCGGATCTCGCCGGCAATGCGGATATCGCAGGCGAGCGCAAGCGCCATCCCGGCGCCGGCCGCGGGTCCCGGAAGCGCCGGCGATCGTCGGCTTCCTCAGCGCCACCAGCGCACCGGTCAAGGTGCGCTGCTTGGTCCGGCAGATCGGCAACGCGTTCTTCGAACGCCACTTCCTTCTTGTTCGAATTGCTGCCCATGCCCTTGACGTCGCCGCCGGCGCAGAACGCCGTGCCCGCGCCTGTGATCAGGAGCGCGCCGACGTTCGGATCGTCGCCGCATTGCTTGATCATGCGCCGCAACGCCGGCGTCGAGGTGGTCGGAGAGCGCGTTCGCGCGTCCGGGGCGGTTGAGCGTGATGACGCGCGACGCGGTCGCGGATTTCGCACAACAACTCGCCCGTTCCGGTGTCGACCTCGATGCGGCCTTCTGCCATTTCACCTGCTCCCCGTCTGATTCAGCTGAATTCATGCCACCTTCAAGGCGGCCCTGGTTTCGGCGCCGAGGAAGCCGGCCAACCGGTCAAGATCAGGCGTTCGGCGCCTCGCCATGATGCGGTCGATCAGCTCCTTGACGGTCGGAACGTCATGGATCCAGTTCGGCCACCATCGCTGTTGCGAGGTCAACAGGCGGTGCAGTCTCAATTTTCGTGGAGAGACCGATATCTCGGTTGTCAAAACGGATGACGCGAAAGCCCCGATCGGCGAGACCCGCGCAGAAGACCTCAGGCCACGAAATCATCTGAGTTCCAAGCCCCATAATGAGCACAATCGCCGGTGTGCTTTTGTCGCCTCACCTCATCGTACGCGATATCGATGCCGTTCGCTGCTACAATAGGCATTTCACCGGGCTCCGCTGACTTGGCACCAACTGGCTCTAAGCATCGCGCAAATTCCGATGCCGAATTTTCCTTATGTGTCGCGATTTCTGGCGAGAACTCCACCTACCGCTCGCACCAGCCAACTGGGCTGATACTTCACCCACTGCACGGCAAGCTCGTTGAGGGTCCCGGCGACATGGACGGTCTTGCCCTCCATGCAGGCTTTGTATCCTTCGCGGGCGACCGTTTTGGCATCCATGATCATAAAGCGAGGCAAGCCGCCAAGGTCGGTACCATGGACCATGGCAGTATCCGTGACCCCAGGACATAGCGCCGTTACGGTTACCTTGCTGCCCTTGATCTCCTCCGACAACGCCTCGCTGAACGACAAAACGTATGCTTTCGACGCGGCATAAACCGCCAAATTCGGCACGGGCATGAAAGATGCTATAGATGCAACATTCAGGATTTGACCACTGTTGCGTGCCAACATAGGCTCAATAAACAGACGGGTCAGCGCGGTCAGCGCGAGAACGTTGACCTGCAACAACTGCAGATGATCGTGAAGGCTGGTCTTCTTTGAACGCCCCTTCGATCATCAGCCCGGCGTTGTTGACCAGAAGATCGACTTGAATAGCCTTTTGTAGAAGCTCGTCAAACACTAGCCTGCGGCGCATCAGGTTCGCTAAGATCGGCAGCAACCACGGCGGCTTGGATGCCATGAGCTGTCTCTAGCTCGCGGGCCAGTTCTTCTAGTTTGTTACGACTTCGTGCAAGGAGCACCAGGTTAAATCCCTTCTCGGCGAGAAGTCTCGCAAGTTCGAGCCCGATGCCCCCGATGCTCCCGTGACCAGCGCGAGATTTCTCTCACTCATGTGAACCGTCCTCGTCAAGAAGGTGCCAGAGAGACGACTCGGATGATGCTTGTCCTGACATTTGCTTCTCCCAATCGCCGTCAATGCGCAGGCGCTGCCACCGGGACGCCCGCGGTTGATGCCGGCCGGATCGCCAGCAGCAGGAATATTCCGGACAGCAGGTAGAGCGCGATCACGAAGTACATGCTGTAGATATTGTCGCCGGTGTTCCTTATGATAAGCCCGTTGATCGATGGACTCATCGCCGGACCAAGGTTGCCGAGGCTGCTGATGAGCGCGAGGCCGCCCGTCATCGCGATAGCATGTTCGTGTGACCTCCTGGTAAAGCCCTCAGATCAGCACCTAGACCGCGCGTTTGCGTTCCTCCTCGTCGTACAACGCTGTCTTGAAAGGCTTGCCGACCGCGGTCATCGGCAGGTCGGGGCGAATTTCGAGCGCCTGCACCATTTCGTGCTTGCCGAGCTTGTCCTTCAGAAACGCCTGCAATTGTTCGAGGGTGAAAGCCGTGGCACCGGCCTTCAGCTTGACGAAGGCCTTGGGCGACTGGCCGCGATATTTGTCGGGGATGCCGATCACCGCGACCAATTCGACCGCCGGGTGCTTGTAGATCGCTTCCTCAAGGACACGCGGATAGACGTTGAAGCCGCTGCACAGCAGCATGTCCTTGGTCCGGTCCACGATGAAGACGAAGCCGTCGCTGTCCATGTAGCCGACGTCACCGGTGCGCAGGAATCCGTCCGCCGTCGTGACGTCGGCCGTCGCGTCGGGCTTCTTCCAGTAGCCCTTCATGACGTTCGGACCCTTGATGCAGATCTCGCCGCGTTCGCCGGGCGGAACGTACCTCGTGTCGTCCTCGAGACCGAGGAACTTGATGACGATGCCCGGCATCGGCATCCCGCAGGAGCCGAGCTTGCGCATGCTGCCCGCCTGGGCCGGGGTGAAGGTTCCGCTCGGCGAGGTCTCGGTCATGCCCCAGCCCTCGCTCAGATTGCAGCCGGTGATCGCGGTGAATTGCTGCGCCACCTCGAGCGGTAGCGGTGCGCCGCCGGATCCGCAGTATTTGAGCGTACGGAGGCTGTGCTTCGGCGTCTCGGGATGGTTGATTAGCGCCGTGAACATGGTCGGGACGCCGCAGAAGACGCTGATCTGCTTGCTCGAGATTTCCTCAAGCGCTGCCTTCGGATCGAAGCGCGCACTGCTGGATGATCTCCGCTCCGAGTAGAACGCCGAACAGCACGTTCACGGAGAGCGCGTAGATGTGGAACGGCGGCAGCACCGCAAGCATGCGCTCGCTCCCTTCGACCAGCACCGGTGGAGAACCGGCGGTCGTTGCCCTGTACTGCTGACACGCGCTGGTCAGATTAGCGTGCGTGAGCATCGCGCCCTTGGGCAGTCCCGTCGTACCGCCGGTATACTGGAGCACGGCAATGGTCTCGGCCGGATCGGCAACCGGATATGCCTCGAAAGCCCCGTCGTTGTGGATCAACTGGCCGAAGCTGACATGGCGGTCGTCCCAGGCGACTTCGCAGAGTTGACGGGCGGCCTTCATTTCCCGAGATCACCGCATCGGGATCCGCGGTTATCTCGGCGAGGCTGCCGACAACCAGCTTCTTCAGCCTTGTCTTGCCCAACATCGCCGCCATCTGCGGATAGAGCGAAGCCATATCAAGCGTGATCAGGATATCGGTGCGGCTGTCCTCGATCTTGTGTTCGAGAACCTTGGCGGCATCGAGCGGTGAATAGTTGACGACGGTCCCGCCAGCCTTGAGCACACCGAAGAACGAGATCACGTAGTGCGGCGTATTGGGCAGGAACAAGCCGACGTGAACGCCAGGCTTTACCCCAAGCTGTTGCAGTCCGCGCGCCGCACGGTCGGCCAGGCGCCCGAGTTCGCGGTAGCTGATCCGCTTGCCCATAAAGTCGATGCGCAGGACGATCCGGCCAATTGGCGACGGCGTTGTCCAGGATGCTCTGCACCGCTCCGGGCACGATCTCGACGTCCCAGCGCACGCCTTCGGGATAGGATTTGATCCAGGCCATGTCGTTCGGCGAGGTCTCTCACTCTCCTGTTTATCGTCGTTCAGACCGCCGTGAGTCCGCCGTCCACCGCGATGGTCTGGCCGGTGATGAAGGCGCAGGCGTCCGACGCGAGCAGCGCTGCCGCGCCCTTGAGGTCTTCCGGGCCGCCGCCACCATTCATTGGAGACATCTGCGCGGTCGCGCCCTGATCGAGCTCGCGCGGTCATCTTGGTCGGGAAGATAGCCCGGCGCGATCGCGTTGACGTTGATGCCGAGCGGCGCCCATTCATTGGCCAGCGTGCGGGTCATGTTCACGACCGCGCCCTTGCTGGCGTTGTAGGCAATCGTGGGCGTCCCATCCGGATAGCAGCCGGTCAGGCCCTGGATCGACGCGATATTAATGACCTTGCCGGACCGCCGCGGCACCATGCAGCGGCGCCCCACCTCCTGCGTGACGATGAAGATCGCCGTCACATTGAGGTTGATCACCTTGTTCCAGCCCTCGATCGTGTGTTCGATGGTCGGCGCGCCCCACGACGTGCCGGCATTGTTGACGAGGATATCGATCGGCCCGAGCGCAGAAATGACCCGCTCCACCATGGGCGCGATCGTTTCAGCCTGCTCATGTCGCAGACCAAGGGCAGCGCCTCGATGCCGAGCGAATTCAGATGCTTGGCCGCCGCATCCAGCTCATCCTGCTTCCGCGCGGTGATCGCGACCTTCGCTCCCAGTTCACCCAGCACCTCGGCGATCTGCAGACCCAGTCCCCTGGATCCGCCGGTGACGAGCGCAACCCGTCCTTTCAAATCCTGCAACTTGGCTGAGACTCATGGTTTCCTCGCGAAATAGCTGACGCGTCGAACCTGCATCCAGGGTGGACTCGCTTGCTCTCTTCCATAGGCTTCCTCCGTTCGGTGTTGAGTTGTAGCGACAAAAGACTTCTGTGGCGGTCTGCGTGTTATCCTCGCATTATCCGGGCCTGAACCGCGGAAATGCCGCCGTCCGCGCCACTTTGCTTCGATCGACGCCGGATGCCTCAAGCTCGGATCGCCGACCGTGCAGCTTTATCTGGGGTCAACGCTATCGAGCGCGCGGAAGCGTTGAAAGGTGCGATTGGCCCGCCTGACCGGTTAGTTTGGGACATCGCGCGGCGTCGATAGTCGGCGATGCGGGCTGCGACGTCGGATCACTACCCGGGCATTCAACAATTGCGCCGCCGACGCGGTACCCTCAGCCGCTGCGGAAGGCGGACGGACTTTTCCCCGTCCACCGCGCGAATACGTGACGGAAGTTTGCCGCATCGCTATAGCCGCGCCGGCGGTCCAGTGGGAGAACGCTATCGCGCGCGTGCCAGATTACCGACCTCCCCGGGCGAAAGGTGCGAGCGCGCCGCTTTTTGGGTGAATTCGGGACAGGGCTCACCGCCCCGATTGGTGCTGGGCGCCGGCGGCGCCTCGAAAGTCGGACGGGCTCTTGCCGGTCCAACGCGTGAAGGCATGACGGAAATTCGCGGCTTCGCTATAGCCCAGCCGGCTGGCGATCTCCTCGTTGGTCATCTGCGTCTTGCGAAGATACTCGATCGCGAGCCGCATGCGCACCTCCGCCAGAAGCTCGCGATAGGAGGTGCCTTCGGCTTCCAGCCTGCGGCGCAGTGCACGTGGATGCATGTTCAGCTGCGACGCGATCGTCTCGATGCTTGGATACCTGCCGGGCTGTTCGATCAGGAGCCGCCGAATATCGGCGGCGACACCTGCACGGTTGACCTCGTCGAGCAATTGCTCGCACATCTCCAGCGCCATCGCATGGGTCCGCGCATCGGCAGAGCCGCCGGCCCGTCATCGCGATCATACTCATAGCCGCAGCTCCGCTGCCCAAACAGCACCTGGCACTCGAACACGCTCTGGTAGGCGGCGGCGTGCGCTGGCGGCGCATAGTCGAGCATGACGCGCGAGAAGGCGAACGCCGGGCTGACGCGATCCCAGATCGTGGTCAGGTGTGCCGACAGCGCGAACTCGACAGCAAAACAATGCACGACCTCCGTCGGGTTCGGCCAGTGCAGGGGCTCGAACGCGACAGCGACTGTTCCGCCATCGTAAGTGTACGAGAAGTCGCAGAACGGACCAACGACTCGAACGTAGCGCGCGGCAAAGCTGCGGGCATCCGCCTGAGTTGCGCTGCTCAACAGGGCATAGCCGTACATTCCGTAGGACGTGACATGCATACGCAGGCCCGCCCGCAGCGCGATGGCCGGATCAGCCGATAGACGCAACGCATTGCGTATGACGGCATCGAGCTGTCGGTAACGATATCTTCGTCATGGGCTGTTCGAGCTGCGCCGTGGCGAGCCCGGTTCCTTCGAGCACCGCAGCAATATCAATCCCTTGCTCGCCGAGTTCGGCAGCGATCGCGGCGATCGTATGCGGCGAATAAATCCGCTGCTCGAAGCCCGGCGACGGTAGCATTGTCCCGTCTTTCTGCGCGGGCAGCTTTCCGTCCCGGCCACGGCTCCCCACCATCCGACGTAACCTCCTTCCATTCTTTTTGTGCCGCTTGATCGCGCTGCGGACATGCCGCTGCAATTTTAGATCAGGATGGCATCATTCCCCAACTTTGTCCCCAAGTCACCCGGTGAGCGGTCCAATCGCACCTTTCTCGCCGATACCGGTTCGCTATGTAACGGACGCGGCCCCGAACGACAGCGGGCCAGATACGATTGGCATCACACAACGGCAAGTCCAGGGAGGGCGCCGATGAAGCGCGAACAAGTGCTGAACCAATTGACGACGCCGATCGGCGCGCCGGCCTTTCCGCGCGGACCGTTCCGCTTCACCAATCGCGAGTACCTCAACATCCTGTATCGCACCGATATCGACGCGTTGCGCGCCGTCGTGCCCGAACCGCTGGAGATCGATGATCCGCTGGTGCGCTGGGAGATCATGCGCATGCCCGACACCTCGGGCCTCGGCGACTACACCGAGTGCGGACAGGTGATCCAAGTGCGCTTCGGTGAGGAAAAAGGCGAGTACCTGCATGCGATGTATCTCGACAATCTGCCGGCGCTGGCGTCGGGCCGCGAAATCAGCGGCTACCCGAAGGTGATCGGCAAGCCGCGGCTGTATATCGACTCCGACACGCTGGTCGGCACAATGGACTACGGCAGCTTGCGGGTTGCGACGGCGACCATGGGCTACAAGCACCGCGCCATGGACCTCGATGAAGCCAAGCGCGAGATCTGCGTGCCGACCTTCATGCTGAAGATCCTCTGGACCTACGACAGCCCCAAACCTGCCGGCGAGCCGCGCATCTGCGAGCTGTTGCGAACCGAGATCACCGACATCACGGTCAAGGGCGCCTGGACCGGACCGGCACGGCTGGAGCTGTTCGCCCACGCGCTGGCACCGATGGCCGATTTCCCGGTCCGGGAGATCGTCGGGGCAAGTCACATCCTGACCGACCTGACGCTCGCGCGCGCCAAGCGCTGCCACGACTATCTCGACAACGCCCGCTGAGCCGCACAGGGAGGAACGCCATGCCACAAGCAGTGGACCACCCGGCCATCCTTGGCCGCTATCGCCAACACCTGCGTCATTGGCGCCGGCGTGATCGGCGCCTCCTGGACCGCGCTGTTCCTGGCTCACGGACTGAACGTCGTCGTCAACGACCCGCAGCCCGACATCGAGACAACCGTCAGGATCATGCTGGCAAAGGCGGCTCCGACCCTGCGCGCGCTCGGGCTGCCGTACGAAGCGCTCGACAGAAACCTGCGCTTCGAGCCTGATCTCGAACGCGCGGTCGCCGGCGTCGACCTGATCCAGGAAAACGGCCCCGAGCGTCCCGAATGGAAGCAGCAGCTATGGGCGCGCATAGAGCCCACGGTCCCCAAGCACGCGCTGCTGCTGTCGTCGAGCTCGGCCCGCCCGGCCACCGAGCAGGCACAGCTGATGAAGGACGCAAGCCGCCTGCTCGTCGGTCACCCCTTCAATCCGCCGCATCTGATCCCGCTGGTCGAGGTCGTGCCGGGCGAACGGACCGCCCCGGAGGCAACCGGCGACGCGGTCGCCTTCTACGAGGCGCTCGGCAAGGTGCCCCGGGTGCTCAAGAAGGAGATCCAGGGCTTCGTGGCCAACCGCCTGCAGCGCGCGATCATGCGCGAGGCCTGCTACCTCGTGCAGGAAGGCGTGGTCACCGTCGATGAACTCGACGATATCGTCACCAGCTCGATCGGCCTGCGCTGGGCCGTCAATGGGCCGTTCAGCTCGTTCCACATGGGCGGCGGACCGAAGGGCCTGGAGTCGTTTTTCGCGCACCTCGGCAAGAACATGGCGGCCTCCTTCAAGGTGATTCCGCAGGTCGAAGCTCGACGATACGCTGAGGCAGCGCATCATCGACCAGGCTGCGGCCTCGTTCGGCAAGACGCCGATCCCGCAGATGGAGCGCAAACGCGACGATGCGCAGATCGCGCTGCTGCACGCGCTCGCGACCGTCGCATCGCAGCCCGCGGACGGTCAATCATGAGCGGCTCACTCGACGGACGCCGCGCGCTGGTGACGGCCGGGGCTTCGGGAATCGGCCGAGTCATCGCCGCGCAACTAACCGAGGCTGGCGCCCGCTGCATGGTATGCGACGTCGATGCCGCGGCGCTCGACGAATACGCGTCGGCATTTGGCGCGAGCCTTGCGGTTCGCGCCGACGTCGCAGACGAAGCCCAGGTTGATGCGCTGTTCGCCGAAGTCAAGCGGCAGCTCGGCGGCCTCGATATCCTCATCAACAACGCCGGCATCTCCGGGCCGACCTTGCCGGCCGAGGAACTGTCGCTCGACAACTGGCGCCGCACCCTCGCGGTGAATCTTGACGGCCACTTCCTCTGCTCGCGGCGCGCGATCCCGTTGCTGCGTGCGGCCGGCGGCGGCAGCATCGTCAACATGTCGTCGATCGGCGGCCGGCTCGGTTATCCCAAGCGCGCCGCCTATGCGGCGGCCAAATGGGGCATCGTCGGATTCACAAAGACGCTGTCGATCGAGCTTGGGCCCGACGGAATCCGCGTCAACGCCGTCCAGCCTGGAATGGTCGAAGGCCCGCGGGTCGAACGCGTGATGCGCGAGAAGGCCGAAGCCCTCGACATAGCGTACGAGGATCTTCATGCCCGCGCGCTGCAGCGCATATCGCTGCGGCGCGGCGTCACCGCCGAGGATATCGCGGCGCTCGTTGTCTTCCTCGTCGGCGATGGCGGACGCAACATTTCGGGACAAGCGATCCCGGTGGATGGAGACGCGACGAGCCTGGGATGACGTGGCGGCGTGCTTGACACCCGGCATCCGGAGAATTGTTGCGAATACGACTGAAGCGAGCCCAACACCACAGGGAGGAAAATCTATGACCGGAATTCTTGAAGGGTTGAAAGTCATCGACTGCGGCAGCTTCATCGCCGCGGCAGTCGCGGGCACCGTGCTGGCCGACTTCGGCGCCGACGTCATCAAGATCGAGCCGCCAGGCACCGGCGATGCCTATCGGCATGTGACCAGGCATCCCGGCATGCCGAAGTCGGACCACAATTACGGCTGGCTGCTGGACAACCGCAACAAACGTGGCCTCGCACTCGACCTCGCCTCGCCGGCCGGACAGGAGGTCTTGCACAACCTCGTCAAGCAGGCCGATGTTTTCATCACCAACCAGCCGCTGGCGGTGCGCAAGAAGCTCGGAACCGACCACGAACGGCTTGCCGCGCTGAACGACCGGCTGATCTACGCCTCCTTCACCGGCTACGGCGAGACCGGCGCCGAAGCAGGCAAGCCCGGTTTCGACCTCACCGCCTATTGGGCCCGCTCCGGCCTGATGGATGGGGTGGTGCCGCATGCCGGCGCGACGCCGCGCGCGCGCACTGAGCGGCATGGGCGATCATCCTTCCGGCATCTCGCTGTTCTCGGCAATCATGCTGGCGCTCTACCAGCGGGAACGAACCGGCCGCGGCGCGCATGTCGGCTCGTCGCTGATCGCCAACGGCGTCTGGGCCAATGGCGTGTGGGCGCAGGCCGCGCTGTGCGGCGCGACCTTCCTGCCCCGGCCACCGCGCGAGCAGAGCTTCAACGCCCTTGCCTGCCACTACCGTTGCCGCGACGGCGGCTGGCTGCTGCTGGCGCTCGTCAACGAGGACAAGCACTGGCCCGTTCTGGCGCAGTGCCTCGGCCGCGAAGAACTGCCCTCCGACCCGCGCTTCTCAAGCCGGTCCGCGCGCTCCGCGCACTCGGCCGAACTGATCGCAATCCTCGACCAGGCGTTCGCGACCCGCGACAGCGCCGAATGGCGAGCGCTGTTTACCAAGAACGGTCTCGTCTTCGAAGCGGTCGCGCAGATGAGCGAAATCCCGCGCGACCCGCAGATGCTCGAGACCGGCGTTCTGCGCCCGTTCGAGAACGACACGTTGCTCACGGTCGACAGCCCGTTCTTCGTCACGGGCGCGAAGAAGGCGACTGCGCGCAAGCCCCGGCGCTTGGCGAGCACAGCGAGCAGATCCTGCGCGAGGCGGGCTATGACGACGCCGGGATCACGCAACTGCGCGAGAAGAAGGCCTTCGCGTGAACCATCGCAATTGCCGTTATCTTTCAGGGAGACCACGATGACACTCGAACCATTGCCTGGTGACTTCTACAACTTTCAGGGCCTGTTGACCCGCGAGGAGCAGGACATCGTCGCGCGTGTCAGAACGTTCTTCCAGGAGAAGGTCGCGCCCATTGCCAACGACGCGTGGGCTGCGGCCGAGTTTCAATTCGACCTGATACCCGGATCTCGCGGCGCTGGACATCGTCAAGCTCTCCCACGAGGGTGCCAGGAGTCCGCTGACCGGCTGGATCAGCTTGGAGATGAGCCGTGTCGATCCGTCACACTCGACCTTCTTCGGCGTGCACTCGGGGCTTGCCACCGGGACCGTTCGAAGTTTCGGTTCGGATGAAATGCTCGAGCGCCTCCTGCCTGCGATGATGCGAATGCAGAAGATCGGCGCGTTCGCCCTGACCGAGCCCGAAGGTGGTTCGGATGTTTCGGCGGGAATGCGCACCGTCGCCTGGCGCGAGGGGGACCATTGTCCTCAATGGCGCGAAGCGCTGGATCGGCAATGCGACCTTTGCCGATCTTGTCATAGTATAGGCGCGCGACGAAGCCGACAACAAAGTCAAGGGCTTCGTCGTTGAGAAGGGAACGCCCGGCTTCACCGCGACTAAGATCGAACGCAAGATGGCGCTCCGAACCGTGCAGAACGCGGATATCGTCCTTGCCGATTGCCGCGTCCCGGAGGCCAACCGCCTGCAGAAGGCGAGAGGATCCCGCGATACCGCCGAAGTCCTGCGCCGCACCCGCGCGGGCGTCGCCTGGCAATCGGTGGGCATCATGATGGGCGCCTACGAGAACGCCCTGGCATACGCGAAAACCCGGAAGCAGTTTGGAAAGCCGATCGCGAGCTTTCAGCTGGTCCAGGATCTCCTGGTGCGGATGCTGGGCAACCTCACGACTTCGCTCGGGCTGGTCGTCCGGTTGGCGCAGGCCCAGGATGAAGGCGTGTATCGCGACGAGCATTCGGCATTGGCCAAGGCGGTCTGTACCTACCGGATGCGTGAGGTCGTGGGCTGGGCGCGCGAGCTGCTTGGCGGCAACGGCATCGTGCTTGACTATAACGTTGCTCGCTTCGTTGCCGATGCCGAGGCGATCTATTCGTATGAAGGTACCCGCGAGATGAACTCGCTGGTCACCGGACGCGCCATCACCGGCCAGAGTGCGTTTGTGTAGGTCGTCCCGCGCGCGTCGCGACGGCCACGGAAGCTTCTACGGAGCGATCCCCACCCTAGTCACACGGCTCGGCTTTTCAGGTGTAACAAAGCGAAAGCGCCGCGCTTCAGAGACGAAGCGCGGCCAGTCTCGGAGCGCCATGGCGATGTGCTCCTCGTGCTTCTAAGCCCCCGGTCAATCTCTAGAACGCGTTCGGGGCGGGAGCACGGCCGGTCCAGTGCAGCGAGGCTAGCTGCCATTCCTGCGGGTGAAAGTCCCGCCAACAGAGATGCTATGGGGCAGCGGCGAGGATTGTTGTATCCACCGGCGCTGATGTGAATCGATGGAGCGCCCCATGCAGAAGTTGAATGACCTTTGGCGACCCGCGCGAGGTCGTGAGCGATCCCGAGGCCCGATACTGGGGCGGCTGGGTCGAGGAGCACTCGCTCGTGCCGTTGGGCGAGGCGCGCCTCGGCCGCATCGGTTTCGACGAATGGCTCCGCCGCTCACAGGCAGCAGCCTGATCCCGCATCGGAGGTACGCCCCGTCTGTCCGAGCGGGTCCCGGGCAACGAACGAAAGAGGCGACTATGACGATCAAACTCGTTGCGTTGGTTCTTCTGTGCCTCATGACCGGCACGGCGGCAGGCTCAGTGCCTCCGAGCGTCACGTCACGCATGTCTTCAGAGTCCGCGGGGGCTTAGAAGCACGAGGAGCACATCGCCATGTCCCATAAGACAGCCGCTACAGTCGCACACACCATTGGCATCGATACGGGCAAGAACACCCTGCATTTGATCGGCCTCGACGACAAGGGCGCAATCGTTTTGCGGGAGAAGATTGCCCGCGGTCGGATCACGGCCCGGCTCGCCAATGTGCCGCGGTGCCTGATCGGGATCGAAGCTGGCCCGGCGGACGCACTACGTGGCTCGCCTGGCGGGCCCCTTTGTCCGTCCGTCAACACCTCCTGGCATTGGCTCGCTATCAGCCTCTGCTTCAGCTATTTTCAAAAAAGGCCCGGCGGCCGTAAGACTACCGCGACCGGGTTTGGCTAGGTCAGTCTAACGCATCTTCGTTCTCTTCGGAGGTCATTTTGGACCGAGTTCATCGTGGCTTCGCTCTACCGACCGCGGCGCATAGCCCTTGCCTTAAGCTTAGACCTCAATCCAGAACGAGCACTGGTTCGGCCTTGTTAGCTCGCGCTATCCGGATACTCACCTCTTTCCGTACTCCGTGAAAACGTAGTCGCGGTTCTGCACCACCGTGTGGCACGCGAACCCGCACTTCGCGTCGTTTTCCTGCGGCGGATTGTCCGCTACAGTGGCGGGCCTAAACGTATCGGACGCCGCGTCATAGTCGAACGCGCCCCATCCCCATCCGCCGCTGTCCGCGAACCTCTTGCTGTCCTTCACCATGAAATCAACGTCATGCTGGGTACCTGGCACGGTTGGCTGACCGGGGTACGTCTCTTGTTTTTTCGGGTTCCAATGAATTTTCGCCATCTTGGCGCCGTCTGGGAAAGGCTTGCCATTGCCGGGCACGCCTTCCTTATAGGCGTCGATCATTACCGGATTCCCACGATCACAGCGATCTTGCCTCCGTTCTCACTGATCGCGATCACCGGCCAGTCCTCGTATCCCCTAAACTCAGAGAACGCGAGCCCATTCGGTACTTGCACAGTGTACTTGTCCTGCGCGGAAATCGCGACACCAGCCGCCAAGACGGCGATCGACACCGAAATACTTAGACTGATCAGCGTGCTTTTTTTCATTGTCGCATCTCCTCATCCGGTTTAGCGGCGGATGACGATCGATAACCCTTGCTGGAAATCGCTTCGTCGCATTGCCTTCTCCGAGGCTCAGGACTTCGTCGACCGTTGCGCACGAAGAACATGATTACAGCATGGATTTGCGCGTTGCGAAATGGGGTCCGATGCCACGTGGCCGCCAGGGTGGAAGCACCTCACTCATTTTGGACCGCGCCGCTGAATGGACATCAGTGGATGCTATCGAGATGAACAATGTTGCGGTTTTTGCTATCCCACTAAGTGTAGCAGCCAGCGGCGCTGTTGGCGGGCTTGACCTCCGCGCCGAGCTCAAAAGCCGTTTGGCGAGCCAACTCGGATCGTTGCTAAGAGTATGTCTCATGTCACGCCCTGGCATCCTCCCAAACCAGTGCCTTGAGGGGGCAGATCGATGCCGATCAGTCTGATTGATTGCATCAGCGGTGTCCCGCCCTTGGCATTGCCGAAAACCAGGGAGCTCTGGTCGGCCTTAATGACAGTCCAATCTGCGGCAGGCTCCCGCCGCGTGATCGATGCGGGCAAGTGCAGTCATGCCCTTTGCCTTCACTCTGATGCCTCGAGCCGGTCCATATCGTATCCTTTGGACCGTGTGCAGTCCGCATCGCCGCGTCAATCCGTCTCGCGGCCATAGCTTGCACTCCCCGTAAGAGTATCACGGCGATCAATGCGTAAACCTCGGCTCTTGTCAGAAGGGCTGCCCGTTGAGGCAGGGCGTCAACAGCGACGCTGCAGTGGCGCCGCTCACAATGATCGTGAAGCGCCACGGGCTCACTCCTGAAAGCGCGTCTCATTCCGATCAGAATTCTTGCACTGGCGCGCCGAGGTTCCCGACCGTGCCGGGCGCGATCACCAGATAGCGGCGCTGCGACTTTGTCCTCACCGCGCACGAACTGACGGATCGGTCCGATCGCGTTGACGACCGCCGCGCCGGCCGGATTGGTCATGAAGCCCTGCAGCGGCTGCAGGGCGCCGGCGCCCGATGCCTCGTTCGACAGCGCCAACACGTAGGGCTTTCCCGGCTCGAGCCCGGTGACCGCAGGCCTCCAGCACCTGCACCAGGCCCTGATCGGAGAGCGAGACGCTGGTGGGCGCCTTGTCCGGCTTCTGCCCCGGCGGCGCCAGCCACAGCTGCGTCGACAGTCCCGGCGACGCCGAGCGGCTGCAGGTTCTCCGTTCCGGCTCGTTCCGGGACGACCGGCATCATCGTCATCGCGGTGTTGCCGTGTCCCGCTCATCATCGGAATGGCATTGGGCACGTAGACGACCGCCTGCGCCGCCTGGCCGATCGGGCTCGTCGCGATCACCTTGTTCGTCAGCGTATCGATCGCGGCGATGCGGTCCTCGTTCTCGAGCCCGACATAGACCCGCGTGCCGTCACCGGACGGCCAGATGCCATGGGGCAGCTTGCCGACCGGAATGGTCGCCACTTTGGAGAAATCGTTGGTGCGATAAACCTGGATCTCGTTGAGGCCGCCGATCGTGACATAGGCGAACATGCCGTTGGCGTTGCGCACGATGTTGACGTGGTTGGTGATCGGGCCGGTGTCGAGCGTCTTCAACAGCGCGAATGGCGGTTGCGCATCGAACACCTGGACCTTGCCGGTGTCTTTCAACGTGAACCAAACCTGAGAACCGTCCGGCGTGGCGGCAATGTTGGGGCAGAACGGGCTCGCCTGCTGGACCTTGCCGACGATCTTGTGGTCGGCGACGGTGATGACCGCGGTCTCGGGCGTGAACGACGAGCAGACATAGCCGTATTTGCCGTCCGGCGAGAAGATCGTCATGCCCGGTCCGTTTGCCACGACGATCCGCGTCTTTTCCTGGTAGGTCGTGCCGTCGAGCACGGCGACGTAGTTCTCGCCCCGCACCACCACCCAGACTTCCTTGCCGTCGGGCGTGAAGAACGCCTCGTGCGGCGAGCGCCCGACGTAGGTGACGTGCTTGACCGGTGTTGGTCGCGGTATCGATGAAATTCACGGCATTCGAGCCGATCGCGACCACCGCAAGGGTGCGATGATCGGGCGAAAATCCCAAGCCGTGCACCAGCAACTGGCCGCGATAGAGCGGACTGAAGACTCGCCGGCAGCGGATCGCCGAGCCGGATCACGCCGAGCAGCTTGTTGTCGACGGGATCGGTGACCGAGACGGTGTTGGAGAACTGCTCCGCGGCGTAGACGCGATCGCGGTGGCTGATCGGAATGTCGGGATCGGAGGCGGCGCCTGGGACCTGTCCGGCCGCGGCATACCGCGCGCCAACGAGAACTGTCGCAGCCAGAGGAGCTGCCAAATAGGCGGTGCGCTTCATGTCACGGCTCCATGGCTCGAGCGGTGTCGATTGATTTCGATTCGTTCCGCCGCAAGTGGTGGCACTTCCAGTGGCGAAGGTCTGGACGGCGGCAGCGGCTGACCGACAGCGAGACGCATCACCGCAATCTCCTGTTGCTGGGTCACGATGATCTCCTGGGCCAACCGCCTGATCTGCGGATTGCGGCCATGGCGAAGCACGGCAAGCGCCATGTCGATCGCGCCCTGATGATGAGGCACCATCATCGCCACAAAATCGGCATCAACGTCGCCGGTCGGCTTCACCGCCATATCGCCCATCATTTTTTCATGGCGGCGACGTTCTCGGCCAGGAAGGAGGCTTCTGCACCGACATCGGAGGTAGGCGTCGCGCAAATCTCCGGATCTGACGTCGGAAGCGGTTGGGCAGACGCAAGGAAGATGGTTCCAACGGCGCACACGACCGCTAACGTGAGCCACCGCTAGCGTAACCGAATCGCGAGTGAGCGAATTCATCCCGACCTCCCGATCAATGTTCATTTCCAAATCGTCACCGCGCGCAAGGCTGGCTCTCGCGGGACCATTCTGGCGAAGACGTCCTCGAGTCACCGGGAACGTTGCCGCCATGTGGACGTCGCCGGTGCTTCTCAGAGTAAGCGGCCGATGGTCGACCAGGGATAGCCGTATCCGGATGTTCGCCGGCAACGTACGCCAATCCGGCGAGCATCAACTGCTTGCCTGCAACCGTGTTTCACACCTGCCAAATTCTTCCTTCAGTTAGGGTCGAACCGCTGGCGGCGCTACCGAGCGGCCGGTGCACCGGGCGCGTCGGATAAGCTTTCGCGCGTGGTGCGTGATACGACCGGGACCGCGGCGGCGCCTAGCCGGATGCAAAAAGTCGGCGCAGGAGGTCTTCACCCTCGCACTCCTCCCTATAACACCAAAGCTATTCCGTTCCTGGGCGCGCTGTAAGGGGTCACGATTTCGCTTATGGCACTTTTCCGGACGGATCGACGCATCAATGGCGCCGCCGTAATGAATGATCGTCTCTTAAACAAAGCGGAACGTGCGCCCATCGCTTGGAGAATTGCCGGTATGCGGGAGGCAGAAGAGTTGTTGCCCATTGCTTGTGCGCGCGAAACACGTCGTCGGTCTGAAGCCTATTTGATAGGTCGCTACCTTCCACCGATGAGTAGCCGATGAAATCTATCCTCGACGGTTGGGGGACGGAAGCTTCGCGCGCTGCCCTTCCTTTTTTGACGATTCTGGCGCAGCGTCGTTCGAAATCACGTCAAGAAATGCCTGCTCCGCAAGCGGCTGGCGTATCGCTCCTTGTGTCGAAGGGCGAAGAAGCGGCGATGCAGAAGAGGAAATTTGACGGGGACGAGGTTGCCTGCCTTGATCGAACTCGCCGCAACCACCAGCCTGGATATCACGGTGACCCCGGCGCCAGCCTCGACCGTGGGCGGCGCGAACGGCTTCGTTCGATGGGAGCACGAGCGCGACGTTGAGATCCTTGCTCGTTAAACCAAGCGCCGGCAGCAGCACCTCGAAGACCGATCGCGTACCTGAGCTTGGCTCGCGCAACACCAAGGTCCGGGCTTCAATTCTTGCGCTGATCGCGGCGTTCTTGCTGCCCAGGGATGGGGTTACGGCGCAACAAGAAATGAGTTCGTCTTCCGCAACGGAGCTATGACGAGGGTCGGATCATCACTGCCGCTTCGACCAGCTTCGAGATCGGCGCTGCCTTCTGCGAACCATGGCTGCGACATATTTTCCGAGTTGCCAATCGTCGTGCTGACGATGACGCCCGGATACCGCAACCGGTAGCGCTCGGATCGCCGCAGGCAGCCAATAGTTCGCGACGGTTTGACCTCGCCGCTAGCGCTAATGAGCCTCGCGTCAGGTCGGTAAGGTCGGTCAACACTCTTCGCGGCGGCGGACGCACGGGTGAGCACCGCCTTTGCCTTTCCAGGAATAGCCACCCCGCCTCGGTCAGCGCGATCCTACGACCGGATCCGGATCGAACAGCTTATCGCGTAACGCTTCTCTGAGCGCGTGACTGCGGCGCTCGTCGCCGATTGGGTCAGATTAAGCTGTCGCGCGCCTTGCGACGTGCTCTCGCATTCGGCCACGGCAACGAAAATGTGAAGCTGCTCAAGGGTCATACCGGCAATCCTTTCCATCACCCAAACCACCGCTCATTCCTTAAACAAGTAAGATCTCACGATCGAGGACAATCTGTCGCTTTCCGCGGCGGCACCTCGCCCGGGGTCGCCTGCCTCGAGTTTAATCGATTTGTCGATTGAACTGTCATAAATTATCTCGTTGGACCGATCATTAGTCAAGCGTCATCCTCTCTCTGCATCTGGTAGCTGACAGCGCGAAACACAACGATCGCTCCGGATTCATCGGTTTATTCATATCACCTGCTTCGATCAGCACCGGTAATCACGCGCTGACTGAAGACCAATGGTGTATGACATCGCCGTCGCGCTCAAACTATCGCTCGCGGGTATCTTCGCGCTGTACCTGAAACGCATATGTCGAGAGCGCACTTCCGGGATAGTCACCCGCGGAGCCATCACGAGCTCCACCTTATTTTAACGAAGTCGACGGGGGTGGTCATTTCGCTGCTTGGGAACAGCAGGAACTCTTCAGTACGGGATACGAGCAGCGCTCAGATCACTGCGCCAATCGACGTGAGATGAATGGCGCTGCGGCCGTACCCCACAACCCACACTGCAACATTCTTGTCGCGATCAACCCGTCCACGTCGGACCAACAACCAAGAAAGATTGACCAATGGATACAATCAAGAAACCGTAGCGAAATCAACCAGCCGCGCCGGCGTTTTTTTGGCACTGCGCTGACGATCGCTGCCGCCTGGGTTGGCCTCGAACAGTTTTTGCCGAGGCGCAACCAAGCAAAGCGGAGCAGGCAGATGTGGCGCTCGATCAAGCCGGGGACGAACACGTCGTTCGGCTCACTGAAGCAGATCGATGCCGGCGTCCTGAATGTCGGATACGCCGAAGCCGGCCCCGCCGATGGTCCTGCGGTCATTCTTCTGCACGGCTGGCCCTACGACATTCACAGCTATGTCGATGTCGCGCCTTTGCTGGCGTCGGCGGGCTACCGGGTGATCGTCCCGTATCTGCGCGGCTATGGCACGACGCGCTTTCTTTCCAGTGAAACGTTCCGGAATGGCCAGCCGTCGGCGGTCGCTGTCGATATCATCGCCTTGATGGATGCGCTCAAGATCGAGAAGGCGACCCTCGCCGGTTTTGATTGGGGAGCGCGGACGGCCAACATCATCGCGGCGCTCTGGCCGGAGCGCTGCAAGGCCATGGTCTCCGTGAGCGGTTATCTGATCGGCAGCCAGGAATCCGGCAAGATGCCGTTGCCGCCAAAGGCTGAGCTCGCAATGGTGGTACCAATATTATTTCGCCACGGAACGCGGCCGGGCCGGCTACGACAAATACCGGCACGATTTTGCGAAGCTCATTTGGCAGCTCGCTTCGCCGAAGTGGAACTTCGATGATGCCACGTTCGATCGCAGCGCAGCGTCCTTCGACAACCCGGATCATGTCAGCCATCGTGATCCATAATTATCGCTGGCGGCTCGGCCTGGCTGAAGGCGAGCCGAAATATGACGATCTGGAAAAGCGGCTTGCCGAAGGTCCGGTCATCACCGTGCCCACCATTACCCTTGAAGGTGATGCCAATGGTGCACCACACCCGGACGCCAGTTCCTATGCCAAGAAATTCTCGGGCAAATATGCGCACCGGACCATCAAGGGCGGCATCGGGCACAATCTGCCTCAGGAAGCGCCGCAGGCTCGTCAGGGCAATCGTTGAGGTTGCTGAGATTTGATCGGCGCTTGAGAGGACCTGCGTGAGCGGTCACATCCAACCCTGCAGGCATCGCACCGCGTACACAAGGTCCCATTATCGCGAATCCGGATTTCCTCGACCTTTGTCGCCGAGGCGTTTTTTGTTGCCGCAGACGGCATCGGCTCAAAGCCGTCACTGAGTTCCGCTTTACGTTTAGCTGTGGCGTGCAGAATTCACGCCCGATACTGGTGATTGAGTAAGACCCGAGTGCAAAAAGGGAAAAGGCTGAACTGAAAGACCGGGAGCCCTTCTGAGAGTACGTTGGTGGGCCGCGCCAACGGCAGGAAAGGGAGCACGGCATGCCATTTTCACGGGAAAGATCGGTATCGCGACGAAGGTTTTCGCCTCTGTTGCGTCAGCGCTGCGAGCAATACGTAACTTGAACGAAGTATTT